>Ga0180432_10000812_pt1 | contig 50587 bp, 52 predicted proteins | sample SS_ome_10_FD_132414 | JGI IMG/M metagenome (GOLD analysis project Ga0180432, IMG submission 132414) | Hypersaline lake sediment archaeal communities from the Salton Sea, California, USA - SS_1_MS_2 metaG | ecosystem: Environmental > Aquatic > Non-marine Saline and Alkaline > Hypersaline >...
ACATCTAGATATTATAAAATAAATAGTCATCTATTATTCCCAGATGAGGAGTATACTTTATATGTAGATAGTAGTTATTTCCTTATAGAGGACTTTACTAATAAATTACTTAAAGAAATGGGTAATTATGATTTATTAATAAGAAAGCATTATGCTAGAGATTGTATATATAAAGAAGCTGAGTATCTTCTATCAAGAAGGATGCATAGATATGGAGATGGAGAATTAATACCAAAACAAATAGAGTTATATAAAAAGGAAGGTTATCCTAAAGATAACGGTTTAATTATGGGTGGTATAATATTAAGAAGGCATACTAAAGAAGTTAAGAAATTTAATGAAATGTGGTGGGATATGATTAAGAATTATAGTAGTAGAGATCAATTAAGTTTTAATTATGTGGCTTGGAAACAAGATTTGAAGTATAAATTAATAGAGAAGAAATTTCTTAGAGGGTATATTAAGAAAACTTATCATGGAGGCTAAGAATGAAAAAGTTAGTTATTATAACAACATGTGGTAATTCCGATAGACTAAAGGAAACTTTAGATACATTGAAAGAAGAGACTGCTGATATCCTAATTATAGATGATGGTAGTGATTCTGAGTATGATGTTGGGAAACATAAATTAATTAGGAAAGAAGAAGGTAAAGGATTGACAGATTCTTGGAATGTAGGTTATAAATATTTTAAGGATAACAATTATGATTATTGTGTATTATCTAATGATGATATAATATTCCCAGGGAGAGTACCACCTGATATGTGGAAGGGTTTGGAACAATTCACTATGCTAGGATTATTAGCTGATCCGATAGGTAGTGGTAGATTTCCAGGACAATTTCAAAATATAGAAACTTATCTTAGAGCAATAGATGATTATAAGGACACTATCACTATAAATAATAGATTACAGAAAAGACATCCATCTATAAGATTTTTAGAATTATATGATAATATAGTAGGAGAAGAATTATATATAAATGGTTTTTGTTTCTCATTTAACAGAGATATTATAAAAGCGGAATATGATAAAGACATATTATTTAATCCAATGAAGATAAACACTGGTAATGAAAAGGAATTACAGAAGCATAGATTATTAGATAAAAAGGCTATTTCTATTAAATCATATGTATTTCATTATAAAGGACAAAGTTTTAAAGAGAATCGTCAGGAGATAGTCAATAAATGATATTATGTAAATGTAAGTATTGTGGAAAAGAGGAATATGTGTACCCTTCTAGAAATAGAAAATTTTGCTCTAGAAAATGTTATGCTAAATGGCGTAGTGAGAATATAAGAGGAAATAACCATCCAATGTGGAGTGGGGGACAAATCAAAAGAAATTGCATATTATGTAAAAGAGAATTTTCATTTGATAGAGGTGATACTAAAAGAAGAAATGGTAAACTTGAGAAGAAATTTTGTTCAGTGAAGTGTAAATCAATTTGGCAAAGAGAAAATAATTGGTTTAAAGGTGAAAATAATCCTAACTGGAAAGGTGGAATAACTCCTTTAAATGAAGAAATTAGAGCTTCTCATAAAAATAAAATGTGGATAAAAAGTATATTTAATAGAGATGATCATACTTGTCAAGAATGTGGTACTAGAGGTGGCACATTACATGCCCATCATATTAAGGAGTTTAATAAAATAATAAAAGAAAATAATATAGAAAACTTTGAAGATTCTTTATATTGCAAGTCTCTTTGGAATATTAACAATGGAGTTACATTATGTAAGGAGTGTCACTATAAATTACATAGGAAAAGTGGTTAAATTGATTTGCATCACAATAGATGGCTTAAACTGGAAATATGCTAAGAAATATTATAGTGACTTATTTCCAGAACAGTCTATGAAAATGATAAAGACTAATGTTAGACACTTTTCTCATAGAGGAAATCCAACTACATTAGGATTAGGTTGTTTATGGTCTGGTAAGAAAATAAAAACATTTCATGACAACATGTACTATCATGTATCAGAAGAAAATAGACCTGTTGAATGGAAACTCAAAAACGATGAAAATATGGATTTAATATTTAGTTATTTTAAATCTCCAAAATTTTATGAGAAAGTAGCAGGACCAAGTCCTTATCATAACTATGAAACTTATAATCAAGAGTATGAGAATGTACCAGTTAAGAAAGTAGATTGTGAAGAATATTGTATCTTTAGTGAAGTAGCCAAACAAGATTACGATTTATTTTGGATACATACATCTATTATAAAGACTGGAGTTATGATGCCTGGACCGTATGAACAAGGTAGAATTCCATCAGTTATACCATATGATGTTGTTAGGAAGGATAAACCTCTTAAGAAGAAGATATATGAATTTGGTATACAAAGATATGCTCAAGCTATAAAGTATCTTATGGAATTAGCTAAACCAAATGAGTTATTTATTATATCAAGTGATCATGGTACATTAGTAGATACAGATGAGGGATTACCTCCACAAATTGATGATATACCTTTAATAGTTAATAGAGATATCAATTTAGATGATATAAGAGGACAATGGGAAGTTAAGAAATTATTATTGAGGTTAAAAAATGGATGAATATTTAGTTAAGGATGGTAAATTTAAAAAAATAATTGGTAAATTTAATCATAAAAAAATACGCTATCATACCCCCCCAAATACAATTTTTGTTACTAGAAAAGAACTTTTAAAATTATTGTATGATGATATGTGGGAAAAGTGTCCAAAATGTGGATGTGAAACTGTATATATCAAAATACATAAAGGTGAAATTGGAGATTCCATACACATAATTTGTTATGAATGCCAACACGAGGAGGATGTTTCACACTATGAATTGTGGTAAACAAAAGATATTATATTTAGGATACCCTAAGACAGGAACTAGTACTTTTGGTACTATGTGTGAAGTGTTGGGTTATAAGTTATATGAGAATGATTTAGAATTACAAAAAGCTTGGAACAAAGGGGAATATGATAAGTTATGGGAAGTTGTTGATAAATACGATGTATTTGAAGATACACCTTGGCCATTTACTTATAAAGAATTCGACAAAAAATATCCTGAAACTAAGTTTGTATTAGGTATAAGACCTGAAGATGGTTGGATTAAATCATTATTTTATCAATCTCTAAGGGGGAATACTGAACATAGAAAGAAGATAGCTGAAGGATACAAACATGAGTTTGGTTTTAAATACCTTGTACTACACGAGAAAGAGCTTATAGATATGTATAGAAAACATATTTTGGATGTAAGAGAATATTTTAAGGATAGACCAGAAGACTACATGGAAATAAATTTTTGGGATGGAGATGATTGGAAAGAATTATGTGAATTCTTAGATAAACCTATACCTAATTTACCTATGCCTTTTAGAAAGAACGCCTATCCCTATCCTAATTATGATAGACTATATAGATTGGCAACTAAGCAACCTAAGAGATTCTTTGGAGAAGAAGAATAATATGAATGATAATTATATATGCCCTAGTTGTGGAAAGGGATTAGAATGGGGTAAGAAATTAGTTAAAGGTAAAATAGTGTATTACTGGAGATGCTCTTGGTGTGGTTACGTAGGTGAGGATATAGTTACGATATGAATAAGATTATATGGTTTACAGGGTTACCTAGTGCAGGAAAGACTACATTAGCAGAAGAATTAATAAAATTAACAGATAAGAAAATAATATTATTAGATGGAGATATAGTAAGAAAATATGTATCTCCTAAATTAGGATACTCAAATAAAGATAGATATGAGCAGATGGATAGATTATATGGATTAGGTAAGATTATATTATTTAATGACTTAATACCTATTATTTGTACTAATACTGCTCCCACTAAAAGAATGAGTGACGTTATAACAATTTATGTTAAATGTAATGTTGAAGAATGTATAAAAAGAGATGTTAAACATCTATATGAAAAGGCTTTAAAAGGAGAAATAAAGAATCTCCCAGGAATAGACTTAAAATACAAGGAACCAATAAATACGTTCATTACTATTGATACTGACAGATATAGCATAGATGAGTGTGTACGTTATGTACATAAAAAACTAAAAGAGGAAGAGCTTATATGAAGGTAGTATATTCCTACTACGTTCTGGATTTAATGCATACAGGACATATATATTATATGAAACAAGCCAAATCTATAGCTGGAAAGGATGGATTATCCATAGTTGGTATATTATCAGACAAAGCTACTATGGAAAAGAAAAAGAAACCTATACTCCCTTTATCAGAAAGAATGGAATTAGCTCAAGCAGTTAAATATAATGACGTAGTTATCACACAAGATGAGTACTCTCCAATAAATAACATTAAGAGATTAAAACCTGATGTTGTATTGGAATCGAGTAGTCATAGTGATGATATCATACAAATAACAATAAACTGTGTTGAGAGTATGAAAGGAAGAGTAATTATTATACCCTATACAAGTGCATATAAATTTTCCTCTACTAGTATAAAGAAAGGAGGAAAGAAAAATGAATAAGCAATTTTGGAACATATGGTCATCATATGCTATCTATTACTTTGGTAAAGTAAACCTTAGTATAATAATTCCAGCCTTATTGATAACATTCCAAGATTTAAGTCTATATAATTTTGGTTATGTATCTATGGGATTTATGGCTACATATGCAATCGGACAATTCCTACACGGACAGATATCAGAAAGATTTAACCCTTATGTATATATATCGTTAGGGTTAATACTATCAGGTATTGCAAATTTAACTTTGGGATTTGTTGGGGGATTCTTTGTATTATTATTAACTCTAGAACTGTGTGATGGATTTTTCCAATCAATGGGATGGTCTTCAGTAGTAAGGGCAAATTCATTAATACATAAAGATAAGAAGAAATTAGATAAATCATCCACTGTATTAGGATGTTCTTATCAAATAGGAAACTCAATAACATGGTTAATTTCAGCATTTGCTGTTGGTGCATGGGGATGGTCAGCTGGATTCTTTGTTGCAGCTTGTATGCTTTTGTTAAGAGGTATTACATTATATCTAACTAAACCTGATTTCAAAATAAAAAAACAACCTATGAAGAAACAAGTTAAATTAACATTGTCAACTCCAATTGTTATGAGTGGTATATCTCTATTACTACTTAACATGGTAAGATATGGAGTAATGACATGGTTATTTACTTATTATGTATTATCAGGAAACTATTCAATAGCAGATTTTGGTGAAGTTAGTTTAAAGGTGATATTTATTCCAATAGCAGGGGTATTAGGAACATTAATATATAATAAACTCCCTTGGAATAAGGACTTAACAAGTGTATTTTTCTTAGCTGCAATGGGTATCTCATGGTTTATATTCCCATATACAGATGGTTTGACAGCAACAATATTGGTATTAGCAAGCAGTGCGTTCTTATATGGACCACATGTATTTCTAGTGTCAACTTGTCCAACTCGTTTTAAGAAGGATAATATAGTTGCTGCATCAACTGGGTTCATAGATGGAATGGGATATATAGGAACTACTTTAATTATGATATTAGTACCGTTCCTAGTATTAGATACCGTTGGTGGCTGGAATAATGTGTTCTTAGTCTGGGCATTAATATCGTTCATGGCTAGTATATGTGTGGCAATTACATATAAATTGTCATTTAGTAAGAGGGCAATTTAACCCTCTCTTATTTTTTTATAAGGTTATTACAATGAATAAAGAGGATGAAAATAAAACAGTAATAGGTATAATAGGATTCGGAATGGTAGGTAAAGCTATACAAGCTGGATTTTATGTGGATGCAAGATTCAGAATATTTGATACAAATCCAGATTTGTGTTTAAATACATTAGAAGAAGTTTGTGAGGATAGTAATTATATATTTATATGTGTACCAACACCTATGGATTATAAAACTGGTAAAGCTGATTTATCTATAGTGGAGTTAACTGTAGCTAGATGTATGCAAAGGATATCTAATCCTGATACCATAGTCATAATTAAGTCAACTATACCTCCAGGAACAACTGAGAATTTAAGAAATAAATATAAGGGATTAAGATTGATATTTAATCCAGAGTTCTTAACTGCAAGATCTGCTAGATTAGATTTTATAAACTCATCGAGAATTATATTGGGTGGAGATAAGATGGATTGTTTAAAAGTTAAAGAGTTATATGAAAAGAGATTTAAGAGTACACCCATAAAGATAACTGATTCTACTACAGCTGAAATGGTTAAATATATGGCTAATTGTTTCTTTGCTGTTAAAGTATCTTTATTTAATGAGTATTATGATATATGTAAGAAATTAGACATAGACTTTAATGAAGCAGTTGGATTAACTATGATGGATGGTAGAATAGGTAATTCCCATATAGATGTACCGGGTCATGACGATAAAAGAGGATTCGGTGGATTATGTTTTCCAAAAGATTTAAATGCTCTTATACATAGAGCTATAGAATTAGATGTTTCTCCAACTGTATTGATGGCAGCTTGGGAGAAAAATTTAGAAGTTAGAGAAGAAAAAGATTGGGAGGAAATAGATGGAGCAACAAATAAAAAAAGCAATAATACCAGCAGCAGGACTAGGAAAAAGATTTAGACCTATAACTGTCTGTATACCTAAAGAGATGTTACCTATTGGTAATAAACCCATCATACATTATGTTATAGAAGAAGCTATAGAATCAGGGATAACTGATATAGCTGTAATAACTAGTAAGGGGAAAACAATTATAGAAGATTATATAGATGCAATGAACTTTGATGTTAATATGTGTTATATAAGACAAAATGTACCTAAAGGGTTAGGTGATGCTATATTGAAGGCTAACGGTTTTATAGATGATGAACCCTTTGCAGTATTATTAGGTGATGATATAATTAAATCAAAAGTACCTTCTATAAAGCAATTAATTGATATATATAGTGAAACAAAAAGTACAATTATAGCTTTAGAGAATGTAGTTCATAAAGAACGAATAAAAAAATATGCTACAGTTCATGGAGAATTTTTAGATACTAGAACATTTGATATTCAAAAAATAATAGAGAAACCTAAATTCCATGAAATAAGTAGAAACTTAGCTGTGATTGGTAGATATATATTATTACCAGAAATATTTGATTATTTAAAAGAAACTAAACCTGGATATGGTAACGAAATACAATTAACCGATGCTATAAGACAACTAAAAAAAGTGTATGGTTATGTAATAGATGGTAGGCGTTATGACTGTGGATACCCGGAGGGGTATACAGAAGGGACGCGGCATTTTATTATATAGACTGGCACTATACCATTCGGAAAATGCCAAATTGCCGCATGCAGCAGTTTTTGATGTCAAAATTTAGTATATGCGGCAGTTTTTTAAATATCCTCGACCTCTATTTTGCAAATTATTTTTAATGTTAATTATAAGTCTTGTGAGCCACTAAGAACTCCCTCTAATTTTATTTCAATCCATCCGCTAGCACCTGCTATTGGATGTTCAGTTATATTTTTAATTATCATTGTTTTTTCACTTCTCATTAAATTTATGTTGCTAACACAATCTACAGGAATAATTCTTAATGTATTACTTGCAGACCATGTCTTATCATAAAAATGGGGTCTTCCTAAGATAGTATATAATGTACCGAAAGCTCCTGGTTTTACACTATCCCTTAAATTATCGAGATCAGCTTTTTTTAACCAAGTTTCTATAACCATATTATAATTTTGTATATCCCATCTAGAGCAACCACAATTTATTGAACAAGTAATACCCGATATAGTTATATCGTAAGTAGATCCACCAGTATATATATCTCCAACTCCAATTATTGTACGGAATGTATCTGTTGAATTAAACCAATCTTGTCCAGCCCCATTAGTTGCTGATGATATAAAAGCTGAAAAACTATAGGATGTATCTTCATTTAAACCAGTTAAATTAGTAGTTACGTAATTACCAGATACCTTTTCACCTGTTAATGATACACAATTACTCCAATTACTAGAGATTGTGGGACTAGCAGGTGCATCACCTTGTTGCCAATAGAACCAAACATTTCCTGAGCCATCATCTACAAAAGCTGATATTGTTGCGGATGCACTACCAGAAGCAGTAGCACCACTAATATTAGATATAACAGGAAGTGTTTTACCTGGAGCAACAGTAACTTCTTGCCATGTAGCGGCTATCATCACCATTCTCTGTGATGTACCCGTCATAGACCAAGCCATTGTTTCTCCACCACTAGTACCATCTATTTCATATGATACAGCCGCCTTTAAATCTTCATATTCAGCGTTCCCTAATACTGTATCGTCTACGCCAGCTGATAATGTATTTGATTCATACCCTATATTAACCGCACTAAAACACAAATTGGAGGAATCTCCAGGTGTAATAGAACAACTAATATTATCCCCTTCTTTGACAGTATCAGTATCTGTACTCTCAGGAACTGATTGTTTTACATTATAATAACTAGTTGCATATACAACACAACTAAGATTTGGATCTACATCATCAGAGTCGAATGTAACACTAACGGTATTTGTACCAACCGATGGTGCAAGAAGATAATACATTTCCACTGTGCTTGTATACCCAGAATCACTAGCGATTGTTGCTATATAGTCACTAGTATCAACCTTAGAGCAGACTGTACCATCATAAGTAACCCCATTTGTGGATACATTTCTAGGAGAGCTAGAATGCTCATAAAAAACTGAAATAATTAATAATCTATTAGTTTGATTAGCTACTGTGTGATTAAAGGTTACTGGTGAATTAGGATTGGTATCCTCATGTATACTATTATCATCGTAAGTTATTGCCATTTATATCACGTTATATCCAATCTAACGCCTTCGATTTTTACACCAAAGGTTTCATAATTTATAAAAGTATCAGAAATATTTTTAACAGCTACTATTCTTTTATGTCTAACACTAGATACACCATAATTAGATATAGGCTCAAATATAAGTGTATTACCTGAATTATATGTAGTATCTATGTATTTTGGTGTACCTAAGATATTATATATTTCTCTATTAGCACCTGGAGTTACATTTCTAAATAATAAATTTCTATCACATGCATCTACGAAAGTTTCTATTATAACATTATAATTAGATTCATCCCATCTAGTATTCCAACATCTAATTTCTCTTTCATACCATTCTCCGCCAGTTAGTGTTCCATCGTTTTCATAACTTGTTGAATCTTCTAGAGTAGTACCATCTCTATCTGTAAATTTATAATAACCAATTAATTTATCGCTATGTATATCTATACCATTATATACTTGTTTAACTTGATTAGCTGTAAGACAAACCCCACTCCATATTCTTACATCATGTATTTGACCACTGAGAGGATTTCCACTACCAGCTCCAATAAACATATTATTTCCATGTATTGATGAATTACCACTTAATTCAGTTGCAGTACCCTCTAATTCTCCATTAACATATATTGATAAAGTTCTATCTCCACTGACTTTATCTCCACCAGCATATGTACCAGCTATATGAAACCATTTATCAAGGTTACCAGCTGAACCACCAGATACCTTAGTTGTACTCTTTGCATAATGAGAACTACTAGCATGAAAACAAAATACAGGCTCATAATGAGTAGTTATAGATAAACCACAATCTTTATTTGATTCGTGTTTACCAATTATATTAGACCAAGTCCCACCTGGATTAGCTCCTAGATTGTTTACTTTAATCCAACAACTCATGGATACAGCATTACCTGATGCAGGAGTCATTCCTGATATAGATGATAAAGTTGCATAATCATTACCAGTCCCATCCCCAAATTTATAAGATCCTTGAGGTATTTTAATATACATTGAACCCTTATCCACCATACTCATAATTAATCACCTGTCTCTAATTGTTTTTCTAATTTACTAACTTTAGCTGCCATATCAAAGGGTTGTTCACCATAATTAATTGTAGTAGTAAAACCATTTTTATCTATCTTTTGTGTATAAGAACGTATATCCCATAGAGAAGATATACCAAAATTTGTTAAGTTACTTGAAAACATATATTCAGTAGACATATCTGTTCTACCTTCTATAGTTATAGTCCCCTTTCTAGGTATTGAATCCATATTGAGAACTTCTTGATCAGCTCTTGTTTGAGCAGTCTCTAGGGTATTTATATTTTCATCACTTATTTTTTTGAAATGCCTTCCATATAAATCTATACTGGTTTGATTTGATGCTTTAGCGGATATAGAACCTTGTTTCCAACCTAATTGCATACTCATATTACCATCAGGTACCGTTGATGAACTTGTAGCGTGACTATACCAATCTGTACCCTCATTATTAGAGAAAGTTATTTTTCCATCATAATCAGTTACATCATCATAACCAAATCCCCAAAAAGATGTTGCCCCTTCAACTTTACAATTAGTAGCATACATCCCTTTATACATACCTCTTATTTTTATACCTATATTTCCATTACCTGGATTTCTTTCATCTGGTATTTTAAAGGTATATGTTCCTTCAGGAGGATCACTCTCTAATATATGACCCACATAACTTCCTACTGAGAAATCATAACCGTTTCCTGATATATAGATATACATATGAGCTGGATTTACATAAGGATATGTAGAAACAGTTACCCATAAAGTAGTATAATCTCCACCCGTTGCTATATCCCATTTTTCTATGTTACCATTTTGTGATGGTCCATCAGCACCTAATCTATATCTATCATTAGCTGCATCATAAGAAGTATATTCAGTTTGAGTCCAAGTGTCAGTCGAGAAATCATCTGAGAAAATAGTACTAGTAGTGATATCACCTTTAGTATATAATACACACCAATATTTATCATCAACCGTTAATCCACTTAATTTAGGGCTTGTATAGGTTTTCCAATTAGTTTCAGCTGGAGGATATGGAACGTCTGTATCAGAAAATGAAATATCATCTGACCATTCAATTTTAGTCCCAGATTTAGGAAAACCCCCACCTTGAACTAACCAAGCAGTTAATTTACAGGAATCTATAGTTGGAGTTACAGGTTTATGGGTTAAACCTGATTTACCAAAACCCGATACAGTACCGCTTGGTTCCATAACTATTTTTAATTTAACTTCCTTTCCAGGTGTAGTCATTGTTGTTGATTCATTTGGAGTTAATTTATCCCAAGTAGTTCCATTATCACATGTACCATAATAAGTGATATTATCAGGTACTGTTTCAGTGGTTGGTTCTACTAATAAGTAACTCATATTAACATTTGTTCCTACCGTATATAATTTTGATTCTATGATACCAGATGATTTATAATCAGGTAATGAATGTAAAAAAACTCCATAATTATTAATGTCATACATTGGAGCACCAGTATTATTGGTTATTTCTAATCTAAATCCTTTAACGCCTGAATAAGTATAACCATTCTTAAATGAACGACTATAGGGTTGTACATTAAGTGCTTCATTTTCTTCATGATAAACCTTTTGCCAGCTAACTCCAGCACTAGTAGATATCCAAGCTTCAACCGTATAACCTCCCTTACCTTGTAATACCGTAAATCCATCTGTTGTTACAGGATAATCATAATACATATAGATAGTTGTTCCATAACCATCAACCCAACCATTTGCATGAGCATAATAAGGCTCATACATTCTTGTATCATTAATATAATTAACATTGTCAGTCCAAGCAGTTGCGGTAAAATCATTATTTGATGCTATATATTCAGGATATCCAGCACCCTCTGTGTCAGTATAGGAAGGATAGCCACTAGTATGTCTAGCTCCAGTTCCTTCTATTTGTAATTTTCCATCATAGCTACAAGAGCTTATAGCAGTATCCCCTGACATATAAGTTGTTACATCATTAAAAGGATCATTGAGAATTTCTTCATCAAAACCTCCTGAATTATCTGATATAGATAGAGTAGCACCACCTATTTTAGGTGAGAAATCCCCATTAGATGATAATATATATTTTAAAATACAACCTGTAGATGATTCACTAGAAAATTCACTCCATTCACCATCAGTTAATGTTATCCATGATGTTCCATTATCATTACTTCCTGACAATAAAATATAATTAGATGAGAATGTATCAGTTAACGTAGCCTTCATATATTTACAGGTTTCAGTATATATTTCAGATTCAACACTACCACTTATATTGTATCCTCCTGATGATACAACATATACTTTAAATGTTAAATCAATTTCATCAAAACTACCACCATGATCAGCTGAAAAAGTATTCCATGGACCAGTTTTAGATGTTGCATACATAGCCTCACAATCAGTAGTACGATATCTATGGGTAGCATCATCAACACCATTTGTCCATTTATCGTAAGCTACACTCGGACAATCACCAGTACTATTATATACAACTATTGCATATTTAGTACCTGATGCTAATTGAACCTCATCATAAAGAGTTATATAACCCCAAAAATTGTTAGAGAAAGTTACACTAACATTACCAGATGCTAATACTGTATCGGATGGATCGCCACCTGATGTAGTACGTAATTCATATGTATAAGGATTATATGAAGGATTTGCATTATGATGTTGCATACCTATTTTATAACAAACACAATTCACAGAAGGTTTAAATATCTGAGCAAAATAATTCCCCCAACCACAACTTAATGTTTGAGTTCCATATGTTTGAGTATGGGCATGTAGTGAAGTCCCTTTTCTTTCTAACTTTAAATCAGAATATTCTAGAACTACATTAGAGGAAGTTGTATTGGTAAGATATCCCCAATTATCAAAGTCATCAGTAAATAAAGTTTTTTCGGTATTTTCCCAAATTTCAAAGTTAAGAGTACCAGGTTGATTTGGATCAGTAGATCTATCTAAATAAAATTTAACTGCAGATAAACTAACCTCTTCAGCATTAAATAATTGAGCTATATATACTCCAGAAGGGATAACTGTTGTTGCATCATGATAAGGTAAAATAGTTTTTTGAGAGTAACCTGTACCTCCAACAACTAAAACATCATTAACTAAATCTTCATCAGCTTCTTCAATAGGAGTCATACCTATTATGTCATCTTCAGTTATATTAAATTGATATGTTCCACTTTCAGCTTTATAATATTTAAACTCATTCTCCTCATTCACATAGAATCTATAGTTATCTATGTCCGTTAATTTTACAAGAGCATCTCCAACAGTCATATTTGTTAAATCAAATTCATCTGTTAGTTCAACACCACCTGTTACAATTATTGAGGATGTATCTATACCAGTACAATATGTACCTATAATTGATGATGCAATGAAAGCAGTAGTCCCTTCATATAAAGCGTTGTCATCAGTTGCATATCTCCACAAATCGTAAGTTTTACCAACTAATTGGTATGTATTATATGCAGTTCCAGCATCAATTTGCTGTTGTTTTCTAGATATATACCCATTAAATTGCAATACATCATCTATCCATACCATAACCGTTTCACCAACAATGTGATTAGTTTGTGTATTAAATGTCACTATTTTACCATTTTGGTAATAAGTTTGATCAGAATTAGTTATTTCTAAATATGAAACATTACTACCATTAGTTAATATTTCTTCTGATGATTGACCACTATCAATAGTTATATTGAAGGATGTACCCATTATCTTGAACTCCTATATCTATACTTGAACTCTTCTGACATATCTTGAACTGATCCTATACCTGTTACATTAACTGGACCTAATATATTGAAATTATCTGTATATGTATCTCCATTCCCACCTACTGAGGATGATGCACCTCCACCGAATATTCCACCTGTCTGATGTAACATTTCTGGATAATATTCAGTCAATACAGTTTCAAGTATATTTCTACCAAATTTTCTATTTGCACCTTCTAGAGGTATTAAAGCTTCAGCTCCAGCTTCACCAAATACTCCAAGAGTTGCTCCTTTAGCTATACCTCCTCTAGCAAAACCTCCTATACCAGGAATAAAATCAGGAACAATTCCTTGTTTACCAGATAGATAATCCCCAGCACTTTTTTTAATATCTTTAACTATATTAACAACTCTATCTCTTATACCTATTAAAGTTTCAAATAACCTATTTTTAACTGCATTTATACCGTTAATTAAACCTTGTATTAGATTCCAACCTGCACTATATAACCAATTAGCTGCATTAGTGAATTTATTAATTATATTTAGATATACATTATGTAAGGTTGATGTTATTGTAGAAACTACTGACCTTATACCATTAGCTAAACCAGTTATTATATTTCTACCTGCACTTAATAACCAAGTTATAGCTCCAGCAAATTTACCCTTTATTTGATTTATTAATTCAGTTATAGTTGATAATAGAGATGAAATCATACCAATGATTCCATTTATTAAACCTGTTATTAAATTTCTACCCCATTCAAAAAATTTAGTGGTTAATGTATACATATGAGAATATAATATCATAGGTAATTGCATTATGGGTATCACTATCCTTGTAAATATAGTTAAGAATCCATTTATAAACCAATCTACAAGTGTTCTACCAGCTTGCATAAACCAAGATGCTACACCAGTTATTGCATTTACAAAACCAGTGGCTATATCATTAGCTAAAGAACCCCAGTCTATAAAACTCAGTAAGTTAAACAATATATCGTAAAACATAAAAATAGGTGATATGGCTTTAAGAATTTGCCATAATGCAGCCCAGAAATCTGGTGCACTCTTACCTGCATCTTTAGCTAATTCATCATAATCTATGTTTTCTAAATCTTCTCCTAACTCATCTTTATCTAACAATTCAGCATTTCCGATAGTGATATATAGATTACTAACATTCATTGTTGCATCATCTAAATCACCTATATATTCTCCACCGATTAAGAAATCACTTGCATTAATACCAACTTTAGTTCCCAATAAATCGACTTTATCCATAAGTGTTTGAGTTGCACTTGCAACATCATTGGTTGTATCCTCAGCTTTTTTCATCGCTAAAGCATATGTTATTAAACCATCTTCAGCATCATATAAATTCTTATAAACCCTTTGTATAGAAGTTGCTAATTCATCTTGAGCATCATCTGTATTTTCTGAACTAACTAAGAAAGCTTGCATTGCTAAATCTCCACCTAACATCCCCTCTTCATACATTCCTAATTGAGTTCCTACCATTTTGAGTGTTGCTGCCAATATTAAATCCTCATCACTGAAATCTGACATACCTTCAGCTGATTTACCTGTTAAAGCATTAATTTCTGCAACTGACATTGCACCTACACCTAATGTGTCAGTTAATTCACCAAATATATCTTGCATAGATTCCCCTTCATCCATTAATGCAGTTGCCATTTGACTAACTACGCTTAAGACTACTTCAAAGTTCTCTGCAACTTCTTCTTGTTTATCTCCTAATTTAGCTTCAGCTGCGGCTAACTCATACGCATTATCAATTAAATCATAATATTGTTTAGCAGTTTCAGATGATACTATCCCAGTTTCTGTCAAATCTCCAACTAAAGGAGTCATTTCAGCATCTAATTCTGATGTAGCTTTTTTCAAATCATCTTGGGCATCCTTCATTGATATAAAAGTATCTACATTAGCTATACCAGCATTCCTTAATTCTTGTTCAGTTGCTTCTCCTTTCATATAAGCTTTTACTAAATTCTCTTCTTCTTCAGTTAAATCTGATAATGCTTGTATATAAGAATGATTTAAGGATAACACAGCTCCTTCAGCTTTTTCCATTTCAACATATTTATCTATCATTTCGTCACTAATTAAACCTTGTTCAGCTAATGTTTGGAACATTTCATCTAATTGATCATCTTCATCATGTCTTAGTTTATATAGTTTATATTCTATTTCAAATAATTTGTCTTGAACTTCGTATAATTTAGCTACTCTATCTTCTAGATATTTATAACCTTCAGCTCTTACTTTTTGTAGATGAGCTAATCTAGCATCCCATAGAGCATCCTCAGCTTTAGCTGCTATTAATTGTTCTCTAGCAACTATTACATCTCTAGTTAATTCTAATAAATCCTTTTCTTCCTTACCTAAAACAGTTGTTGCACGAGAGACATCATGTAGAGTAACTTCCCCTTCTTTGAGAGCATTATTAACAAGATTCCAAGCTTCACTAGATTCAACTTCTAATTCAGATATATCCTCTGTTATATCTATACGATTCCTAATAGCTGACATTAAGTCCTCTTCTGCATCAACAGCTTCTGATGTACCAGCCCCATATTCTAACATGGCATCGGTTAAATCCTCTGTAGCTTCTATAACATCTCTTTCAGCTCTCTCTAAATCATCATGTTTACTCTTTATCTTAAATGTAGCTTCAGCCCATTTTTCTAATTTTCCTACATAGAAATCTAGAGATTCAGTTAATGTCCTAACATCTCTGATTACCCCACCTGTTGCTGATATTAGAGATTTTTCAGATGCTACTACATCCATATTAGCTCTCTCAAACATTTCATCCCAAGCAACTAATGGTCCAAATTTTTCTATTAATTCATCTAAATCTTCACCATATACATTAGTGATTCCATCAGCTTGTATTAAAGCTCTATATATATCTTGATATATTTTAACTTGTTGTGTATCTCCCAACGCCATAGCTTCATCAGCTAAACTAGATGTAGCCGACGCTAAATCAGTTGTTCCCATTGCTTGAGCTCGAGTTAAGATAGCAAATTTAGCTTGATCTCTAGTTAATGCATATAGTGACACTTCATATCTATCAAAGGTATCCTTTAATTGAGCACCTGCAACATTCATATCACCAGCTACTTTTACGAATAATATACTACTCTCAGTCATTTGTTGTGTATTAAAGATTACTTCTTTACCAGCTTTCCTCATTTCTTCAGTGGACATATCAACTAAGCCAAATGTAAAATTTTCTACGAAACCTCTACCCCATTGTTCAGCTACACTTCCTCCACCTTCTTTTGCTATTTCTTCCATAGTAGCAGATCTACCTGCAAATTTATCAGGATCTAATAAAGCTTCCATACCTAACATAGCTGAGCCTAATATTCCAGCTGGAGCACCTTGTTTGATACCATCCCAAAGGTTATCAAAGGCTTCATCCATATCCTCAACACCAGCTGTTAATTGATATACATAACCAGTTACACCTTTTAAAGTACTAGCAAAGTATTTTTGTTCAGAATTTAATTCATTTATTGGTTGTAACATAGACCATAAAGCTACAGCCGCTATCACAATAGCACCTATCAATAATAAGATAGGATTAGCCATAATAATTTTGGATAACATTATTAAACCTTTACCTAATACAGATGCACCGAATGCAGCTGCTAATTCAGACTTAAATAACGCCCAATTACTTAAAGTTAATTTTAGAGATGCAGCAGTATCCATAGTTTTAGCTAAAGCTACAGCTATAAATTTAACAATAGATGATGCTAAAATCACATTTAATAATTTATAGCCTATATATAATAATATTATAAAAGGAGATAATTTCAATAATATATTAATTAAGGGTTTGAATATCTTATATAGTCTACCAACTATATCAGCAAAACTTCTTAAAGCTGGGACTACAGAATCCTTTACGAATGATATAACTTTTTTGATGGTTGGTAATAATTCCTCCGCTATATCCATACCTAAAGTTTGAAACTCGTGTTTCATAAGTTCCATGGCACCATAAAGAGTATTTTGTTGAGCTGAAGCTAAAGAGGATGTAATTCCTTCAGCCATTTCATATCTTTGTGATAGATAAGCTACTGCTTCAGCATTAGCTACCAATACTGCTGCAGCACCAGCTGTTCTGGCTCTAAACATATCAACAGCTGTACCTGCATTAAATGAGCTTTCTTGTAAGCGGAACAATACATCCATTAGGTTATTACCTAAAGGTGTTATTTCTTCCATTTCATAACCCATAGCTTGTAAAGTGTTTTGAGCTTTATCAGTGGGTTTAATTAATTTAGTTAAAATCATAGCCAATCTCTGACCAGCTTGCCCTCCAGCTAATCCTCTATCAGCTAATACTGCTAGAGCTGCGGTAGTTTCAGCTACTGATACTCCTAGAGTACCAGCTATTGGAGCTACATATTTCATACCTTCTCTTAACTTTTCCATAGTTAAGAATGAAGTTGTAATTGCTGATGTAAATATATCAACCACTTGAGTTGCATCAGCTAATTCTAATGAAAATGCTTTTAATGTTACTGTTACTGCTTGTATAGACTGTTTTAAATCCGATTGAGTTGCTGTAGCATAATTAATGAAAGGCATTAAATCCTGTTCACCCATTTGTGATACATCATATCCTGCACTAGCTAAATCATAAAAAGCATCTATAACTTGTTGAGCTGAAAACAAAGTATGTTTACTAAGAGCTTTAGATACACCCATAAGGTGTTTTTGAACGCTTTTCATTGATGCACCAAGATAACCACTAACTGATGCTGCATTTACAGCTGCTCTTTCAAAATCAGCAAAACCTTTTATCATATCTACGAAGGCTTTTCTAACCATCATAACCATCTGTACACCAATACTGAAAGTTATATAGTGGATAATCTTACCAAAGAAAGATTGAAATGATAACATATTTTTCATCATCATTCCAAAAGTTTGTTTTGTTTGTACTGAAGTTCTAGCCATTCCTACCTGATAACCCTTTAAACCTTTTGTAACGTTTACACTTGCATTTACTCCAGCATCTTCAAAATCCTTTAATTGACTTTCAGCTTGTTTTAATGCAGGGTTTAAACTAGAAAATCCTCCTGCACCTTTCTTCTGCATATTAACTGCGGCTTTAGAAACTTCTTTTGAGGCAGCTTGTAAACCCTGAGTTAATCCCTTTATATCAGCTTTTAAGAAGACTGTTAAATTTCCTAAACTAGTCATTTAAATCTTTTAATCTTGTTCTACATCAACAACTTGAATAGCATCTCTTTGGGTTATTTTCTTGTAGCCATAAGAACCACCTAGATTATGATAACCGTGCCAGATTACTACCCATACACCTAAAGGATCAGTTTCACTTGGAGTGAAATAGTATGAATATTCTCCAACGCCATCTCTAGTAGTTGATGCATCCTCTATAAAATAAGTTCCATCGGATTTAATTACATCAACAAATGCAACACTTCCTGATGGATCTGTTAGAGTATCATTCATCTTGAAATCTATTTCGGTTTTTATGGTATTATGCCTTTCAAATTTACTAAGACTCATTTTTTTATCCTATTCTTTACAAACAACAAACATATTTAATCTGCAGCTTCATATGATATTGAAGTTGAAAACACTGATGAATTACTTATCGAAATATCATATAAATCTGTATTACTTATAGACATATCAAATACTGATGTATTGGTTATCCTTCTCGAGAATAAATCCGATACTGATGCAACCATATTATAAAAAGAAGAATGTGTTTGGGTGGCTGTATCTATGAATACAAACCTAAACAATCCAGCTGTTATATTATGTGAACTTGTTACATTTTCAGTTGAAATGAGTGTATCTAATAAATATTTCTTATCAGATAATCCCTTTAGTATCGTATCCTCTATTAAATTTGATTTAAAAGTATATGATAATATTGTATCTAGAAGATAGCTTTTTAATATGTTGGATGTAGATAATATTGCATCCTGATAATATTGACTTTCATTCTCCTTAGATAATATTGTATCTTGAAGATACTCTGGCATACCTGTTATTGATAAGATGGTATTAGTTATGTAACTTTCCTCTACATTTAAATCTTTTAACAATACATCAGTTAAAAATTCTTTTTTTACATTTAATTTATTTACTATTGTATCTATTGATATCCTATCAGTTCTAGCTAAACTCAATAGAGTATCAGTTGTTATTTCTTCCTCTATATCTAACAAGGTTAATAAAGTATCTAATTTATATTCTTTAGTGTTAGCTCCCATAGATAAATAAGTATCCATTAAATATGATTTTGGGATATTTATTTTTTTAGCCAACAAATCTATAAAAGCTGATTTTGCTGAAGTTTCAGTTAATATTGTATCTATATTGTAACCTTTAGATAGAGTTTTATATAATAAAGTATCTATATCATATTCTTCTAAACTAGCTCTAGATAATATTATATCTATATTCATACCTAATTCAACTGTATGCTCTAATAAGATATCTATGAGATATTTTCTATCGACATTTAATTTATTGAGAATAGTATCAAATTTCATATCCTTTTTGATATTTTCTCTAATTAGTATGATATCTATTGGGATATCCTTTTCTAATGATACCCTACTTAACAATATATCAAATAATGTATCTTTATCTACATTAAATTTCTCTAATAATGTATCCATATCTATTTTTTGCTTAACCAATACGTCTTTTAGTAATGTATCAAAATATAAATACTTATAAGAAAATCCATATACTAATACTAAGGATATAGCATATGAGACACTTTCTGATTGATTTTCTAAGATAGTATCTACATTTACATTCTTTTCTAATAATTTTAATAATACTGTATCTATAACCTGTTCTACTGTTAAGTTTTCTCTACTTAACATAGTATCTATATCTGAATCTACACTTCTTATTCTTTTAGCTAGCATATCTATGAGATAATTTCTAGATACACCACTCTCTAAAAGAGCATCGATAGTTATTTCATCCTTTCTTAATAAGGTTAATAAAGTATCTATATTTATATCTTTTATTTCTGATGATTGCGTTATTACATCATTAAGGTAATTACTAGTATCCTTTCCTTCTAATAATGTATCTATTATAATATTCTTTTCTACACTAGTCCTTGATAATAAAGTGTCATAGATTACTCTACCTTTATCAAGTCTTGATAGTAATGTATCTATCAAAAACTTTTCTAGGATTGTATTAAATCCAGATTGCCCAAATTTTCCTGTGCCAAACTTGGCTGAAGTAATTATTGCCATTATTAATAAACACTCGTTTTAATATAAGCTTCTGAAGGAGTAGGTCCAGCATCTGCAGCATATGTGGCATACATACCACGAACATAACCTGCATATTTATCTCCACCCATTGGATCGTCAAATGCAGGAGGTGAAGTACAAGTGGCATTATATTGTATTGATAAACCATCAGAAGCATAAAATACACTAATATGATCATGTGTTCCACCTGCATCAGACGTTGCACCAAGAAGGTATTCAGTTGATGCAGTAACAGCAACTGGTGATGCAAATGTATGAGTTACCCATTCAGTAGTTTCTGCAGTATTATTACCTTTATGTACATCTCCAGTTTCTTGTATTAAATTCTTACTACTATCAAATAAAGCACATCTACTATCAAACTCTCCACCAGAATCAGTCCAATAATATGCATAGATACTTATGGATTCTATATTACCTCCACCATCTCCTGCTGTTGAGGCATATAAACCTTGAGTCCTACTATCAATATGATTAGATGTACCACCTTCAGTTTGATCTCCAAACCAAGGATCTATTGATAGAGTTTCACCAGAAGATATAGCACCAAATGTTGCCCCTATTCTAAGACAATATGTAGTTTCACTGTTAGGTAAAGTTACTTCTTCTATCTTAACAAATCTATTATTAGAGTTTCTAAATATACTATCAAATTCAAAGTGACACAATAATTTTGATTTATCATCATTATAAAAATTAAATATATAAGCATCTAAAGATGGTATACTGGTTATCTCCATTAATTTAGTTATATCATAATCTGTATATACAAATGTACCTTCTTCACCAGGAGCCCCTGGTTCATAAGTTGTATATACTCTTACCCATTTAATATTCTTTTGTGCATCGGATGCAAAATCAGGATTCAAGTAGAATTGATATTCAATACCAATATTCTGTAAATCAATTGGGGTTGTTATTTTAGTCTTTAATGCCTGTGGTAATCCTAAAGGCTCTGCTAATACAGCTACATCAACATCAAAGTCATTACCACCGTAGTCTATTGTACCTGTCCAACCCATCTTACGTTCATCAGGAGCTATATTATCATTTGTTTGATGATAAGGGGTTCTTACAGTATCTGTTGTAGTTATATAGAATTTATGCCAATTATCATTTATTTTACCCCATGCTTTCTGATAGATATAAAATAAAGGTTTATCATATGTATATGGTTGTCTTGGATACCATGTGATACACCCCAGATTCTTATGAAAACCAACAATATGATTTTTAGATTTGAGTCCTATCTCTTTAACTTGAGACCAAACTATATCATCCCAATTGACATCATTTAATATTGAATCATCTGTCTTTCTTATTATGATTTGTAAATCTTCTCCTATACTTCCTAATACTTTCATATTATAACTCCCAAGAATCGTTATCTAGATATAATTCATTACCGTAACTTAACGTATCCATATAAATTTCCCCACCACCTAAAGAAAAATTTAATTGTTTTCCAGGATCCGAAACTACTAATTTAAATGAGCCATTCTTTTGTAAATTATCATTCTTACATTTTACACTCACTGTTATACCTGAAGATGCATAATCTTGTAAATTTATCAAATATTTACCATCATTATCAGTTGTATCTGTTGTAGCTGTATCTCCTATTGCTTCAACTGTTGCACCCGAAATACCAGTAGATCCATCAGATTGATAGATATAACCATATAGTATCCACGGAAATGCCAAAGTCATTATTTACCGCCTATCTCTAAAGTTTCTGCATCAGTTACCGCTATCATAATTACATCATCTTCATGTATATCTATTGTAGGTTCCCAAAACCCTACTATAAAGAAATCATCCCAATCGTGAGTAGTTGAATTCCAATAATATATTATTTCATTAGCATCTAGAGTAGTTGTTATATGAGTATCAGCTATATCATTTGCTGTAGTTGAAGCATCATCAGTCCAACTAACATAATTTTTAGCACCACTTGTAGTAACTAAGGATACACTTCTAGTTGCAGTATAATCGATATTAGTATTTTCTAACATATCTATAGTTTGTGTACCTGAATCATCCAAATATATTTTAATTATATCAAATGTGTGTAATTCTAAATCGGTACCTGTACCATCACCATACCATAATTGCCACCAACCATGTGTTTCGTCATAGCTATCATTATTCCAGATAGCTATATATTCTGTAGAACTATCAAATCCTGTTATGTTATCGTCAAAATCACTAGCTGATATGTTACCTCCTAGATATACAAAATAATCTATACCATCATTTCTTATAGTTGCATTATAAGTAACATCTACATCAGTAATCCATGTTACATTATAATAAGTTATATTAATATTTCCTGTAAATACTCCTTTAACTCTTATAGTTCCATTGGTTACACTACTAATGTCATCACCATTACCCGTAAGGCTACCTAATAATTCATTATTTGATGTATCCACTATACTAAATACTGAACCGCTATCATTATCATGACCAACATAAAGTTTATCCCATGTTGTTCCCGTAAGAGTTATATCCTTACTAATGAAATTTCCATCACTATATGTATCAGTATAGGTATATCCGGCATAAAAAGTAAAATTACGAACAGTATAGGTATAAGCTGGAGTCCAAGGATTTTCTGGAAAATTAGTAAAAGTTAATGTATCCCCATAAGCTGAGTTATAACCTGATACACTAACAGCATTATAATAACAATTGCAAGTAGATGATGCTCTAGCAGCTAAACAATATCTAGTACCTGCGGTTACAGATAAGGGAGTATCGAATTCAGCTTTAAACCAACTTCTTGAAGTAGTATTCCAAGTATCTGTTATTGTAGTATTACCAATTAAGGATAAATCAGAATATAAATATAATGCAATTTTTAAATCAGTTGTTGCAACCGTAAAATCTAAATTTAGATAATAATATTTTATATCCCCTGATTTAGGGGCAATAAAGTTTGCTGAATACATATAAGAGCCAAGAGCTTTATTTGTTGCTCCTCTATGAACTTGTTTACCAAAAGTATCATCAATATCCTCACTCAAAACAAATACACCTTTACCTGAAGAAAATGTTACATTAGTACTAGTTTCTATAAATCCAATATTATTAATTGAATCATTGAAATAATCACTCCTATATGGTGTTGTTACAAAATTACTATAAAATGTACTATTAAATACTGCATCATTTGCAGTAACCTTCATATAATATAGTTGGCTATAATCATTTAAATTGCTAGATAAATCAACAGACACACTTTGATTTAAGATAGTAGTATTTTTACCTATATGAGTCCAAGTAGCATTATCAGTTGATATATAAAAGTCAACCGCACTATTGTTACCATCCAAATCAGTAACGGTAACATTATATATTGCTGACATACTTATGTTGGAGCCTTCATTAGCTGGAGTTGGGTTAGATATAATAGGATAAAACTCCTCTTCATAATCAATATATGCAAGCGAATCAACTGTTGCCGATACAGAAGTATCAGCATAAAATGTATCAGGTGGAACTCCAGAATAAGGATCATGATAATGAGATACAAGACCTGATCCACTTATGGTAGTTGACTTACCATTTTCAGTATATAGACTTATTTTATATTCAACCCCATTCTCTAATATAAATTCATTACTAAAATTAACTTGATACCATTCTGCTGAGGAAACTGATATATCATCTAAAGTTGCAAGTAAATTATCATTACTATCATATATACAAGGCACTACATCATAAGCATCACCTTCTACACCATAGAAATTAAATGAAACAGGAGTACCATCATTGCCAGAAAATGTTTTAGCTGTTGCTCTAATACACGCCCATATTGCACTAGCAGAACCAGTAACTGAATCATCATCATTTCCAAAATGTGGATCAACCGTAAAACTGTTTCCAGCATTAAGGGTTTGATTGGATATTATTCTGAACCAGAAATATTCATTATCTCCAATTGTTTTTATACCATGTTTAGCATGAATTTTACCAGCTTGAACAAGGCTTTTAATATCACTAAAATTAAAAAAGACATTATATTCTTCTGTTTCATTTGCTTGAAATGTTAATATATAATTCCACTTGGTAGAACTCTCATTAATATAATTCTTTACTCGTAAGTCTATAGCAAAACTAAAACGAAACTTCAACGCTTGAGTTGGATGGTTATTAGTAACAGTTAGATTTATTTTTTCGGATGTATTATCAATATTTGGTGTTCGCTCTATATTAAGCCATTGATTTAGATTAGTTCCCTCCCATTCATCTAGCCATTCAAGACTTACTGGATGTTGTGCTTCAAGTTGCCACAGACTATTCTCTCTGAATAGCTTCCAGAATGTAGTTTTATTTAAATTTTTAACAACCACTCTATTACCTAAAACACTTTTATTTTCTAGAGATGGTGGATATATATAATCAAATGCTGGATCATCAATTGGACTATCACTTGGAGTAATTGGAGGTAAATCAATATCCTCTATTAAGATAACACCAGCAGTGGATGCTGATGTAGCAAGTAATATTGCTAAACCTTTCTTTTTATTCCTTTTAACCCATTTGATTATTGGATCTTTATATAATATAATTATAATTAAAGAGGATAAAATTACACCTATTGGTATACTTATCTTCTTAGGTAAATCTAAATAAAATAAAGCTAATATCATCACTATTATAGATGATATAGCTATTATAGGTTTTATGAGAGTAGAACTCTTAAATAAACTATTTATTTTCTCTATCATTAATACACCGATACTTGCATAAATCCAGTTCCATATTGGATACCCGATGCACCACCACCTGAATACATGAATCTTATTTCTGTTTTACCACCATCAGATACTCCTAAAGGACTACCTTGTTGTAATTCCGCTGAGGATGTCTTATAGACACTTGTAGAGCCTGATAGTAATTCTATGCATAAATCACCCACCATAGCACCACCTGAATTACAAGCTGCGGCTTGCCAGATATAAGCCTTTTTACCAGCTGGACATGTAAATCTAGTTACATTAATATTTTGCTGAGCTGATATCATAATGTTAGCTACATTGAAATTCATAGCTGGCATTTTGTTTTCCCAATCAGCTCCATCCCACATTAATACCTCTCCACTAGCTGGAGTATTAATATTAGTATCAGTATGACCTGATATTAACATCATATCATGTTCATCACCAGCTCCATCTTGGAAGTAAAATTTATTATCGGATTTAGTATATATTGCTCCCATAGAAGCTTTAGCTGAAGGGGTTGTGGTTTCTGCAAAGAAATGAACCCCATTTGCATTAAAGTTATGTTTATGGGTTGTTTGATGTAAAAATCTAACTTCATCTGTTGCATCTTGTAAAGCTACATGAACATAATCATTATCAAGGATATCCATAAATGGATAATCGGTACCTGCACCAATTCTTAAAGCATTACCAGCTCCACCTTGCCCCCAAAGATAAGACCAATCTCCTGAACTACGGAGTTTAAATATTTGAGTTGCACCTGAATTAATTATTATTGGATCCTTACTTCTTATATCACTAGTATTTATTATTGTTGAAGATATATAAGGTATAGCAACTAAACCATAAGAGCTCTGTCCATCTAATTCTCCACCTAATTGAGGTGTAGTATCCTCTACTACATTATCTATACCTCCACCTGCTGCAACTGGACCTTGGAATACAGCACAAGATATAGTATGGGCTTGTAATGAACTACTAGATATACCTATCTTAGAACCTGATAAGCATATTTGACCTGAGCCATATAGTCTAATATAAGGATAATCATCTAAAGTATTGGCTTTTAATTTTAAATCATCTCCACTAGTTGCCCCACCTTCTATAGTAGATACATTTGAAGCATAAGAAAATTTAAAGTCTTGTGTAGATTGTTCCCAGAATGTGATGTCAGCATTAGAATATACCCTAACATCACCTGCACCATACATAATCATATAAGGATATGAATCGGAAGTATTTGCCTTTATTTTTAAATCGTCATTAGCAGTTGTGCCTCCCTCAATTATATTATCGTCACCATCTCTATAAAATTGGAATAATTGTGTAGTTCCAGATCTTAATACTATATTATACTTAGAATCTAAATATATATTTGATTTAGCTGTATCAGTAGATATATATGTACTTGGAGCGGAATAAGAAAATTTAAGGGCATTTGTTCCATTATCATAAAAGAAAGTATCTCCATCTGTATCAAATACTATATTACCTCCACCTTGTAATACTATATTTGGATAAGTATCGGAAGTGTTTCCATATAAGGTTAAATCATCACCAGCTGTGGTACCACCATATATCTTTTTACCTATATATTGAGCACTGGAAGCACTAGCACCTGATAGATTTCCATAGAATGTCACTGCAGTTAATGAGCCGGTTGTGGTATCGTCAGCGTTATTTACAAGATAATCAGTGTGAGCTTGAGTGTTGTCTTGACTATGGGTATAGGCTGTTCCATATTTTGAACTTGATGTTTTATAATATCCCAATACGCTACCTGATGCATCCGCAAAGTCTTTTCCTTGTTTAGCTTGAGATGATATAGTAGCATATCCTAATACTGTAACATCATTATCACCAGAGCCACTAATACCTACACCTGTTATGGGTGCAATACCAGTTCCTTCTGTAAGTGTACCCCATGTTGTGGGTGTATCGGACATTGCATCGATTTTAGTATCCAAAGCTCCTGATACAGTATTTACATAAGCTTTAATAGATTGTTGTGTAGCTAAGGATGTTGCACTATCACTTGCAAAACTATCCTCATCTAATATAGATGTAACCCTAGTTGCACCTACTTTTAAGGATGCAGTTGATATAGCTATTCCTGATACAGGTCCATAAAATGTTTTAGCGGTTAAACTACCAGTAGTAGCATCATCATTATTATTAAGTAAGTAATCGCTATGAGCTTGAGTATTATCTTGTGAGTGAGTGTAAGCAGTCCCATATTTAGTACTAGAGGCTTTATAATAACCCAGTACACTCCCTGAAGTGTTAGCAAAATCTTTACCTTGTTTTGCATTTGAGGATATAGTTGAATATGCAACTACTTCTAAAGATACTGCAGTAGAGCCACTAACTCCAATAGCCCCTTCAAATGGTGCTATACCACTATCAGCTGTAGCTGTGAGGGTAGTCCAATTTGTTGGAGTATCAGATAAGGCATCTATCTTTGTATCTAATGCACCCGATATAGTATTAATAAATGCTTTTATGGACTGTTGAGTAGCTAATCCAGTAGCTGAATCTGATGCAAAACTATCTTCATCATATATTTCATTAACTCTAACGGCACCTATTTTTAATGTATTACTAGATATATTTTGTGAGGATACTGACACTAAACCTTCTAAAGTTGTATCAAGATTAATGGTTCTTGTTGAGGTTATATCTCCTCCACCATTAAGATTAGTACCTGCTGTAATATCTACACCAGAATGGTCTATATGTTCATCAGCTACAAAGTTAGTTGTAGCATCATGGTCTACATGTTTACTATCATAAAAAGCAATCTGAGCAGAAGCATAAGCTTGATGGTATTTCTGAGCAGAAGTCTTATAGTATCCTAAGATACTTCCAGAGGCATCTGCATAATCCTTTCCTTGCTTTGCTTGAGAGGATATAACTAGATAACCCGGAACACTTATAGTTAATGCACCATCACCTGATATTGCATATGCACCCGTCATTCCAGCTATACTTCCATCACCTGCTGTGAATGCTTGCCAAGATGATATACCACCTTGAGGTGCAGCTTGACTAGACCATTTATTTTGAGTTGTATCCCAAGTTAATAAATCTCCATCAGCTCTATTATGCATGACAGCTACATCAATTAATCCTGATATATTATCATATAATGCACCAACTGATGAAGGGTAATAATTATGAGATATATGAGTAATTATAGAGCTTGATATAGCATTTACTTCTGTTTCAGTATAATATCTATCATCATGTGTGTGACTTGCATTAGCAAATATACCAGTACTAGTAGATATATAGGCTTTTTGCCAGTTAGCTCCAGATTTAATAACATCTTGAGGTATATCTGATAAAGTAACTTTTAAAGCACCTGATATCTTTCCTACTCCAATAAGAGTAACACCAGATGCAGAGGTTGGTGCTGTCCAAGATGATGGAGCACCATCAATAGAAGGATGTATATGTAATGCATCAGCATCTGAGCCATCAGTTAATGTTTCTAATTGTGATGCGGTTGCATCAGTTCCACCAATGAATTGAGTAAATCTAATTGTATTAGCTGATATTTTAGCACCCGATAAATAACCACTTAAGTGATTAATGTGTTCTGATGCTACAAAATTAGTAGTTTCATCATGATTAACATGAGCTGAATCATAAAAAGCTATTTGAGAAGATTGATAGGCTTGATGATACTTCTGAGCGGATGTCTTATAATAACCAAGAATACCTCCAGATGCATTAGTATAATTGTAAGCTTGAATAGCATTGGATGATATCGTATCTATATAATCTTTATTTACTACACCACTTGCAGTATATCTACCATCGTGAACATGTAAAGTGGATGCATCTGAACCATCCGTTAATGTATCAAAATTAGTATCATCTGTAGCGGTTAAGTGATAGTATTCACCAGTAGTACCTCCTTGTATACCACCTAAATCGTTATGTTGGTCTACATTACCAGCAGTAAATGATGTAGTCCAAGGATAAGAATAGGTTGCATCATCTAAAGAAGTTTGACCTTGTTGAACTATTACCCTAGCAGCTAGAATACTTGTGACATCTAATTGAGATGGTATTGTTGCAGGGGTAATAGAATCCTCAGCTTGTGCAAGGGTATAGTCACCTTGACCATATAATATATTAACATCACCTGTTATATCAACATATACCCAATGTACACCATATCTATTAGATGTTAGTGTATTTAATGTACCTGAATTATCATCATAATAATCAATATTTAAACCTACTTGCCCACTTGAATTATACCAACCACTAGAGCCATCTCTCCACCAATAAGTAAATACATTATCATGTAAATGTCCATCAGCAGTGGTATCAGATACCCCCTTACCATTTCCACTCCATATATATATTCTTTTATAACCAGCTGAACTTGGAATAGTAGTGGAACTAACAATATATATTCCATCATTTCCAGTGGATTCTTGTACTAATACATGATTTCCTCTAACTACGGTATGGGTACAACCTGTTACTGAAAACCAATTTTCTTCGTGATTTAGTGCCGTTATATCATGGTTACTCCCAGCATCAAAAGCAGTAGTTGTAAATTTATTTAGAGCTCTCCATAAAGTTCCTGTTGTTACTTGTAAAGAAGAGGGATGTCCAGTTGTTTGTGAAGAAGCAGTTATTATACCTGTTTGTCTTTCAGTTCCATATGAACTAAATCTTTTTAATACTTTATTACCTAAATCATTTATTCTATACCCACCTTCTACTATATGAGTTTCGGGTATGTATCCAGTATCCCAATCATTATAAATTCTAGCAAAATGTATTTGAGTAGTTCCATTGAAATTTCCAGTAGTTCTATGAGCATATTTAGGTGAGCCACCATTATAATCTATATAAAGATAATGTGAACCTTCACCCATTGTAATATTTGATGATGCTACAATATCAGCTCTCCATAATAGAGCATGTTCATCAGTAGCCTCTCTAACTGCTACATATGATTTAGATATATTAATTGAACCAGTTGGTCCACCAATAGTTACATTAGCTCCAGATAATAATACTGCTGAGCCGTAATTATCTACCCAACCTTGTAAAGAGCATTCAGTAGCTCCTGGAAGACAATCCATCATTACATTGTGTTCAGTTACTCCTGATATGTTTTGTGTAGATATAGATATTATATTGAGATGTTGAGTAGATGTACCTGATTCTTGAAATCTAGCTATTGCACTAGAACTTGTTATGAAGATATTATGATCGAATGCATCTTGAACTCGTTGTCCACTAAGATATGCTTGATGATATTTTTGTGCTGAGGCTTTATAGTACCCTAAAATAGCACCTGAAGCATTTGTAAAGTTATAAGCTTGTTTAGCTTGACTAGAAACTGTACCAAGGATAGATCCTTGATCAACTGATAAAGTAACTGCTGATGCTCCACTAATCTTTCCTGTAAAATCGTTGATACCAACTCCATCTTCTATTGTTACCCATCCAACTGTACCTTCTGAATTGTCATCCACATATTTTTTAATAGACTGTTGAGTGGCAAGAGCAGTAGCACTATTAGTAGACATATCATCTTCATCTAATATTGTAGTTACTCTAGAAGCACCCAACTTAAGTGATGCACTAGATATAGCAGTTGATGATATTGGACCTACATATGATTTAGCAGTTAAAGTACCTGATGTAGAGTCATCTCCATCATTTATTAAGAAAGCATCATCAACATTTAAAGTATTAGTTGATAATGTAATATTAGTGCCAGCTACCAAATTAGTCTCATTCATATCCAATTTAGCTAATGTTATTTGTTGATCGGATAATGTAAGGTAGGTTTCTCCTGTTAAGGTTACTCTAGGATGAGCTAATTGTCCTGATAAATATGCTTGGTGATACTTCTGAGCTGAAGTTTTATAATATCCTAAAATATTACCTGATGTATTTATGTAATTATATGCTTGGAGAGCGTTGCTAGATACTGTACCTAATATAGCACCCTCATCTACTGATAATGTTATGGCACTAGCTCCAGATATCTTTCCAGAGAAATCATTAATACCATTACCATCTTGAATAGACACCCATCCAACAGTATTCTCATAGTTACCCTCAGATTCATATAGAGTATCGAACCAAGTTTTTAGATTACTAGAAGGTGAATGTATTGCCTTATTACCACTATGTCCATAATAGCTACCGCTAATAGCATCCGTTACATCAGTATGATCATTCCAATCAGTTGCATTAATTAAATCTCCTATGTTCTTAGTATCATTATAAGCCATTTTTACACCTTTTTAATTTTAATCCTTTTATAAATTAAACAAGAAAACATAGAAATATATGAAACTAAACCCAAGCGTCTCTGGTTTTAAAAAAGTTCACTTGCTTTGGGATACATATTCAATATATCTCACCTAGGTAATTATTGAATCTCCTCTTTCATCAATCTTTAAGAGGGTTTTATAGTTATTACCCTTTACTTTTGTTTGATAACCTAGAAAATATTCTATCCAACGTTTTTCTCTAGAATATTGCCCAGATGTAAATCTTTCTCTCTTTAAATGTCCTTTACAATCACACATACCAAACTTAGCATCTTCAAATCTCTGGTATTCTTTACCACAGCTTTTACAGATGAATAAGTCATGTGAATTGCAATTAGGGCATATAGGAGAAGAATATTTTGAATTTGTTTTAGGGGAAGTTGAACTAAATTCAAATTCTTTCCCACACTTTCTACATAAATGATATTCCTCGTGACTAATGAAGACATCCCTATAGTGGATTAGTCTTCTGTCATTATCTAAATTAATCTCATATTTTGGTAAGAAAGGTATTGATACCACAGGATCTATTCCCTTTTTGGTAATACCTTCAGCCAATTCTTTATCAAATGGATATAACCCAAATTTTATTAATTTATCCTGCTCTATATCAGAGAATCTATTCTCTAAATATGTTATAGGATTATATTGAGGCAAACAAGTGCCATCATCATATTGAGCTATCCAATAATATACTAACGGTCTATTTTGAGTCATAAGCGGATTGTATTCCTGTCTCCTTCCATTTTATTGGAGGATTCAATAGTATTTACACATTAAAAACATTATTTATAACACTCTCCAATTTCATTAAAGTGTTTTATTTTTGCTATAAGTTTTATCTCATTGTTATTTAATTTGTTAAATTTATTTGAAGATTCAAATCTACTTTCTAAATATTGTATCATTAAATCAGCCAAATCTGATTTTATTATAAGATAAGGTCTTACAATCTTAAGGAACCAATACATTTCCTGTTGTTTTACAAATTGAAGTGTTAATATATTATTATTCTTTCTAACATATATTATACCACCAAATCTATGTTGAATCCATTCTAACATGTCTCTAGATAAATTAGAAATGCAAACACCATAATATGTTTGTGGATATCCAGTATCGTTCCTTACTTTTCTATTAGCGTAGATATGTCCTTCAGCATCTAACATTGCAGCCGCATAGGCTTTTTCTGATGCACTGTAATTATTCTTCATACAAATCTCACCTCGATTGTATGATAACATTTAACATAAATATATACAATCAAACCTCACTATAAACAAATGTTGCTGTTTTATCAGACTTTTCTCCTTGTGTTGCTCCACTACCAACAATAACTTGTGTAGCTATACAATAACTTCTACCTGTAGTAGCCCCAACTACTTGTCCTGATTGAACCATCAGAGCATTAGTTTGAGAGTTAAAGTTATCTATCAGACACATTCCACCAGATAATCTTGGTTGCCCAACTGATGTTCCTGAAAAGAAAGTATAACCTGTTGTTGCTGCAGATATCAATGTCCCAGCTACTGATTCAGTACCGGTTGCTTGTTTATACATACTAGAAGGAAAACCTTGTGTTAAAGTCTGACAACTTGCTACTGTTGATGCTGACACTGCAATATATAAACCTGCTGGTGTAGCTTGACTACTACCTAAAGTCCAATCTACTCTTGAAGAATTTGTCCATGTTTGATAATACTTCAAATTCTTTATATAGGTTGAAGGTGCTGCAGTAACGTTTATACAATGAGTAGTCCAATAAGATCCACTAAATCCTAAATCTACAGTAGGTATAGGAATAGGATAAGTAGTTAAACTACCATCAACTTGATCAGAAGTTTGATATCTTGTACCTGATTTAGCTGTACCTGAGTTATCTTTATAAGTGAAAGTCCCAGGAGTTGCTCCAGTAATCTGTTCCACTTGAACAGTTGCTACGATATTATCACACTATATTTATAACATTTAAACATACTAACATACATTAATGTCTATATTCTTCGGGATTTACCTTTATGAGATTTTTTTCCAGCTTCTTTATAAGCCTTTGCTTTTTCTTCAGCTTCATTTACTATATAATTCTCAATAAAAGCTATATCAATTGGATTTTTTCTACGTATATTTCCAACCTCCGAAGGTGTTTTGTGTAAGAATTTACAGACTCTAGCTTCTAACTGGCCTAATCCGCTCTTAACGAAATTTCTTTAATTCGTCTGAAGTAACACCACTACCCCTCTGTGTCTCTCTAATTAACTCTGTTATAAAACTTTGTAATGTAGAGAAAGAAATTTTCTCTTTCCAAAATTCTATATTAAGAGATGCATCTAAACTAAGTGTAGCTGCTAATTCAGGTAACTTTTCGTAAATTTCCACCATTTTCTGAAGAGATTCGTTATCCATTTTCCCTTCATATATTGCGGCTTCAGCTGATAGTCTCATTATCATCATCATTTCTTGTTGTGTAGGTTTTTTTGCCTTTATCATCCTTTTAGTCTCTGGGGATGATTCAAATGTGACGCTCAATATATCCTCTTGATAATCTCTTTCAAGTTTATCTCTAGTTGCTATTTGCTTTATAACAGCTTCTCTATCAGTTCCTTCTTTCTTTTTTATTTTTCTTTTGAGATCATCAAAATCTTTTGGTGGTGTATTTTCATTTTTAGTATCTTCTGCCATATTAATGAATTACCTCTATTTTACTTTTTGATATAATATATAAACATTAAGACATAAATTAGTACAATTAGCTCCAGTTCCAACATTCTGATATTATTGGATAATTTGCACCTGATGCTGTGGATCTATTTGAAGATAACAGATATGGATATAGCATTGTAAAATCTATTGTTCCTTCTGTGATATCGTCAGCAGTTCCTATACTGAAATCAAATCCAGTAACTTGACAACTTTGTAAAAAGAAGTGCAAAGAATTTGCTCCACAATTGCCTGATACACTTATAGGACAACCAACTATCATATTATTAACTAACTTACCGACAGCTGTAGAATGCATCTTACAAGCGGTTAGAGAGCCTTCAGCTGATAATGAACCTGCTAATGAAAAGTTACCCTTCTCACCAACTAATTCCTGTTCAGCGGTACCTTTACTCAGTGTTAACGAAAAATCAGATATAGCTAATGTTGAGTGACTGAGCTTATTTGTTACTCCTCCACTACCTAAATAGATAGTTGCATCTTCTCCTGTATATACTGTAGGTGTTCCTGCCATAATTTAACCCCACAAACAATTGCTTAGGTAGTTAATATCCTGTGGATTTAGAACTACGAAATCTATACTTGCTTCTGTTATTGTATCAGCATCCCCGATGGATATATCATAACCAGTTACTTGGCATGATGTAAGATACCAACTGAGATATACTGCATCTGTATCTGTAGATATTGTTCCTGAAATGGCTAAATATGCATAAGTTCCTGCATCGTTGTCAAGTAAGTTATCTAAGATATCAGATAAACCACTTGTTGCAAATTTTGATGCAGTAAGAGAACCATCTAAAGATAAAGATCCTTGTTCAAAATAATTGCCTTTTTCTCCAATCAAATCTTGTTCGATAGTACCTCTATCAATTGTTAGAGAGAAATCAGCAATACCCCATGTTGAATGGGTTTTATTTGTCCAAGTTGGTGCTGCTCCACCTGCATGTGCTGCTAGATGTACTTTAGCGTTTTTACCTGTGACTGTTCCAGCCATAATTAATCTTACCTATCATTAAAACATTAATTTACTTACAAATATTAACAATACATTTAAACATCAGTCATCGAAAACTTTTGTCATAGTATAAGTTTGAATTTTTCTATATTTACCATACTCATCGAGATAATCATCTATATCAGCATCCTTCCTACATCCACCTGAAATCATTCTTGGAACAACTGCATCAGCAATCTGTAGAGTTTGTAGACGTGTGTTACCATAAATATCAATCTGAACAGTAGAAGTCTCTCTTCTCATTTGAGAGCCTGCTGCTGCAGTATTATATCCTAGATAACCAACATCCGTACCAGTTGCTTGATTAATTGTTATACAAGGAAAATTATCCTCTTTTTTTATCCAACCTATATTTATATCGTTTTTACTGACAATATTAGTTATTGTAGTTGAACTTAATAAGAATTTTCTTATATCAGTTATTGCACTTAAACTCATAATACGCTCCTCATACTCTTCCAGACATCTCTTTTGATTCTATTTTTTATACTTTCCTTTACCCATTGAGATTCAATAGCACTTCTAAAATAATATTTTGGTCTTTGTATTAGAAATGCTCTTCTTATCATAGGTTTACCTTGATCATCAAAACTTGCTTGACCATATTGTTGCTTTCCGATTGGAAAACCTCCACTACCTCTCTTTACAACTAGAGTTGTACCTGTTTGTTCACCACCAAGTTCAACTACTGCGGCATGTTTTGAATTACATGATAGTCTTCCAGTTAATTGAGATTCAGGTTGCCATCCCCAATTTTCTTTATTGGCTATGGATTCCCCATCCAAAGACATACCAGGCTCCTTAGAGAGATTAACTAAATTTTGTATAGCTCTATCTCTTAGTAAATCAGCTCCATATTGTAATGCATGTTGCATAGAATTTGGAACGAATTTATCTATTTTCTCTAATTTCCTAATTATATCCTTTTTTCCTCTAATTTGAGTTACTTTTAAATTCATGATATCAAACTCAATAAAGCTTTTTGATGATGAAACGAAGAATCGAATTCACATGCTTTTACTCTGTAATTAACACCTTGATATGTTATCGTGGAATTTGTAGTTAAACCTGCTGAAGATACACAATAGCAAGTATATTTAACATCATCAAATATACCTGGTCTTTCTATCCTTTCACTTATAGTTATAGGAACCATTCTACATTTAGTTTTGGTTGTACTGTCAGTATAAGTGTAAGTCCATTCTCCTAATTGATTTTGGGATGACGCTTTAGTAGTTTTATATAATACGTTATTCAATAAAGTTTCGTAACTCATATATATCTCTTATATTTTCTATCATGATGAATTTGATAATGACAATCTGAACATAATACTACTAAATTTGACTCACTATGAGAGCCTCCAAGTTTAACTGGTTTTTTATGGTGTAAGTGAAGATGTCCTTTTGAATATCTACCACATAATTGGCATGTATAATTATATTTTTCAAATAGAGCGAATCTTAATTTGTTCCAATTAGGTGGATATAGATTTGAAGGTCTGGTATAAACCATTAATCATTACTCCTATATACCTTCCACCTGTTATTAGTTGACCTCTTATTTAGCATTTGTAATGCCATTTTTTCCCAAGTTACTGAAATAACATGTGGAGATGATTGTATATCGGTACCTCTTGATATAGGCTGAGCTAATTCATACTCATAATCACCTAAAGCTTCTCTACTTAGAGTATAATATTTTTTAGCTAATTCTGGTGCTAATATTATTTTTGATGCTATTAATAGAAGACAAGGTATCCTTGCTTTTCCAGATGTTGTTGAACCATCATTGAAATAAACTGCTTCAACATAATCTTCTACAGCCTCTATTTTTCTTAGGATTTCATTTGTTGTGATGTCATCATAATCTAATGGAGGTGTAAAGAATCCTCTAACATCTTCTTCATTAACGTATTTTGTAGTATAATCCGCCATAGCTTACTTTAGATGATATCTTCTTGGTCGCCTATTTTCTTATCAACTTTCCTCATATCTATAGTTTTTCTTCTTCTTATACTCTGATCTGTTGGAAAAGGGAACTGTTTTATTTGAAAAGTGTCACTATTTGTTGCTCCTCTACCTTGAGAACCTGATATTTCATATTCAAGAATCTCATCGTTAGTTAATTTAGTTCTATCTAGTAAACCCTTTCTTCTCTTAGCTTGATATTTCTTTGTAAGCCAAGATTGACTCCCTTGTGAATAATTACCTGCTCCTTTTCCATGCAACATATTTACCACTTATATTTAAAGACAGGTAAATAGCCAGTGAATGAAGTTCCAGTACCACCACTCATCATGGTGATTCTAACCCAACCGTTTGTACTTGCAGCTGGTAATACTTGTTCACCGCCTGCTCCTGAAGCATATATACCACAGGTTGCTGCACCAGAAAAGAAATTGGTACCGTCCCAATGGAGATTTATACCTCTACCAGTATGGTCTATCCAAAGTTTTTCGATTGATAATACAGGAATGCTACCGCCTTGTGTAGGCATATCATCATTTCCTCATTTTATAACATTTATTAAACATAAATTCATCATCTATGCAGTTCATTCCTAATACTAGGATTTAAGGATAATCCTAACAAAACCAACGAACATAGATAACATACACGATTCACTAATTGATTATAGAAATCTTTGTGAGACTACTTATGATAAATCTTACAAGCTGATGCTTCTTGAAGTACACCATATCCATATCTCATAGTAAGTGCTAAACCTACTAAGTCATGGATTGGATCATCGTATTGTTCGACTGTAAGATCCCTTCTCATACATGTAGCTCCGAGATCGTTCTTAGAGAATACTAAAGCGGTTACGTCACTACCAGCTGTGGTATCATCCCATGTTGGTGATGCTGCATCGGTTGCAGTACAATCAAATGGAGTTAAACCCATAAGTTTTCCACCAAGACCGTAATTTCTTAAGGTTTGGTTTCCGCCAGCCCAAGATACATATGCAAGATTTGAATCTTGTATAAGATATGCTTCTGCTGTTGGATGTAGAACTAATGTGTCTGGTAGGTAATTTTGTTTTTTGACTTTACCTATACCCTGTGCAATATCAGAAACTGCAATATGTGGTCCAGCTGGGTTTAGAGTGTTTGTGGTTACACCAGCTAAAACAGCGTTAAGGATAACTCTGTTAAGCTTGTTCTCCATTCTTGCTCCAGCTTTCTTTAATTCAAGTTCGATTACATCGAAGAGAGCATCTTCAATCAATTCATTTGTAATTAAAGGTCTTACACCATATTTATCTATTGTGATATCGGTCTTTGAATATTCCTGTGTATCTATGGTGATTTTGGCTCCTTCTGCTACTTTTTCTGCATAGGTTCCATCCTCTCCTTTTACAAATCTAACAGAATAACTATCTGTGTTTATAATTGGTTGGGCTTCTCTCCAGCATTTGAATGGTTCTGAACCCTCAATTACTGTTTTGTATACTTCCTCTTGAACTAAAGTGGATGCATTTATAGCGTTTCTTTCAGATTGCAATAGAGCTTTATAACCATCTATTCTCTTTGGATTATCTTCATCTCTAAAATAACAAGATGAGTCCTCTAAAGCTGTTTTGAAGGATTCTTTGTTTAGGAGTCTTTTACGTTCTGAGTTACCAGCGAATCCATACTCCAAAAGTTTTGTTAATGCTTTTGTCATAATTACCTAAATATTTATTTTACATAAAATTAACATACGTATATACGTGTTTGGGTTTTTTTGCTTAGACTAATAGAGCTCTAATTGTTCCGTGTTGTGTAGTTGATGTCTCTAATGCAATAGCCTGTACTCCAGAACAACATGCATTTGCTTGTGCTTGATGATCTTCTGTGAAGTAACCTTCAGCTGTACATGCCATAGCATCTCCAGCTGCGACTGCTACTGAAGAACCACTGACTTTACACCTAACTATGTTACCTGGTCCGTAAACTGCTACTGGGTTTCCATCAGCGATTTCATATGCAGCTACACCGACACAACCATGTGCTATCTTAGTTGTTGCGGCAGGAGCTTTAACTTGTAAAGTACCGATTGCATATACTCCTTGACCAGCATAAACTGTTCCTGAAGCATCGTAATCGAAAGCAAATGTTCCTTCCTGGACTATAACATCTTCTGCTACTGAGGTAAATGCCATATTTTTATCACTTTATTTTAATAACATTATGTACTGACATCTTATCTTAAATTAAGGTTTAAGATAAACTTCGCCTCTTCTGACTATAAAATTGTCATCGTGCTCTAATTCTTCAGTTTCATTTTCTTCTTGAACTGTTTTAGGTTCTTCTTTTGACTTATCTAATATTTTAACTTTTTCTTTTAGAGCTTCGATTTGGTCGTCTCTAGCTTTGATTGAAAGTTTCTGTTCCTCTTTGTCTATCAATGATTTTACTGCTTTTGTGAGTGTGTCTATAGACTCTTTAAGGTCATCAAATTGGGATTTATAAAATGCAGGAGGTTCCAAAGAATCTGGACTTGGAGCTGCTGCAGATGATTGGTTTGCTGGATCCATGCTTCCAAAGGGTGCACCTTTTTCTTCCTCTTCTGGAGGTTCCTCTTCTTTTGGAGGCTCTTCCACTGGAGGCTCTTCGGCTTTTTCTTCAGGAGTCTCTTCAGGAATTTCTTCTGATTTTTCTTCTTTTGGCTCAACCATATTTTGTATGATTTCAGTTATAGAAGATACAGATCTTTCTATATTAGATATTCTATCTTCAATAGATTTATTCCATTCTTCGACTTCCTCTTCCTCTGGGAGTTCTTCTTCAGGCATTTCTTCCTCATCTTCTTGTTTTTCCTCTTTTGGTTGCTCTTCAGTCTTCTCTTCTTCTTTTGTTTCTTTTTCCTCTACTTCCTCTTTAACTTCCTCAGTCTTAGTCTCTTTCTTTGATTTCGTCATTTCTTTCACATTTTCTAGACATTTGTTACATACATAATCATCCAAATTAGACTTAGATACTATAATAAAACCTGAATTTTCATTAACAGGTTTTGAGCAAACACTAACCTCAAATATATTAATTTCATCAAGGACAGTTATACATTTTTTATCTTCACAATGTTCATGATCTCTTAAAACTTCACATCCAATTGAGAAACCATTTATTTCTTTATCTAAAATAGATTTCCAAATTTCATCTGCTGTTTTAATATCTCTTCTTATTTCTGCTACTATAAAGAGACCTTTATCATCAACATGTGTCTCTAAGTCTCCATAACTAGGTATTATTTTACCTATTTGGATATTTTGGTGAACTAACATTAAATTTGAATAATGTGGATCTTTAAGTAATGTTTCTATACCTTTCTTTAAAGTTTCTATAGGTATAAATTGATCCTCTAAATCTACAACTGCTATGTTAGCATAACCAGCTATAATTCTATCATTTTCCGCTTTATTGATTATATTTATATTTCCTCTTAAGTTGAAAGGAGTTTTTTCAATTATATTAATATTTGATTTTTCACTAATTTTTTTAGCTTGCTTTAAGCTTAATATGTATTCCCCTTCTTCACTTAATTTTAATAAACCTTCTACTTTCATATAATTATACCATTACCGCTACAGCTAAAGTTATCATAGCTATTATACCCGATACTGTACCTGCTATTGTTGCTACTCTTACATTAGTTCGATTAATTTGTTTCTTTATATCTTTGATGTCAGACTTAATCTCATCTACATCTCGGTTTATATTATCGAGTTTATTTGTGACTTCTCCACGCCATTCAGTTTGCTTAAGCATAAACTTTTCGTAATCTAATGCCATTATTCCTCTTCTTCTGTCCACATTTCAACAACTGATGATACACCATTGTATTTTAGAGGCATGCAAACTAAATCATAAATTTTATCGGACATTGGACTCTTTGTATTTTTTTTAACTACTACTTTTTTAGTTTCCATACATTTAACCACTGGACAATTATCCTTTAGTGGGCATTCACCTGTTAATATTCCTATACAAGGAGCTCTAATAAATTTTTCAGGATCGTGTCCTAAATCTGATATTCTATCTTTAATTGATTCATTTAAGAATAATATATTTCTTTTCTTATCCGTTATTACTATATAGGTATCGAATGTATTGAAGTAAGTGAAAAGGATATCCAATAGGGGTCCATTTGATAATTTACCTTCTACCTCCAGCCTCAATTCTTCTTCTAATTGTTTTAACCGTGATAAATCTACCATCTTGATTCAAATATAAATACATTAAGACATTATAGCCATTCACGTTTTAGTGGTATCCAGTCACCATGAACATGACTTGAACCTGACCAAACATATAAACAAACAGCTAAAGCATTACCATAATGTAAACCTGAAGGTCTAAAACCTGTAAAACTAATTACCCTCGATGAGGAGGATGGACCTGCATCTTCAAGACATTTATTACAGCTTGCTCTATACGTTCCAATAAGACTCATTTTTCTCTTTTATGTTTTTTTACATATTATACATACTTAATCAACTTCTACAGTTTCGGATGGTACGTAAGGGGTATAATGTCCAGATATATGAGGTAATCTATCCTTTATATCCTCTATTATACTCATGATATTATCATAATCTTCTTTATTTACTTGAATAGCTCTACCTTGTCTTACCGCTTTATCGTAAGCTTCTTTCTTAGATTGCTCATTACCTGGAGTATAGGTGTAACATTTACCTGAATCTCCCCAGGAATAACCTGGTTTACCATCAGTGTGACAAGATTTTACTGGCATATTAACAAGATATATAATAATTATCTACATTCTTTGGATTTAGTTGTGGAATTGTTTCTCCATGTAGCATAAGTTTATCAGCCCACCAAGTTGCTCTATCTTCGTAACCACTTTCTTCAAATGGTTTATTGGCATTATATGTTTTTTCAATCATATATATCTCATTTAAAAACTAAAAGAGCAAAAACAATAACCCATCATTTTTGCATTAAACCCTGGATTTTCTCCAGTTTCCATTACTCTCATTTTATTTTCTCCTATAACCTATGATATATGGGAATATACCTGGTCCAAAGGGGACTACGTTTCTTATACACATATTAATTAACTACCTCCGTTAATATATACCATATTGCTACTAATGTTAGAACAAGCCAGGATATTTTGTTAGCTACATATTTAAATTTCATATTTTATTAATACCCATTATATGACAATGATGATGATCAAATATTCTTCTGCCTTTACATCTTAGGGTGATTCCACCACCAAATATTCTTCTACTCCTATATAATATTCTGCCCCATGACTCTCTAGTTATTTGTGTTATATGTTCACCGTAAATTACCATAGGAGTTTTACAAGTTAGACAATCAACTATGATGAATTCGGCTTTAGGTATATCCTCAACTTTCTCTGGGTAATATAATTTTGTTTTTAGATTATTTTTTGGATCTAAAAATATATCACAGAGAGGACAACCCTTTACTCTAATTTGATGATCCATTATTAACTCTCTAAGTATCGGATGGTTTTACCATCTTCAGTTTCTAATACCAAATAGTTTCCTAATTCACAAGATGCATTCCACTTACAATGATGACATTCTTTGCCATAATTTTTACAACGGTTGTAGAATGAGCATACTATATTTTTTGTTTTCATAGTGTATTTACCATTATCACATCATTCAATTCTTCTCTAAATTTCTTATTGAATTTCCTACCTAACTTAGGAATCACTTTAATATCCTTTGAATAGTATTTAATTTTATTTTCAATTAGATATTCAGCTATATTATTTATTATGGTATCAAAACCACTATCTATAAATACTATAGTTGGTGTTCCACTATATGTTAAACATATACATTCCTTTCCAAATACTTCTTTCATTTCAATGTATTCAGTTATCAAGGTTTAATCCTCGTATTTTCACAAGCTGGATATAGAACTACTGCTGCTCCTATGAATTCTATATTACTTGCATATCTTTTATTATCATCTGGATTCCAATAATCTTGAGTGGTTAGCTCAACTGAAAGCCAATTAACTAAACCATTATCTATCATTTTAATTACACTCTTAGCATTTTCAGTTATTGGGAAGATATATAAATCTCCTCTAACAGCTCCGTCCTTGAAATACGTATTCTTAATAAAACCTACTCTCTTTAGAACTTCAAACGAATGATCTAAATTAAGAAAATTAGCTGACCAATTTGTTGCACCCTTTTCAATTTCATCATATGTGTACATAACTGGGCTCATAGTAATTGAATCTGAGAACTCACCTTCTGTTAATAGGATTGTGTCTCTATAGATTCTTACATCTGAAGATTTACTAAGAATTTTTTTATTATATTTAAACGGAATCATCGGGAAGTGAAGGTTTCTTTCCTTCTGTTTCTTCATCTTCATTGTCATCCTCTTCTTCTTTAACAGGCTCGATTACAATTAATTCATCCCCACCTTCTATTGGAGCGTAACCGAACATAGATCTTACTTCATTTATAGTAAATGGTTGTTTACCAGATGGATATCCTCTTAATAAATTTCCAAGCCATTTTGATTTAACAGCTTCATCAGCATCAGTCACTGAATTGAATCTAAGAAATACTATATCAGGTTCAAATCCATTCTTTTCTAGTATTGGATTTATTAATTCCATCCTGATTTGATTTGCTATTTTAGTTTGTATGGAACGAACAAATCTTTCATACATAACTTCCTTGATTTTAGCTGTAGCTTCTGTAGATCCTTTACCTAGTCCAAGAGCTTCTTCTGGGCATAACATTCCTATAACTAATTGAGTTTGGAATATATTTGAATACTCCTCTACTCCTGGAACTCCTTTTTCATCAATTACCTCTATATCAACTAATCCTGGTAATATAATCTCATTTAACTCTGTAATGTCCTCTAATTCACTCTGTATGTCAGTAAATACCGATGTAGGTGGTATTTCCTCTGGTGTACCTACTCTAACCTTATATTTAGGTGTACCGTGTCTGATAATTGCATTAGCTAAAGCTTGATCGGTAGCTATTTTTCTATCTATAGTCTCCTTAGAAGGTTCTATTAGAGAGAGACCATAAGGAGAACTTGCTCTCGGGAAGAACTTGATATGTATTATATCCTCCGGTTTTAATACGGTAGGTTGTAGTTTTCCACCAATCTTTTGTTGAAAACCTGTAGTTACCCCAAATTTATCATAAAGTATATTCATAGTTATTGGATCAACTGATTTGAGTCTAGTTATATCTCCTTTAGAAGTTTTAACTAACTCTATGAATGCATCTCCATATACTAATGTATATATTACACTATCCAATAACACTTCATCTAATGTTATCTTATCTAAATAAGACTTAATTAAAGTTGTTGCATTCTCATCATCCGACATTAAATTATAACCTACCATTATAGCGTTCCAAGCAGTTATATTTACTGCTGCAAAGACTGTATTTTCTCCCTCATAATAATCTTTATAAGATTTTAATAGGAACTCAGTTCTTTCACTAGATGAAGAAATTTTACCTTTTTCTGCACCCTTTCCAGTTGCTATTATGGTTTTAGGTTTACCTTTATCGTCAAGATAAATAGATCTTTTCTTTCTCCTTAATTGTAAAGGAATTCTATCTCTTAATCCCATATAATCCTCTTCTTTTAATCTTTTTCAATTTTTTTAATATTTTCCTTTTCTGTACCAGTTAGTGTGATTTCTAATGTGGATACCTTTCTTTTATCAAAAGGTTCACTATCAACTTTTATTACGTACTTTGGATTGTCTAAATAATCTCTAATTAGTATAGCTAGAATATCTATAGCTTTCTTAATATTGCTACCTCTAGCCATTATAATTATATTCTTTTCTTTTTCTGGAGTATAGAAAACCGCAGAGATGTATCTAGAAATATCTTTGCTTCCAATATAAATTTGTTCTGACATGTGTCCTCCATTATACTTTGGTAATTTTATACCTATTAACATTAGGTTTTGTAGAACCTACTTTCTTTCCTATGGATATCATATCCTTGACTGCCCCCCAGTCTACTGGTTTATCTATGTCACTTTCATGTTGTGAAGCTTGTACTGCAAAGGACAATGAGTCAATAGTATCATCATGTGCTCCTCTAGGAAAATATATCATTTCATCTGCCCATTCTACTAATTTTGGGTTTAAATATATTCGTTGAGTTTCAAATAATACAGATAATCTCTGTACTCTAGACATCCTATCATTTACGATGGATGATTTTATAGGAACTATCGGGAGTGTAGTAGATTCTGTTAATTGATCTACAATCATTTTCTGTTGTGCTGCTTGTTCTATTCCTATTCTTGAAGGTGTCCATTTAGTATCATATGATTTAATGAGATCAAATTGCCTAAATAAAGAGGCTTTAGTTCTTAATCCATCCAATACATATACCTTTCCTTCATATACTCCTATCACAGTTATGGTGAAAAAATCAGTATCCTTTCCTTTAGATGATAAATCTACTCCTATAAAAGTTTCTATTTCATCTTGTGGATATTTAAAGTGCTCCACTGAATATTCAACCCATGCTCTTTTAATGGGTGAATCCTCAGAGGATACTATTTCATTTTGATATTGCATTTCAAAACTGATACTCCCCATACCAGCTTTTCTTTTCATAAGTTCCTCGTAGGTCCATTGTCCTGGCCAAAGAACTTCCTTTTTCTCCTCATCTATGATAGCTTTATATGTAGCTGATTTATAATTGGTAAGTTTCTGAAAGTAATTATGAATATCATCTTCGTGCCATCTTGTACCTATAGAGATTATTTGTCCATTAGGTTCAAGCATAGGTGTTATGGTGGAATTATACCAATCAACTAATTCCTTTCTTCTATGTTCAGTTCGTGAATTTTTTTGGTCAGTTATATCGTCTAAGACGATTATATCGTAATGTCCTCCAACCATTCCTGCAGTAACTCCATATACCGTGAAGGTTGGTTCCTTGTTAGCCATACCACCTTGTCCAGATCTTAATACTCTAAGAGTAGATCTTGACCAATCAGCATAACCCTTCTGTTGACCAAAAGTTTGTATTAAGGTATCATTAGATTCCAAAGGTCTTTGTACTAATGACATCATTTCGTTAGCTTTATCTTGATTAATTGTGACAGTTAGAACCCTTATATTTGGGTTCTTAACTATTCTCCAAGTGAGATAAGCTCCTACTAGGACTGATTTACCATGTCCTCTTGGAGCTAATAAAGAAGAATATTGATTCTTCTCAAATAATTCTATCCATTCCTTGTGAAACCATTCACATTTGAGTCCAAGAATATCGGTTATGAATCCTTCGTAATCGAGTGCATATTTAAATGAGTCTAAGTCTTGTGTCATAATATCGAATGAATAGAAAAAAACATATAAACATAACTTTTTATTGATTAGGACTTTATTTAACCTTAGAAGTTAAAGCCAAATGAGAAAGTTAATCCTAACAAACTCTGTGCAATAAATAGTATACCGAAGAACGGTAATACCCATTTAGATGCATCGGATAACCACTTATCTAAATCCATTTTCATCTTTTTCTATTTTTTAATAACATAATATAACATACCATTGGTTCTGAGCTTTGTTTTGCTCTGTAGAAATCTACAGTGTCTACTGTCTGTCTTAAAGAACCATTAGGTATGATTCTTTATGTCTTCAAAAGATTCGACAGTCTTTACAGAAATTCTGACTTATTATTAAGCTTCAACTTCTATTGTCTTAGTATCGTTGTAGTGCTTCAATAGGTTCATTAAAGCATGTATCATACCAACAATTATAGGTATATATACTGCGTATTCAACTGGAAATTCAGGTCCTTGTACGAAGTCAATGATATAAGCTAGTATAATAGGTACTAAAGTTATTAAAAGTCCTGTGAAGAACTTTTTAACTGTTATCCATGGATCGTATGCCGAAACGGTTACTGTCTTATATTTCTTTTTAGCCATATTTATCTTCTCCTAATTTGTATCAACATTTTTTGTGTAGATTTTATTTATCTTATTTAATACACGCTCTCTACACTCGGGACATAAATCATTTTCTGCTATATCAATCATGATTATGTTTAGATTCTGTATTTTCTTTTGATTTATCTCTCCAACATTCTTTATTTGTTTACCTAGATGGAACATTTTTGACTCAGAAAGTTTTAGTTTGTCCATCATGTTTTTATTAGATTGTTGGATTACCTTTGTTAAATCAGAATAACTCCCATCTTTTTCAGCCTTCTTATATAGCTTATCTAATCTAGTTGACCATTTATTTAATTCTTTTCTGATTTCATCAGATGTTTCTTTATAGTCTCTTTTTACAAAATCAACTAAATCTTCTCCTTTCTCATCCAATTCGATGAGTTGGTTTTCGTCCTTTCTTTCTTTATATCTCTGGACAGCCATATGAGAAATTTTAACTAGCTCAGGCTCATCTGAGTGATTGTTTCTGATAACATCTCTAATACTGTATGTTGAATAACCATTTTCTAAAAGTGAATCTACTTCTGGTTCTAGTCCGTATTTTATAATTAGATTAGTTCTAGTCATATATAAAATCCCTAATACTAACAGTACCGTAATAGGTACCTGCTTTATATAAATCTATAACTTTCATAATATCTCTCTATTTATTTTTAAATTAATATAGGTAGCATTAAAATTAATGTAACCCACCTGTTCCTAATACCCGGCTTAGCTTGCCTCTCCTTGTTTGACATATTTTATTATATCTCTTTTGTGAGTAGGTAGAAAGGTATATATATAGTTTTCCTTTCTTCTCTCTCAATAATATTATATGTTGGTCGATTTGTTACATATAAATAATTCCCCTCCTGTTAGCTACCGAAACCTTTATATACTACCTGGTTGCCACACTATATAAAGTTTTAGCGTTATATTACCACAAAAATCAACCTAGTATTATATTGATTTCGACTAAGGATATCAGGACTGCTTTTGGGATAGCGTTATACCGAAGGTAGATAACTAAGCACTATGGATTTTATAGGGGAATTTCCGTAAGGTTTCTTTATGTCTAATAGGTTAAACGAAAGTGAACAAATGCGTTTCCAAAGTCTTGAATTAAACCAAGATTACCACCTGTTGCAACGAGCTGAATCAACGGGATATGTATCTTATTATTAAGGTAAATGATGTCATAGGTGTTTACGTTGGACTTCCTATTCGTTACCATATTATTAATTAAAGCACTACCGTTGCACTTCCGTTGAGAAAATCGAAAGTGATATAAGTATGTATGTTATATCTACTTGCATGACAGGAATTGAAGTGGACGGCTCAAAGTCGTCAGGAAATTTAGAAGCTGGAATTGAGAACGACTTGGTTGTAATACCAAGACTAACAGGAGAAGAGCTAAAAAGCTTTAAGAAAAATCCGCTTAAATTTGTATGCTCAAAAGGAAAATGGTTTAAAATAAATGAATGGGCAAGTGGAAAAATCTACTGGGGAACAACAGGTATGCCTATGAATAAAAGATATGAAATAGTCAAAAGGATAGCTAATAAGAATTTAAATGGTTGGGAAACTCTTGAGCTACTCGAAGGGATTCTCCAAGAGAAAAAAGAACTCGTAAAGAAAATCAACAACCCCTTCCAACAGGTAAGACGACAGAAGATAAAAGAGTTTATAGCAATAGTAGAACTTGACTTCAAAGAACTCCTAAGAACTACTACAAAGGATAAGGGTGGAGTAACCCACCCGATTCTCTTTGGTAAATCAAAAGGAACTTATTATAGAGTGAGTAGCCAACAGATATTCATAGGGAAAGGACTTCTAAGAGATTGTCTACAACACTTGACAACAGATGAGGTAATAGGAGAGATAAGCAGAGTAATCCACCATGAAACAGTTCATAAGGTAATCCACTTGATAGGAGAGAGTAACCGAGCCTCACAGGGTTGGGATTACGTGGAAACTCGAGCAAGCCTAAAGGATAAAGAGCAACAGAGAATATTAAAGAAGATGGGTTGGAGAACAAAGAGCATAAAGCAAATAGCAAGACAATATGGACACATAGACGTCCTAAGAAGTCTTGGGGCAATTTAAGCCGAAAGGCTTATATACCCCTATTGCATTACAGGTGTGAGGAGAAATGAAAGGGAAACTAAGAAACTTGGAGAAAGAAAGGAGTAGACGATACTGGATACTCTATCCGATTAGCCAAGAGGGAAAGGTTATACGAAAGTATATTCCTGTCAGGTAATCTTTCTCTTTTTTTTTTGTTATTACTTATAGTATCTATTCATATTAATGGGTGGTGTATTCCCACCCTATATATATTCAATTAAGGATACTGCTGATATCGTTCAATGGGAGATACCGAAAGGCTTATATACTCATAAGTAGATACGGTTGCTATGCAAACTGTGGAAGCAAGTCGGAAATTGTCTATCCCTAAAGCAATGATTGACTATATGGAGAAATCCTGTGTAGTTGATGAGATTGATGGGGAACTCTATTGCAAAAAGTGTGGTAATAGGGTTAGAATAGATTGGTTTGAGAAATCCATAGAGTGTCTTGGCTGTGATGAACTCTAAGGTTACTCAATCCAATCTTCTTTCTTTTTTTTTTATAGGAAACCTCGTGATATAGTTACTATTATATGTATTGGTTACTATACCTACAATGGGTGGGTATCCCACCTCATAGGGACCGGGTCGGTTAGAAGACCACCATGCTATACAATGTCATGCACACCGAAAACTATATAAACCCCCAAGTGTATACAGGGTTAGTGGTAAAATGAACGGACTTGAGATATTAAAGGAATTAGAAGCAAAGGAAAGCACATCTGAATCTGATGGTAAAAAAATGCAGATGATAT
>Ga0180432_10000813_pt1 | contig 50577 bp, 36 predicted proteins | sample SS_ome_10_FD_132414 | JGI IMG/M metagenome (GOLD analysis project Ga0180432, IMG submission 132414) | Hypersaline lake sediment archaeal communities from the Salton Sea, California, USA - SS_1_MS_2 metaG | ecosystem: Environmental > Aquatic > Non-marine Saline and Alkaline > Hypersaline >...
CCGAACGGGACGGGGAGCGCGGTGGTGGAAAGCCTCAGCGGGCGGGGATTGGTGGTCCAGGTGGACAATTACTGGGCGACCGGCGGCGATATGTTGATGAGCTACATGGGTGACAATCGCTAGTCCGACCAGAGGAGCAACCAAAAAGGCCGGCGGATGATCCCGCCGGCCTTTTCTTTTCCTCCGGCCTGCCGCCAAACGGCTGCAACGCGACGGTGAGAAAACGGCGCTTACGTGCTTGCCTCCGTTCTGTGCGATGGTATAATCCCCCCTGCCTATGAAAACCCCTCGGACCTCGGACACCCGGCATTGGACACCGGCCCTGGCAGACAGCGTGACCTTTATCATTGCGCTGATCGCCTATGTCGTCACCGCCGTCCCCGGCCTCCTCCCTGCCGACGCTGGCGAGTTCCAGTTGGCCGCCGCGCTGCTGGGCGTGCCGCACCCGCCTGGCTATCCCCTCTACACCATGCTGGGCCACCTGTTCATCCGCTTGCTCCCGGTTGGCGCGCCAGCCTACCGTTTGAACCTGATGAGCGCTGTGCTGGCAGCGGGCACACTGGTGCTGTTGGCGCGGGCCACCCGCCTGTGGGCGCGAGGGCTGGGCGCTTCTCCCGTCGTGGCTATGGCCGGGGGACTGGCAGCCCCGTTGACCCTGGGCAGCGCCACCACCTTCTGGGCCCAGGCCACCATCGCCAACGTCCGCACCCTGGCCGTCTTTTTTGCCTCACTGGCGCTCTACGGCCTGGCCCGCTTTGCCACAGCCGCCGACCGTCGGGATGCCGACCGCACCCTCGTTCTCCTGGCGCTCGCTCTTGGCCTGGGAGGGAGCCATTATCCGCCGCTGGCTTTCGTCGGCGTCTTTTTTGCCATCTACCTGCTGCTGACCGACCCCCGCCTGCTCGCGCAGCCCCGCCGCTGGTGGCGACCGTTGCTGGTGGGACTGGTCAGCTTCTCGTTGCCCCTGGTCTACCTGCCCATTCGCGGCGCGATGGCCGCCCCTCTCGCGCCCGATAGCCTGGACACCCTGTCGGGCTTTCTACACCACTTTCTGGCGCGGGGCTTTAGCGGCGACATGTTCGCTTTTGCCAATTCCACCAACCTGCCCCATCGCCTGGCGCTGATTCCGACCCTGTTCCCCTTCCAGTTCAACATCGGCCTTCTGGCAGCGGCTCTGTTCGGCCTAGTCGGACTCATCCGGCGCGACTGGCGGCTCTTTGTCCTGCTGGCGGGCAGCCTGACTCTCCACACCTTTGTCACCATCACCTACCGCGCCCCCCAGACCGTCGAGTACCTGATGCCCGCCTACCTCCCCGTCGCCATCGCCGTCGGCCTCCTACCCACCCTCACACCCCCACACTCCCACACCTCCACACTCCTCTGCTCCCTCGTCCTCTGCGCCGCTCTCCTCAACGGCTATGCCCACGCGCCCAGTTTCATCGAGTTGGCCAACGACCACTCGACCCGCCAGACCGTCGAGCCGCTTCTGGAACAAGCGCCCGCCGACGCCCTCGTCCTGGCCGACTGGCGCTGGGCCACCCCGCTGTGGTACTTGCAACGAGTCGAGGGCCTCCGGCCCGACGTCGAGGTGCGCTACGTCTACAACGTCGCCGGAGAGGAATACTGGGATACCTGGGAGCGGGTCGTTCGGGAGGCTCCCCCGGAGCGCCCGCTGCTCCTGACCCACTTTTACGAATTCTCCGGCTACACCACCGAGCCGTGGGGGGCGGGCTTTTTGCTCCGTCCTCGTCCGGTGACAGAGCCCGCCGCGCCGCTCGTCTCACTTGACGCGGCCTTTGGTGACCAGGTGCGGCTGGTGGGATACAATCTCTGGCAAGAGCAATTCCGTCCCGGTCAGGCGGCCGAGTTCACCCTGGCCTGGCAAGCGACCGGCTCGCTGTCCCCTCCGCCCTCGCTGACCCTGCGGCTGGTGGACGCGGACGGACGCCGCGTGGCCCAGGCTGACCGCTCGTTGCCCGCCGACCTTGCCCCCGGCGAAGTACGCTTCGAGCGACTGTCTCTGCCTCTCTACCCGACTCTGCCGCCGGGCCGCTACCGGGTCACATTGGGCGCCTACACTGTGACCGATGCTGGCTTTGCTACTCTCCCGCCCGACGATGGGGCGGACGCCATCACTCTGACCGAACTGGAACTCGCGCCCCTCTCCCGCCCCCCTTTTACGCTTCACCCTCAAGCCGTCTCCTTCGACGGCGGCCCGACGCTGGTGGGCGTGGACTATGACCGCAGCCTGCCGGACGTCTTGCGCGTCTACCTGCGCTGGCGCGGCCCGGTCGGGGAGGGAAGCGAGGTGCTGGTGCAGGCTGGCGGAGGAGGAAAGACCGCCGCCTCGCTGCCGTCCATCCCGGAAGGAACGTACCAGACCATTGCGCTGGACTTGGCCGGTTACGCCGGAGAGCGACTGTCGCTCTCTTGGGCCGACGAGCAAGGACGAGTGCAGGCCGCGACCGGCCGGTGGGGCTGGCCTTTGCCACAGGTTCGGCTGCCCACGCCCGCGCCCGATGCCCGCTTTGTCCCCCTCGGCGACGAAATGGCCGTGATCGGCGCGGCCGCCCACCCAGTTCCGCCGGGAGAGATGATGGCGCTGGACGTGACGCTGGTCGCCCTGCGCCCGCTGACCGGCGACGACGCTGTCAGCGTGCGGCTGATGGACGCCGATGGTCGCTGGCTCGACCGGCACGACATACAGCCGGCCCTGGGCGCTATCCCCACCCTCAAGTGGATCCGCGGCAGCCGCGTGGTGGACCGGCACCTGCTGCGCGTCCCGGAGGACTTTGCCGGCGACCAGGTGCAGGCCGCGCTGGTGGCCTACGAGCGCTTCCGCATGACCTCGCTCGTCCCGATGGATGGGCGATTCAGCGAGGTTCCGTTGGGCGCTTGGACTATACCATAGAATGTGAGGCGTCAAACGTGAAACGTGAATTGCGCATTACGTATTACGCACTACGTGCCTTTACCTCCCGCCACCGCTGGCTGGCAATCCTGGCGACACTGGTGCTGTGCGCGGCGCTGGCCGCTGGCGCGGGCTACCTGCTGGCCGAGTTTGGCGCCCTCGTTGCCACGGCCGGGTTGGTGGGCCTGTTGCTCGGCCTGTGGATGCTGCGCGACATCGAAATCGCCTACTGGGGCGTCATCGGCGTCGTCTGCCTGCTCCCCTTCGCCTCTTTCCCTTTCAGCATTGGTTTCACTCCCACCTTCCTCGACGCTGCGCTGGGGGCCTTGTTCTTCGTCTGGGCGCTCCAGATCGCCAGCGGCGCGCAGCGGAATTTCGTCGGCACAGCCTTGGGGCTGCCCATCGCCTTGTTCATGCTGCTGGCCGTGGGCTCCTTCGTATTTGGATTATCTCACGCCCCGCTGACCTCCTACGTCCTGCGCCACTTTGGGGAAATCCTGCTCAGCGTGGGGCTGTTCTTCCTCGTCGTCAACACCGTGCGCGATGCGGCGCGGCTTGAGCGCGTGGCGCGGGCGCTGTTCCTGGGCGCCTTCGCGGCCGCCGCCCTGGGCATCCTGCTGTACGTCGTCGCCGCCTACATCTCCGACGACCTGGTCATCACTGCCCTCTCCCAACTGGCGCGGCTGGGCTATCCCGCCGGGCCGGGCGTCCTGCGCTACATCCGCGACGACCCCGAACTGCCCATGCGGGCCACATCCACCTCGGTGGACCCTAACGTGCTGGGCAGCCTCCTCAACCTGACTCTGGGCATGGCCGTGCCACTTTTATTCGCTCAGCAATCCCACCCACACTCACACACCCCCACACTCATCCCCCGCCGCTACCTGGTGCCGATGCTGGGCGTGATGGCCCTCTGCCTGGGACTGACCATCAGCCGCGGCTCGCTGGTGGGCGTGGGCGTCGCGCTTGCCGTCGTTGCCACTTTGCGCTATCGCAAACTGTGGTTGTTTCTGCTCGCGGCGCTGGCGCTCGTGCTGCTCTTGCCCCAGACCCAGGATTACGTCGCTCACCTGGTGGAGGGATTATGGGGCTTTGCAGGGTTGCGGGGCGGAGACCTGGCGACCCAAATGCGTTTTGGCGAGTACAAGGACGCCTTCATCCTGATCGGGCGCTATCCCTGGCTGGGCGTTGGGTTCGGCGGCTCGCCCGACATTGATACCTACGTCGGCGTCGCCAACGTCTACCTCCTCATCGCCGAGATGATGGGGCTGGTGGGTCTGACCGGTTTCCTCGTCGTGATAGTCACGCTCTTTGTCCGCTTCTGGCGCACGCGCACCCTGGCAGCGACCGTCCCAGAACTGGAACCGTTGTGGTGGGGGCTGCACGCCGCGTTGATCGGCGCGCTGGTGGGGGGCATCGTTGACCACTACTTTTTCAACCTGGACTTTCACCACTCTGTCACCCTCTTCTGGCTGGTGGTCGGGCTGGCGACGGCGGCGACAGAGATCATCCGACACCGGGCCACCGTGACTGCTGCAAACTCGCAAACTCGTTCACTCGTACAGGAGGACGCTGATGGATAAAACAGAACACACCGGTTGCTGGCAAGCGATTGTGATCGTGTCGTTGCTTCTATGGCTAGGCGTCGCGCCGTCCGGCGTGATGTTCGTGGTAGATAGCGCGTTGAGCGGAACAACCGCCCCAGGGGTGGTAGCCGCTGCCGCTGTCGTCGTCACCGCCGTGTTATTGCTGCCCCCTTTCGTCGGTGCGGCGCTGTTCACCCGCCGTCGGGCCGGCTGGGAAGCGGCCGCCGCCGTCGCCGCCGGACTCGTAGCCGTCGCCGGCTACCTCCTGCTCGAAGCGACGGTGCGGGCCCTGCTCCCCGCCAGCCCCAATTGGGCCGCCGCGCTGCGGCTGGGGCTCCTCGTGCCCTACGCGCTGCTGTCCGCCTGGCTGGCCCCACGCCTGGCGGGCGTGCTGCCGCGCCGCCGCAGAACAGGTGGCGCTGGGTCAGAAAGCGATCCGGCTCTTCAGGCCACCTCAGCGCCGGCTCTTCAGGCCGGCGCCTGGCTGGGGCTGATGCGCTTCGATTGGCCCACTGTGCTGCTCGCCCTGGCCGTATCTGCCGCAGTGACCCTTCCCTGGCCCGTGACCGGCGCTCTGGGCGACAGCCTCACCAGCCTGGGCCTGGTCTTTCAGACCCTGGCGGCCGTGATCCCGCAAGTGCTGCTTTTCTGGGGAGTGGTCTTTTACTTGCTGACCTCGACCTTCAAACGGGCGTGGGCGGCGGCGCTGACGCTGATCCTGCTCTACGGGCTGGCTATGCTGGGCGGCATCCTTCCCGCCGCAGATTGGGGCGCGTTAAGTGATGCTTTCTTGTTGTTGCCGCTGGCGCTCCTGCTCACTGAATTGCGCGCCCGCAAAGGCGGCGTCTATCCACTGCTGCCGGTGGCTTTATGTTACCGCGTCGCGCCGCTGCTCTTCGTGGATCCCCGTGACGCTCTCGCCCAGGGCATCCCCGAGCCTCAACACATACTCAGCCACTCCATCGTCATCGTGACTGTGGCCGCGATAGGCCCACTGCTGTGGGGCGGGCGGCGGTTGCTGTTGGCGCTCCGCGACTCTGTGCGGCTGCCTGCCTGGGTGTGGACTGCTGCCGCAGCACTGGCGGCGCTGGTGTTGTGGGGAACCTGGGGCGGGCTGTACGTCTTTGCCGGCGAGCCGGGATTCGCCAACGATGGCTTTCTCATTATCCTGGAGGAACAGGCCGATTTGAGCGCGGCTCGCTCCATTCTCGACCGGGAAGAGCGATTGCAGTATGTCTACGACACGCTGGTCGAGACCGCTGGGCGCACGCAGGCCCCGCTGCGGGCCGAGCTGGACGAACTGGGCGTGTCCTATCGTCCCTATTACATCATCAACATGATCCGCGTGGACGAGCGTCGCTGGCTGATGCGCCGCTTCGAGGGCCGGGCGGGAGTGGCCCAGGTGATCCTCAATCCCAACGTGCGCGAGTACCCCGCTCGCATTCCGTTGCCCTACGGTGAGGACACCGGACCGTTTGAGGATGTGCAACCGAACCTGGAGGCCATCCACGCCGACGACGCCTGGGAATCGGGGGTGACGGGCGAGGGCATCGTCGTCGCTGGGCAGGATACGGGCTACGATTGGACTCACCCGGCGCTCAAACCTCACTACCGGGGTTGGGATGGTCAGAGCGCCGTCCACGACTATAACTGGCACGACGCCTGGGGCGATGCCGTCGTGCCTTTCGACGATGACGCCCACGGTACGCACACGATGGGCACCGTGCTGGGGGACGACGGCGCGCGCAACCGTACCGGGGTCGCGCCGGGCGCGCGCTGGATCGGCTGCCGCAATATGCGGCGTGGTTTTGGCAACCCAGGCGCCTATGCCGAGTGTATCGAGTTCTTCCTGGCCCCCTATCCGCACGGGGGCGACCCCTTCAGCGATAGCGACGTGAGCCGCGCTCCCCACGTGATCAACAACTCTTGGGGCTGCCCTGACTTTGAGGGCTGTTTTCCCGATACACTGGAACTGGCGGTCGAAGCGCTGCGGGCGGCGGGTATCATGATGGTCGTCAGTGCGGGCAACGACGGTCCCGCCTGCGCCACGGCGACCACCTCCCCCGCCAACTATGATGCCGTCTTTTCCGTCGGCGCGACGAACAATGGTGGGACCATCGTCAGTTTCAGCAGCCGGGGGCCGGTGGGGAATCTGCTCAAGCCGGATGTCTCCGCGCCAGGGGAGAACGTGCGCTCAAGCACGCCCGGCGGTGGCTATGGCTATGCCGGTGGAACCTCGATGGCCGGACCGCACGTGGCGGGGCTGGTGGCGCTCCTCTGGGCGGCAGACCCGGCCCTGGTGGGCGATATTGATGCGACCGAGGCGCTCATCTGCCGGACGGCCATGCCCAAACCGGTGGAAAACGTCTGTACCGTCGAGGACGAGGTGCCAGAGGGCCCGTTTTCGTCGTTACTTTCCGATTCCGTCTGCGCCTGCGGCGCTGTGCTCGGCGTGCCCAACAACGTCTACGGCTGCGGCTTTATTGACGCGGGAGCCGCCGTGCAAGAGGCGTTGAGACCCTAAGGGTTTTCTGAAACCCTTAGGGTCTTGGCGTTTATGTGTAAAAAGCGATGCCTACAGTCCCCGGCCCGACGTGGGCGCCGATGGCGGGACTAACTTCGGTGCGGTAGACCGTGGAAAGGCCGAAGCGTGCCTTTGCTTGATCGGCGATAGCGTCTCCCTCGCCGGGTGCTTTTACGTCGAGGACGGCCGCTTCTGCCATTGGCTTTCCATCCAGCCGCTCCTCGGCGATTTCCAACATCCGCACAACCGCCTTGCGCTTGGTGCGCACCTGGGTCAGCGGTTCGACGCGCCCCTCCTCCAGGTGCAGCAGGGGCTTGATGTTGAGCGCGGTCCCCAGGAGTCGCTTGGCCCCGCCGATGCGCCCGCCGCGGTGCAGATACTCGAGCGTGTCCACGGTGAACAGGATGTGCACCTGATCACGCACCTGCTCGGCCGCAGCTATGACCTCGTCGAGGGATTGGCCAGCGGCGGCAGCCCGGGCGGCGGCCAGCACGATGAACCCCAGGCTCATCGAGGTCGCGAGCGAATCCACGACTCGGATGTTTAGGTCGGGCAGTTGCGCCTGCGCTGCCTGCGCGTTTGGGACGGTGCCGCTGAGTTTGGAGGAGATAAAGATGCCGACTACCCCGTCAACTCCGTCGCCCGCCTGCTGGAAAAAATTCACAAATTCCCCAGCCGAGGGCTGAGAGGTGGTGGGGAAAATCTTGGACTTTTGCAAGCGGCGGTAGAAGGTGGGGGGATCAATGTCCACGCCGTCTCGGAATTTTTCCTCGCCCCAGTGGAGCCACAGAGGGATCACTGGAATGTCCAAGTCGCCCAGGGCCTCCTGGGGGATGTAGGCCGAACTGTCCGTCACTACTGCGATCTTTTGATTGTTCATAATTGCCTCCCTTCTCGTGATAGTTTTTACACCGTAACTACAGCCTGTCATTGCGAGCCGCGCTTTTTGCGGCGAAGCAATCTCGGATTTCCGAGGTGGGGATTGTGCGGACGCTGTTTGTCCGCCGTCGCTCCGCTCCTCGCAATGATGGGGGAAAGCCGCCTTGGCTGAACAGTTACTTTACACCAACAACTATAACACTCTAGTTACGGGAGGGATACGGAAATGAGCGGGTTGTGTTTCAGGTGAGTAGTCGCTCTTTCCATAGCGCGCGGTACGGAAACCGCGACTACCTCCAGCTAGTGGGTCTTTATCACTGCGCCGCAGTAGATGCACTCGGCGGTGTGGGCGTCGTGCCACTCCACCTCATCGGGGAGGAGCGGGGCGCCGCACCCTGAGCAGTTGGCTGGCAGGGAGCCGCGCCTCTCGGTCGCCTGAGGAGCTTGTCGCCTTGCTTCGTCGAGCGAAAGACCTACCGCCTCGAGTTCCTGTGCGATCTCTTGTTCCAATTGGTCGGCCTGGGCGTGGTACCCTTTCTCGCGCAACGCGCTGGTCATCTTGGAGAGGACGCGGGGTGCGCGCCCGGTGTGTCCCTCGCGGACGAGCAATCGCAGCCCGTTCTCGGCATACTCCAGTGCAGCATCTACGTCTTCGGCGGCAAAGTGGGCGCGAGATGCCTGGAGGGATAGATTGGCGGCGCGGACGAGCAGGCCGCGTCGTGTGGCTTCTTTGGCCAACCGGCCAAAGAGCGTGGCGGCTTGGGCGAACCGCCCGCTGTCCATCAATCTGTTGGCGCGGATCAGCGCCCGGCGCGCCCGAGGCGTTAGCGGACGGCGGGGTGAGGGAGCGCCGGGAAGGGGCCGTGGTCGGCGGCGCATCAATGGTCGGTGGAATGGACGTCTATGCGGCATGCGATACCTCCTTTAGAGCTGACATCGCTGTTGCTAATGTTTTCCGCACCTTACGAAAAGTTCGTAGTCAGGCACGAAACGGAGTGGAGTGCCGTTTCTTGCGACCAGACGCTACTCCGCTCCACTGCGTAGCTTACTACGAACCCCTCTCACATGGAAAACCAAAGGGTGCGAAATATAGGCTAAGGTGATATTGGCAGCAACGCATTGATGGCGATGGCTACAATGCCCGCTACAATGGTGCGTAATCCGTAGCCGACGAGGCTGCGCCCGGATATGTGCCCCAGGAACATCCCCAATCCAAACAAGCCGATCAATCCCACGATCAGAGAGAGCGCGTAACTGATCAGGATGTTGCCGAGCAGCGGCGCAAAGAAGAAGGGAATGAGCACGATCAGCGAAGATACGAGGGGCGAGGCGCCGTCTACTAAGGATACGACGATCACTGCCGCGCGCGAGGCACGGCCGATCTTGGTTTCGCTCAGGTCCGTCAGCGATATTCTCTCCAGTTCGGCCAGCTCGCGCCCGCGCTCGGCCGACTCGGCTAGGTAAGCGCCCCACAACCCAGAAATTCCTATCGAGACGGAGGTGGCGATGCCGATGCGGATCACGGTGACGGCATTACTGATGCCGCCCAGGTAGTTGCCCATCAACACGCCGATCATGGTCAGCACGCCGTCGAAGGCGTTATTAGCCAGCGCGCGGCGGGCGATCTTGGAGAAACCGGCGATGCGCTCGTATTCGCGCATGCTGTTTATTCTTTGGGCTAGAGGCCCGGCGGAGTTGTTCGAGTTTCCCACGATCAATCTTGGGGTGTGATGACGTCCTCGATGAGCACCCGGCCGGCCGCCACTTCGTCAATGGAGTGGACCGAGCCGCCGTTTTCCTCGATGATGTGCGTGATCTCGTCGTAGCGCAGGTCGTGCCCCTCGATGGTGACCTTGGCGTTCTCCACGCGGCGGTCAATCTCATAGATCGAGATATTGGCTCCGTCCACCCCTTCCAGCTCGGCCAACATTTGCACCAGTTCCACGATGCTGGGGTCGAGGGGCTTTAGCACGTCCAGTACCAGCCGTCGTAATTTTCCCATAGTTCTTTGTCACTCCTCCAATGATATGAGGGCCCGCGCGAATATCAGATAGCCGGTGTGGGCCACCATGCGGTCCATAGGTCGCAGGCGGGCGGGCACCGCCTTGTATTGTCGCAGTAACAGTTCTTCTACTTCGATCATGCCAAAGTTTGCCTCTTCCAGCGCGCCGATCAAGCGGCTGACTTGATTGGTGGTGGGCAGAATAGAGCCCAAGAAGCCGCCGCCGCCGAGAGCAGCGTGGGCCTGCTCCAGATAATCCCATGGAGTGGGTACGTCCAGGAATAGAGCATCGGCGTTACGCTCGTCGAAACCCGCGGAGATGTCTCGTAGCTTGAATTCCACGAATTCGGCCAGGCCGAGTTGCTCCAGGTTGATGCGGGCCAGTTGTTGTATCTCTGGGCGAACCTCGTAGGAGTAAACGCGCCCTGTCGGGCTGACTGCCTGGGCAAAAATCAGCGCGAGTCCGCCGCTGCCGCTGCCAGCTTCGACCACGCGGCAACCGGGAGCGATGCGCATCTTCATCAGGATATAGCCCGCGTCTTTGGGATAGATGATCTGGGTAGTGCGCTTGAGGTTGCGCACGAGGTCGTCCGTAGAGGGCCTGAGCAGCAGAAATGGGTACTTTAGGTGAGTGGATAGCTGCGTTCCCCAGGGCGCTCCAATCAGGTCGTCGTGGGCCACGACGCCACGATGGGTGTGCAACTGCGAGCCAGCCGCCAGCCGGATGATGAACGTTTTGCGGTCGCGGCCAACCAGGAGAGCCAGGTCATTATGTTGTGCGATCCGTACAGTTTTCTCGACGCTCAATTTATCTCCACAGTCAGGTGTTACTTTTTCAATTATAACGCACTCTCCCCGCAGCGCAACTTTTGAGATGCCACCTGGTGTAAAAATTAGTGGTCTTTTCCAACTGTGTTGGTGGCTTTGGGACACCCTGTTTCACCGCCGAGAACGCTGAGAAGTCAACATGTTCCTTGTCACACCACCAAGGACGAAAATGGTCAATGTAAGTTTATTTTCTAGGTAGATTATAGAAAACCTCTGCGCCTCCCCCGCGTGCTCTGTGGTGAGAAAAAGCGCCAGCACAAAATGGGGAGACCACCTGAAAATCGGATTTGACAATAAACCCATTTTGGATACAATTACAAAGGTTTTTCCATCGTGTGGGCAGGTATCCCAGAAATCCATATTTCCTCAGAACACTCAAATATGGGTTAACACTCTACTTGACTCTTTTACACACAACCAGGTTTCTGCGCGTTGTTCACGCAAGACTCGAAGACATGGCTGACGCGCAGGTTTGCGTAAGTCAGGCGAAAGGGGGTGGTAGGCGCTCGTGTTTTTGCTTTCTTGGGACAAACTCTTCACCGGGGGTGGCATCCCCATTGCATAGTAAGAGAGCTTGTCTGGCGTGAACGTCTTAGCAATTTCACAGGAGGAGAAAAGGAGTGTTATGAGAAAGTTAACGATTATTAGTCTCGTGCTGTTCATCAGCATGATGGCGACCGCTTGCGGTCCCAAAGTGGAGCCGTTCGAATGCACCGACGCGATCGGTTGCGTGACCATTGCCCCGGGCGATCCAGTTCGCATCGGCTACGCCCTGGTTATCAGTGGCGCGAACGAATCGCTGGGCGTGGACTCGCGGCGCGGCGTCGAGATCGCCATTGGGGACCACGACACAGAAGTCCTCGGACACCCCATCGAACTGGTGGGTGAGGATTCCATGTGCAGCGCCGAGGGCGGCCAGACGGCCCTCACCAAGTTGGTCTCCGATCCCAGCCTGATCGGCATCATCGGCACCAACTGCTCCAGCGCGGGCGAGCCGGCATCCAGGATCGCCTCCGACGCCGGCATGGTCTTGATCTCGCCTTCCAACACGGCCCCGTCGCTGACGAACCCGGACATGTCGTGGAACCCCGGCTACCTGCGCTCCTGCCATAACGACAAGATCCAGGGCGCGGCCATGGCCAAGTACGTCTACGAGGAGTTGGGCTTCCGCACGGCCGCCACGATCCACGATGGCAGCCCCTACGCCGACCAGTTGCAGCAAGTGTTTGCCGAGACGTTCGCGGAGATGGGCGGCACCATCACGGCTCAGGGGGCGGTCAACGTGGGCGACACCGACATGCGCCCCATCCTGACGACCATCGCCGCGGACTCGCCCGAGTTCCTCTACTATCCGATCTTTATCGCCGAGGGTGGCTTTATCACCGTGCAGGCGAAGGAGGTCCCTGGTCTGGAGAACACGGTCCTGGCGGGCGCGGATGGGATGTATTCGCCAGACTTTATCGAGGCCGCCGGCGATGCAGCCGAGGGCATGTACATCTCTGGCCCGAACCTGGCCTTCGAGAACCCAATCTACGACCACTTCTTGGAGGTGCACACGGAAAAGTACGGCGAGGATCCGATGAGTGTCTTCCACGCCCACGCCTACGACGGGACGATGATGCTTCTGGCCGCCGTCGAGAAGGTCGCGGTGCAGGATGAGGATGGCACGCTGCATATCGGACGGCAGGCGCTGCGCGACGCGCTGTACGGCACCAGTAACTTTGATGGCGTCACTGGCAATCTGAACTGCGACCAGTACGGCGACTGCGCCGACCCAGAGATCGCCGTCAACCAGATCCAGGGCGGTGAGTACGTACCGCTTTGGACGTTCAAGGAGTAAAGTGTTTTTACGCCTGGCACCTAGGTGCCTGGCTTAGAGCCGATGGCTCAGGGGGTGGATCCAGGTGAACTCTTGGCCTGGATTCATCCCCACCCTTGCGTTAAATGGAGAGTAATCATGCAAAGTAATATACGCCAGTGGTTTGAGAGGCTTGATTATTTAGACATTGTTCTGTGGTTGTTCCGCGTCGTGCTCGTCGTGGCCATTATCTGGGGAACTGTGGCTACCATTCGTGAAGGCAAGTATGGTATGGAGACGTGGATAAACTTTTTGTTATTCGGTCTGGCTCAGGGTAGCCTCTATGCGTTGATCGCCCTGGGTTACACGCTGGTGTACGGCGTATTGCTCATGATCAATTTCGCTCACGGTGAGTTCTTCATGTCGGGGATCTTTACCGCCACTGTCTTTGTCGCCATCCCCTTGGGTGCTTCTGGCTTTACCGACCGCCATCCCATCTGGGCCTTGCTCGCTATCTCGGTCGTGGCTATAGCTGTCTCGACGGGCATCGCCGTGCTGACCGAGCGCGTGGCCTACCGCCCGCTCCGGCGCGCCCCACGCCTGGTGCCGTTGATCACGGCCATCGGCGCCTCGTTCTTCTGGCAGTATTTCTTCCGCGGCCTGTATGGTTCCGGCATCACGGCCTTTCCCGACGTCACTCTGCTAAAGGGATCGTGGTTCATTGGAAGCCTGGAAGTCCTCAAGGTTCAGGTCGTCGTGGTCGTGGCATCCATTCTGATCCTGATCGGCCTGTACATCTTTGTGATGCGCACCAAGACCGGCAAGGCAATGCGCGCCGTCTCGGAGGACAAGGACATCGCTGCCCTGATGGGGATTGACGTAGACCGCGTGATCGTGATTACCTTTGCCGTCGGCGCAGCCATGGCCGGCGTGGCGGGAGTGCTGTACGCTTTGATGTACCGACAGGTGTTTTTCATGATGGGATTCTTCCCAGGCATCAAGGCTTTCACCGCCGCTGTGCTGGGAGGTATCGGTAGTGTCCAAGGTGCCGCGCTGGGAGGGTTGCTCCTGGGGATTTTTGAAGCGGTAGGGCCTAATTTGTTCCTGGAAGGGTTGGGTATAGCCGCGCCCTACCAGCTCAAGGACGTGATCGCCTTCACCATGCTGGTATTGATCCTGCTGGTCCGGCCTCAGGGCATCATGGGCGAGCCGTTGGCCGAGAAGAAGGCTTGAGGGAGATGATGACAATGGAAACCGAAACGCGCTTCGATTGGCGAGTGGTTGTCAGGCTGGGACTCCTGGCCGCGGTCATTGCTCTGTCGTTCAACTTGATCGGCCTGGTGGGAACGTTCGCCAAACGTGACATCATCGGCGGTGTGGTATCCGTGGGTCACATCTTTCTCTTCGGGGCGGCCGTGGGGGTTGGATATCTCGTAGCTCGACGGAATTCCGGCGGTCAGGTGGGCGTGACGATCCTGGGCGGGTTGGTGGTTGGCTTGATCTCTAGCCTGCCGTTGATTCTGCTGGTGATCGCAGGCGGCGTGGTAGACGCCGATGGCGAAATCATGCTGCGCCAGTTTTTGCCCAACGTCTCATTCACCCTGATGGAGTTACTGACTTTTGGCCAGGGTACGACGTTCGGGATCATCATCCTGGTGGCGCTGTCGGCTGTGATGGGGTTGGTTGGCGCCGGCAGCACGCTGATCTCCTCGCGCGTAAGCCGCCCGCTGCTCTGGGGCCTGATAGCCGTCTTTTTGGTCGGTCTGCTGGCCGAGGTCATTATCCTGGCCTGGGGCAACCAGGGGCTGGGCCTGGCGATTAGAAGGGTCGTGTTCGCGGCCCGAGGCCTATCTATACTGGGCGCTGCACTGGTTTTCCTGGTCGTCGCCGGGTTGAACGCCTGGTGGGGTAGCCAGGGCGAGGGGCTCAGGGCGCGCGTCAATACGCTCCCGCCTGGCCAGCAACGGAATCTGCGCTGGGGTGGGGTTGGGCTGGGAATCCTGATTGCACTGTTCCTACCCCTGATCCTGCGCACCTATCTGACCGAGGTGGTTGATAACATTGGCTTGTATGTCCTGATGGGCTTGGGCCTGAACATCGTGGTCGGCTTTGCCGGCCTCTTGGACCTAGGGTACGTCGCCTTCTTTGCCATTGGGGCTTACACCATGGCCGTGCTCACCTCCCAGGCTGACCTGGGCATAGCGGGGATGTCCTTCTGGACTGCTCTGCCCTTCTCGGTGCTGGCGGCGGTTTTGGCGGGGGTCATCCTGGGCGTGCCAGTGTTAAAGATGCGGGGCGACTATCTGGCGATCGTCACTATGGGCTTTGGGGAAATCATCCGCATCCTGGCCCTGTCGGACGCGCTGGCTCCCTTCATCGGCGGCGCGCAGGGTATTCTAAAGATTCCCAACGTCTCCATCGGGAGCATGGCTCTCGTCAAACCGGAGCAACTGTATTATGTCATCCTGGTCGGTTGCTTGCTGGCTTTCTTTGTCTCCTGGCGGCTGCGCGATTCGCGCCTGGGACGGCAATGGCGGGCGTTGCGCGAGGATGAGGACGTGGCCGAAGCGATGGGTATTAATCTGGTCAAGACCAAACTGCTGGCCTTCGCCATCGGCGCCGCCTTCTCCGGGCTGTCTGGCGCCATCTTTTCCTGCAAGCTGAACTCGATCTTTCCCCACAGCTTTAACCTGATGATTTCCATCAACGTGTTGTGTCTGATCATCGTGGGTGGCATGGGTAGCCTCCCCGGTGTGGTGGTGGGAGCATTGCTCCTGGTGGGGCTGCCGGAACTGCTGCGCGAGTTCGCCGAGTATCGTATGCTGATGTATGGTGCGCTGTTGATCGTGATGATGCTCGTCCGGCCGGAAGGCTTTTGGCCGTCAGAGGTCATAAAGCGCGAATTACGCACCGGCTCGAAGGAAACTTTGCCTCTATCTGATGGGGGGCGTGAGGGCGAGCCGGTATAGCCCGCGAGAGGATAAAGCCCATGACTACTATTCTTACTTCCACACAAGTTACTAAACGCTTCGGCGGCCTGACAGCGGTCAACACGTTTGACTTTCAGGTGCCCGAGCACTCTATCGTCAGCATCATTGGGCCAAACGGCGCGGGTAAGACCACTTTCTTCAACTGTGTGACCGGTTTCTATGGCTTTGACGAAGGCGAGATTTGGTTCAACGGCCACATGTTGAACGGGCGGTCGCCGGACCGGATCGCTCGCCTGGGCATCACGCGCACCTACCAGAACATCCGCCTCTTTGCCAATATGACGGCTATCGAGAACATTCTGGTCGGTATGGAGCCGCAACTGAGACGCGGTTGGGTCGGAGCCGTCATCGGTACAAAGGGCACGCGAGAGGAAGAGGAACACGCGGTGGAGGAAGCTCTCGATCTGCTCCGGTTCGTCGGCCTGGTGGGCAAAGGAGACCTCCTGGCAAAGAATCTGCCCTACGGCGACCAGCGCCGTTTGGAGATCGGGCGTGCTCTGGCCGGCAAGCCCACGCTGTTGTTGCTCGACGAGCCGACGGCGGGTATGAACCCCCAAGAATCCAACGTGATGATGGGTTTCATCCGCCGGCTACGGGACGAGCTTGGACTCACCGTTCTGTTGATTGAGCACGACATGCGCGTGGTGATGGGCATCTCTGAGCGGGTGACGGTGATTGATTTTGGAAGCAAGATCGCCGAAGGCACCCCGGAGGAGATCCAGCGCAACCCGCGCGTGATCGAAGCCTACCTCGGACGTGGCGCTGCCACTGGTTTTGCCACTGGCCAGGAGTAACTACACACAAACCCTAAAGGTTTTCTGAAACCTTTAGGGTCTCCAAGGAGTAACTTTTATGCCAATGCTAGAAGTTGATAACGTACACACCTACTATGGCAATATCCACGCCTTGAAAGGGGTCTCACTCACCGTCGAGGAAGGCGAAATCGTGACCCTGATCGGCGCCAACGGCGCCGGCAAGACGACGACTCTGCGCACGATCTGTGGGTTACTCAGCCCAAGCCAGGGCCGGGTCACTCTCGAAGGGGAAGACCTGGCCACTTACAAAGCCCACAACGTCGTCTACAAGGGCGTGGCCATGGTGCCGGAGGGGCGAGGCATCTTTGCCAAGCTGACCGTCGCCGAAAACCTGGATCTGGGCGCTTACTCCCGTAGTGACCACGCTGCCATTGCCGATGATCTGGAACGCGTCTTTATGCTCTTTCCCCGTCTCAAAGAGCGGAGAAGCCAGGTGGGAGGAACTCTGAGTGGGGGCGAGCAGCAGATGTTGGCCACCGCCCGCGCTCTGATGGCGCGCCCACGCCTTTTGCTGATGGACGAGCCTTCGATGGGACTGGCGCCTGTCTTGGTGGAAGACGTTTTCGATACGATCGTAGAGATCAATCGTGAGGGGACGACGATCCTGCTTGTCGAACAGAACGCCAATATGGCGCTTCAGGTTGCCGGCCGGGGCTATGTGCTCCAGACGGGCGAGATCGTCCTACACGACACGGCCGATGGACTGCGGCAGAACTCGATGGTGCAGAAGGCTTACCTGGGGATGGAGTAGCGAGTCAACGAGTAGAAGCCTCCCGTCGGCTTGCGCCGATGGGAGGCTTTTTTGTTGGGGAGGGCTTCCGCCGCACCGCGTTAGAACCCCTCCAGTCGGCTCAGATCCACGATGCCCTCGGCCAGCGCGGCTATGTGCTGCAATTGGGCCAACCGGTTCTCCCGCAACGCCCGCTCCTCCGCCATCACCAGCACCCCCGATTCCCTGGCAAAGTAGCCGTCAATCACGTCCACCAGCGGCAGGAAGGCGGTGAGGAACTCGTCCACCGTGCTCTCTGGCGTGACTTGGGCCCGGGCCTCCTGGTAAGCCGCGTAAAGCTCCTCCTCGGCGGGTTGCGCGAAGCGAGCCGGGGCCAGCGGAAGCCGCTGCGGCAGGTCGCGGGTGATGCGCACGCAGCGAGCATAGTTATCCAGGATGCGGGGCCAGTCGGCGCGGGTTATCCAGCGGGAGAGTTCCTCTACCGCCTGGTGGGCGCGGAAGGGATCGTCGCCCCGCGCCGCCAGCACGCTGTCTACCACGTCGAAGCGGAATCCCAACCCGCCGCTTGCGGTGGTCCCGCGCAGGGCGGCCCGCAGCCGCTCGACGACAAAGTCGAGCGCGGCCGCCAGCGTCTCCTCAGAGACCTCGACCGGCAGCAGGCGGGCTGCCGCCGCCAATCCCTCTCGCACCGAGAAGGGGAGCTGGTGGGCGAGCAGGTTCTGCACCAGGCCGAGCGCGTCCCGCCGCAGGTGGTAGGGATCGGACGAGCCGGTGGGGGCCAGCCCGACGGCGAAGAGGCCCGCCAGGCTGTCGAGCCGATTGGCCATCCCGGCGACCAGCCCAGCGCGACCCTGCGGCGACGCGTCGCCGGCGAAGCGGGGCAGATAGTGCTCAAAGATCGCCTCGGCCACGGCTGAGCTTTCCCCAGACTTGAGAGCGTACTCGCGCCCCATCACCCCTTGCAGGCTGGTCATCTCGACCACCATCTTGGTCGCCAGGTCGGCTTTGCAGAGGTGTGCCGCCCGTTGGGCGGTTTCCGTCTCTTGGGCGCTCAGTCCGACCATCTCGGCCAGTTGGGGAACCAGTTGCTCCAAGCGATGGGTCTTGTCCAGCATCGAGCCGAGTTGTTCCTGGAAGGTGAGCGTGCCCAGGCGGGGCAGGAATTCCTGGAGTGATTTCTTGGCGTCCTCGCGGTAAAAGTAGTCGGCGTCGGCAAAGCGGGCGCGGATGACCTCCTCGTTGCCGTGGCGCACCACGTCCACGTGCTCGCTCCCTCCGTTGCGCACGACGACAAAGTAGGGGAGCAGATTGCCCTCTTTGTCCACCACAGGAAAGTAGCGCTGGTGTTTTTTCATCACCGCGACGAGCACGTCGGCGGGCAGTTTGAGATATTCCTCCTCAAAACGGCCCAGGAGGGGGGTGGGCTGCTCGACCAGGTTTGCGACCTCGTTTAGCAGGGCCGGGTCGTCGGGGATGTGGCCGCCCACACTTTGGGCCAGCGCCTGGGCCTGCTCACCGATGGCGGCGCGCCGCTCTGCGGGGTCGGCCACGACGTGATGCTGAGACAGCAGCGCCAGGTAATTGTCCGCCCGCGCGATTTCGAATTCGGGGGAGCCTTGCGGGCGCACCCCCCGGCTGGTGCGGCCACTGGCGACGCCAGCGTATTCAAAGGGAATCACCCCGTCGCCCAGCAGTGCCACCAGCCAGCGGACGGGCCGGGAGAAGGCGACGCCGCTCGCGTTCCAGCGCATGCTCTTGCCAAAGCGCAGCCCGGCGATCAGCTCGGGCAGCAGTGTGATCAGCACCTCGGCGGCCGGTTGGCCCTCCTCGCGCCGGACGGCGACCACGTACTCGCCGCCCTCTATCTCTTGCGTCTGCAACTCGTCCACGCTCACGCCCTGCTTGTGGGCGAACCCCTGGGCGGCCCTGGTCGGCTGGCCTGCCGCGTCAAAGGCGACGCGCGCTGGCGGCCCTTTTACCAGTTCCTCGACCGGTCGCTGGCGCGGGGCCAGCCCTTCGACGATCACCGCCAGCCGGCGGGGAGTGCCCAGCACGCGCAGGTCGTCGTGGTCGAGCCGCGCTGCCGCCAGATGGGCCGGGGCCAGGTCGCGTAACTGAGCAATAGCATCGTCCAAATCACCAGCAGGCAACTCTTCGGTCCCAATTTCCAGGAGCAGGGAGGCGGGTTCTTTGAGGGGCAAGAGGCTACTCCTCTGCTCCTCCGCTCCCTTGCTCCCTCGCTCCTCCGCCAGCCAGGGATACTCCATGCGCTGCCGTTGCTCGGCGTAGGCCACCGCCACTTGGCGAGAGAGATCGCGCATGCGGCGAAAGTAGGTGGCCCGCTCGGTCACGCCGATAGCGCCGCGCGTGTCGAGCAGGTTAAAGGTGTGGGAGCAGCGCAGGACGTAATCGTGGGCAGGGGTGACCAGCCCGGCCTCCAGGCAACTGCGCGCCTCGGCCTCGAAGAGGTCGTACATCTGGGCCAGCCGCTCCACGTCGGCCAGCTCAAAATCGTAGCGGCAGTGCTCTATCTCGGGCTGGAGCAGGACGTCGCCGTAGGTGTGCGCGCCGTCCCAGTCAATCTCCCAGACCGAGCGTGTACCCTGGAGTGCCATCACGATCCGCTCCAGCCCATAGGTGATCTCGACCGAGACCGGGTCGAGGGGAAAGCCGCCCGCCTGCTGAAAGTAGGTGAACTGGGTGATTTCCAGCCCGTCCAGCCAGACCTCCCAGCCCAGCCCCCAGGCCCCCAGGGCGGGGCTTTCCCAGTTGTCCTCGACAAAGCGGATGTCGTGCTCTGCGCGGTTGATGCCCAGCGCGTACAGGCTCTCCAGGTACAGCTCCTGCGGATTGCCGGGGTCGGGCTTGAGGATGATCTGGAACTGGGTGTGCATCTGCATGCGGTTGGGGTTATCGCCAAAACGGCCGTCGTCGGGCCGGTAGGATGGCTCAACATAGCCCACGTTCCAGGGCTCTGGCCCCAGCACGCGCAGAACGGTGGCGGGGTTCATCGTCCCCGCGCCGACCTTTTCGCTGTAGGGCTGCCAGATCAGGCAGCCGTTCTCCGCCCAGAACTGTTGCAGGCGGAGGATGACTTGTTGGAAGGATAGTGGTTGGGTCAATTGTTTTCTCCTGCTCATGCTTTTTTGATGTACTTTACTCCTGGAATGGTTTCGAAATCCGCGCCCTCTGTTTCTCTCTCGACGGACGTATCAACGCCCTTGAGGAATCCGCGTGATTCCCGAACGGGGCGCACGGGGATTATCTCAATGCGGTTGTTGTAGAGGATGACTTGGACCTTCTGACCAGGCTCGACGCCCAAGTGCATGCCGCACCAGGGACAGGTTACCATACCGACCTCGTCAAAGCTCCCCTGTGTGGCTGGTCGAGCCTGCCAGCGCCTGGAAGTCCGCCCCCGTCGGTTGCTGGAACACCCGCAGGTCGAATTGGGGTACCGCCGCCACCAGGTGATCAAAGATGTTGGCCTGGATGGCCTCGTATTCCGTCCACACCACCGTCTTGGTGAACACATATATCTCTAGCGGCAGGCCGCTCGGGCCAGGGGCAAGCTGACGCACTAGCAGGGTCATTCCCTCGTGGTGAACGTCCGCCCGGCTTTTCAGATAATTGATCACATATTCCTGGAATACGCCCATATTGGTGATCTGTTGCCCGTTGGATGAATCGTCCTGGCTCCCGTCAAAGTCGGCCAGGCAGTCATCCATATACTCTCTGGTAAGATCGATCTTTCTGAAGCACTCGATCATCTCCCGGTCGCAGAATTTGATGCTGTTCAGGTCAATGTAGATGGCGCGCTTGATGCGCCGCCCGCCGCTCTCCTGCATACCTCGCCAGTTCTTGTAGGGGGTCTCCAGCAGCTTGTGCGTCGGGATCATTGTGATGGTCTTGTCCCAGTTCTGGACCTTTACCGTGTACAACGTGATGTTGACTATGTCGCCGTCCGCCTCGTAGGATGGCACCTCGATCCAGTCGCCCTCCTTCACCAGGTCGTTGGATTGGATCTGCACGCTGGCCACGAACGAGAGCAGCGTGTCGCGGAAAATGAGCAGCAGTACGGCCGTCAGGGCGCCCAGCCCACTCAACAACACCACCGGCGACTGGCCCGTGAACAGCGAGACCGTTATGACGATGCCCACTACGATCAGGATAACCTTTGCCAGGTCCAGGTAGTCCTGGATGGACTGGCCGCGGTAAAAGCTGCTGGCTTCGTAAATAGAGTTCACCGCGTTGAGCAACGAGTTGATGGTGAGCACCACCAGCCAGAGGATCAGGAACAATGCGACCTGCCGGATGATCTCGGCGGCCTCCGGTAGCAGGGCGGCAAAGTAGTAGATCACCAGCAGCGGCGCGATCCAGGCAAAGCGGAACGGCCGCAACTCTTCCACCACGATGTCGTCATATTTGTTTTCAGTGCGCTTGGCCAGGTATACCAGGGCGCGGGCGATAAGGTAGCGGGTGATCAAGAACATCACCAGGCTCACGATCACCGCCGCGCCGCTCAACATCCAAGGCGACAGCGCCGGGTTCAGATCCATCCAGGTTGTGACGTTATCAATTATAGCTATATTTCTCTCAGTCGGCGCAGGAACGCGCCCGACCTCACGCCCCGCTCCAGGTGGTAGGTGATATAGTGCTGCATCACCCGCTCCGCCTCGGCGTGCAGCGCCGCCGCGACGGGCTGCGCCCGCAACCGAGAATACGGCCCGCGCTGGCACTCTTGCAGAAACCACAATCCATTGGGCGAAATGGGCGCGATCTTTTGCGGGGCCGCGCGTTCGGCGTAACACTCGCGGCACAGCGCCCCGCCGCGCTCAGGGTCAAAGCCGTAGGGCCGGTTCTCCTCTATCGGTATTGTTTCCAAGGGCCGCAGCGGGACCTGGCCCTGATGCTCGCCCACGCATTGGAACAGCTCTGGACGAAAGCCCGCCAGCCCCAGCAGGTGCTGCTCGTAGAAGCGGACGCTCAGATCGGGGTCGTCGTCCTTGCACAGCCAGGTGAGCGTGTGGTCGAGCAGGTCGAAGAGTGCCTGCCCGCCCTCTCCCTCGGTGAAGAAACGGTCGAGCAACTCGACAGAGTAGCGAGCGTAGGCTCCGCGCAGCAGATCGTCGCGCAATGGGGCGTGCGGTTCGACCGTCTCGGCCTGGCTGATGATGTCCCAGTAGTGGGGCACCTGCGAGAGCACAAAGTTGGAGTGGGCGAAGAGTTCAATGTGCCCCGCTTTGCGGCTGCGCAACTTGCGCGCTCCTTTGGCGAGGACGTCTATTTTGCCCTGCGGGGTGCACAGGGTCAGGACGCGGTCAGCGTCGCCTTGTTCGCGGCGGCGCAGCACTATGCCTGCGGTGCGGTAGAGTCTGCTCACATTTCCTCTCCTGGTGCGCCATTATACCATTGGGATGATGGGGCGCAACCAGAGAGAAAGTAAGCGGCCAGAGTTGTCACGGATTGGGAGATCAGCCTCCCAAAGGCCCGGTAGGGTAATCGCTTTTATCCAGACCTCCGAGGTTTTGGCCGTACATTCGTCTCAAAGACGCGTTTCATACGCACAGAGCATGCTCAGAGAGACATTATTTCGTAAACCTCGGAGGTCTAGCACTCGAAAATTTATAAAGGCGATTGCCCTAGGCCCGGCAATGAATGATCTGGCGGTGCCTTCGGGAGGGGCGGCTCAGTCGCTCATTCCTGTGGTGGGAAAAAGAATAGGCTGTTGATCATGTCCACAAACGTGGGGCGAAAAGCGTCCCACTGATCGGGTGGGGCTATGGCCTCGGCGAGGAAAATCCGATCCTCCACCAGGATCATGATCATGTTGCCTTTATAGGGCGAATCCATCACAGTACCAGAGGTGGCGGCGACCGCGCCCGGATAGCCGGCGATCTGAACGTTCTCCATCTCTGCTACCTCCGCCTCGACTCTCCCGGTCATCACCTGGAGGAACTCGGCTGGGGCGGCAGTCTCTGCCAGACCAAAGTTCTGGGCCGTTTGGGCCAGTGGCATGGCGAGCAGCGTGACCAACGGCGATTCTAGAGAGGACGCCTCGTAGGCTTTCTGGCTCTCGGCGAGGCCGACTCGTGTTCCGTCCTCGGAATAGTACCAGTCCTTGGGATAGTACAGGCCATAGCCGCCACTGGCGTTGACGTATTCGGTGCCCTGGCCTTCCAATTCGGCGATCCACCCTTCCACCTTTTCCCTGTCTGGGGCATTGGGCCGCAGTTGAAGGTAGGTCTCGAATTCGATTATGGCCTCGTCTGCCATGTCTTGCTGAGCGTAAACTAGCCCCAGGTTGAAGTGGGCCAGGGCGTAATTGGGATCAAGCTCGATGGCCTTCTTGTATGCGGCGATAGCCATGTCGAACTCGCCCTGCTGCCTGTAGACGATCCCGAGGTTGTTGTGCGGCATAGGATCGCTGGGGTCGAGCTCGATGGCTTGCTCCCACTCGGCAATAGCTGCCTCCAGATCGCCTTGATTGGCATACACGGCTCCCAAATTGTTGTGCGCCGTGGCATAATCGGGGGCCAGTTCGACGGCTTTCTCGCCGGCCTCGAGCGCCTCTGGGATTCTATCCAGGTAAAAATAAGCGCCTACCAGATCGCCGTAGGCCTCGCCAAAGTCGGGGTCAAGTTCGATGGCTTTTTCGTAAGCGGCGGCGGCTTCTTCCCACTGGGTTAGCTCTATGTAGACGGTGCCCAGGTTGCGACGGGCGCCCGGGTTGTCCGGTTCGAGCTCGATGGCTCTTTCGAACTCGGCGATAGCTTCCTCGTATGCGCCTTGTTCGACGTACTCCATTCCCTGATCCATATGATCGTCAGCCGATGGAGTAGGAGTGGCGACAGGTTTAGGTGTCGCCGGTACCGGTGTTGGGACTGGTGGTTCCTCGCCCTTGCCGCAGGCGCTCAATATCGCCAGTGTCAGAGCCAGGACGATCCATAGGTGCTTGTTGTTCTTCATCTTTTTTCTCCTTGTTTTGTTGTTGTTACCAGCCACTCCCGCCGGATCTGGCAAGCCGGCGGGCGGATGGCTCAGAAACACCAGTTTATAGCCGAGAATCGTCGGGAATTGGTAACTGCCTCAGGTGCTTTCAATTAGGCTAGTCGGAGCAATCAACGGCGGGTACGAAGAGCCCCTTTTCGACGACTTGACCATCCCCCGAAACAACCTTGCCGGTGCCGGGGGTTGCTCCTCCCCGGCTTATCACCTCGAAGGTGCAATCTCCGCTGGTCGTCGGCCCGCACCTTACCACATTGTCCCAGTAGTAGGTGAATACGCCGTTGCCGCCCCGCGCCCCCATGTAGACTCTCCTGTGTGATGCTCCACCCTCGCAGTAGCCGTCTAGCGCCCAAATGTCCAATTCCAATGGGCCTCCTGAGGGGGCGGGGGGTGGAGGAGCGGCCGGTTCAGAAGTAGGAACGGCGGCGGCGGACTCTTTGACGGGCAGCGACTCGAAATCTCCCTCCCACTCGAAGCGCGGGGCGTAGGAAAAGCCCTCCGCTCCTTGCTCGTCCTGGACGTAGAACCAGTCACCGTAGGAGGAGCGTCCCAGCACCAGCACTCGATCCCCCTCTGAGACCCCGCCCACCACTTGCGAGTTCGAGTTGGGGGCGGCAAAGATGCCGGCTCCCTGGAGCGCAGTGGCCCGGTTATCCGGGGTCGGGGTGAGTGTTGGGGTGGGGGTGCGGGTCCCGGTTGGACGCGGCGTGGGGGTAGAAGTCGAGGTGGGCGGCAGCGGCGATGGAGTTGGGCTGGGAGTGGATGTCGTGCTAGGCGTGGCCGTCGGCGCCGTCGTGGCCGTGACCGTCGGCGTCGGCAGCAGGAGAGCGACCAGCGGCCCTCGCCCTTGCTGGGCCATCATCCACAACCCTCCTCCTCCGCCCAGCAGCAACGCCAGCAGGAGCAGCAGGCCGAGCACCCAGCCCCACGCGCGCTTGCGACGGCGCGGCGCGGGTGGCTGCGCTCCCGGCATCAATTTGGTATGCTTGCGCCTGGGGGGAGCGGCGACCGCTTGCCCTGCGAGCGCGGCAATCATTTCCTGGGCGTTCTGGAAGCGTTGATCTCGTTGCAGTTCCATAGCCCGCAGTATGGCCGCTTCGGTCTGGGAACTGACGTGGGAGCGCCACCGCTGCAGCGGCACAAAGTGTTCCGGGTCTGCCATCCGGTCTGTGGCAGTGAGCGGCGCATGTCCCGTCAGGGCGTGGTACATCGTCGCGCCCAGGCTGTACAGGTCGCTGCGGGCGTCGGTGCTCCACGCTTGGGCGCTGTATTGCTCTGGAGGGGCGTACTCCGGCGTGCCCATCCCCCGCATGGCCGTCTTGGTGCGCGGGTCGTGGGGGTCCCACAGCTTGACCAGGCCAAAGTCGACCAACACAGCCTGCCCGTTGGGGTTGACGATGACGTTTTGCGGCTTCAAGTCGCGGTGGAACACTCCCTGGCTGTGACAGTAGGCCAGCGCGTGCAGCAATTGATTGGCCCAGTTCAATACATCGTCTTCCGGCAGCGCGCCTCTCTGTTCGATGATCTTGTGCAGGTTCTCGCCCTCGACAAAGTCCATCACCAGATAGGCGTTATCGCCCTGCTCGAAAAAGTCGGTCACGCGCACCAGATTGGGATGGGTCAGGCGGGCCAGAATCTTGGCTTCCTGGTGGAACTGCTGGCGCAGTTGGGCCAGGACGTGAGGGGCCAAACCGGGCTGGGGGATCATCTCCTTGAGGGCCACAGAGACTTCCAAGCGGGTGTCCCAGGCCCGGTAGACGGCCCCCATCCCTCCCTGGCCCAGCAGAGAGCCGATGCGGTAGCGGTTCTGAAGCATAGTACCGGGGGTTAACATTTCACCCTCCTGCCTGCAAACTCGAGACTACTCCAGGTATTTGCCCACGATAGGCGCGAGTTTCTTTCTGGTGTCCTCCGGGATCAGGTCTCGCTGGGTGATGAGCGCCGTCGCCAGCGTGGAGCCGCATTCACATTCTCGTTCCAATGTAGCCAGTTTGCCTACCAGCCCGCGGATGGCCTGCTGCGCCAGCTCGGCGTTGGCATGCAGCGTTTCTAGCAACATCTCCACGTTGACCGCCTCCTCGGTCTCGTGCCACACGTCATAGTCGGTGACGTGGGCCATCACCGCGTAACACATCTCTGCCTCGCGGGCCAAGAATGCCTCCGGCGAAGTGGTCATACCGATGATGTCCATGCCCCAGGCGCGGTAGGCGTGGCTCTCTCCCTTGGTGGAAAAGCGCGGCCCTTCGATGGTGATAAAGCGCCCGCCCCGGTGTACCGTGCCGCCGGCCTCCTCCACCGCGTCCCCCACCAGGACCGAGAGCCGCGGGCAGAATGGGTCGGCCACGCCGACGTGGGCTACCAGCCCGTCGCCGAAGAATGTATAATCCCGTCTCTTGGTAAAGTCAAAGAGTTGGTTGGGCACCACGACCTCGCCGGGGTGCAGGTGCTCGCGCAACGAGCCGCAGGCCGAGATGGAGATGACCTGCTCCACACCTAGGCTCTTGAGGGCGTAGACGTTGGCCCGGTAGTTGACCTCGCTGGGCGTGATGCGATGGCCGCGCCCGTGGCGGGCGACGAAAGCGACGCGCACGCCCGAAAGCCGGCCGATGACGAGCGCATCGGACGGGTCGCCGAAGGGAGTGGTGACGGTGCGTTCCTCGACGTCGCTCAGCCCCTCCATGTGGTAGAGGCCGCTGCCGCCGATGACGCCGATGCGGATAGGGGAATTGGGAAATTGGGAAATTGGGGTGTTGGTCATTCGTTGTCTCCTTGTTATCTTTTCTGAACGCCTTTGGCTGCCTCGCCGATGCTCTCGAATTTCCTGATACTGCGCTTCACGCATCACGTTTTGCGCATTGCGTTTTACTCCATTGCGCCTTTATTTTACCCCATTCGTCCTATCTTTGCCAGTGGGCGGGCCGGCGTCAGCGACGGAGCCGGTAAACGACCATCGTCTCCCCGCCGGCGATGGTTCTCTGCTCCAGCGTCACCCGCTGCACTTCTTCCAGAACGTCGTCGCGGGCGGCCAGGCCGGGGAACCAATTGGGAAAGATGATGGCGTAATCCACGCCTCGCTCGACCAGAAAATCGGCCAGCAGCACGTCACGGTTGGGGTTGCGCAGGAGGGGGACGATCTCCGGCGTGATCAGGCCCGCCAGGTCCACCACCGGTCGCTCAGAGATGTAGGTGATGGCGCCAATGTCGTTCAGGGCCAGCACCGCGTCCGGAGGGGTGTGCTCCACTGCCCAGTGGCCCAACGCGACGTGCATACGGTTGATCTCGGCCACGTTCAGGCTGTAGTGGCGCGCCATTGTGGGCAGCCGCCAACCGCTCCCCGCGAGGATGAGCAGCACAGAAACCAGGTTTTTTCCGCAAAACCTGGTTTCTCTTGTACACCACCCGCGCCGCCGCGCCAGCCGTCGCGCTTCCAGCAGCCCCGCGACAGCGATGGCCGCGTTGACCGGGATGAGGGGCATCAGGTAGCGCCCGTGCTGGTAGAGGGGGGCGTGGAGAAAGGCATAGGCCAGCGGCAGCCCCACGCTCCATAGGCTCAAGAGAGGGGCGCGCCGGAGCAGTACCCCAATCCCTAGAACGTAAAAGGGCAGCAAGAGCGGATTGTCCAGAATCAGATATTGGGCCGCCACGCTCAGAAAATCGAGATCGAGGCTGAAACTGGTGACGGCCTTGGCGTGGTAAGTGTTGGGCAAAAGGTGACCGCTGGTGTGCAGCGAAAAGACGAGGTAAGGAAGAACGACAGCGGCAAAGAGAAGAACAGGCAGCGCAAGGTGCAGGACGCAGGATGCAAGAGGCAGCCGCCGTTGCGTTTGTTTGCTTGCAGGCTTGCAGACTTGCACGCCAAAATCAATCATCGCCACCACAAAGAGTAGGTAGCCTTCGGGGCGTGCTAGCGCGGCCAGTCCGAAGAGAGCCGCCGTGCCCAGCCGGTAGCGACGCGCTTCGCGGTCGTGCAGGTGGGCGCTGATCGCCAGCAGGCTCAGCGCGGCAAAGAGGCACGTCTCCAGCGCCGAAAGGCCCGCCCACACCATTCTCCCGTTGAGGGCCACGACCGCGCCGGCCAGCCACGCCGCCCCGCGTTCGTGCGTGAGTCGCCCGGTCAGCGCGTATGTCGCCGCCAACGCAGCCAGAAAAGATGCTCCACTGAGCAGTTGCCCGGCGAGGGGAAAGCGGCCGCCGACAAAGTAAACGGCGGTCAGCAGCAGCGTCCACAGCGGCGCGGTGGAGCCAGACGTCGGCTCGCCGGGGTTGAAGGATAGGCCATCGCCCCGGGCCAGGTTGCGGGCGAACTGGAAGTGGATCCAGGCATCGTCCAGCGGTACGCCTCCCTCGCCAGCGGTGGCGCGGTCGGCCGTAGCGTAAAAAATGCCAAGCGTTAAACAGCCAACGAGCAACAAACCCGCCAGGCTTGCCCATTTGCCGACTCGCCGATTCGCCGACTCGCCGACTCGCCGACTCAAGACACCCCCCGGTACATTCCTCCATCCACTAGCAGGCTGACGCCGGTGATGTAGGAAGCCGCGTCGGAGACGAGGAACGCAGCGGCCGCGGCGAACTCTTCCGGCCGGCCCATCCTGCCCAGCGGGATGGCGCCCGCGATCTTGGCGGCCTCTTTGTCCGGCGTGGTAGAGTTTCGCTCGGCCCGGTCGCGCAAGAGTTGGTCCACCCGCGTGGTGCGCGTCCAGCCGGGGCAGATAGAGTTGACGCGGATGCCGTAAGGAGCCAGTTCGTCGGCCAGCGTCTTGACCAGCCCAACCACGCCCAGCCGCAGGCTGTTGGAGAGGATCAGGTTGGGCAGCGGCTGCTTGACGGTGAGCGAGGTCATCGCCAGGATGGCGCCGTTGCCCTGCTCCTTCATCACCGGCGCGGCTTCGTAGCAGAGGCGAACCGCGCTCATCAGCGTCAATTGTGTTGCGGACTCCCAATCCTGAGGGGTCAGGTCGAGGAATTGTCCCGGCGGCGGCCCCCCGGCGTTGGTGACGAGTACGTCAATGCGGCCGAATTGCTCGAGCACGCCCTCGATCAGTATCTCTGCGGCCTCCGGGTCGGAGACGTCGGCCGGGAGGGCCAATGGTTGGCGCCCCGTTTGCGCCTCGATCTCGGCGGCTGCTTGGCGTAGTGATTCGCGGCTCCTGGCGCAGATGGCGACGCGAGCTCCTTCCTGGGCCAGCCGCAGCGCGACCGCTTTGCCCAACCCCTTGCTGGCGGCTGTCACCAGCGCAACCTTGTCGTTTAATCCCAGGTCCATCGCTTGGCCTCCTTACTTTCACGTTTCACTCCGACTCTAACTATGTGCGCCGTGCAGCGGGGCGAACGTCTAGGGGAATGCCGGCGCACTCGCTCACCGTCTTTTGCTTTTCCTGTCGCCCAACACGGCCGGTATTTTGTCCATAAACATGGTCGGGGGCAGATCAAAGCCATGCCTGATCAATAGATCTGTAAAGTTTGGGCGGATGCCGGTGGGTTTCAGTCGCCCGATCACCTTGCCATCTTGTTCGCCCTCTTCTTCAAAGACGAAAATATGCTGCATGACGATGGTATCTCCCTCTATCCCCTGTATCTCGGTGATGTGGGTGATCTTGCGCGAGCCGTCGCGCAGGCGAGATTGCTGCACGATCAGGTCTATGGCCGAGACGATTTGCTTTCGCACGACGCTCACCGGCAGATCCATCCCGGCCATCAGCACCAACGTCTCCAGGCGGGATATGGTATCGCGCGGTGTGTTGGCGTGGATGGTCGTCAGGCTGCCGTCGTGCCCCGTGTTCATCGCCTGAAGCATGTCCAGCGCCTCGCCGCCCCGGCACTCGCCGACGATGATGCGCTCCGGACGCATGCGCAGCGAGTTGATGACCAGCTCTCGGATCGCCACTTTGCCCGTGCCGTCCGGTTCTGGCGTCGCCGTCTCCAGGCGCACCACGTGCTCTTGGTTGAGTTGCAGCTCGGCCGCATCCTCGATGGTCACGATACGCTCGTCGCTGGGGATGTAGCCGGAAAGCACGTTGAGCGTCGTAGTTTTGCCGGAACCGGTGCCGCCGGCAATGATGATGTTGAGGCGGGAGACGACGCAGGCTTCCAGGAAATTGGCCATATTCTCCGTCAGCGTGCCGAAACTGACCAGGTCATTCACCGTGAGGCGCTCCTGGCTGAATTTGCGGATCGTGATGGATGGGCCGTCTATGGCGCAAGGAGGGATGATGGCGTTGACGCGCGACCCGTCCGGCAGCCGGGCGTCCACCATAGGCTGGCTGCGGTTCACTTGGCGTCCCAGGGGCTCGATGATCTTGTTGATGATCTTCATCACGTGCTCGTCGTTGAGGAAGCGAACGTCCGCTAGAGTGACTTTGCCCGCTCGTTCGACGTAGACCTGCTTCGACCCGTTGACCATCACCTCCGTGATGGAATCGTCCTTCAGCAACGGATCCAGGGGGCCAAAGCCCACCAGTTCGCTCAACACGTGCTCGTAGAGCTGCTTTTGCTGCGTTTCTGGCAGGCTGATGTTGGCGTGCTGGCACAGTAGCCCGAACCGTTCCTTAACGAGTTGCAGCGTGTCTGGCGTAGGCTCCAAGCGGATTTTGCCCTTGAGCGAATCGAGGAGCTTGTCCGCGACCCACAACGTCAGGTGTTGCATCTCTTCCCACGTCATCTGCCTGGCAGACTGAATTGCTTGGTTTGGCATTTTGCTTTCTCCCTTACCTCTGCTGCTTACGCTCTGGCTCGGAGGGCGCGCCGTGCTCTAGCAAGTTTCTCAATAACTGCCCCGTATAACTGGTCTTTGACTGCGCAACTTGCTCTGGCGTCCCCTCGGCCACGACCTCGCCTCCGGCGTCGCCCCCTTCCGGCCCCAGGTCAATCACCCAATCGGCAACCTTGATGATGTCGGGGTGGTGCTCGATGATGACGACGGTGTTGCCCGCGTCCACCAGCCGGTTGAGCACCGCGACGAGTTTGTCCACGTCGGCGGCGTGCAGACCCACGCTCGGTTCGTCGAGCACGTAGAGCGTCTGGCCGGTCGCCCGCTTGCTCAACTCGCGCGAGAGCTTGATCCGTTGGGCCTCGCCGCCGGAGAGGGTGGGCGCGGGCTGCCCCAGCCGGATGTACCCCAGGCCCACCTCCTGGAGAGTTTCGAGTTTACTCTTGATCCTGGGGATGTTGGCAAATAACTCGGTCGCCTCACTCACCGTCAGGTCGAGCACCTGGGCGATGGTGTGGCCCTTGTAGCGCACCTGTAGCGTCTCCCGGTTGTAGCGCCGGCTGTGGCACACGTCGCAGGGGACATAGATATCGGGCAGGAATTGCATCTCGATGCGCAGCGTCCCGTGCCCCTGGCAGGCCTCGCAGCGCCCTCCCTTGACGTTGAAGGAGAAGCGGCCGGGCTTGTAACCGCGAATCTTGGACTCGGGCAACTCGGCGAACAGTTCGCGGATGGGGGTAAAGAGATTGGTGTAGGTGGCCGGATTTGAGCGCGGCGTGCGCCCGATGGGTGATTGGTCAATGTTGATGATCTTGTCAACCTGCTCGCTTCCCTCGACATCGTCGTGCTCGCCGGCCGGCTCGCGAGAGCCGTGCAGTATTTGCGCCAACCGCCGGTACAGTACCTCGATCAGCAGTGTAGACTTGCCCGATCCAGAGACACCCGTGATGCAGACCAGCTTGCCCAGGGGGATGCGCGCGTCAATGTTCTTCAAGTTATGCTCGCGTGCCCCCCGGATGATCAGACTGCCGCCGTTTCCCTCGCGCCGCTGGGCGGGTACGGGGATTTTCTTACGGCCAGAGAGGTACGCCCCGGTCAGGCTCTCCGGGCAACCGAGCACATCGTCGAGCGCACCGGCGACGACCACCTCTCCGCCGTGCTCGCCGGCCCCCGGCCCCAGGTCCACGATCCAGTCGGCGGCCTGGATGGTCGCCTCGTCGTGCTCGACCACGATGAGCGTGTTGCCCAGGTCGCGCATTTCCTGTAACGTGCGGATGAGGCGGGCGTTGTCGCGCTGGTGCAGGCCGATGCTGGGTTCGTCGAGGACGTAGAGCACGCCCATCAAGCGCGAGCCGATCTGCGTCGCCAGCCGGATACGCTGCGCCTCACCGCCGGCCAGCGTCGCGGCGGTGCGGTCCAGCGTCAAATAGTCCAACCCCACGTTGACCATGAAACCCAATCGGTCGTGGGCCTCTTTGAGGATGCGCCGGGCGATGAGCCATTCATTATCGGACAAGAGACCAGGTTTTTCGGTGAGCGGGGGTGCTTTTGCTTCACCCGAAGCGGAAGAAACTTGGGCTCCCTGGAGTCTATATCCCGACAACTCGTCGAGCCACGCCAGCAGCCGGCTCACCGGCCAGGCGGTGAGCTCGTTGATCGGTTTGCCGGCCACCAGAACTGCCAGCGCCTCCGGGCGCAGGCGCGCGCCGTTGCAAGTCGGGCAGGGGCGGCGAGTCATGAACTCTTCGATCTTGCCTCGGACGTAATCAGAGTTCGTTTCCTGGTAACGGCGTTGCAGGTTGGCGATGATGCCCTCGAAGCGGGCCAGATACGAGTTGTGGCGTCCGTCCTGGCCGACGTAGCGGACGCGCACGCGCTCGTCGCCGCTGCCGTACAGGATGATGCGTCGTTGGGCTTGGTTCAACTTGCGCCAGGGAACATTGGTAGGAATGTCGAAATGTTCGCAGGCGGCCTTGAGCAGTTGCCAGTAGTAGCCCTCCTTGTCCTGGATGTTCCAGGCGCTGATGGCGCCCCCTGCGATGCTCTCGTCATGGTTGGGCACGATCAACTCGGGGTCGAGCTCCAGCCGCATGCCTAGCCCCTGGCACTCTGGGCAGGCGCCCTGGGGTCGGTTGAAAGAGAAGGTGCGCGGCTCGATCTCTGGCAGGCTGATACCACAGACGGGGCAGGCCAGATGTTCCGAGTAGAGTACGTCCTGAGGTGGATCGCTAGATAGATCGTTGATGAGCACGACGCCGTCGCCCATTTGGAGCGCGGTTTCTATCGAGTCGGTCAGGCGTGAGCGGAAGCCGTTCATCTCTCCCTCCGGCTTCTCCGGGATGATGAGCCGATCCACCACTGCCTCGATCGTGTGCATCTTGTAGCGGTCGAGTTCGATCTCTTCATCCACGTCGCGCACCACGCCGTCCACCCGCACGCGCACGAATCCCGCCTGGCGCACGTCCTCAAAGATGGCCTGGTGGTGACCTTTGCGTTCCCCGACCAGTGGAGCCAGTACCTGGAAGCGGGTGGCGGGCGACATGCTCATCACTGCGTCCACGATCTGTTGGGCCGATTGCTTGGCGACCTCGCGACCGCAGCGCGGGCAGTGGACCACACCGATGCGGGCATAGAGCAATCGTAGGTAATCATAGACCTCGGTGACGGTGCCGACGGTCGAGCGAGGGTTGTGGGAGGCGCCCCGTTGGTCAATCGAGATGGCGGGGGAAAGCCCCTCGATCTGGTCCACGTCCGGCTTTTCCATCTGACCGAGAAACTGGCGGGCGTAGGCTGAGAGGCTCTCGACGTAGCGGCGCTGCCCCTCGGCGTAGATGGTATCAAAGGCGAGCGACGACTTGCCCGACCCCGAGATGCCGGTTACGACCACCATCTTGTTGCGCGGAATTCCGACGGTGATGTTTTTCAGGTTGTGCTCGCGCGCGCCGCGCACGACGATCTCGTCTTGCGCCAATGCTCCCCTCCCCAGTGGTAGATGTTCGGTAAAGGTAACTGCTTAGTCGGACACGGATGCACACGGAAAACACGGAGTGTAAGCGAGGCGACAAAATCCGTGTACGCAGCCCGTGTTGATCCGTGTCCCATTTTACTCTCGGTTTGAGGCGCAGCTTTGTTAGGCAGTTACTGGCAAAAAAGTATTGTAACATATTTCGGGGAGTAGGGCAAAATGTGGGCGGGTGAGAAACCCGCCCTACGGTTGCGCTATGGTCTATGGAGGCTATCAGTCCGGGAAAAGTGGTACGAAATCGAATTTTTCCACGTCCACCAACCCCTGGTCGGTCAGCTTGAGCGCCGGGATGACCTCCAGCGCCAGGAACCCCAGGGCCATGAACGGGTCGTGCAGCGAGGAGCCAAGTTCCCTGGCGGCTTTCGTCAGTTCGTCCATTTGCCGCCGGACAGTCTCCACCGGCCGATCGGACATCAACCCTCCAATGGGCAGCGGCACGGAGGCCAGTACCTCCTCTCCGGCGGCGGCGACCAGTCCACCGCCCAGGTTGCCGACGGCGTGGGCGGCCATCATCATCGAGACGTCGTCGCAGCCGGCGATGGTGAGGTTGTGGGCGTCGTGACCCACGCTGCCGGCGATGGCGCCGCGCTTTAGGCCCAGTCCGCGCACGAATCCCAGTCCCACGTTGCCGCTTTCCCGGTGGCGCTCGATCACCGCCATCTTGAGCAAGTCGCGCTCCGGGTCGGTCACCGCCGTTCCTGCCACTACCTTTACCCTCTCGATCAGGTGCTCGGTGACGACCTGGTCCGGCACGACGCCGATGACGCGCACGCGCTCGCCGCGGGCCGGGATGGCGAGGTCGAGTTGCTCCCAAGCCACGTGGACGGTGTTGCGCACGTTCGCGTCATCCACGGCTGGTGTGGGCCACTCGCCGGCCGGCGCGCCATCCTGAGCGACCAGCGCCCCGCCGGCAAAGACCATCTCGGCGCAGAAGTCCTTCAGGTTGGAAAAGACGACCAGGTCGGCCCGCCGGCCCGGCGCAATCGCGCCCCGGTCGTGCAGGCGAAACCACTCGGCCGGATTGAGGGTTGCCATCTGGATGGCGGTGATGGGGTCCAGCCCCTCGGCCACCGCCAGGCGAATGAGATAGTCCAGGTGCCCCTCGTCCAACAGATCGGCCGGATGGCGGTCGTCGGTGCAAAAAGCGCAGCGGCGGCTGTTCTGCGGAGTGACGGCCGGCAGGAGCGCGCGCAGGTTTTTGGCGGCGGTGGACTCGCGGATAAAGACGTACATCCCCAGGCGCAGCTTTTCCAGCATCTCGTCGGCGGTCATACACTCGTGATCCGAGCCTGGGCCGGCACCGGCGTAGGCCTGGAGCCACTTGCCACTCACTGCTGGAGCGTGTCCGTCAATGACGTGGCCCTGAAAAGCGACCAGCTTTTCCAACGCGCCCGGCAGCCCCAGCACCGCCCCCGGCACGTTCATAAACTCGGCCAGCCCGATGACGCGCTCCAGATCGGCTAAACCGATCAGGTCGGCGGCCGTCAACTCTGCTCCGGCGCTGCCCAACGGCGTGGCCGGGACGCAGGAGGGCAGGTTGATATAGACGGTCAGCGGCAGCCCTTTGGAGGCGGCCAGCATATAGCGGATGCCAGCGGCCCCGGCTACGTTGGCGATCTCGTGGGGGTCGGTGACGGCGCTGGTGGTGCCGCGCACCACGACGGCGCGGGCGAATTGGGGCGGTGTCACCATCGAGGACTCGACGTGTACGTGAGCGTCAATCAGGCCGGGGCAGACGTAGCGGCCGCCCAGGTCTATTTCTTCCTGGGCCTCGTAATCCGGCCCCACGCCGACGATGCGCTCTCCGGCGATGGCGACGTCGGTCTCGATGATCTCGCCGGTGAAAACGTTGATCACGCGCCCGTTGCGGAGCGCCAGACTGGCGGGTTCGTCTCCGCGGGCGATGGGGAGAAAGTGGGATAGGTTCATTGCGATACCTCCGGTGGTTGGTTAGCAGTTCCGTAAACTGGCGAGCGGAGATAACGGGGATGTCTCCGACTTGCCCCAGGCAGGTTGGTATCCACCACAGCGCGCATTAATTCTCTCGTGTCTCGCGGATTGCCTCGTTCACTAGACCGGCAGCTTTTCAAAAAGCCGATAGCCGGTGCTGCGCCAAAGCGGTAGAAGAGGTCTGCGTGTTCCATTTGCGTATCTCGGTGCTTATCTATTCCCTGCTCTCTTTACAAACTGTCCCTGTCCTTCCTGCCCTGTGAACTGTCCGTCAAGGTAGATGATCTGCCCGCGCGAGATGGTCGCCTCGACCCGTCCCTGTACTCGCATGCCCTCGTAGGGGGTGTAACCGGCCAGGTGATGGAGGTTTTCGCCGTTGATCGCGCTTTCCGGCGCTGGATCGTAGACGACGATGTCGGCCTCTGCGCCGGGCCGGAGCGCGCCCTTGCGCGGCCACAGTCCCCACAGCCGGGCCGGGTTGGCGGAGAGTAACCTGACCAGTTGAGGAAGCGTCAGCTCGCCCTTGGCCACGCCGTGAGTGTACATCAGGGGCAGCAGGGTTTCAAGCCCCGGCAGGCCGCCGGGCGTCTGGGTAAAGTCGTCCTGGGCAGTTTTTTGTTCTTTCGTATAGTCGCAGTGATCGGTGATGATCAAGTCCACCATCCCGGCCTCGACCGTAGCCCACAGCTTGTCTGTCTCCTCAGGGGCGCGCAGAGGCGGCTGGAGGATGTAGTGCCACGGCTCCGGCCCCTGGTAGGCGGTGGCGTCCAGCAGGAGGTACTGGGGACAGGTCTCGCAGGTGGCGATCTGCCCCCCGTCCCGCGCCTCGGCCACCAGCGCGACGGAGCGAGCGGTGGAGCAATGGCAGATGTGCACCGGGCAGCCGGCCGCCTCAGCTAGGAAGAGGACTCGCTGGACGGCCTCCTGCTCCGCCAGGGCAGGCCGGGAGCGGCCGTGATTGCGCCAGCCGGTCTCCCCGGCGGCGACCAGCGCTTTGGTCTGTGCTGTCACCAGGGCATCGTTCTCGCAGTGGACGAGCGGCAAAAGCCCCAGGTCGGCGCAGGTCTCCATCAAGCGCAGAATGGTGGCGTCGTCGGCGTAATAGTTGGGCCGGTAGGTGGTGTAGAGCTTGACGCTGGGCGTGCCCAGTTCCACCAACTCGGCCAGCTCGCCCTCACGGCCTGGCGGCAGGTCTGTGACCATCACGTGGAAGCCATAGTCAATCACTGCGTCTCGAGCTTTCTCCAATCGCGCCTCGACCGCCTGGCGCAGCGTCTGGCCGGAGAATTGGGTGGCAAAGTCCACCACGGTGGTGACGCCCCCGCAGGCCGCGGCCCGGGAGCCGGCGAACCAATCGTCTGGGGTACGGTAGATGCCGGTGTCGAGCGCGATGTGAGTGTGAGCATCTATGACGCCAGGGAGGACGTAGCAGCCTCTGGAGTCAATGACGCGCGTATCGTGGGCCACCGGCAGCCCGTGACCGATGGCCTTGATGCGTTCATCCTGCACCAGTAGATCGGCTTCGAGCACCCCTTCAGGAGTGACCAGGACGCCGTTTTGGATGAGTAGAGTAGTGGAATACTGGCTCATATCAGCAGCTCCCGCGCGATTCTGTTGTGCCGCTCGACCACCGGCCCCAGGTCCACCGTCAGAAGGCGACCATCCTCGACAGCGACGCGGCCATTGATGACGGATAGATCCACCCGCTGGGGCGAGCAAAAAAGCGTTGCTGCCAGCGGGTCGTGGAGCGCGCCGGCATAGTCCAGCCGGTCGAGGCGGAGGCCGATAAAGTCGGCGGCCTTGCCGGGGGCCAGTTGGCCGATGTCGTCGCGGCCCAGCACTTGGGCGCCGCCGCGCGTCGCTATCCACAGCGCCTCTTTTGCGCTCAATCCGGCCGGGTCGCCGGAGACGCGCTGCAAGAGCATTGCCATCCGCGCCTCGGCCAGCATGTGAGAGGAGTCGTTACTGGCGGAGCCATCAACCCCGATTCCCACCCGCACGCCTGCATCCAGGTAGGCGCGCACAGGCGCGATGCCGCTTGCTAGCCGCATGTTGGAGCTGGGGCAGTGGCAGACGCCCGTGCCTGTCTGAGCAAACAGCGCGATCTCTTGCTCGTTCAGGTGAACGCAGTGGGCGTGCCAGACGTCGTCCCCCACCCAGCCCAGTTCCTCGGCGTACCCCACCGGGCGGTGACCGAATTTACTCAGGCAGAACTTTTCCTCATCCAGGGTCTCTGCCAGGTGAGTGTGCAACTGCACGCCATAGGAGCGGGCCAGCGCCGCTGCTTTGCGCATCAGGTCAGGTGTGACGGAGAAGGGAGAGCAGGGCGCGACGACGATGCGCAGCATAGCGCCGGGAGCCGGGTCGTGGTAGGTCTCGATGGCCCGCTGGGTGTCCTCCAGAATGAAATCCTCATCCTCGACGACGCTATCGGGCGGCAGGCCGCCAGCGCTCTCCCCCAAGCTCATTGAGCCCCGGCAGGGCTGGAAGCGGATGCCGATCTCTTGCGCGGCGTGGATCTCGTCGTCAATGCGGTAGCCACTCTCAGGGGGATAGATGTAGAGGTGGTCGGATGCGGTGGTGCAGCCTGAGAGCATCAGTTCGGCCAGCCCGACCAGCGCGCTGGTGTAGATCGCCTCTGGGGCCATCCTGGCCCAGATGGGGTAGAGGGTCTTGAGCCAATTGAACAACGTGGCGTCTTGTGCGGCGGGCACGGCCCGCGTCAGCGTTTGGTAGAGGTGATGGTGGGTGTTGACCAGCCCTGGCAGGAGGATCATCCCGCTGGCGTCAATGACTTGGTTGGCTGCGGCGGGCAGCTCGGCAGTTGGCCCGACCTGCTCGATCATGTTACCTCGCACGAACAGGCCGCCGCCAGGGATACGCTGTTGCTCGTCGTTCATCGTCACCAGCAGGTCGGCATTCTTCAAGAGTAGTGTTTTCACAGCAGTACCTCCTCGTTGGCTTTTACCGCAATCTAACCGTCCTTCGTTTCGGAGATTGCATCGGAAGCCCGCCATGCTTCGCTCGCGGTTTTGGCTTTGCGTCTTTACGATTGTAGCACATCTCTTCGCAGAAGACAAAAAAGCGACCGGGTCATCGTGACCCTGGTCGTTCTTGCGGTCTGTGTTTGGCGGGTTACGGCAGGTTGCCCGCATCTCACCGCAGGGACGCGGAGGGCGCAGGGGGATGATAGGAAATGGCCCTAACTCGGCGCTCTCTGCGCCTGGTGATGAAATGCAATCACCAGGCGCCGGTGCAGTTGACAATAAACGCAAGTAGGCTATAATTGCGACACAATTTAGGATAACAAAGTGTTGACCGGGACGAGTACCGTCCAGCGAAGGTCCAAGAGAGGGGAGGCCACAGGCTGCGAGCTTTCCCGACCGGACGGATGGGAAAACCCCCCGGGAGTGGGACCCTCAAATCGCAATAGTGCGAGAGTAGGGGTCTCCGGGATGGCCCGTTACAGCCACGAGAGAGCCACAGCGATGCGTTGATTTCTCAATTCGTTGTGGAACTTGGGTGGAACCACGTGGGATGACCCCCGCGCCCCAGGGCGTGGGGGTTTGTGTATGTGTAGGGAGGTGATCGAGATGGCCGATGATGAAACTGGCACTAGCAACACGTTCTGGTGCACTGTTGGTACGATCACCATTTTTGAGGAGGAAAACAATGTCCGAGAAACATAACCATAAAGATGATTACTTGCACCGTCTGCGTCACTCGGCCTCGCACGTGATGGCTCAGGCGGTCCTGGAAAAGTTTCCCGAGGGCAAAATTGCCATTGGCCCGCCCATCGAGAATGGCTTTTACTATGACTTTGACCTGCCCAGGGCCCTCACGCCGGAGGATCTGGAGGAGATCGAGAGTCGTATGCGAGAAATCGTTTCCGAGGGGCACGATTTCGTCTACCGGGAACTTGACGAGGAGGAGGCCCGCCGCATCTTTGCCGATCAGCCCTACAAGCTGGAATTGATTGACGACATTCTCTCGGCTGGGACGGATGAGGCGGCCCGCCAAGAGCGGCCCGCAGGCGAGCCGCTGGATGAAGCATCCAATCTCTCGATCTACCAGAGCGGCTCGTTCACTGACCTGTGCCGGGGACCGCACGTGGACAATACGGGCGAAATCAAACCCAATGCCTTCAAACTACTCAACGTGGCTGGCGCCTACTGGCGCGGCGACGAGCGCCGCCCCATGCTGCAGCGCATCTACGGCACAGCCTGGAAAACCAGGAAACAGTTGAAGAAACATCTCCAGTGGCTGGAAGAGGTCGAGAAACGGGATCACCGCCGATTGGTCAAGGATCTGGACCTGCTTAGCTTTCACCAAGAGGGTGGGGCGGGCCTGGCTTACTGGCACCCCAAGGGCGGGCAGATGCGCGTGCTGATCGAGGATTACTGGCGCAAGCTCCACTACGAGGGAGGGTACGACGTCGTATTCACGCCGCACATTGGGCGCGCGCAACTGTGGGAAACATCGGGGCATCTCGACTTTTACAAAGATGGCATGTACGCGCCGATGGACATCGAAGGGCAGGAGTACTACATCAAGCCAATGAACTGTCCGTTCCACATCCTGATCTACAAATCGCGGATGCGCTCATACCGCGATCTGCCCCTGCGCTGGGCCGAACTGGGTACGGTCTATCGCTACGAGCGCAGTGGCACACTGCATGGCCTACTGCGCGTGCGCGGCTTTACGCAAGACGACGCTCACATCTTTTGTACGCCGGAACAGGTCGAGGACGAAATCTTGCGCGTGTTGGATTTTAGCCTGAACTTGCTGCGCGGCTTTGGCTTTGAAGAATTCAAGTTCGCTCTGAGCGTGCGCGATCCCAAGACGCCGGAAAAGTATGCCGGTGATGATGTGATGTGGGAACAGGCCGAGACATCGCTGGTCGAGGCCCTGGAGGCGCGTGCCTTGCCCTACGAGCGCATGGAGGGCGAGGCGGTGTTCTACGGCCCCAAGATTGATATCTATGTCAAGGATGCGCTGGGCCGCACCTGGCAGTTGACGACGATCCAGTTCGATTTTAACTTGCCCAAGCGGTTCGACATGACGTACGTAGGCGAGGACGGGAACGAACACCGGCCTTACATGGTTCACCGGGCGCTGTTAGGCAGCCTGGAGCGGTTCTTTGGTGTACTGGTAGAGCACTATGGCGGCGCTTTCCCCGTCTGGCTCAGCCCGACGCAGGTCGCGCTCATCCCCATCGCCGACCGCCACGTGGAGTACGCTTACGCTGTAGCCGACCGGTTAAGAGCGGCCGGACTGCGGGTGGAGGTAGACGACTCGGGCGAGCGTATGCAGGCCAAGATCCGCGATGCTCAGATGGAGAAAATCCCCTACATGCTCGTCATCGGTGATCGAGAGATGGAGGCCGATCAGGTAAATCTGCGTCAGCGTGACGGAGACGTTCCGGGAGCTATGTCTGTGGACGAGTTTCTGGCGTTGGCGCAGGAAGTGGTGACGGAGAAACGACTGCTCTGACAGAGAATGGGCCGAGATGATTTGACACCTTTTTGTAATTGTGTTATCATCCCACCGTGTGCACCCGTTGTCTCACCCAGTAGGGAGGTAGGCCGAAATCAAGAGAAAAAGAAAGTATAGCGTGGACAAGCGAGCCAAGTATCGTATCAATCATCAAATCCGAGTTCCCCAAGTCAGGCTCATTGGCGCAGATGATGAGCACGTGGGTGTTGTTTCATTATCTGAGGCACTAAAGATTTCTAACGATGCGGGGTTGGATTTGGTAGAGGTGTCGCCGAACGCGGACCCTCCCGTCGTCCGAGTGATGGATTATGGCAAGTTCCTGTACAGGCAGGCAAAACAGGAACGAGAGGCGCGCAAGGCGCAGAAGCAGATCGAGGTCAAAGAGATTCGCCTGCGTCCCAAAACGACCGATCATCACAGGTCCTTCAAGGTCCGTGACGCTCGAGGTTGGCTGGAAGATGGAATGAAAGTGAAAGTGCGCATCCGTTTTCGGGGGCGTGAGATCACCTACCCAGAGATAGCCGTCGAGCAACTGGAAGGGATCGCCGAGGAACTGGCTGACGTATCGGTGATCGAACAGAAGCCAAACCGGGAAGGGCGCACAATGTTGATGGTTTTAGCGCCTGCGAAGAACAAATGAGGTAGAAGAATGCCAAAGATCAAGACCCATAAATCAACGTCCAAGCGGTTCCGCCGGACGAAAGGTGGGAAGGGCAAGCTGATGCGTACCAAGCAGGGCAAGTCCCACCTGCGGCGCAAGAAGGACAAACGGGCCAAACGTCTCTACGACGAGATGCTCTCCGTCGAGTCGAAAGGGGTGCAAGAGCGCGTGAACCGTCTGGCGCCATATCTGGGAGAAAAGGGGAAATAGTGCTGTGAGAGTTAAGGGAGGAGTCAGGACACGGTATCGGCATAAAAAGATTCTGCGCCAGACCAAGGGGTACTGGGGGACGCGCCGTAGGTTATTCCGTCGGGCCAACGAGGCCTGGATGAAGGCGCATTGGTACGCCTACCGCGACCGGCGGAACAGACGGCGCGAACTGCGACGGTTGTGGGTCACGCGCATCAACGCAGCGGCGCGGCTGAATGAGCTTTCGTACAGTCGCTTTATTCACGGATTAAAGCAGGCCGGAGTGGAATTGGACCGCAAGGTCCTGGCGGACATCGCCGTGCAGGATGCGGAGACGTTCGCCCAGTTGGCCGAGTTGGCCAAGGGCGCGGTCTAGATTTCTCGCCCACCGCATCGCAGTAGATAGGCGGTGCCAGGCCGGGCAAGATCTTTCAGACCGGTGCAAGAGAGTAAATGAGAAACCAGGTTTTTCTGTAAGCGAAGGCGCTTCTGCTTCGCCCGAAGCGACAAAAACCTGGTTTCTTTCCCGAATTATTGAGCAGATACAGCGGGGGCCACCCAGCCCCCGCTTTTGCTATTTCTGGCTCAATCGCACGCTCAGCCCGCTGTGCCGTTCCCGCACCTTGTCGTTGCGCACGGCGATGCCAATGGCGCGCCGCGTCCCCACCAGCACAACCAGCTGCTTGGCCCGCGTGATCCCGGTGTAGAGGAGGTTCCGTTGCAGCATCAGATAGTGTTGGGTCAACATCGGCATCACGACGGCGGGGTACTCGGAGCCTTGTGATTTGTGCACCGATACCGCAAAGGCGTGCATCAATTCGTCCGCTTCTCCCCAGTCGTAGACTATCGGCTGGCCGTCTATCGTCACCGTCAGTGTTTGCTCCAGCGCGTCTATCCTTGTCACGCGACCAATGTCCCCGTTATAGACGTCGCGCAGGTAGTTGTTGCGCACCTGCATCACTTTGTCGCCCACGCGAAAAATCCGCCCGCCCAGGCGTTGCTCCGGGCGGTTGGACGCGGGTGGATTGAGGGCTTGTTGCAGGCGGGCGTTGAGGTTGGCGACCCCGCACGCGCCGCGGTACATCGGCGCCAGCACTTGTAACTCGTCCACCGGATCCAGGCCAAACTTGCGCGGAATCCGTCGCTTCACGATGTCCACCAGCAAATCGGCAGCTTGCTGGGGGTCTCGTTGGGAAAAAAAGTAAAAGTCGTCGAACTCGTTGAGGATGGGGAATTGCCCGCGGTTGATGCGGTGGGCGTTGATTACGATACCGCTGTCGGCAGCCTGGCGGAAGATAGTGGTCAACTGCACGACGGAGGCGCGACCGGAACGGATGATGTCTCTCAGGACGTCGCCCGCGCCGACGGACGGGAGCTGATCCACGTCGCCGACGAAGAGGACGTGCGTGGATGGGTCAACCGCCTTGAGCAGATTGTTGGTCAGCAGGAGGTCGAGCATTGAGGCCTCATCTACGATGAGGCAATCCGCTGGCAGAGGGTTTTCCTCGTTGCGGCGGAATCCATCCTGCGGTGAGTATTCCAGCAGCCGGTGGACTGTCTTGGCCGGGCGGCCCGTGGCTTCGGCGAGACGTTTAGCGGCGCGGCCGGTGGGAGCGCAGAGGGCGTAGTGGCAGTTCATTGCCTCGAGCGCCCCGATGATGGTGCGCACGCTGATGGTCTTGCCGGTGCCAGGCCCGCCGGTGAGCACCGTCACTTTGTGGGTCAGTGTCGCCCGCACGGCCTGCTGTTGTTCGGGCGAGAGCTCGATGGCCGAGTTCCGACTGAGCTGCGCCAATAGCCCGTCCCAATTCACGCTGCGGAAGGGGAGCAGGCGGGTGGTGGGGTTTTCGACCAATCCCCGCACCCGGTTGGTGACGCCGATCTCGCCATAGTAGAACGGGGCCAGGTAGACGGCCTGCTCCTCACGCACCTGTGAGGCGGAACGATGTGCCATCTCGTTCAGCGAGGGGTAGATCAACTTTTCGCGGCGCACCCTTTCCTCGGCGTCCAGGTCCTCGATGGCTGTTCCGACCAGGTCAGAGGAGACGGTCAGCAGGCGGGTGGCCTCCTCCACCAACTCTTCCTCCGGCGCGTAGACGTGGCCCTCGTCGGCCAACTGGCTCAGGGCATAGGCCACACCGGCTTGCACGCGAGAGGGTGCGTCGGGCGGCAACCCCAGGTCGCGGGCGATCTTGTCGGCGGTCTTGAAACCCACACCCCAGATGTCGCGGGCCAGCCGGTAGGGATCCTCCTGCACCACTTGCAGCGCGTCGTCGCCATAGGCCTTGTAGATTTTGACGGCCAGCCCGGTGGTCACGCCGTGACTCTGGAGGAACAACATCACCTCGCGGATCTGTTTCTGTTCCTCCCAGGATCGGGCTATGGCGGCCGCCCGCTTGGGGCCTACTCCCAACGCCTCCCGCAGCCGGCGCGGCTCCTCCTCTAGCACGCGCAGAGTGTCTGCTCCAAAGCGCTGGACGATGCGACCCGCAGTGACAGGCCCCACCCCCTTTACCAATCCTGACCCCAGGTAACGCTTGATACCCTCGACGGTGGCCGGTAGGGTCTGCTCGCACTGCTCGGCCTTGAACTGGCGACCATATTGTGGGTGGGTCGTCCAGACGCCTGTCAGGCGCAAGCTTTCTCCAGGTTGCACCTCAGGCAGGTTGCCGACGACAGTCGCCAGACCGGCCCGGCCCGCCACGCTCAGGCGGATGACGGAATAGCCGCTTTCTTCACTGTAGTAAGTGACGCGCTCTACGGTTCCCTGGAGTTGGTCGGACATCAGGGGAATGATAGCAGAAAAGGGGCAGGATGCAAGAGGTGGTATGCAGGAGCTGGAGGATAAAAAGGCGGTGTGCCTGGGAGCGGACCAGGGCGGGTATGGCCAACCCCCAGGCACAACCAAGAAAGGGGAGGTAAAGTTCTAAAACTCTACCTTACCAGCACAGTCATTATACTCCAAATGATCCTGTCGTGGGTTTCGTATCCGTTACGATACCGTTTCTGGCCTGTAACTTTTCCCCCTCCGAGACCTTTAGGGTTTCAGAAAACCCTAAAGGTCCTGTTACCTCTTGCGCGGGATAATGACCCAGAGGATCAGGTAAGGCACGAGGCCCGGCAGTCCGCCCGGTATCAGTAGCATGGCAAACAGCAGGCGGAACCAGAACGGTCTGATACCAAAGAACGCGCCCAGCCCGCCGCAGACGCCCGCGACGATTCCATTTTGCCGCCGTAATTTGTCGTTCATATCGTCTACTTATCCTCGTCTTCCCTGACCAGCGCCGAGAGAATGACGGTGATGACGCTGACGATGAGGGCGCCCAGGAAGGCGGACCAGAAATCGGTCACGTAGAAACCGACGTGGAACCAGTTCACGGCGATGGTCGAGGCCAGCAACAGTGTGACGCCGTTGATGACCAAGACAAACAGCCCTAGTGTGAGGATGATGAGCGGGCAGGTCAGGAATTTCAGTATTGGCCGCACGATGGCGTTGACCAACCCCAGGATGACGGCCATAGCAGCGTAGACGACCCAGCCGCTCCCGTCCACGACTATGCCCGGCACGAGCCAGGCTGCTGCAAAGAGTGCCAGGCTGGTGATGACCCAACGAACGAGTAGTTTCATTTTCATTCACCTCCTCGTTCAATACGCAATCGAGGTGATAAAGTTGCATGCAGGGGAGCATACAGTGCAGCAGAGCAGCAATTCTCATTACGGTGTCATAGGCAAGTGGATTGGAGGCTTGGCCGGATTTGGAACGTCAAAAAGCACCGGCTGAAGCCTCGAATCAGGTAAAATGAGAATTGCTGGGAGCAGAGGTAATGTTGAGCAAGAGGGTGTTTATTTCACTTTTTGGCGTTATCAGGCGTTATCATCAGGACATCCCCTCTCTCGATTCCCATGCTCAGAGGGGTTTCATCCTCGTCCAACGGCTCGTCTTTGATCTTGAGGCAGTATGCCTGATCGGGAAGGTCGAGCAGCTTTATCAGTTCTGAGAGGATTCTCCCCAGTGGATAGTAAGCTTGGACCTCGAACAGGGAGCGATTACGACCGTCAGGCAAAAGCACCGTCAGGACTAGCGGGTGATTCCAGGTGTTCAGATACGTGGGCGGTGGTATATCTGGAATTTCGATCTGTAGGATGGGCGGCAATATGCCGGTGGTGCCGATTTCGAGAGCAGCTTTATCGTCGGGTAAGGGGCGGTCGTCCCAAACCAGGAACCGCGCTCCTGGTATCCTGATGGCATCGCCAATCGTAATCGCCGTCCTCTGGCCGGGAGTTAGCCGATCTCCGTTGAGAAATGTGCCATTCTTGCTGAACAGGTCTTCGACAAAGTACTTGTCGGTTCGTCCTCCAAGTATCTGGAAGTGGCGGGATGATACGCTGGGGTTCTCGACGACCACGTCACAGTCGGCGCTTCTTCCAAATACCAATCCTGTGGCGGTAACGGCGTGTTTCGCTACGTGCTTGCGGCCCTTGTAGTGTACTATTTGAATCGTCCCCTGAACTCGTTCGAGCTCCCCTTCTGGACGCGCGACGTGGTCTATCCAGTCGTCGAGTTGCATCCAGAAGGGCAGGGACAGCAAGGCAGTTCCACTTTCCTTGGCGGGTGAGCTGGCTCTGACTCGGCCGAGAAAAGTCGCCAGGGTATCCGTCAGAAGGGGTTCTATATCGGCTAGGGCCGCGTATTCGATTTTATCAATCTCTCGCAAAATCGAAGGCGCGGCGTCGTCGTCCTTTTTGGACAGCAATACCCAGGGAACGCGGCTTCCGATAGCCATCCCTAGGGCGAGGTAACTGCTCTCGTCAGACAGTGCTCCCAGGTGGCCGAGCACGAACTGGGCCGCCAGCACTTTGCTGCGCACCTCGCATAGTATCGGGCCGGAGCCTTTATCCGTCAGATAAGTTGGGTAGAGGTGATAGCTGGCGAGAGGGGGTGTGAGCGACTGCATCAGATTTCGCCACAGCAGCTTGGATCTATTGAGCACCAAGTAAGAGTTCTCATCTGGTGGGGTTGCCATACTTTCGCAGGAGCGATCACAAAAGTAGCAATAGTCGGGAGTGGGGCGTGTCGCGAGAGGGAACCCCCGGTCGCAAAGCCGTAAGAGTTGGGTTTCCAGGTCAGAGCAATCGGCATAGGTGATGACGTTGTGTCCTCTCAGCATAGGGGGAAGGAGGGTTTTCTCTCTAGCTGTGGCGACGATAGGCCGGTTGAGGCCCAGGGCTATTCCCATTTCGAGGTAGACGTTCGCGTCTCCTGCCGATAGGTCGAAAACGGACAGGTCAGTTGAAAAGATCTCTTGGCATATTCCCAAGAGCAGGGGCTGTTCTGCTAAGGCTTTATCGGAGCTTTGGCCGGCCAAGTAGAATTTGCGAAAGACACTGGCGACGGTCTCGTTGAAATTTTCCTTACCGGTGATCTTGGCTCCCTGCCGCAGGGCCTGCCTGACCGCCTTGTTCTGCGGATCGAGTCGCAGGACTTTTTCGAGGCAATACTGGCGCTGCTTTTGTGTTTCGACCACACCCGCCAACCAGAGCCAGCCTGGGACTGACTGCGGGTCCTCTTTCACGACCTGTCCCAGGATGTTTCTGGCCTCTTTACTTTTTCCAGCTTTGGTCAGGGCAATGCCCTTGTTGAGTAGAGTTTTGGTCATATAGTTGGCGCGCCACTCTCGTAATCGCCCTCGCAGGCCCACCGGGGAAACGGCAGGGTAATGGGCCAAGAGGGCGATCGTGGGGGAAGGTGGCTCCTCGCTTTAGCTTGGTGGTAGTTCATATCAATGCCGAGCGCAATTGAGTCGAGTGAATTTGGATTGGAGGTTTTAGCCGGATTTGGCCCAGTTTGGCCGCCAAAACCTCTATCCGCCCCTTTTGAGGCTGGTGTGATTCACCGATTCGGTTTGCGTGCAGCATAGTTTAACCGATTTGGGACTTGCCGTCAAGTTCGCGCCTGTCCCACTCTCATTTGTTCATCTGTCATTCGATCGAGTGTTCGTGCCAAAAGTAGGCCAGCGTCTCGTCCTGCACGCCATCCATCACCAGTTCCAGGTACCGTCCCCCTGTCACGGTAGGCACGTCTATCACCTTGATGAATGGTGTATACTGTGCGTCGGACGGCGACAGCTCTGCCAGGATGTTGGGTGCATCGTCGAAGAAGGCATGGTTAAAGCTCGTGTCGGGCGCGTCTGGGTACAGGGGCAGGGGGTAGATATTTGCCTCCACTAGATCCTGGAAAAAGTGAGTGCCGTAAGAGACCTCCAGCGTATCGTCGTCGCGGGACAAGGCGATCTCGACCAGGGCGCGAGCGTTGTAGATGTCGGCGTAGGTGACTTTTAGACCCAGCTCGACGTTCGACGTGCCCCAACGCCCCGGGCCCATCAGGATAAAGCGCTCGTTTGTCAGTAGCTTGTTGAGCCGGCCGACCACCCGCGCCAACTCGAAGCGGGTCTCATAGTCGGGCACGTGGGTGTATTGCTCTGGATCCACGTACACGATGTAGCGGATGTGTTCGACCCGCCCACTGGGCGTCAGCCGCCGTGATAGGAAGAGAATGTCGTCGGTAGGCACGTCGGTGGGGATGCGCATACTTTCGCCCCACTCCTGGCTGCTCAGGGGGCGGCATTGGAGCAGGTGCAAGACAAAGTCGGGGGGGCGGTCTTTTGTGATCTCTACCGTGAACTCGACGTCTACCGGGCGATCGTAGTGTCGCTCTAGTTTCTGCAAAACTGTTCGCATTAGCTCGACGAAGCGTTGGTTCTTTAGCAGTTCGTCAAAGGTCAGGACCAGGCGCTCCTGCCCCAGGGCGCCGGGGGCGTATATGGCTTGCAAGTAATCTCCTTGATCCACCGAGGCCAACAGTCGGATGCTGTGGTGATCCGGGCGTAGGACGTCCGCCACGGGTAACGTTTTGAACTCGTTGGTCTGCAGGTCTATCAAATCCACGAAACGTTGAGAATACTTGCGGATTTGCTCCGCCCCTACTTCTGGTCTCAATTGCGGGTGGCTGAGCGGCACCATGCGCGGATAGTCGTTGCCTACCCGATCCACGGCGCGGGTGCCCAATCCCCATACCATTCGCAGCAGGCCATCCTCCGGGATGATTTTACGGTTCCAGCGGAATGGGTTGTGGCTGAATCCGACGCCCGCCAGTGTGGGCAGGAAATAGTCGTGGTAGCGGTGTCCTTGCACTTTTTGGATCAGGATCGCCATACGTTCGTCATAGTCCACGAGACCCATTGTCTGGCGGTATAGCAGCGCGTCTGGGCTCAGGACGCTGGCATACACTTGACTGATGGCGTTGGTCAGCGCCGTCAGGTTCTCCTCCGGCGTGGACTGATTGGGGCAGAAAAAGCTATCGTATTTGCCGGCGAAAGAGAATCCAAAGTTGTCCTCCAGCAAACTGGAGGAGCGCACGATGAGGGGATTTTTCCCCACATTGGTCAGCAGCGCCCGCAGCCGGCTCAGTATCTCTTGAGGAAACCGGCCATTGGCGTAGACTTCCTGGATGTGGGGGTAATCGGCCTCAATCTCTTCCTGGGTCTTGTATTTTTGGTTGATAAAGTCCTCCAGGCCGTTGACGGCGTGAAAGTCGTAGAAAACGTTAGCGCCTATAAAGTATGATTCGGGGATTGTGACGCGCTTGTGCAGGTTTATCCCATCGGACGGGTCATTGTGATGGAGAATTTCCCTGGCCAGCATCATCCCCGCTGCCTTGCCGCCGATCTTGCCCGTGCCGATGCGGCGCTCGTATATCAACTCAAAATCGCGGGGTTTGAGGAACTTTTTGGCCAGTCTGACAAAGTCCATTTGGTCGCTGATCATTCTCTTGATCAGCACGACGGTGATCTCTTTCAGGTGATGTTTGACCCGCTGCTGCTGCTCGTCAGGCAGGGCTGCATATTCCTTTGCCTGAGCGATCAGGAAGGGTCGAGGAGCCAGTTCCGGGTTGAAGGTGAGAGCGTTTTCCCGGCCCGGCGTGCGTCTGGCCAGGATGTCTCGCATGATCTCTTCGAAAACTGCGAAAGGCAGATTGTAGGCAAAGTAAAAGTCGGTCAGGTGATCTCGGATCTGTGTCAATCGCTCCTGCCACACCTCCGCCGATTCTTGGCTGTAGGGGTCGGAAATTCCCTCTCGCTGCTGGGAGAGTACGGCTTTGTCTTTCACTTCTCGCTCGAATTGCTCCACAGTGATGACGCCACGGGCGTAGAGCTCCTGGCGCATTCGCTCGCGGATTTGGTGGCCCAGGATCGGGTACTGGGAGATCTGCAAGTAAAGTTCCAATACTTTGGGGATTTGTTCCATGTTCTGGACCATCGTACAACCTGCTCAGCGAGACTATGATGTCCTGGGGGTAACTACTCAGGCGCTAGACCTCCGAGGTCTTGGACAGCCTTTCACCCACCGTTGCTGCCGAAAATGGTTGGTGTTTCACACTTGAAACAGCTCAATCAAGACCTCGGAGGTCTGAATTGGTGTTAGG
>Ga0180432_10000814_pt1 | contig 50562 bp, 61 predicted proteins | sample SS_ome_10_FD_132414 | JGI IMG/M metagenome (GOLD analysis project Ga0180432, IMG submission 132414) | Hypersaline lake sediment archaeal communities from the Salton Sea, California, USA - SS_1_MS_2 metaG | ecosystem: Environmental > Aquatic > Non-marine Saline and Alkaline > Hypersaline >...
AGGGGCAAGATGCTAGTTAAGAGCAAAGCCCTTCAATTCCAAAGCTTTAAATATTCCTAACTCCGAGTTTAATATATGGCTAAACCTGAGACGCATGCAATGGTGCTTTTGGCTCCTTCCCGATACTTAGGTGGCCAAGTTCGCATCCCTGAAATAAACATAGGTTACGCTGAAATAAGAAAGATCAAGGATTTCCCTTCGGAATGTCGCAAAATATTGGGAATTAATCACTTAATAGTGGGTGATGAAGCCGGCTATGGTGTGAACAAGATTTATAATTTGGAAGATTTGAGTGAGTTAGGCAGATTTGGAGATGAGAGCCCATTACAGAACTTTAATGGTTATTACCTTATTCTCAAAAGACCTTATTTGAAGGCATTTGAAAATACGCCGATATACAAATCGTCAAAGGAACGCATGGAAAAAATAGGTTCTGATTTGCGTAGGGGAATAACAAATAGGGTTAGTCCTGACAATTCTTTTTTTCAGTTTCAATTTCTTGATAATATTGTTTTTCTTTATGATCTTGACTTGATTGAGCTGATTAAATTTCTGACCAACTCTGGTATTGCTTCAGTTATTATTGGAGACCCAAAAACGAAATTTGGGTATGTATCCAAGCAAGACCGTTTCTCAGGTAGGCAATATGAATTTAGAGTGCCAAAGAAAGAGTTTGAAAAACTCGTTAAAGCGTTTATTGAAAAAAAGCCAAAAAACTTTGGATTGATCCAGTATTATCACATGATTTCAGAAAGGCAGGGAAATATTGTTAGGCGTGGCCCTGGCTTTTTGGCATGGGGCTTATTTGAGAACTTGACTAGTAACGTCAAGGTAGATCCCAATTCAAAATTGCAGCTTGCTAGGGGAAACTTGAAAAGTGTCATAAAGGAAAAAGCTAGTGAGTGGGAGCTTTCTGAAGAAGAGTGTCAGAAGCTATACTCTATATTAAAGCCTTCAACAATGGAGAAAGCGGAACTGTTTATCAGAAAGTTTACTGATTTGGATTTTGAAGTGTGGAAAGACAGCCTAAAGGAGATGTATGACTACAGAAATGCGGTAGGGCATGAAGGGATTGAAATCAATTATATGATTAAAAGAGCAAAGAAAAAGAAGAAAAACATCATGCCGCACTTTATCGAACAAAGCTTCTTTTACTTTTTTGACCGGCTAATTTTAAGCTTGTTATACCGTGTACTCAAATTGAAAACGCCGGAAAGCATCAGGAAAATGTTAAATGAAAAACCGCAAAGGGGCTCAAAAGGATTGTGGCCATTGCCACTGGCTTAGTTGGCGTAGAACCGCAACATTTATTAACACCTATAGCGTTATATAGTTGCTATGTCTTATAGGAAGGGTGTTACTACTATCCAGTTGAGTCCTGATACGAGGGAGAAGCTCAAGGAATTGGGGAAGAAAGGGGAAACCTACGAAGAAATAATCCTGCGGCTCATAAAAGCCTATGAGTGAGCGCCGATTAGCCCTTTTTTAAAGTGTTCTCCCCTTTCCAAATACTTATGGATTTTGGGCAAGCGATAGGCAAAATCGAGGCCGGCATCTCAAAAAAGCACCTAACAACCATTTTTGGAGCCTGCAGGGTCAATTACGTTGGAAGAGCCACGAGCCAGCTACCCCGGGGTAAGAGGTTGATTCTCATTAAGGGGGATAATTCGATTAGCGTTCACCAAAACAGGCTGGTCAGACCCACGAACTACATGATGAACGCGAGAATAGCAATAGAACCCAGCGAGGAAGGCGCGATTCTGACAGCAAAACGCTTAAAGCCAAGAGAACGCCTCACAATAGCCTTCGACAGGATTGATGACGTGCAATGCTACAAAATGGAGATAAGCAACGACCTCAGGCTCAGCGGCTCGGAAAAAGACCTCAACGAGCTCCTAATGCAAGACCTCTCCATGATAGAACCCGGCCTCAAGCCCCTAAACCAACAAGAACACTTCAGGAGAGGAATAGCAGACATAATCGCAGAGGATGCTCAAGGCGGTTTGGTGGTAATCGAGCTAAAGCGTAGGCAAGCGGATTATGCTTGCGTAACCCAGCTCCAGCGGTATATGAGGCAGGTGGAAAAAATCAAAGGCAAAAAAACCAGGGGCATATTACTGGCCCCAAGCATTAGAAAAAAAGCCCGCGAAATGCTCGAAAACCTCGGACTCGAATACGCCAAAATCGACTTCGAACTGCTCCCTTCCAGCAAAGAAAAAGCTAGGATTATAGGTCTACAAAAAAAGCAGAAAACAATTAGCCATTTTTTTGAGTGCGAGAGTTGATTCGTTTTTTCCCTTATGTGCCTGTAAGTTTTATATTAAACCAGTTCGCTTATTAATACGAATACGTTGGAGTAGTGGTTTTATGAGGAAAAGCGCAAATCAACCGTTGATCTACGGGGCATTTAAAACTGTGCCGGCTGGTTTAACTCAAGAGGGGAGATGGGTTGAAGACTCTGGAGCGCTGAATGCCACAAAAGGGGAAATCGATTCTGTTGCCGCAAAAGGAGGAAAAGTTCTTTTTCTTGAAATTTCCCCAGAATTCGTTACTTATTTGGACGAATTAACGAAAATAACGGGATTAAGGTGGGAAGGAAAATACGAACCCCCTAAAAAACTGCCTAAAAACTTAAGAGAAAGCCTAAATTGGACGTTGAACACCCTGTTTCGACCGGGATCTGGAGTTTTAAGTGGGGGGGAAGCACGCCGGTTTGTTAGGAGCGATGTTCTGACTGAGTCTGGGAGATATATTCTTGATGTGCTTACTCATGCGAGGAAAAAAGGATTTCAAATAGTGCCTTTGGTAAAACACGAATTTTTGCAAACGGCTATTGACTACTATGAGCAGGGAAGAAGGCTTCGTAGAGACGGTAAGGAAAGCGAAGCAAAAGAATGCCAAAAAAAGCAGGACATGGCCGCCGTCGAAATGGAGCACTTCATGAAAAAAGAAATCGAAAGACAAATTAGAAATGGAATTTTGCCCGACATTGTTGTTTGCGGGCAAGCCCACTCTAAAGAAGTTGAAGGACTCTTAACAGCAAAGGGATTAAATCCTTTTAGAAAGGACATGCCCCTTTCAGTGCTTCCCCGTTATGTGAGAGAAAGGGTTGAAAGTAAAGAACCATTGTTCCCAATACTGAGAAAAGAATACAAGAGAGAAAGAAAGAGACAAATTCAAAGGCTTGCCTCGACAATAAACGCTGTAAAAGAGAAAAAACAAGCGCAAAAAGACAAATGGAAATTTTGGAGAAGAATTAAAAGAAGGAAATGAAGATAACCACGCCAAAAAATTCAAAAAAGCAAAGAGCCCAAAATACGCCTAAAACGTGCCCCAGTCATGTAGATAACAGGGAAAAAGCCGGGCTAACAGTTACCTTTTTAAATGTTATTCGACAAAGCAGTTGCCGACAACGCAGAGCATCTGCTTGCTGTTTATTGCCTCGGCTATAATCGCCTGAGCCTGCTCTAAATCCATAGAATATGAAAAGGGCAAAATTGTTTTTAATTGTGGTTGTGAGTTTTTGGCGTGTTTTTTTTGCTGTTTATTTTATTCCGAGCAATTTTTTCATTTCGTTGTATGGTGGTGGAACTCTGAGTGCTGCTGCGGCTTTTAGTCTTTGTTGTTCTCTTTTGCTTGTTATGCCAAGTCTTTTGAATGCTGTTTCTAAGTGTGTTTCGTTTTTGAAGATTTGTCTTCTTACTCTGTTCCATTCTTGTGGGCTTTCAATTCTTATGAATGCTGCCCTTTGTGATTTTTTTAGTGCTTTTCTGTCTCCGAAGAACAATCCATTGAATAGCATTGCTGTTGTCTTGCTGCTTTTTTCTCCTGAATTTACATAATGCTCGTCGCACAGTGGGAGTCCTTTTTCCCTTGCTAACTCTCGGAATCTCTTGACTGGTTTGGGGGTTGAGGCGATTACCCCGTAATCAATATCGCTTTCGGGGCGCGCGTAACCTTTTGCTAGGCTGCCAAAGACAACAATACCAGTGAATTCTTCACCGAATTCTCTTTTAAGTTGGCTGGAGACAGCTTTTAGTGTTTCAGTTCTTTCAAGTATTTCCAGAAGGTGTGCTGTTGCTGCAAAAGGTCTTCTTGTTCCAAGCATTGCCATCCTTGTCTTTATTTGTTCCAGTGCGTTTTCTGCTGCTTTGCGAACAATCGGGTTTGGGTGTTCTGTGAGATTTTTTAGTTCTGTTAGGTTTCTTTGTTTTCTATATATTTGTGCTATTGAGTTTGCCGCTGTCTCGCAAACAAACGCGCTGGGGTCTTTTATGAGTTCTCTTAGTGTTGGAAGTCCTTTTTCGCCTATTTGTTCTAGTGCCTTTGCAGCGGCCTTGCGGACTACCCAGTCAGGGTTTTCCGCAAGTTGTGTTAGTCCTGTTAGGTTTTTTTGTTTTGCATATATTTGTGATAGTTCTTTTGCCGCTATCTCACGAATATATGCGTCTGGGTGTTCTGTGAGATTTTTTAGTTCTGTTAGGTTTCTTTGTTTTGTTTGTTCCTGGAGTGCGTTTTCTGCTGCTTTGCGAACAATCGGGTTTGGGTGTTCTGTGAGATTTTTTAGTTCTGTAAGGCTAAGTCGTTTGAGGGTTTTTTTATCTGTTTTTATTCTCTCAATGGCACTTCCTCTTAGCACTGGGTCAGTGCTTTTCACCATTGAGAGCAGCGCTTGTGGATTGATTCTTCTTTTTTGGAGTCTGCGCAGGGCGTGGTCGCTTGGTGTCATTTGCCGTGGAAAAGTTGAACCTGGCGGTTTTATGCCTGTTGCTTGGATTTCTCTTCTTGCCTCCTGTCTTTGCTGATGTAATTGGTTGGGTCTCGTTTTTCTTGGCTTCATGTCCTTCAATTAATTAGTGTATTCCAGTGTTTTTATAGTTTTTGTGGCTGTGAAATTATGAAACCTGAATTTACATTTGCTCTTTTGGATGTCATTGTTTTCTTATCCACAGCCGTAAGCATGTGTGAGAATTCCCATAGTTAATTTATAACTTAATCAGCAACTTAGGCGCATGGCTCATTCTTTCCAGTTTCCTTTTTCCCACAACGTAGTTGTCCTCTAGGCGTGTTCCGCCAAATTTTCCGTAAACCGCGGGTTCTATCGCAATGCACATTTTTTCCCGCAGTTTCCAAGGGCTTTTCTTTGCAATTCCGCGCGGAAAATCGTGGTCCTGCAGCCCAATGCCGTGCCCCAACGCATGGGTCATTTTCAATTTGGATTTTCTCAGCTCGGAGTCCGCGGCTTCAAAGAGCGCGGAAGCCTTCACTCCGGCTGCAGCGCATTTTTCAGCCGCCTGTTTCGCGCGGAAAACAGCTGAATACATTTCCCTTTCCTTTTCCCCTGCTTTTCCCACGTAGAAAGTCCTGCTGATATCTGAGCAATAGTTCTTGTACCGTGCGCCGAAATCCACGAGCAGAAAGCCCCTGCCGATTTTCCTGTCCGAGGTAATGTAATGCGGAATGCTTGAATGCTTCCCGCTTGCCACGATGACGGGAAAGGACGTGCCCTGCGCCCCGCGCTCGAGAACAAAGGTTTCAAGTTCCACGGAGAGTTCTCTTTCCGTCATTCCCTTTTTGTAGAGAGCCGGGATTTTCCTCATTGCCTTTTCCGTGAGTTCCGCTGCCTTGCGCAGGCGCGCGATTTCCTTTTTCGTTTTTGTTTCCCGCACTTTTTCCAGCTGCGGCTGCACGTTCACAAATTTTTTCCCGCGCAGTTCTTTTCTGAGTTTTGCCAGCGAGGCAGGAGAATGCTCCGCGTAATTGAGCGCGATGGTTTTTTTGGGGAATTTTTTCCTCACCAGTTTGAGGAAGTCCTTCTTTCCCGAGATTTTTTTCAAAGTGATGGTTTTCGTGCGCGCTGCGCCGCAGTCCAGAAAAGTGCAGGTTACAATTGGCATGCTTCCCCTGCGGAGGAGCAGTGCGTTTCCCCGGAATTGCTGCACCGGCAGTTGTGAAAAATAGTGGAAGTAGGGCTGCTCCGAAAAGCGGTTGAAAAGCAGCACCTGTTCCGCTTCAATGCTTTTGAAAAGCTCGCGGATTTTTTCCTTCATAGGGCAAACTTCCCTTTTCTGAGAATGAATTTTTTTCTTCCGTGCCTGTCCATGCCGTAGATGTCGAGTTTCTGCCTCGGCGCATTTATCACAAAGTCCCAGTGGTACATCGTGTTCCTGTCCGGCTCGAAGCCGCTTCCGAGAGCGATGTGAATCATGTTTGCTATTTTCTCGCTTATTATTAGATAGCGGCTGGGTTTTGCCTTTGGGTTGGTGTTTATTGCGAATTCTCCGGTCATGCGGAAGTTCTTCCTGTAAGAATTCACTATTTTTTTTGGCAGTGAGCGGTTTTTCTCGTATATGCGGAGCAGTTTTTTTGCATCCCTTAACTCTTTCCTTATTTTTTCCTTTACCACGGCGGGCCCTCTTTCGAGTTTCCATTTTCCTTTTCTGAATGAAACCACTATCGGGTTTTCCGCGCTGAGGGGAATGCTTCTGTCGAGGTTTATAACCACATCGCCTATTGCCGTGCCGGAGACTGATTCCGGGGTAAGGAATGCCTCTCCGCCGGGAAAGTTGGCGTACATTCCCGCTTTCACTCCGCTCCTCTCCAAGGCGCGCCTGTCCAGTTTTGACCTTGCGTCTGAATCGCTTTTCTGCACGTGCCTGCGCTTTCTTCCCTTTTTTAGTTCCACTTTAAGTTTTGTAACGCCGCCTTTCACTTTTGTTCCGTGAACGTGCAGTATCTCGCTTTCCTCTATCGCTTTTTTTATTTTTTCATTACGGGAACGCATTTTTGCGTAATCAATATTGCACGTTTCTATAAACTCTTTTATTGGCACTGTTTCGGTTATTCCGAGGCGCGTTTTCGGCATTCTCTTGTCCAGCGAGGTCTGCATGAGCCACCAGGGCTTCAGCATCATTTGCCCGGGCGAATTCCACCGGGTTTTTCCGTTCGGGGAGGGATAGCCGACCATCGCGCCGAACAAGTGCTTTCCCCCGTAGCCCTTTCCCACAATGGAGAAAACAGCGTCGGAGTACTTCCATTCGTGCAGCGAAAGCGCGCGGCAGAGTGATGCATATTTCCTGAACACTTTTTCTCCTGATTTTTTTGAGTACTCGCACCCGCTTATTGTAGCGCTCAAGTCGGAAACGCGCTCCATTCTCTCGAGCTTGGATTTGCGGAGTGTTGCCGCCCCCAAGGATGCGCTCCTGCACTTTTTTTGCGCTGCAAGGAGCATTGCCCTCGCGATTGAATAATTGTCCAGGTAGTCTTCGAGCGGCTGCTCAATGTCCTTTTTTGCGGGCACGAGTTCAAAGCCGATTGTGAACCTTTCGCTTTTTTTCAGGGCGTATCCGTATTTGAGTATTTTCGCGCTTGTCCGCAGCAGTTCTTTCCATTTGAATTTCCTGTGCCATTTCGCGCGGTATTCGAGGAAAATTTCTTTTTCTCCCAGCGAAGCGGTTAAGCCCTTTTTCCCGCCGGTGATACGGATTTCCGGCTCGCGGAAGATTTTTGCGAATTCGCCCTTCTTTATTTTTTTCTCCGCTGCGGAGATGAATTCCTTTAGAGCGCGCGTTTTGCGGTTTTTTTTGCCTCCGCGCATTTCACTGCAGGTTTTCCATAAGCGCTCCATCAGTATGCGGTTTTCCTTTTTTTTTCCGATGCGGGCATTCACGTCAGCGCCAATGTCGTGCAGTGCCCTGCTCAGCGGCGCGAGAGAGTAGAATCCAATCTCGTTTTCAGGACCCAGAACAATCAGAACGTTTTTTCCTTTTGCGTGCCTTCCCAGATTTTTTTTGTAGTACGCTGCGCTGCGTTCGAATTCCTTTTCGTCGTATTTCATTTTTTTCCCCTGAATGAGGCGGAATTCGCGTTATTTTTTCTTGAGCATTGGCAGGCCCGTGCGCGTGTTTTCAATTATTTCGTAGCCCGAGGGCATTTCAATTGCCCCGGATTCCTTTCCGCTGAAAAAGAAAAGCTTTCCGCGCTGGTGCAGGTAATAGGTTTTTCCCCTCGAATTCTTATAAGAGCAAACCATAGGCAAAACCTCCGAATAGAATAGAGTAATATTAGAGGCCTTACATTAATAAATTTAATGGGCGGGTTTTTGCAGCGAGTTCCAATTTTTAACCTTTTCCCGGCAGAATTCAGTAATATGGAAAAAGCAGGGCTGGAAAAAAAATTCAGGGAATTCATGAAAGGAATTTCCGCGAAGGAACGCGTTGCGGTAGTGCACCACCGCGATGCCGACGGATTGTGCTCCGCGCTTGTCTTCGCGAAAGCGCTGGAAAAAATGCGCGGAAAGCCCCCTGAAATGGTGTTTTCCGCGGACTACCACGAAAAAGCGCTCATGAAAGAAAAACTGCTGGAATTCAAGCCCGGGAAAATCGTTTTCCTGGACCTCTCCATTGACCAGTTCCCCGAATTCATACGCGGACTGGAATCAACAGCACCGATCCTCATACTCGACCACCACAAAATATACAACGATTTGAATTCTTCCCGCACGGTTTTCATAAAATCCCAGATGTTGAGCGACCTTGACGGAAGCAATTATCCCGCTTCAAAACTCTGCTTCGACCTTTGTTCGGGGTTCGCCGATTTAAGCGGCGAGGCGTGGATTGCATGCGTTGGATTGCTTGGCGATATGAGCTATGACTCCTGGAAGGAATTTTTTTCCGAGACAATTTCCCGAACGAAAATTTCCCTAGAAGAACTGCACCGGCTGAGGGAAATAATTTCGGCTGTGGAAGTGCTCGTTCCCGAGCAGTTTTCCGCGCTTTTCAGGGAATTCTATTCAAAGAGCGCGGAAAAAATGCTCGAAAGCGGGTTCCGGGGCTATGTTTCGGAACTTAACACTCTTGTGGAAAAATACGAAGCGGAGTTCCAAAAAAAGGCAGAGTTTTTTTCAGAACTCGGGCTCTACTTTTTCACGCTGTACAGCGACCTCGAAATAAAATCAGCGGTAATAGACCGCCTCACCCTCAAGCATCCCGGCAAAACAATAATTGTTTTCCTCGACTCCGGCAAGGGCGCAATCCGCTTCTCCGCGCGGAGGCAGGACTTCAGGGTAAAAATGAACGAGTTGCTGGAGCGGGCAGTGGATGGAATTCCCGGAGCGAGCGGCGGCGGGCACATTCCGGCTGCGGCGGGAAGCGTTCCCCGTTCCGCGCTTGAAAAATTCAAGGAAAACGTTAAAAAAATTTTGAAAGAGCAGATTGAATCGGGGGGAAGTGAAAGCAATGGCTGTGCTTAGCGATAGGGACATAAAAAAAGCCCTTTCTTCCGGCGGTCTCGAAATAACCGGGATTGATCCAGAAAATATAGCTGTTGCATCAGTGGACCTTTCCCTGGGAAGCGAATTCCGGGTGTTCAGGCACACGGAGGTAACGCACATTGACATAAAAAAGGGCGTTAAAGAGGAACTCACAGAACTCATTTCCGTGCCGGAAGGCGGCTCTTTCACAATCCATCCGGGCGAATTCGTGCTTGCCTGCACAAGGGAAAGAATAAAACTGCCGGACAATTTAATGGCGCGCCTTGACGGTCGCTCCTCACTCGGCAGGCTGGGCATAGTGATTCATTCCACTGCCGGCTCGGTTGACCCTGGCTTTGAGGGAACTCTCACACTTGAAATCGCGAATATTTCAAAAGTGCCGGTGAAACTCTGGCCCGGCACAAAAGTGTGCAGGCTCACATTCGAAACCCTCACTTCGCCAAGCGAAAAGCCCTACCATGCAAGGAAATCAAGCAAGTACAAGTGCCAGAAAGGACCGTGCATTAGCAGGATTGAGAGCGAGAATTAGGTCAGAGGAATTCCGCCAGTTTTTTGTAGTCTTCTTTCATCTGCGGAATCAGATTGGCGTTGTAGATGCCGGCAGCGGGGTGGTGGAGGAGAAGAAATTTCCTCCCTTCATTCTCCACTGTTCTCCCGTGGAATCCCGAGATTCCTGTTTTCCCGACCAGGCTCTTGATTGCGGTGTTTCCCATAAGCCCCACTACCCTCGGGCGCACGAGTTCAATCTGCGCGTGAAGCCAGCGCAGGCATTCTTTCGTTTCTTCCCGGAGAGGGTTTCTGTTTCCTGGCGGGCGGCACTTCAAAACGGATGTTATGTATAAGTCAGAGCGTTTTATTCCTGCGCTGTGCAGCAGTTCGTCCAGCAGCTTTCCCGCCCTGCCGACAAACGGTCTGCCCCGGGCGTCCTCTTCCCTGCCCGGCGCTTCCCCCACGAGCATTACTGCCGCGTTTTCCGCGCCCTCGCCCGGAACGGCGTTCCTGCGCGACTTCCAGAGAGGACAGCGTCTGCATTTTCTTACGGATTCCTCCAGTTCCCGCAGGGTCATTCTTTCCCTTCTTTCCTGTCTTCTTCGAATTCTTCCGCGCATTCCTCCGAGCAGAACAAGTAGGTTTTTCCCTTGATTTCCTTTTCAAAGGCATTCTCCAAATCGCAGAGCTTTTTGCAGTTACAGCATTTCACGAGTTCCTGGTTCTCGTACCCTTCCATGAATCCCGCTTCCGCTGGGGTCAATTCATCGTCCTCGAGCATTTTCTCGTCGTCTTCCCTGTCGTAGTAATCGTCGGACTCATCCTCGCCTTCGCCGATACGTTTCTCCTTCCCTAATTTGCTCATGGAAATTCCTCCATTTTTTTCTTCACTCGAAACGGGGCTGTTCCTGTGTTGCAATACGCACTAATATTGGATTCTTCCCCTTTAAAATATTTTGCCCCCTGTTGCAGGGCAAAAACCGGGCGGAAAATCAGTAAAGCGGGCAGGGCACACCGCTCTAAGAGCGGTGCTGCTAAGAGAGTTGGTTGAATTCTTTTGCAAGAATTCGTTTCGCCCTGCCCGCACTATTTGTGGGGCAATGTTAAAAAAAGGTTTTTGTTTTACCCCGGCTTCCGGCGGAATTCAGTACCTGCATCCCGCTTCTTCCATTTTCTTGAGTTTTTCCCAGATTTCGTCCACGCGCTGCTGGATTATTTTGGTTTCCTCTGCGGAGAGATGCTTGAACCTGCCCTGTGTTTTCAGGTATTCCTCAACCGGCTTCGGTTGTTGCACGTCCTTGGTGATTTTCACTTTTCCGTTCACTATTTCAAAAAGGGGATACACCCTTGTTTCAACCCCGAGCTTTGCAATTTCAACGCTTTTCTCTGTGGGAGAATGCCAGCCGGTGGGGCAGGGCGAGAAGATTTCCAGATAGCACGGTCCCTTTGTCTCCAGGCCCTTTTTTGCCTTGTTGTAAAGGTCGTTCACATCGCTTATGGTGGCGGTGGCAACATAGGGCGAATTGTGCGCGGCGAGAATGAACGGAACAGGCTTCTTGAATTCCCGCTTTCCGGGAATTTTTTTCCCTGCCGGCGTGGTTGTAGCTGAAGCCCCGTAAGGCGTTGCGCTCGACCTCTGGATGCCGGTGTTCATGTAGGCTCCGTTTTCATTGCACACGTACAGAATGTTTTCCCCGCGCTCGAATGCCCCGCTTATGGCGCCGAAGCCGATGTCGTAAGTAGCGCCGTCGCCGCCCAAGGCAATTACGTTAACGTCCTCTTTTCCCAGCATTTTCAGTGCGCGCCAGACTCCGCTTGCGGTTGAAGCCGCGGTCTCGAAAGCAGCATGAATCCAGGGAATCTCCCACGCTGTTTCAGGATAGGGTGAGCTCACTACTTCCATGCAGCCGGTTGCCTGCACCACGATGGTGTTCTTTCCAGCTGCCTTGAGCAAATGCCTTATTGCAATTGCCGCGCCGCATCCAGCACAGGCACGGTGCCCTGAAGCGAAAAGCTCTTCTTCAGGCAAGCCGCGAATCATAAGAGCCAGCCTCCGTCCTTTCCTTCAATTGTTTCATTGACCGCTTTTTTCAGCTTTTCTGCAGTAATGTCTCTCCCGCCCAAACCGGCAATAAAATGGCTTGTTTTTATTCCGCTTTCGTACAGCGCTGACCTTATATCCGTGAAAACGGGTCCTTCATAGCCCAGAGAAATGTGCCTGTCGATTACGCACAATCCCTTCAGGTTTTTTGCCGCCCTTCTGATTTCCATGCTTGGAAAGGGCCTGTAAGCCCTTATTTTAATCAATCCGACCTTTGTTCCTTCCCTGCGCATTTCGTCAACCGCAACCTTTGCAGTTCCAGCAGCAGTGCCCATTGCAGTAAGCGCATACTCCGCGCCCTCCATCCTGTATTTCTCCAGCAGCCCGTTTCCGTATTTCCTGCCGAATTTTTTTGCGTATTCGTCGTGCACCTTTCCGATTAAAGGCAGTGCTTTCTCCATTGCGTCCTGCTGCTGTTTCTTGAATTCCATGAACGAATTTGGAAAAGCGATGGGCCCTATTGAAACCGGCTTTTTTGTGTCAAGTTTCACTTTGGGCTCGTATTCCGGCAAAAATTTGTCCACCTCTCCCTGCTCCGGAACAACGGCGCGCTCGCATACATGGCTCAGCGTGAAACCGTCAATGCAAATCATTCCCGGCAGCAGTACAGCATGATTTTCGCATATTTTGTACAATTGAATCGTGGTGTCGATTGCTTCCTGCGTTGATTCCGCGTACAATTGTATCCAGCCCTGGTCTCTTGCGGAAATTGAGTCCGAGTGGTCGTTCCAGATGGAAATCGGCGCGCTAAGGGTGCGGTTCGCCACGGACATTACCCCCGGCAGGCGGTTGCCTGACATCACAGGCAGCAGTTCGAACATCAATGCAAGCCCCTGCGAGGCGGTTGCAGTGTAAGTGCGCACCCCGGTTGCGGCCGCGCCAATCATGGCTGCCATTGCAGAATGCTCCGATTCAACGTGAATCATTTCTGTATCCATTTCTCCATTGAAAATGAACTCCGATATTTTTTCAGGTATGTGGGTCGATGGCGTTATAGGATACATTGGGCAGACTTTTGGCCTGCAAAGCTTTGCGCCCAGGGCAAGCGCCATGCTTGCCTCGACAACCATTTCGGTCATTTTTTCTCTAACTCCATTTTTATTGCCTTTACAGGGCATTCGTTGGCGCATATGCCGCAGCCCTTGCAGTAATCGTAATCGATTTCGAATTCCCCTTTCCTGTTTTTCTTGACCGCCATGTCAGGGCAGTATGCCCAGCACTGCCCGCACTTGATGCATTTCTCTTTGTCGAGCACGGGGCGCATGGAACGCCAGCCCCCGGTCTTGTTCTTTTTTGTCGAACCGGGCTCGTGTATTACAGCGCCCAAGTTGAATTCAAGTTTTTTCGCCAATTCATTCACCCTTTGCCTTTGCGTAGAGTTTTTCCGCTGCCTTTTTGTTGAGTTCCCCGATTTTGGCTTTGCTCGCGAACTCTTGGTCTATGGCGGCGCTTATTGCTTCAAGCGAAACCTCCCCGGTGATTGCCGCGAATGCGCCCAGCACGGCAACGTTAACGAAGGGCTTTCCTATTATTTCCATTGCCGTTTTCGTCACGTCGATTGTTTTGATTTTTGCCTTTGTTTTCAGTTTGAATTCCTCCGCCTTCCTGTCGGAATTTATTATGATTGTTCCGCCCTCTTTTGCCCCTGCGGCAACGCCCACGGTTTCAGTAAGAGTGGAATCGAGCACGATAACGTAATCCGGCTCGTACACGTGCTGCCTCACGTTTATGGGCTTGTCGGAAATTCTTGCAAATGCCTCTACTGGCGCGCCCCTGCGCTCCACTCCGAAGTTCGGGAACGACTGGCAGTATTTTCCGTCCCTGAACGCCGCTACTGCGAGCACCTGCGAGCTTGTCACGGCGCCCTGTCCGCCTCTCCCGTGTATCCTGATTTCCTTCAAAGGCATGATATGAAAAGAATTGGGAATAAGATTTTAAATGTTTGTTAGGAATTCTCCCTTTTTTTGGCGGAAATAAGTTGAATGCCGAAAAAAGCAATCCGGACGTTTTTCCGTGAATCCTGCCGCGAATTCCGTGTAGTTAATTTAAATGTTTGCGTTTTCCATTAATTTGCTTTACTGGCTTTTTGGTGTTTTCAATGAACCGCATTCATCTTTTCGTTTTCGGCAGGGTGCAGGGCGTTTTTTTCAGGGCAAACACGCAAAGGTGGGCAAAAGAACTCGGGCTTAAGGGCTGGGTTCGCAACCTGCCCGACGGAAGCGTTGAGATTGTTGCGGAGGGCGAAACCGGCAAACTGAAAAAGCTCATGGGCCTCGCGAGGAAAGGGCCGGCGGGCGCCAATGTGGACTACATTGAGGTTGAATGGGAAAACAGGAGAGAAAACTTCAAGTCTTTTGAAATAAGGTATGATTGAAGTGCACGGCTACTGCAGCACGAGGAAAACGCTTCTCGTGAATTCCTGCCCGTTTATTTCGGTGCGAATGTTTATTTTATAGCTTCCGGGCAGGACTTTTTTCACCGGGTTTTTTCTCACGTCGAACTGCAGTTTTTTGAATGCCCCGGCTTCCAGAACGTCCACTTTTTTTGTTGAAAATTCATCCGCGTCCACGAGTATGGAAGTGTAATCCTCCGCCTGCACTGTCACTTCCACGTTTTTCGCGATTTCCCCAGTTACATTCAAGAGCACCAAATCCAGCACAGTGCTTTCATCCCCCTCGGACAGCGGATTCTTTGAGAGGACTGCGCTCAAAGCCATGGGCTTGAAAAGGTCGACTGTAAAAAGGACAATCCAGGAAATGACGACAAGGGCGACGATTATTATAACCGCACCCAGCACCTTTTTGGGGTCAACCGGGAATTTAACATCGAGCTTTTTGTCGTACACGCCCATTACATCGCCCCTATAATTAGAGCAGAGCCAATTTAAATGTTTTCCTGCTCCGCGTTCAGCGCGGCATAAAAATGCTTTCATCCTTTCCGTCAAGCGCTCCCGCCTTTATTCCCGCGTCAATCCACGCATGCGCGTAGGCAAAAGCGGCAAGCGCCGTTGCGCTGTCCCCCTTTTCCAAATAGTATTTCCCGTCCCCGAAATAGTCCCGCGCCATTGCGAGGAACTTTTCCGCGAGGGCGAATTCCCGGGAGCCCTTTTCCGCGGTTATTTCCACTTCCCTGAGCGCCCTGCCTGTGACCTGCATGTACTTCTCTGCCTTCTCTTTAACGCTGCACCCCGCCATTTCATTCACCCCGCAAATTCGTGCAGGAATTCCTTTTCCTTTTCGCCGAGTTCCGCGCACACCACCAGCAGCGCGGGCAGTCCGACTTCCTCCCCGGCAATGCGTTCCGCGCTTCCCGCAATTATGCGCTCTTCCGCGCTTCCGAGTTTCCCCATTGCCACGAGCACGGAATTCCTCACAATGTTTTCAGAACGCTTTTCCTCTATTTCAAGCAGTATTCTCACGGCTTCCCGCGCGGACATTTTTCTCCCGCTCTGAATGTCAAGCAGGCACAGAGTGTGCATTCCCGCCTTTTTGTTCTCCGCGATGAGATCGTAGAAGGATTCCGGTGCATAGTTTTCCTGCGGGAACACTATGCTTGCGGTTCCCCCAAACCTGTACATGCTTAGCCCGCTTTTTCCCACCAAATCGAAGGCGGAAATTCCCGCTATCGCCCTTGCTTCGATGCCCGCTTTTTTCGCCTCGAGCAAAATCTGGGCGTGCGTTGTCGCGAACAGGGGATTGCCTATCACAAGCAATGCGATGTTTTTCTCCCGCGCCGCCTCAATCCTGCCCCTGAAGTTTTCCTCCACCTCCCCGCGGGAAAGAGGAGTGATTTTTTTCCCCGCAAGCGCCTCAAGCGCCTGCACGGTGCCTTCGCTGAAAGCGCTGGTGTAGGAATCAATGAACACTTCACTGCATTTTTTTACTGCTTCCAGTGCCTCCACGGACAAATGCATGGGTTTCAGCCCTGTTCCTATAAGATAAAACATTTTTTCCGCCTCATATCGTGGTCAAAAGCCCCAGCTTGAAAATGCTCGCCGTTCCCGTGGAAAAGCCCAGTATTATGAGGAACAGTTTGATGAATCCCCTGAGGTTTTTCCCCTTGATTGTTTTCTCAACGTAATACAGGATTGCCAGAACCACGCCAATTTTTGCCAGCACGAAAAGTGCCGGGCTCACCGAAATAATTGCATCCGACAAGGGGTGCATTTCGCTGAATCCGTAAAAACCCATTGCCACGAATGTTGCAATGCCGTCTATTGCCTGCCCCGCCATTGCCATCGCGTTCATTCTGTCCCTTAACAGTTTCCTTTTGAGCACCGCGCTGAACAAAAAAACAACCGCGCCGGAAACAACCCCAACAAGCGCGATTGTCGAAAAGAACCCGAGCCAGTTGGAAAAACTGGCGAAATTCAGGAGCAGTGCAGGCATTGCAGCAGCCAGCCCGACTCCGGCGAAAATTTTATGATACCCGGTTTTCAGCCTTTTCGCCGCAGCGCGCGATAAAAAAAGCGCAACGATTGTGACACCGAAAGTGAGGAACCAAACCCCGGGCGTAAAAGTCCAGAATCCCGCTTCAAGGGGATTCGCAGTCTTTACGAGAAAAGGCAGCACTGCCTTTCCCGCTGTGCCCGCTGCGGTCAGCGCCCTGAGCGCTGTCCCGAACAGGATGAAGGGCAGCAGGCTGAGCGCGAAGGAAAAGTCAAACTTTATTCCCTTCCTGTCGAGCACCGGGAACACAACAAAAAACGCTATTGCGAGCAGTATGGCGCCGTAAACCAGCGTGTTCACGGCATTGTATCCCTGGTAAAAGGGGTTCTCGATGGGGTTAATGAAATACTCCCCCGCGAATTCCCAGAACACTTCACCCAAATCCATGACATAGGATTAAAACTATTAATTCTTTTAATATCTTCTTATGCCCCCGGAGAGCAAAAGAAGGAAAAAAAAGAAAAAGAAGAAACCGCGCTCCCTGAAGGAGGCGCTTGCGGGAAAGCTCTCCGCAAAGGAGCTCTCCTCGCTTGTAACTTCCTTCGATGTAATAGGCACGATTGCAGTAATTGAAATTCCAGGTTCGCTGCTCAAAAAGAAGAATCTTATTGCCCGCGCTTTGATGCAGGCGAACACCCACGTTAAGACCGTGGCGCGCATTAAGGGAAAGCATTCAGGGAAGTACAGGGTAAGGCCTGTTGAAATAGTCGCTGGCGAGCATTCCGCCCTCACCGAACACAGGGAGCACGGCTGCCGCTTCAAGGTTCAAGTGGGAAAAATGTTTTTCTCCCCGCGCTTGTCGCATGAAAGGGAAAGAATTTCCGCGCTCATCCGCAGGGACGAAATCGTAGGAGCCTTTTTCGCAGGCGTCGGGCCATTCCCCCTAGTGTTCGCCAAGCATTCACCCATGAAAAAGGCATATGCCGTCGAACTCAATCCCTCCGCCTACAAATTCCTCAAAGAAAACATTGAACTGAACAAGTGCTCCGAGAGCATTGAACCAATCCTCGGAGACGTTCGCAAAGTCGCACCCAGACTCAAAGGCAAGTGTGACAGGATTGTAATGCCCCTGCCAAAGGGAGCTGAGCATTTTTTGGATTCCGCTTTTACCGCAGCGGCACCCCGCTGCACCGTGCACTTCTACCAGTTTTCGCCGAGGGAAGCGCCCTTCAAGGAAGCGCTCGCAAAGGTAAAGGAAGCCGCGAAAAAGTTCAACCGCAAAGCGCGGGTGCTCCGCAAAAAAAAAGTGCGCTCCTTTTCCCCGGGCATTGTACAGGTTGTAATAGACTTCAGGGTTTACTGAGCGAACTGTAATCCTTTAATTTCTTTTCTTCCATTTTTCTTTATCGGGGGCTTTTTGTGAAGGAACTGAATCTGGTGCTTTTGGGCGCGCCCGGCTCCGGGAAGGGCACTTTGGCTGCAAAACTGGGCGCAAAATTCGGCATTCCCCACATTTCCACGGGCGATTTGGTCCGCGAAGAAATATCGCGCAAGACCCCCCTCGGAAAGCAGGTGGAGGAAACGGTTAAAAGCGGGGGTCTAGTGGACGACTGCGTTGTCAAAGCCCTATTGCTCAAAAGGCTTTGCAGGGCAGATGCAAAAAAGGGATTCATACTTGACGGCTTCCCGCGAAACCTCGACCAAGCGGAATCCCTCGCGGTTTACGTGGATGAAACGAAAAAAAGACTGAATGCTGTGCTTTACCTCAAGGTTCCCAAAAAAGAGATAATAAAGAGGATTTCGGGCAGGAGGCAGTGCTCCGAATGCGGCGCTGTTTACAACATTTACTCCAATCCCCCAAAAAAGGAAAAAAAATGCGACCGGTGCGGGGGAAGGCTTTACAGGAGAAAGGACGACAGCCCCAAAATCGTTGAATCCAGGTGGAAGGCATACATTTACAACACCCAGCCCCTGATTGATTACTACAAGAAAAAGCGCTTGCTCTTGGAAGTTGACATGCTGGGCTCTGTTGAGGAGAATTTTTTAAAAGCGCTCAAGGCATTGGAGGGAATAAAATGATTCTTGTATTGTGCGGGTTGCCTGCAAGCGGGAAAACCTTTCTGGCAGAGGAACTGTCCAGGGAACTGGGCTGTGTGCACCTCAACACCGACATCGTGCGCAGGGAATTCGTCGAAAAGCCGGATTACTCGGAAAAGGAGAAAAGGGAAGTTTACAAGAGAATGCTCGAATTAACGGCAAGAGAACTCGAGCAGGGAAACTGCGTTCTGCTTGACGGCACCTTTTACAGGCGTGCGCTCAGGAAAAAAGCGGAAGAACTCGCAAAAAAATACAGCGACGACTGCGTTTTCGTCAAACTCCTGGTAAGCGACGGGGAAGCAAAGCGCAGGATTTCGGGAAGGAAAGGCAAAAAGAAGAGCCCGAGCGATGCAACCTTTCCGGTATACCTCAAAATAAAAAAGCAGTTCCAGCCCATAAAGGGCGAGCACCTTGAAGTGGATTCCGAAATCCCCCTCAGAAAGCAGGTGAAGAAAGTATCCTTTTATCTCCAGAGGAGAGGTCTCATTGAGCAGTGAATTCCGGCAAGCGCTCAAAAAACCAGACGCCTACCCTTTTTCCGTTTCAAGCGTAAAACTCAGGGAAACCCACATTTCGTGGGTTTTTCTGGCAGGGCAGAATGCCTACAAGGTAAAAAAGCCCGTTAAGTTCTCCTTCCTCGATTTTTCCACGCTGGAGAAAAGAAAATTCTACTGCGAAGAGGAAGTAAGACTGAATTCTCGCCTGTGCCCCGAGATTTACCTCGGCGTCGTTCCCGTGACGCAGGGCGCAACAGGACCCCAATTCGAGGGCTCGGGTCCAGTGCTTGACTATGCGGTCAAAATGAAACGCCTGCCCGAGGAAAAAAGAATGCCCCTGCTCTTGGAGCAGGGCAAGGTGGGAAAAAGCGAAATCCGGGAGCTTGCCGCGCTCACTGCAAAATTCCACTCCGAGATCAGGGTCGTAAAAGACAGGCGCTTTTCTTCAAGGTCGCAGTTGAAAGAGCAGTTCAACGACATTCTTTCCGTGAGAAAAGCGGTGGAGCGCGAACTCGGCGCCGGCGCGGCAAAAGAGATTGATTTCCTGATTGCAAGGTCGGATGCTTTCTTGGAAGCAAACGCCGCGCTCATAAAAGAGCGCCGGGAAAAAGGCTTCGTGCGCGAATGCCACGGTGATTTGCATTCCGGCAACATTTTTTTGCTCGACAAGCCCGTAATATTCGACTGCGTTGAATTCAGTCCAGATTTCAGGAATACTGATACAGCGTCAGACATCGGCTTCATGGCAATGGACCTGGACGCGCATAGGGAGAATACGCTGGCGGAGCACTTCGTGCACAGTTATGTAGAAGAGAGCGGCGATTCTGTGCTCGAAAAACTGCTGCCATGGCACAAGATGTACAGGGCGAACGTGCGCGCGAAGGTAAGCGCGCTGCGCCTGCTGCAGAGTTCGGATGAAAAGGCAAAAAAGGAAACAGAAAAATACTTGGAACTCGCAAAGGGCTATGCTGGCATGCTGTGAGTTTTACGGGCTTGCAATTAATTATGTCCACTCTGTTTAATATAAATGCCGGATTGGTATTATTTGATTATTAAATGATATTACTTTTAATGTTTTTTGGTTTATAGTGGTGTTATGCTCGTAAGGTGGACTCGGCACGCCAAGCACAGGTTTGCAGAAAGGGCAGCAATGCTCGGCATAAATTATGCCGAAATCGAGCTTGCAATAAAAAAGCAGAAAGTGAGGATTAAAGAGGGAAAAAACAAGTTCAAGACGGTTTTCAGGATTCAGGATGCATTGCTTACCGCGGTGAAAGCCGAGAACCCGAAATTCATTTACGTTCTGACACTGTGGGAAGCGAACGAGGAGGAGGCTGAAAAATGGAAAAAGAAGTAGAATGCCATTTGTGCAAAGGAAAGGCGGAACTGAAATTTGAGGAACTGGAACTCGACAACGGCAGGATTATAATTAAGGGTTCGCCCTACTACAAATGCAAAAAATGCAGGGAAGAATTCGCCACCAGCGAACAAATGCAGGAATTAAGCAAGCAGATAAACACCAAATTCGTTTTCGAAAGGCCGATAATCAATGCGGGGAGAAGTTTAGCGGTAACGCTGCCCTCGGACTTGGTGCATTACTACAACCTAAAAAAAGGAGAAAAAATAAAAATAATTCCCGAAAACAAGAGCGAAATGAAAGTAAAAATCCAGTAAAATCCCCTTAAAAGCACAGCAAGCACAAATGTTATTGTTCCGATGAAGAGCCGGCAGTTAAGCAGGACCCAAGCCCGGCTTTTGCCACCCGCGTTGCGCCCTCTTTCCGGCCGCTGAAAAGCCTTTAATTCCTTTTGCTTTACAATTCTTGAACCGGAAGTTTTTGGTTTTTTTAGGGTGGTTTAATGGATTTTGACGTTAAGGACATTAATTTGTGGGAACAGGGAAAGAAGAAAATAGATTACGCTGAACAGCAGATGCCCGCTTTGGGCGAAGTGCGCAAGCGCTTTGAAAAAGAAAAGCCCCTAAAGGACATCCGCGTCGGACTGGCGTTGCATGTTACAAAGGAAACCGCAAACCTTCTCCGCACGCTGAAAGCCGGAGGGGCGGAAATTGCCATCACCGGCTGCAATCCGTTGTCAACGCAGGACGATGTTGCCGCCGCCTTGGCAAAAGAGGGCTTTCACGTTTACGCCTGGCGCGGCGAGTCCCACAAAGAGTATTACGAAAACCTGAACAAAGTGATTGACTTCAAGCCCAATGCCACGATTGACGACGGCTGCGATTTGGTCAGCGAAATCCACACCAGCCACAGGCAACTCATTCCCGGCATTAAGGTGGGCACGGAGGAAACAACCACCGGCGTTATCAGGCTCAGAGCAATGGAAAAGGACTCCGCGCTCAAGTATCCTGTTATTGCGGTGAACGACAATTCCACCAAGCACCTGTTCGACAACTATTATGGCACTGGGCAGTCATCAATTGACGGCATTCTCCGTTCAACGAATACGCTCATTGCGGGAAAGAATTTTGTAGTGTGCGGTTACGGTGACTGCGGCAAGGGCGTTGCCCAAAGGGCGAAAGGAATGAGCGCGAACGTCGTTGTAACCGAGGTGGATGCCCTGCGCGCCCTTCAGGCGAGAATGGACGGCTTCCGTGTAATGCCTATCGCTGAAGCGGCAAAAATAGGCGACATTTTTCTGACTGTAACGGGAAACAAGCACATTCTGGGAATGGAGCACCTGAAGGCAATGAAGTCCGGCGCAATAGTCGCGAATTCAGGGCATTTTGACATTGAAATTGATGTTGCCTCCCTGGAAAAGCAGGCAAAGGCGAAGCAGAACATCCGCGCAAACCTCGACGAATACACGCTTTCGAGCGGCAAAAAAATCTACCTTTGCGGGGAAGGCAGGCTGGTGAATCTGGCTGCAGCTGAAGGGCACCCCAGCGAGGTAATGAGCCTCAGCTTCTGCGGGCAGGCTCTCGCAGTGGAATACGGCGTGAAGAACAAGCTGAATGCCGGAGTGCACGTTCTGCCGAAGGAAATTGACAACCACATTGCGGAACTGCAGCTCAAGGCAATGGGCATTAAGAAGGATTCCCTCACAAAAGAGCAGGAAAAGTACCTCTCCAGCTGGAAAGAGGGCACTTAAAGCTTGGCAGAACGACCTGAATCGCCTTAAATCCTTTTTGCCTCACTCTTTTGTTTGATGCCTTTACTGAAAAGAAAGCGCAAGTACCCGACCGTCAAGAGAACAAAAACCGACAAGCGAACAGGCAGGAAAATTGTTGTATCGGAAAGGCCCTCGGTAAGGGAGCAGATTGAACGGTGGCCAAGAATCAGGACTCATGAAATGGTTTGGGGCAAGGATATTGGTGGAGAACTGGTTCCTGTTGCTCGAGAGGAGAACCGGGAGCGTCGCAGCGTAAAGGTCGATGAAGAGAAAGCAAAAAAGTTCGGTTCAGTTGTTCATAACCACCAATTCCGCCTGTATCACTTGTTAAGGCGGAGAGGCAAGGCCTACCCAACAATCCATGATTTGAGGCGTCTTGTTGAGCGATTTAAAGTAGGTAAAACTACTTCTGAGACCGTTGCTTCGCTGTCCTTCTCTGGAAAAGTGCAGGGTTATACTGTTGTTAGCCTCAAGGGCGTCGAAAAACCAAAAGAGCAGATTGAGAAAGAATTCAACCGTTTTTTGGGCACAGAAAAAGGGCTTTTCACTAGGTTTGAATTAACGCCTAAAGGCATTGCTGTTGTTTATATCAGTCCCTTCAGCAGTGTTGAGTTGATGCACGCCTATGTTGAGGGTTTGGAAGAAATTGGCTTCAGATTCAAGCATGTTGCAATGCCTGATTACAGGTTTGATAAACGCAAAGGCAGGTTTGTGAAAAAGCGAAGAAAAAAGAAAAAGAAGAAATAAGGGAATCACTTGATTGATTCCCACAGCACTCTGTCGGAAGCGTTTATTACAACGCCTTTGTCCGTTATCTGGAAGGGGTGAATGATTTTTGAGTGGTTTGTTCCGCGCATTTTTTTGACGAAAACGCTCCTGTGCGGAGGAGTGAAGTAAAGCGTTATAACGCCGTCAGCCACGAATTCCTCCACTCCGAAAGCGCTGAACTCGCGCCTTCCGCCCTTTGTTTCCGTTATGAGCATTGTCGTGCAGTTCAGGTTTTTCAATTTGTCCACGAACTGGAAGAGCATGTTCCTCACCATGCCCCGGTTCTCGAACCATATGCCGAATGCAGTAACGGAATCAATGACAAGGCGCTTTGCACCCATTTCCTTGACCATCTGCGATATCACGTTGAGTTCCTCGTCAATCTTTTCCACCACGTTCTCCTCTTTTGTGATGTGCCCGAGGTTGAGCCTGTAAGTTTTCATCAGGTTCTTTTCCTGTAGTTCGCGGATGTCCCAGTTGAAGTTCTGCATGTTCCATATGATGTTCTTAAGGTTTGTTTCAAGGCTGACGTAAATGCCCGGCTCGTTGTGCAGTTTTCCGCCGTTGTAAATGAACTGCGTGGCTAAAATGGTTTTTCCTGTACCACTTCCCCCCGATAAAAGCACTGAGGAGCCCTGGGGAATTCCTCCTTCAATCAATTCATCCAATCCTTCAACGCCTGTTTTAACCCTTTCCATTTCAAAACCACCTATATTATTTGACTTATTACCTTATTAATTTTTTCCATTAACATCAATAAAAAGCCTTAAATAGTCGGAACGCCTATTTTAAAGCAGTAGTATTAATATAGAACAGTTTTTAATATTTTGGTGCGCCTTTATGCCTTCTGAAACCGCTCCGCAAAAAGCCGCGGGACAACTGCAGGAAAAAGCCCCGGAACTGCCGGATTTGGTGGAATTGATAGAGCAGCCCGAATGGAAGCTTATACTGCTCGAATTGGTGAAAAAGGAAAAAATGGACATATGGGCAATCGATATTGTCCGGCTCTCCCAAAAATACCTCAAAAAAATCCACGAAATGCAGGAATCCAGTCTCAGGATTCCCGCAAACGCAATACTCGCCTGCGCCATCCTGCTCAAATTAAAATCTAGGACAATCCATTTCTCCTTCCTCGAGAAAAAGGAACCCGAGCTCACAGAGGAGGAAATCAAAAGAATGCACGAAATGCTCCCCGAGCTCACGCCGCTCACAAAAATGCGCGAGTCCACAGTCACGCTGAACGAATTGCTCACCGCAATAGAGGCCGTAATAGACAAGACAAAGGAAAGGTCGGCGCAGGGCGAGCGCTCGCGCCTGGACGAAAAGCCAGCGTTCCGCATTCCCGTCTTTGACGAGAAGGACATCTCGGACAAAATAGAAGAGGTTTTCGCGCGCATTCAGGAGCGCGTTGATTCCGAAGGACTGGTCCTATTCTCAGCGCTCATCGACGATCATTCTCCGCTCGGAGTAGTGGACACCTTTGTTCCCCTCCTCTTCCTCGGAAACAAGGGAAGGGTGAACCTCTGGCAGGAATCCTTTTTCGGGGAAATATTTGTCAGTTTGCCTGCAGAGACACAAGCGGAAGAAGGGCAGAGCGGCTGATTTATTTTTTCTTCTCCAAATCCTTTTTGTAGACAAGCGTCCTGTAGGGGAAAGGTATTTCGATTCCCTCGCGGTCGAATCTCTTCTTTATGCTTTCGAGCAGGTCGCAGGACATGCGGAAGGCAGCGGGCTTGTCTTTTGCCCAGAAGTAAAGGCGGAGTTTAACGAAGTATTCCCCAAGTTCTATAACGCGCACTTTTACGGAGTCCTTTTTTGAGGAAATTTCTGTTTTTTCACGCGGGTCAAAGAAATCGGGGTGCTTTTTCGCTTCCTCAAGCATTATTTTTCTCGCCCTGTCGATGTCGGAGTCGTAGCTTATCCCTATTTCCAGCGTTTCGAGTATTTTTTCCTCTTTGAGGGAATAATTGGTGATGGTTGCCTTGTTTATCGCCGAGTTGGGCACAACAAGCCGTATGTTCTTCCATGTTTTTATAACGGTGTGCCTCAGCGTAATGTCCTCCACTGTTCCGAATTCCCCCTCGAACATCATTCGGTCGCCGACCCTGAACGGCTGGAATATTGCAATCAATACCCCGCTTAAAAGGTTGGACACGACTTCCTGTGCCGCAAAGCCAATCACTATTGCCGCAAAGCCCACTCCCGCCAGGAGAGAGAAACTCAGCGATTTGAGTTCTGGAATGGAGTAGACAATGAATATTACCGCGAGAGTGTAAATTATGAGGCTTACGAGGTTTTCGGCAATCCTGAACCTTGTCACGTCGACCTTTATTTTTTTTGATTTCGCTATTCTCTTAAGCCGCCTCACAATGAAAGAATTGACTATTTTTGAGGCAACCATTGCCGCGAACACTACCGCGAGCGCGGTGAAAACCTGCTGAACGCCTTCCCAGGGAACGAGTTCGGAGGACCTGAAATAAATGAAGAGAAGCGCGGCGCCCACGAGGGCGAACGCCGTCCAGAAAATCCAGCCAATTCTTTTCCTGTTCTTTTCCTTTTCCGCCATTTTTTTCCCTCCTGTTCACCCTATTGTCTTGAGGAATTTTTCGGCTATTTCCTCCACTTTCTCCTCGCTGTTTATTCCCTTCCAGGGGTCTCCCGGTCTTACAATGTTTGCCACGACTATCTCCGCGCCGTTGAATATTGCACTGCGCGCTTCTTTTAAGTCTACGCCTCCCGCCACGGAAATGAAAACATCGTACTTTCCGCGGATTTTGTTAATGTGCTTGTATTTGATGACCTTGCCGGCGGTTGTTTCCTCGTCGCGGCCCCTGTGAACAACCACAACATCCGGCTTCCTTTTTAGCGGTAACAAAACCCTGAGGGGCTTTTCAGTATTCAGCATGTCCACCATTGAGTTCATGCCGAGCTCGTTGCATTTCTCAATGAACAAATCTATTGTTTCCGTGGAGGCGTTCCCTATAACAGTTGCGGCTGTTGCCCCCGCATAATAGCATTCCTCCACTTCCGCAATTGCTCCGTCAACAGTTTTAATGTCCGCCACTATTTTGCCGGGCCACAGCGAGGCAATCCTTTTGATTCCCGCCGCCCCATAGCGCTTTATGAAAGGAGTGCCTGCTTCGACCAGTATTCTGTCGTTTTGCGGTATTTTGGGAAGAATTCTGTTAACCATTTCAAGGTCGTAGTTGAATGCCAGCTGCAAGTAGAGTCTTCCGTGTTCAAGTCTCCGGGACTCCCTTTTCTTTCTTTCCGCTTTGAATACGTCTTCCACCGAGCTATATCTTTTCCCGTACTTTGCGCTGTGCTGCTTAAAGCCGTATTCAATCTGCCTCTCGAAATCCTCCAGGCCCTCTTGCATTTTTTTGCCTATTCCCTCCATTCACTGCCCCCTTATTTTTTTGCGAGGAGGTTTTTTGCGATTCCCTCCATTTCGCTCGGCAGCAGCACCACTATTTTTTCAGAGGGATCCGCGGCAATTTCCTTTATTGTCTGCAGCGTCCTCAACTGCATTCCCCCGCGGGATTTTGCGAGGTTTTCCGCCGCTCTTTTGAGGTTCTCGGATGCGGAGAGCTCTCCCCTCGAAACGATAATCCTCCCCCTTCTTTCTCGCTCCGCCTCTGCCTGCTTTGCCATAGCGCGCTTCATTTCCGCCGGCAGCTCTATTTCCTGTATTTTAATGGACGTAATGTCTATTCCCCACTCGTCTGTTTCCGCGTCCACGATGTTCTTTATGTCGTTGCTTATCTTCTCCCTTTCCTGCAGCACGAAGTCCAGCTCGTGGTTTCCTATCACGTCACGCAATGCGCCCTGCGTGTACTGTGCAACGGCGTAGGAGTAGTCCTCTATTCTTATAACCGCCTTCGCGGCATCCATTACCCTGAAGTAAACAACAGTATTCGCCAGAACGGGAATGTTGTCCCTTGTTATCACTTCCTGCCTTGGAATGTCCGCCGTCCTTATGCGCATGTCAACATAGATCATTTTCTGCAGTACTGGAATAATGAAATTCAGTCCGGGATTCCTCACCCCGGAAAACCTGCCAAGTGTCAGCACTACGCCCCGCTGCCATTCCTTCAGAACCCTTATGGATGCAAGCAATAGAACCACCAAAAATATTCCCAGCGGCAAAACTAGAACGAAGAGTAGTGCCGCCATTAAAGAAAAACCATCTGCCAATTAAAATCCCCCCAGACAAAATCCTCAAAGCAAAAAAACTGCATTTATACAGCATCAAAATAATTAAAAATAATGCTAGCGGGAAAAATAATGCTAGCGGGCGGAAACCGCAAGGGCTCTCGGAAAGTAAGCCCCTTTTAAAACTTTTTTCGTTTTCTTTTTTTAGGCGTTTTAAATGCAGGATTTCAGGTGCAAAGTGCTTTCCATTGAAAGGGTGAAGGAAAGAGGCAGGAATTCATACTTAATCATCCGCTTGAAGAAGCCCGAGGGCTTCAAGTTCAGTGCGGGACAGTACGTATTGCTCGCGCACCCGGGACTCAGGCAGGAAAAAAATTCCGCAGAACTGCTTTTCCGCCCCTACTCCGTTGCATCCTCTCCGTACATGGAGTTCCTTGAATTCTGCATTGCGGTAAAGTACAGCGGGGGACTGACTGAATTCCTCGAAAAGAATTTGCGGGTAGGCGGCGAACTGGTAATGCGAGGTCCCTTCGGCGAAATCATTCCTTTCAGAGAGCATGAAAAAATTGTCTTCGTTGTCACGGGCGCGGGCATTGCGCCTGCAATTTCCGTGCTCCGCGACCTCTGCCTCGAAGGCATGAGCAAGCCGGTGCAATTGTTTTATGGTTTTCCAACCTGCGAGCATTTCCTGTACCGCGCCGAGCTTGAAAAATGCTCCTCCGACAACAAGTGCTTTTCGGTTTACGCGGCTGCTAATGAGGAAGGAGGATGCTGCTGGCGCGGCGTCTGCGGTTACATACAGCCAACACTCGAGGAAGCCGGCTTGCGCGATGAAAAAGCGCACTATTACCTCTGCGGCAGTTCCGGTTCACTTAAAGCAATGCGCGTTGCCCTGAGGAGGATGGGCATTAAAAAGGAAAGAATCCATTTTATTGCGGGGTGAAAAAATGAAGTTTGATTCCCTTTTGTTCGGCACTGCGGGAATTCCCCTTTCCACAGCGCCCAGCAATACAGTGAACGGAGTAAAGCATGTGCGTGCCCTCGGCTTGGATGCAATGGAACTCGAATTCGTGCGCAGCGTGAACGTGAGCGAAGAACTCGCGCCTCAGGTGAAAAGAACCGCGCAGGAGGGAAGCGTTGCCCTCACATGCCACGCGTCCTATTTCATCAACCTCAATTCTTCGGAGAAAAAAAAGCGCGAGGCAAGTAAAAAGCGCATTCTCGACGCCGCGCGCCGCGCTTGGGAGTGCGGCGCTTTTTCCGTGTGCTTCCACGCGGCATTCTACCAGAAGCAGGAACCGGGAAAAGTGTACAGTGCAGTGAAGGACTCCCTGCAGGAAATCGTTTCCGTGCTCCGTGCGGAAAAAAACGAAATCTGGGTCAGGCCCGAAACCACGGGCAAGCGCTCGCAGTTTGGTTCCCTAGAGGAACTGGTTGAATTGAGTTCCGAGTTGGATGGAGTGCTGCCCTGCATTGATTTCTCGCACTTGCACGCCCGCTCTGCTGGAAAAATGAATTCCGCGGAGGAATTCCGTTCCGCGCTCGAGCTCGTGGAAAAAAAGTTGGGAAAGAATGCGCTTAAAGAAATGCACTGCCATGTTTCAGGAATTGCCTACTCCGACAAGGGGGAAAAGCACCACCTGAATTTGGAGGAGAGCGATTTAAAGTACAGGGAACTGCTCCGCGCCCTCAAGGAATTCGGTTGCAAGGGCGTGGTCATCAGCGAGAGCCCCAATATTGAAGGCGATGCATTGCTGCTGAAAAAAGAGTTTTCAGGGCTCTGATTATTTTCACCTTCCTCTTCTGGGTTTTCTTATTGTAGGGGGTTTTTTCGGTTTTTTCACTTCTTGTTTCAGGACCCGTTTCGGCGTTCTCGCAATGCCGGTTATGAGCTCCGGCGTGAGATGCGGAACCATTTTTGTTCTCCTTATTTTTGGAAGCGGTAAGGGGATTCTCTCCCACCTTATTTTCACTCTTTCCTGCCGTGTTTTGAGCCTCTTTTTCCTGCCGCCCCTCCTTGCCACGAGGAGGTTTACAACTTTCCTGGGTAAACCCAGCAGTTTCCTGATTCCTATTTTTCCCCTTGAACTGACACTGAGTTCGGTTATTGACGTTTGCGGGATTGTTGCCCCGAATTTTTGTATTTTATAGGCGGCTAATTCGTTTATCCTCCTTTCTCTTCCGTGGTCGAGGTCCCATGTCATCGTTGCTATTGTTGCCCTGTGGCTGAAAACAAATATTATGTCCGCTTCCGATTTCTGCACTGCCCTGTAAAATTCTTCAAGCGACTGCCTCTTGCCCTCCATTATTTCCGCGGTTCCTCCCCAGCCGTCAATGTATGATTCGTATGAGAGGTATTCGGGATTGGACATTTTCCCTGAACGGCTTCTCGTTTCCCCTCTTTTGAATTTTTTCTTTTTCCAGGGAAACGGAATTTCCCCGAGGCATTCCATGCTTCTTATGGTTCTCCTTATGGTGCTCCTTTTTCTCCTGTATCCGGATTCTTCCAGGGCGATTTCAGCCATCTGCATTGCTCTCGTGTAAGGGCTTGAAATGAATTCAAATGTCGCGTTTGGATTCCTTTCCCTTGCCCTTTCAATTGTTTCAGCCATCCATTTTGCGAATTCCACCGCTTGCTGTTCTCCCGTTCTGGTCAGGGTTGAATGGAAATCCCAGTCCCGTGTTTCAGTCCTTTCAGTTGTCAGTTTTTCCCCTTCGATCGTATACTGGGGATGCCGCATCACGTAAACGATTTTCGGCTTTGCCATTCAAAACACCCTGTTTTTTTCACTTCCGGTCCTGCCCGGCTTTTTGCGGTCTTTTGGGTTTAACAAGGTCAGCATCCCTGAATATAACGTTCCGAAGGTCAACAGGTCTGAATTTTTCAAGCGGGCTCCTGTAAAAGTAAAGACCGTCGTATCCGTGCGCTTCCACCCTTATTCCGGCCCGCCTCAGCCTTTCTACGTATCCCGGATTCGAGGCGATAACGTTCTGATAGTATCCTGCTTCAATGAATGCTTCCCCGCCGGGGGCGAGATGGTTCAGTATACTCTCGAATGCCTGCACTGCAGCGGGCGAGTCCTCTATTGCACCCCTTTTCATCACAATCATGTCGAAGAGAAGCGGCTTTCCTTCGGGCGTGGCAAGCCTCATTGTTTCCATTGCGCCCACATGCCTTCTGTCCGCCAGTTTCCTGTTTTTCTCGTATTCAATGATGTCGTTCCTGTATTCGTTGTAAAGTGCCTGTTCCCGTGTTCCATTGAATTCTTTGCCGGCGAACTTGGAGAACCTTCTTTCGAATTCTTTTAGTGAGGGCATTCCTGCAAGACCCAGCGTATGGATTTCAACCCGGCTTCCGAATGTTCTTTTGATTTCCGCGGGGAATCTCATTAGACCAGGCCCTATTTCAAGAATTCTCACTCCTGCCCTGCCGACAATCCTAGGCCTGGTTTCCTTTTGCTCGAGCCTCCTCCTGATGTTTTCCTTGAAGTCTATCACTTCCCCCTTGGTTCCCCCGAAAATTTCCCTGCAGTACTGCTCGTATGTGTGCTTGTCCCAGCTACGGAACTCGTACCTTTCCTGTCCCCCGCCTTCCCTCACGACTCTGCTCCGTCTACCTCTTCCTCTTGGTTCAGCGAACTCATATTTTCCTTCTGTCTCTTTGCCGAACCTCATCCTGTCCAGTTCCCTTATCATTTTTATCCTGTTAGCTACACTCTCACGGGTGGCTTTCCCCTCATGGACCCTGAAAGGGGGTTTTCTTGGGCGCTTTCCGGCGGTTTTCCCGGCTCTCCCTGTTCCCACAAGCGTGCCCCTGGCTTCAATTCTCCGCATTCTCGCTTTCCTTTCCGCAGCTTCGCGGGCGGCTCGCCTGGCACGGTTGGATTTCAATTCGAAGGCCTCCTCTAAAATAATTATGCCCCTCGAAGGATTTAAAGGTATCGCACAGGGGTTAAATTTATTAACCCCCTTCAGCATAATTTTGTAGCCTTCAAGGCAATTGCCTTTTTTAGAGGAGCGTGTTTTTTAGTGAACGAAGTGAGGGAAATCGCGCGCGCTGTAAAAAACTGGGACGAGCACAAGCGCGTTTTTGAATCCGCGTTGTTCATGGCTCCCGGCTCATTGCAGCTCTCCGATTTAATGAATCTGGTGGAACTAAAAGACAAGCGCATTGCTTTGAGAATGCTGGGCGAGCTCGCAGCGGAATACTCTAACAGGGAAGGAGGCGTTGAAATCGGCGCGGGCGCAGACGGCGTTTTCCAGATGCGCGTAAAGCCGCACCACCTGGAAAAAGTGAAGCATCTCGCAATGAAGAGCGAAATGCACAAGGGGCTGCAGCGCACTCTCGCGCTGATTGCGGTGAAGCAGCCCATAAGGCAGTCTTTGGTCATCAAATACAGGAACAACAAGGCATACGACCACGTAAAGTCGCTTGTGGAACAGGGTTTTGTTGAAAGAACGCCGAGCGGTCGCACCTACCTGCTTTCCACCACAAAAAAATTCAGCGAAGTGTTCGGGGAAGTGAAATTAAGGGAATAACTTTTTGACCGCGGAAAGGGCGTGCTCTTCCATTACAATCCTGCTCGCCTTTTCCTCTGCCGCCAGCCCGGCTTCACGCATTAACTGTATTCCAGCGCGGACGTCCCCGAGTTCCGCGGTTTTTTCATCCAAGATTTCCGCTGCTTCCCTGCTCCACGTGTCCTGGTAGAATGCGAATTTCCTCCTCTCGCGCATTATGTCCAAAATTTCCTCCTTTGAGTAAGCCCTGAATTCAAGTTCCTGCGGCAGAAAGCGCGAGCGGATTCTTTCATCAAGCCCGGCGAGCCATTTGTTGCTGTTCGTAATCGCTATTACTGCGCGGTCCTGCACTTCCTCCAGAACGGAATACAAAAAGTCCAGTTCGTCCGCCTGGTCAATTTCGTCGAAAACGAAAACAATGGGTTTTTCCTCGTTGCGGGATTTAATGCGTGCAAGCAATTGCGCGGAATTCTCCGCGGCTTTCACGCTGTAGCCCAAATCCGCGCACAATTTTGCCAAGATTTCCCCGCTTTTGTCGTAAACCCAGCAGTTCGCATAAGCACAGAGCACTTCACTGCTCTCCGAGAGCATGTCCTCCAGCACCCTTTTCACTGCATGCGTTTTTCCAATGCCGGAACTGCCGAACACAAGCAGGTTGCGGCAGCACTTTCCGTCGCACAGCGGTTTTATCGCCTGCGCAATGGTTTTCTGCTCCTCTTCCCTGTGGGGCAGGAATTTGGGAACGAATTCTGCATTCAATGAATCGATGTTGCTGAAAATGCTTTCATCCGCTCCCAGTGGCTTTAGCGATGGCATTCCAAAATCATTCCTTTTCCATTATTGCGGTTTTTCCTGAAAACAGTTCTGCCAGTTTTTCCGCGTCGGCCCTCGTGCCTGCTGCAACGCCGTAATGCATGGGCACAGCGATTTTTGCTCCAATTGTTTCCGCTGCCTTTGCCGCCTCTTCCGCGTTCATGGTGTAAGTGCCGCCGACAGGCAGCATTGCGATGTCCGTTGCCCCCAAAGAGGACATTTCGGGAATGAGGTCGGTGTCCCCGGCATGGTAGATTTTTTTGCCCCCCAGTTCCAGAACGAATCCCAAGCCGAGCCCCTTGGGATGAAAGGATTTGTTTGCGTTGTACGCCGGCACTGCCCTGATTTTGACCCCTTTCACTTCAAGTTCCTCGCCTTCCGCGATTATTTCAACGCTTCCCTGCACTTTTCCCGCGACCTTCTCGTTGCAGACAATGGTTGTTTCATTTGAGCGTATTTTTTCAATATCAGCGGGAGAGCAATGGTCGTAGTGCTCGTGCGTTATGAGTATAATGTCCGCTTTTTCAGTGCTTTTTATGTTGTAGGGGTCGATGTAGATGACCAGTCCCGAATGCCTTATCTTGAAAGCGCTCTGCCCCAGCCAGTGCACTTCAATTCCTTCCAGTTCCAAAAAGAACCACCCCCCAAAAAGTGGGGGTTAAAAGGATTAAAAAATTAATGAAAGCACGCTTTTTACTGAATTGCGCGGTTTTTATAAAACTTTGGGCAGCCAATACTAAAATGAAACTCAGGATTGACGGAAAGATTTTTGAAAGATTTCCCCGACTGAACATCGGCGTGGTTGTAGCGAAGGGAATAGAAAACTCCGCTCCGCGCAGGGAAGTAACGGCGCTGATTGGGGAAAGGCAGAAAGAAATAAGGGAAAAATTCAGCACAGAAACCCTTTCACAGCAGCCGAAAATTGATTCTTGGAGAAAAGCATACTCTTCCTTCGGCGGAAAGCCGAAAAAGAACAAGTGTTCTGTCGAAGCATTGTACAGGTCAGCCCTTAAAGGCGACGGCGTTAGAAGCATCAACAAAATAGTGGACATTTACAATTACATTTCCCTCAAGCACATGGTTCCGGCAGGCGGCGATGACCTCGACAAAGTTGAAGGAGACATAGTGCTCAAATTCGCCTCCGGCTCGGAATCCTTCCAGGAACTCAACTCCGCGGAAACAAAAAGCCCCAAACAGGGAGAAGTGGTTTACTGTGATGACAGAGAAGTACTGTGCAGGAGATGGAACTGGAGGGAATGCGACAAGTCAAAAATGACCCAGGAAACAAAAAACGTTTGCCTTGTCGTGGAGGGACTTCCGCCCTTTTCAGGGGAGGAAATTGAATCAATCGCCGCCGAGTTGGGTGAGCTGGTGAAAAAACACTGCGGCGGAGAAGCCCGCACGCTTGTTCTCAACAGGGAGAACCCCGAAGCGGAAATTTTTCCCTGAAAGAAGCGAAATTTCTCCCCAAACTCATTTTCACGGGAAAATAACAGGATACACCGGAAACAATGAAGCGAAAAGAATGGACACGACGGACATCAGTTTCACGAGAATGTCCAGCGACGGTCCCACAGTGTCCTTGAGCGGGTCTCCCACGGTGTCTCCAATAACGCTTGAAACGTGCGCTTCCGAGCCCTTGCCGCCGTAGTGACCCTCTTCAATGAATTTTTTCGCATTGTCCAATGCCCCGCCAGTATTCGCACAATAAATCGCGAGCTGCATGCATGAAAGCAGTGCGCCTATCAAAAAGCCCGCCAGGGCAAACCTTCCGAGCAGGAACCCTATCAAAAAAGGCATTGTTATTGTAAGGAGTGCAGGCAAAACCATTTTTTTAAGGCTGCTTTTGGAAGTAATTGCAATGCACCTGTTGAAGTCGGGCTTGCTTTTACCCTTCAGAATGCCGGCATCCGCCTTGAACTGCCTTCTTATTTCCCGCACCATTTTGTTCGCGGTATCGCTTACTCCCTGAATCAAAAGAGCCGAAAACACGTAGGGAACCATTGCCCCGAGGAACAATGCCGCAACAACCGTGCCCCCGATCAGGGGGTTTGTGCTTATTATTTCAATCGACGGAATCTGGACTTCTCCAGCAGAGCCGATCGCCGACCACATGTAAGCGGCAATCAGTGCAAGCGCGGAGAATGCTGCCGAACCAATCGCAAAGCCCTTCCCAATCGCGGCAGTCGTGTTTCCAATTGAGTCCAGGTTGTCGGTGCGCTTCCTTACGGCGTGCGGCAAATTTGAGCCCTGCGCTATCCCGCCTGCATTGTCGGCTATAGGTCCGTATGTGTCCACTGCAACAGTCATTCCCACGAATGAAAGCATTCCGAGAGCGCCGAATGCCACTCCCACGAGACCGGCAAGCCAGTAGGTCAGTACAACCGCGACAGCAATCGCTATTCCGGGAACAAAGGTCGAAAGCATTCCCACAGCCATTCCGTAGGTTACGCCTATTGCAGCGCCGGCGTCGTCCGCTTCAGCCACCTTTTTAACGGGTCCGAAATGCGATGAAGTGTAGTATTCGGAAACATACCCTATTACGATTCCCGTCACGACACCGATTAAAACAGCCCAGAAAACATTCATGCCCAGAGGCGAGACATAAACAATAACGTATGTAAGCGCAACCGTGAGGACTGCGGCAATGCGCGTGCCGTTCATTAGAACGCCCTGCAGTTTTTCTTTTCCCCTGCTTACCAGAACATACATTACGCCAAGCAAACTTGCGATTATTCCGCCCGAAATTATCACCAGCGGCGTGATCACGAGCCACCAGTAGTCCGCGGCGGCAATCCCTGTCCCAGCGGTTATTTTTCCGAGCAGCGCGCCTATGTCCGGGTTGCCCCTTGCAACAAAGAGGTAAAGCATTATCACAATAACTGAAATAATCGATCCAACGAATGATTCGAGCAGGTCTGCTCCTAAACCGCCGACATCACCTACATTGTCTCCCACGTTGTCCGCAATTGTAGCGGGATTTCTCGGATCGTCCTCCGGCAGGTGTTCTTCCGCCTTTCCGACCAAATCGGCGCCCATGTCCGCTGCCTTCGTGTAAATTTCGCCGCCGACCCTGTCGAACAATGCAACGAGCGAAGCGCCCATTGAATACGCGCTCACTATCAGCGCGGCTTTAATGAAGTTCAGATTCCTTCCAATGATCTGGCTTACAATGGGAACAGCCTTTGATTCAATATGGATTACGCTCGGATCAAAAGAGCCCTGGAAAAGGAAAATTACAAGCGTTAGTCCGCCGAGGGCGAGCCCTGCCACTGAGAGACCCATTACTGCTCCGCCGGCCATTGCAACATTCAGCGCTCTTTTTGAATCCTTTCTCGCGGCGTTCGTAACGCGCGCGTTCGCCAGCGTGGCGGAATTCATTCCAATGAATCCCGCGCTCATTGACAGCACTGCGCCGATTAAAAACGCTACTGCAACCTCCCAGTAAAAAATCCCCCAGAGAACTGCCGCGATTACGAGCATTACAAGGGCGAATGCCTTTGCCTCTTCCGTCATGAAGGTCCAGGCACCCTCGCGGATATACGACTGCAGTTCCTTCATTCTTGCCGTGCCTGCGTCGTGCTTTGCCATGACCCGGTGGAACATGAATGCCGAAAGCAAAGCAAGCACTGAAACCAGCGCGGAAATGAAAATCAATTCAAACATTGCCAGACCTCATTTTAAAAAAAGGCAAATTTTTTCTTTTCACCTATCAATCCTCATGGAAAAAAGTTAAAAAAACTACTCCCCCGCCTTCTCCCGCGGGATTCCCGTTTTTTCCGCTGCAAGCAGGAAAAGCGCGGCAGACCAGGCGAAAGGGTGCTCGCTTTTCAGCAGCGCCGAGCGCACGGGCTTTCCGCTTTCATCAAAAATTTCGTGCACTGTTCCCTGCCCGACAATCAGTTCGGCAATTCTCTCCATTTCTTTCCCCGCGCGCTTCCTTTCCCCGAGCCGTTGCAGCGCGATTGCATTCATTGCCCCGAGCCAGGGCCAGCTCAGCCCATTGTGATAGTAGAATGCTTTCGACGGAAAGGTGAAAAAGGTAGCCACGCGCCAAGGAGCGTAATTGGGATAGCAGGTGCGCATCGGCACTTCGGTGAGTTTTTTCTCCGCCACGAATTCCTCTATCCTTGCGCCCTTTTCCCCGTCAGCGATGCCCCACACAATTGCAAGGACATTGCCGTCGCTTGAAAAATTTTCATGCCTTTTCCAGTCAATCCAGTCCGCGTAATATTCCTGCAGCCAGAACTGCCTGTTAATTTCCTTCTTCACCCCTGCTGCCTTTTTCTCATAGCGCCCCGCGAGCGCTTTCTCCCCGAGCGCGCCTGCGATTGCAGCGAATTCTTCGAGAGCACGGCAGTAGCAAACATTCGAGTAAAGCACTTTCCAGCACTTGAACAAAGAGTCAGCCCAGTTGGCAAGCAGTCCCTCCTCGATAAGCATGTCATGATTCCAGTCGTGTCCTTCCACCCACTCCATTGCCTTTCTCACGCCGGCAAAATTCTCCCGCGCGAATTTTTTGTCACCGCTCCTCCGCAAGTAATCCGAAAAAGCAATCACGAAAAGCGCGTTGCCGTCCACGGGATTCGACAGCAGGAGCGGTCTGTATTCAGGTCTTCCCCTCGGCGTTATCAGCCCGGGCAGCTTGCCGTTCTTTTTCTCGTTCAGCAGGAAAAAATACAGCTGTTTTTTCACAACGCTCAAATCGCCGATTGCGCTCGCGCCCAGCGAGGCAAAGAATGAATCCCTGCACCAGTACTGCTGGAAGTGCCCGCGCCCCGCAAAAATGCCGTTTGAGGCATAGCACGCGCGCAGGTCCCTTTTTGCGATTTCGATTGCTTTTCGCGTGATTTTTGATGCCATGAAAGAATAATGCGGGAAGCAGAATTTATTGGTTTCCCTGCGGGGCGCTGTTTTCGCGGTCACGCGTAACCAATTTAATTGTTTTTTATATTATAATCCCTTGCAATGGATACAATAACCCAGTCCAGAGTGCTGGACTCGAACTGCAGTTATTTCGGGCTGAGCGCACTGCAGTTAATGGAATCCGCGGGAAGAGCCGTAGCGGAACAACTGAAAAAAGATTTCGGTTCCAACCTCAACATTGCGGTTTTCTGCGGCACCGGCAACAACGGGGGAGACGGCTTCACGGCAGCGCGCTATCTGGCGAAAGAGAACAGCGTAACAGTGCACTTGATTGGAAAAGAGGAAAGCATTTCCAGAAGCGAAGCGTACAGGAATTTTTTGGTGTTAAAAAATTCAAACGTAAAAGTCCTGCAGCATTCGGACTCCAAGGAACTTCCAAAAAGGGTGAATGCCGACATTGTTGTTGAATGCCTGCTTAGCGTGGGCGCAAAAGGCAAATTGCGCGAGCCGATTGCTTCCGCGGTAAAGCTCTTGAACAAAGCGCGTGCAAAAAAAATTTCAGTTGATTTGCCATGTCCGGGCTTTGACCCCGGCATTGTTTACTGCCTTGCCATGAAAAAGCATCCCGCAGGAATCACGCTGGACATTGGCATTCCCACGGAATTCTACAATTTCGCCGGTCCCGGAAACGTAAAATTTCTGCGGGAAAGGAAGGCGAAATCCCACAAGGGCGAGAACGGCAGCATTCTGGTCATAGCGGGCTCCAGAAAATTCCACGGCGCGGCGGTGTTCGCGGCAAAAGCCGCATCCCTTTTCTCGGACCTGGTTTACGTGCTCACCGAAAAGGAAAACATTCCCGCGCTGAAAAAGGCGGGCGCGGAATTCATTGTCTCGGAGCTCAACAAAAAGAATGCAAGGGAATTCGCCCAAAAGGCGGATGCCGTGCTCGTTGGACCCGGCCTTGCAGTGAACAAGAAGAACAGGGCGCTGCTCGGCTGGCTGTTGAAGGAATTCCCGCGGAAAAAATTCGTGCTTGACGCCGGCGCCCTGCACTTGCTGGGCGCGAAAAAACTGCACAAGAACTGTATTCTCACCCCGCACTCTGGTGAATTCAAAAAAGTGGTCGGGGCGAATGCCTCGCCCCGGGAGGTTTTCCGCAGGGCGAAAGAACTCGGCTGTCTTGTATTGCTCAAAGGACCTATGGACGTTTTGAGCGACGGCTTTTCCCTTTACTACAATTTTTCGGGGAACGCCCTGCTCACAGCGGGGGGCACGGGCGACGTGCTCGCAGGGCTGATTGCAGCGTTTGCGGCAAAAAACGATTTGCTGGATGCAGCGTTAGCTGCGGCATTCCTCAACGGCTTTGCCGCTGACCTGATTGGCGTGGAAAAATCAGCGCTGAACTCGGGAACGCTGTTGGACGAAATTCCGCGTGCCGCTAAATTGTGCAGTGAACTCTACTAACCGGCGGCGAAAGAGTTGAGAATCTGGTTGATGCCCCAGAGAACGAGCCCTATTACTATTGCCACTACAATGTAGAGCCACACGTTGTCCTTCCAGCTCTTGTGCGGAGCGGGAATTCCAGAATGCTTCACTTCGATTATTCTTTCTATCGGGAGCTCTTTTTCAGGAGAAGCGCTTTGCGGTTTTTCCGCCCCTGCTTCTTTCCCCGCTTTCGCGGTTTCCCTTGCGGCTTCCGCTTCCGCTCTTTCCTTTGCGAGTTTGGCTTCCGCTTTCAGTCTCTTCTTCTCCGCCTTGAGCCTTTTCTTTTCAATCTTCGCAAGCTCTTTTTCTTTTGATGACATTGTTTCACCTTTTGAATGCATTCAGCGGGCGTGTGCCATGGCAGGGCTTTTGTAATGAATGTTTTGTATTGCTATTGTTGCCGGCACTTTTTCTTTTTCCAGTGGCAGAACTATTTTGATTATTATTGTTCCCTTTTTTTCAGTGAATGAAAATTCTGCATTTTCTATTTTTTTAAGGGCGCTTTTGCTGATTTTTTTGCCTGTCAGCTCGCTCAAGTACTTTGATGCCCCGAATATTTCAAGGCCGGCAATCTCCCCATTTTTTTCAAGGTCGACGATAAGGTCGCCGAATTCAATGCTTCCTTTTGATTTCCTGTTTTCATTGTAGAGGTAGAGCAAATCTTCCCCGGAATCGTAATCCAGCCTGAATTTACCTGGCATGTTTTTCCACCTTCTTCTGCCACACGAGCCTTTGCTTTATTGCTGTCTTAATAATTATTCTTTTCTGTGAATGATTTAAAACTATTACATAAATGTATGCTATTCTCTTAAAAGGCACAAACCACAATTTATATTTTTCGCCCTTTGCCACAGCGAGCTTTTCCACGAGTTTCAGCGAATCCGGCCTGCGCAGGTGCCCCAAGACCGTTTTCCTGTCAATCTGCCTCTGTCCGAGCCTTAATTCAGCGTGCGGAGTAAAGATTATTTTATAGCCTTTAAGCTTTTCCAGTTTTGAAACGAATTGCTGGCCGTTCATTCCATGAATTAGGGAAGCAGGGTTAAAAAAGGCATTCAGGGTGCGCTTCCGTTAAACCGCTATTCCCATTCAATCGTCGCGGGCGGCTTGTTCGTGATGTCGTAGAACACCGCGGAAACGCCTTTCAGTTTGGACAAGTGCTTCACTATTTTCTCCAGTATTTCGGGCTGCATCCTGTAGAATTTTGCCGTCATTGCCTCCCTGCTTTCAACAGGTCTCAGCACTACTGCCTCGCCCTTGCCGTTCACTTTCAGGGGCAGCAGAACCACAGGGAATTGCCATATGTTTTTGTACAAGCCCGCTTTCATTATTTCCTCGTGCACTATTGCGTCCGCTTCTCGGAGCAAATCAAGCCGTTTTTTTGTCAGCGTTGCCTTTCCCAGTTCGACCTTTTTTATCTTTTTTGGGTGAAGGGAAAAAACCACGCGGTTTATTCCGCCGAACTCGTTTGTCAGTTTCGTGGATGCTTTGCCCAGCCTTTCCCAGTCCAGTTCTCCCTGCAGCAGAGCGGGATGCGCGTAAGTGCGGCTGTCTCCTGCCACTCCCACGCTTTTAACCGGCAGGACGCGCAGGGAAAAGCCGAATTCCTTTGCCTTTTCCGCTGCTTTCTTCTCTATTGCGGCAATCTCTTTTTTGTCCTCCTTTCCGTCCGAGCAGAGGGCGCGTATTGCTAAACCTGGACCGGGAAAGGGGTGCCTCCATATAAGTTCGTCCGGTAATCCGAGTTCTTTGCCCAGTTCACGCACTTCGTCCTTGTACAGTTGCTCCAGCGGCTCGACCACGTTTCCGAGTTCAATCATTTTTGTAATTTGCTCCACGCGGTTGTGGTGCGTCTTGATTTTGTCCGCGTGTTTTGTGCGGGCGGTTTCAATCGTGTCGGGGTAAATTGTTCCCTGTGCGAGCAGCCATTCTTTTTCCCTCACTCCGGCTTTTCCTATTTCTCTCTCGGTTATTTCAACGAAGAGCTTTCCTATTATTTTCCTTTTTTCCTCCGGTTCCACGACTCCTTTCAGGGCGGAAAGGAATTCTTTCTCCGCATTGATTACTTTCAGTTCTGCCAGTTCCAGTTTTTCCAGCGTTTTCTCTATGGAGGCGGTTTCGTTTTTCCTCATAAAACCGGTGTCCACGTGCAGCGCGAATATTTGCTCGCGGGGCAGCGCCCTTCCCAGCATTGCCATTGTTACAGTTGAATCAACCCCGCCGCTCGCGAGAATGAGCACTTTTTTGTTTCCTGTCCTTTCCCTCATTTTTCCCGTTTCCTTTTCCACGTAATCGTGCATTGACCAGTTCCTTTCGCACTTGCAGGCGTCGAACAAAAAGTTGGCGAGGATTTCCATTCCGTGTTCCGTGTGCGTTACTTCGGGGTGGAACTGCACTCCGAAGATTTTTCTCTTGAAATCTCCCATTGCCGCGATGCGGCATTCCTTTGTCGTTCCGAGCAATTCAAATCCTTTGGGGAGCTCCGAAACCTGGTCGTGGTGGCTCATCCAAACCGTCTGCTTTTCAGGAGTTCCCTCAAACAGCATTTCCTGGTTTTCCACTTCCAGTTCCGCGAAACCGAATTCCCCTTTCCCGAGTTTTTTCACTTTTCCCACGAGTTCGTCCGCTAGGAGATGGTGCCCGTAGCATATTCCGAGCACGGGAATTCCGAGGTCCAGTGCGGAGGCATTGAATTTTATTTTTTTGTCTGAAATGGAGTGCGGGGAACCGCTGAGGATTATTCCGCAGGCGTCCTTAAATTTTTCCAGGGGGGCGTCAGGTAGGGCGATTTCGGAATAAACGCCGAGTTCTCTCACCCTTCGAGCAATGAGGTGGCAGTACTGCCCTCCGTTGTCGAGCACTACTATTTTTCCTTCCATATAAACCTTTGCTGTTAGCAAAATAAAAAGTTTTCTCTGCGGGAATTAGGGTTTTGCATTTTTTTCGCGGGATTCCCCCTGAATTTTCACGGCAGAGTTTTTTATGTAGCAAAAACGCAATTACTCTTTTAAAAACTTCTTGTGTAATCTGTAAAGTGTTGGGAGTTAAGGAGGCAGGTTATACCGCCGAGCGGTTCCCTGGCTTGCCTCTTTTCTTTTCGCTTCTCTTTTTATGGCTTCGCGCTTCTTTCAGCGTTCTTTTTTCGCGGAATTTTTGCTTGGAGGGAACGCTTTTTTCCCTGCTTTCCCGCCGGCTTTCCCGCGGTTTTTAGTATCGCCTTTTTGTATTTGGAGAACGCTCTCCCGTACTTCGGCAGGAATTCCGGCTTCACCAGCTTGGGGATTTCATCCAGCACGAACGTGTCCTCTGCCGAGATTTTACCGTAATAGAGCCTTTCGAGCCTGCCGCCCCTTGCAATGAAGTCCCTTATGAGTTTTCCTCCCGCGAGATAGTAGAAGTCCTTGGTCAGGCCGCCGCGCTCCACGGTGTTCGAAAGCCCGCGCTTTGCCCTCTGCGTCAGCTGGTAAGCTTTTTCTGCTGGAAAAAATTCGCACATGTATTTGAACGTGTTGTAAAAGGAGTTCCTCTGCGCGAAGTCCACCGCCGCAACCCTGCCCGCGTATTCGTATACTCTTTCCTCGCTTTTTCCCGCGAACACTTCCTCGTTGACCACAGCCAGGCCTTCCTCGGAAAGAAGCCAGTCCGTTCCCGGTCCCTGGATGAACAGGCGGAACGGCTGAACCTTTCCGTTGAGGTGTCTGTACACGTGCGTTTCGATTTCGTGCACGATGAGCCGTTTTATTTCCTCTTTGGAGTAAAGCGTGTCGCCCCTTATTTTCAGTGCATTGTTTCCCGGCAGGGTAACCGCGTTCGGGGAAATGTTTTCGTCCACGAGCGCCTGCCATTCGATTTTTCTTTTCCTGAATTCGGCGTTGAATATTTCCGCGGCGCGCTCCGAGGGAATTTCCTTTTTTTCCTTTTCCTTGGGCGCTTTCGCGAGGATTTCGAACGCTTCCGCGACAAGCTCTTTGCCCGGCTTTCCGTAGAAGGAAACGCTTTTCTTTTTCAAATCGTTGCTTCCGATGCTGCGGATGAATTCCATTCTTTTAAGCGATTCGTTCTTCTTCTTTCTTATCAGTTTTCCGAGCCCGCGCTCCTCCACTTCCATTTCCTTTAACTCTTTCATTATTTTTGCGTACTCGGGGGTTATTGTGAAGTGGGAGAAAACGGGGTTTTTTGATATGTAGGTGAATCTCGGGTTGTACTCCTCTCCTTTCTTCAGCGCTTCGAAGAATTTTTCCCTCTGCATTACAGAGTTTGTGGGCTCGACAAACTTGAGCAAATCGGTTTCCAGCAAATCGATTATTTCAAACAGCTTGTTCTCCAAAGCCAAGAATCCGTTCTCCTCTTCCATAACTCCTATGACGGGGAATTTTCTTTTAACTTTAAGCCCTGCTTCCAGCCATTCCTGAACCCATTGCCGCAAGCCTGATTCCTATGATTCCGTTTGGGTTGCTGGTGTAGTGCTCCTTCAGGTCCTCGGTGAAATCGTGCATCGAGTCAATCCATTTCTCGCTTATTTTGTAGAGCTTTCCGTTCTCTTCAAGGACCTTTTTTCCCGCGAGTTCCTTCACCTGCTTGAATATCGCCTGGTAGGAGCACCCGAATCCGTAAGTGCGCACCATCCTGTTGTGTATCTGCTTCACGGTCAAAGGCCATTCGTTGCAGAGAATTGAAACAATCAGTTCCTTTGTGGAGTTTTCAGCCCCCTTTCCGCCCGGGATTAAAAACAATCCAAGCAACATACTAATATCTTTTTATGTGAACGAAAATGTTTAAAAAACCCTATTTTCAACCAAAAAGTTAAGCAAATCCGCTCCATAGGTTAATTAATTAACCAAAAACTTGCCAGAGTTTAATTTTCGTTTAGGGGCGGTTTTTTCTGCAAACGCCGAAAATCAGGCATTCAGTCCGAACCTTCATCGTTTGCCGTTTAAAAGTTACTTTTTCGCGTGTTTTCCGCCTCCGCCCAGGGCATTATTTACTTTTTCCCGTTACACATTAACCAAAAAGTTAATTTCTGTTCAACTTCCGCGTTTCCCGCGCGCGGGGCGGGGAAGGGGCTGAGGAAAAGATTTTTCTTTTATAGGTTCTCTAATTAATTAGCCGCGGGCTTCAGCGCGGAGAAAAGCCGGGATGGCGGAGCGGTTAAACGCGCCAGGCTTGAGACCTGGTGTGCTGCAAGGCACACGGGGGTTCGAATCCCTCTCCCGGCGCTGCCCTTTTCTTTGCAAAAGAAAAGGGTAAGTTGCCCAAAAGAAAAGAAAAACTGGTTCTGAAAGAAAAAGTGTAAGTTGCCAAAAAGAAAATTAGGTTTCCCCGGGCCTAATTCAGAATCAGTTCAGCGGTCCCTGCTGTGGCCAGGGCTTGCCTCCCTGCGCGCAGCCCCGTGCTTTCCGCCGCGCCTGCCCATTTCTATGTTTTGTCTCCGTTTTTCCTCCTGCCTTCTTGCTTCCTCTTCTGAAATTTCCCTTCTTCTCCTTGGCATTACTACAAAACCGCCTTTTTTCCTTTTTGGGGCTCTGGGAGTGTGCCTCAATCCCTTGGCTTTGGGTTTCTTCGCTGGCTTCCTTGGCTGGTTTAATCCAAGGAGTCTCATTCTCTTGGCGGTTTCCTCCTTTCTCTTGGCTCTTGAATTGCGTTTTGGAGGCGTGTAGGTCGGTTTCCTCTTGTGCATAAAATCTTCCAATCAGTCAAAGTACAGTAAAATTAGACGTATTTAATTATTTATATTTATGGTTTCGGCGGCGCTGCCAGTGTTGGGCGTTTTCCTCTCGCCCGCGCTATTCCTTCCTTCCCATTATTGTCGCCATGAGCGCGTTCTGCGCGTGCATCCTGTTTCCGGCTTCGTCGAACACAACGCTCTGCTTTCCGTCAATGACTTCGTCCGTTACCTCCTGCCCGCGGTCGGCGGGAAGGCAGTGCATGTAAATTGCATCCTTGCTGCACAGCTCCATTTTTTTCCGGTCGCATATCCAGTCCTTGTGTTCCGCGGACAACTTGTTCGCGAGGTCCTTGTCCGGTTCAGTGCGCTTGTTCCATGGCCCGATTAGCGCATCCCTTGGGGTCCATGCTTTCGGGTATACCACGTCCGCGCCCTCGAACGCTTCCTTCATGTCCTCCGATTCCTCGAAGCTGCCGCCGAACGTGTCCGCGTATTCCTTGCACCTTTCAATAACGCTTTCTTCCAGTTCAAATCCCTTGGGTCTCGCAAAGACAACGTCCATTCCCATCATGGTAGCAGAGAGAACGCAGCTTGTTGGCACTGCTAAAGGCTTCAGCCCGCCGGAGTACGCGTAGCTCATCACGTACTTTTTCTTCTCGTATTTTCCGCGCAAATGCTCGTCTATTGCCTGCCAGTCCGCTAGCGCCTGACAGGGGTGGAATACGTCGTCCTCCATGTTTATAAGGGGAATGTCTGACCAGCGCGCGAATTCCTGTATTATTTTGTGGCCTTTTGCGTACTTCCACTGCACGGCGTCGCCGTAGATTCTTATCGCAATGGCGTCTCCCATCTCGCTCAGAACGCGGGCAACATCCGCTATTCTTTCCGTTTTGTAGGGCACGTCCTCTCCCGGGAGAGCGGGGCGATAAATTTTGCTTGGATCCAGAAAGTGCGCGTGCCCCCCGAATTGTGTCATTCCCGCTTCGAAGCTGTTTCTCGTTCTCAGTGAATCGTTGAAGAAGAGCATGAAGAGCGTCTGCGAGGGCAGAAGCGGGTGCGGAATTTTCTTTTTGTATTCCGCTTTCAATTCTTTCGCTATTTCAATCAGTTTCTTCCAGTCCTCCCGGCTCCAGTTGTCGTTAAGTTTTTTGTCCTTTTCAGCATTCTTTCCCAGCATTTCCGGCTCGATCCAGTCTCTTCCCTCAAAAAGTCCGACATAATCCTTCATTCAAATTCCCCCTGTTTTTTCAGAGAATGTTCGGAAAAAAAGTTAAATGTTTTGGCTCTATACGCTTAAGCATCTGCATTCGCGCTGGTCCTGTTTTTTCCCTAGCGGGAATTCACTCAATAAGCTCGAGCAGCCTTTTCTCGAGTTCCATTTTCTTGTGGAGGAATTTGAGCGTTCTAATGTAATCCTTTGAGCCCGGCCTCTCCCTTTTGGCGATTTCGAACAAAAGCATGTTTTCGTTTAATTCCCCTTCCACGCTGCGCCCTCCAGTAGCGGCTCTATTCCAAGGGATTCCGCGAATTCCCTTATTTCCCTGCGGAGCCCTGCCGCTTCCTTCTTCAGTCCTGCGAGTGCCGGCATTCTTTTCTTCGGCACGAGGTGGTCAAAGCCCCCTGTTTCCAAAGCGTGCAGCGTTCCAATCGGATGGGGGCTTTCGGGCAGTTCCAGGGGGTGATGTGAGTGCATTGCCCTCCACAGCGCTTCAGTTTGGAGCAGCGTTCCCCTCACCCTTTCTCTGGTTTTTCCTTTGGGCGAGCGGATTCTCCTTACCATTGTTCTGGCAAGCGAAATGGGCTTGCGCACTGCGTCCTTTACTCTTTTTCCCCTGCGTCTTTCCTCAGGGGAAGAGACCCTGTGGGCGAATCCCTTGAAAGGCAATTTATCACCAGCAATATTTAGCACTCGCATTGTTTAAATTGCTTTCCCTCCCTGCATTTCTCATGGCATTCCTGGAATTCGCGTTCAATGTCCTGGAACTCAAAGACCTGGAGAGGACGGGCTGGAAAGTCCGAGAGGTAAGAATGCCCGAAAGCGTTGCGGACCACTCCTTTTTTGTGGCGCTTTTGTGCCTTCTTTACGCGGAAGAGGAAGGTCTGAATGCCGGCAGGTGCGTTTCCCTCGCTTTGGCGCACGATTTGCACGAAAGCATCTGCGGCGACATTTGTACCAGGGAATTCGAGCACGAGCAGGAAGTGCCGAATGCCGAAAAGAAAAGAATTGAAGCAAGTGCAATGGAGGAACTTCTCAAAACCGCGCCGGAAGGCAGGCGCGGAACCCTCAGGGCTATATCAATGGAGTATTTCGACCAGAAATCAGGGGAAGCGGTGTTTGTACGCGATATGGACATGGTTGAAATGTGCCTGCAGGCGCTTTATTACGTTAAAAAAGAGCGCACAACGCAGGATTTGGGGGATTTTTTCAGGAAAACCGAGAGGGATTTGCACACAAAAACCGGAAAAAAGCTGTTTGAAAGCATTAAAAAAGCCCTTTGAAGCCCTTTCCGCAGCCAGGGAAAAAAAACAAAACCTTTATTAATCTTTTTCGGTTAAATAATTATTGCGGGGATTATTACTGGTTCTAGTAAGCCATTCCCATGGCGCCAGCCAACTTTCCCGGTGATCCCCGCACCTCTTTGCTTTTCTTTTTCTCCGCGCAAGCGCGCCTGCGCGCTGGCACGGAAAAGAATTAAAAACCTCTCCGGGCTTATTAATTCCATGCCGCTGTCAGGAAAAGAGGAAAAAATTTTCCGCAGCATTGTCGTTGCCTCGGAGAACGACCCAAACAATCCGGAGTTCCCTCCAGATGCCCCGAAATTTCCCGCGACGCCTACTTACAGAATTAAGGTTCCGGGTTTCACCAACGTGTGGCTGAAGGATGAAAGTAAGAATCCAACGGGAACGCACAAGGACAGGATGGCGTGGGAAATGGTTGTATCCTACCGCGACATTCTCCTCGCAAAAAAGCGCGGGCAGATTAAGGGAATGCTGCCCCAACTTTCAATAATAAGTTTCGGTTCCGCGGCGATAGCAATACAGTCAATGCTCCGCGGGTACAAACTTCCAAACCTCAAGGTTTTAATCGACCGCAACTTTATTGAAGCGGAAGCCCTGAAAGCAATGGAAAAACTGGGCTGCGAAATATACGAAACAAACCTTTCAAAAAAGGCACTGAACTGGAAGGAAATCCTGCTTCTCACACACAACGAATCCGGTTTTGACATTACCTCCAACGAAGCCCTGGACCCAACCACACGATTTTACGACTGGCTGAGCTATGAAATAATCAATTCCTCGCCGGACTACTGCTTTATTCCCTTCGGCACAGGCAATCTGTACGAGAACATTCTCAACATAAACAAGAAAGAGGTTTCCACCTCGCACCACGACCCGCGCTTCAAGGGCAGCGTTGAAAAGCTCAGGAAATGCAATTTCATGGGCGCGACATCAAACAACCCCAAAACGAAGGCAAGCAAGCTTTATTCGCCGCATTTGCCTTTCGTTCACCTTGACGAGCAGTGGCTCAAGCTCTACAAGTCCTCTGGCTTCTGCGGGCAGGAATCCAATGTCTACTTGATAGGGGAAAACTATCTGGACAAAGCGCTGGCAATAGCGGAAAAGCAGGGCGTGCAGTGCGAGCCCTCCGGTATCGCAGGTCTGGCGCTAATGCTCCAGCTGAAGAACAAGCTGCCAAAAAACAAGAAAATGCTCATAGTGAACACGGGAAAAACAAAGTTCCCCTGATAGTTCCCCGGATAAAAGCCTTTAAATAATTCTCTCCAAATTAATTACTATCGTTGCTGTGCGGAGAATGCCGAGGTGGCGGAGCGGTTAAACGCGCCAGGTTGGAGACCTGGTGTGCCTTCGGGTACACGCGAGTTCGAATCTCGCCCTCGGCGCTGCCCTTTTCTTTGCAAAAGAAAAGGGTAAGTTGCCCAAAAGAAAGCATTTTCAGGATAAAGTTAATAAACTCCTTCAGCACTAATTATATCAGCAGTCGGGGTGAAATTGAATGGCAAGACCGCTTATTGTTGCAAGGATAAGGTATGCTTTGCAGCGCTTCAGGAAAGCAGGTAAAGAACTTAGGCAGGTCACTCATAAAAGTGCCCTTGAAGAGGTTACCCATAAAAGTACTAATGAGGTTGTGGGTGCCAAGTCATGGGGAACGCGAAGAGGGCAGAGGTTGCCCATGGCGCGCCCGAGGAGAAAAAGGAGAGAGTCAACCGGCAGGAGGGGGTCCTTCCACAAGTGGAACCCTTGATCTGGATTTTTCATTTCTCCAAAAACTTTTTCACTGCGACGATTTCCTCTATTTTTAACTGCTCTTTCAGTTTGCGCATTTCGTCCAGTTTCCCGCTGAGTTCCGCGGTAAACGAGCCGGATTCCGTGTATTTCAGTGCCACTTCAAACCCGCGTTCTATTGCCTTCATTTTTAGGTCGAGCACTCCGATTTTTTCCAGTTGTTCGTTGAAATAGCAGCTTGCAAGAAAGAGCTCGTCGTTGCTCAGGTCTTTTTTCGCATAGCACTTTTTTTCTTTCAGTGCGGGCGGCTCCATTATTCCCAGGTGGTGTTTTTCGCTCAGCGCGTGCAGGGTTTCGTCCTCGAGCGCTCGCGTTGTCCTCAGCAGTCTCTTCCAGTCCCTGAGGTCTGCGGTCTCGTTGAATCCCAGTTGCTTCCTGAATTCCTTTTCCTCGCTTTTTTTCCTCCGCGAGTCGTGCCTTGCGGCTCTCCTTTTCAGGTGCTTCAGTTCAATCCGGCCTATGTCCGAATAATCTCTTTCCCTTCCGCGCGGCATGCAATCATTCTAATTTTGATTGAAAGTTTTAAAAACTCTTCCTTCTTTCCATAGCTAACCTTCTTTTTTGGAGCGTAATTTCAGAGCTGGAATCAATGAACGGAAGCATTGTCACGCTGGATATTGAAAACGGCGAGGAAGTCATTGAAAAAATCCACAGTTTTATGGGCGAGCGCTGCATTGACATGCTCGTTCCGCTGGAGGCAAGGGGCAGGATTCGCGACTTCAGGCTCGTTCCCTTGGGAAAGGGCGCTTCATTCCTTGAAAGCGATTTTTCCGAGCCGTTTGAAATACGCTCGATTTACGGGAAGATTCACAGGGACGGCGACGGCTATTACACGAACATAACGGTTTCCGTCAGCCAGAACGACCTGAATGCGAGGCACGGCATGCTCCAGAGGGCAATTGTTTCCGACCACCTTGAACTCAGACTGAGAAAAATCAACTTAAAAAAGATAATAGAAGCATAATTATTACATGACCGGAGAAAAGAAGCAGGGAAAACCGCGGGGGAAAGCACGGGAAAAAGTGCAGGAAGAATGCGTTTTCTGCAGGATTGTGCAGGGAAAAATCCCGAGCGCAAAAATACTTGAAACAGGTTCGGTGCTCGCATTCCTGGACATTGCGCCGATAAACAAAGGGCACTCGCTTGTAATTCCCAAAGCGCATTACTCTGGCATCCACGACATTCCGGAAAAAGAGTTCAGGGAAGTTGCTGCAGCTGTAAAGCGCGTTGCCTCCGCTGTAAAGCGTGCAACTGCTGCAGAGGGAATCAACGTGCTGCAGGCGAACGGAAAAGCCGCGGGACAGGAGGTAATGCACTTCCACGCGCACGTGATTCCGCGCTTTTCTGGGGACAATTCCGGCTTCAAGTGGCAGAAAAGGCCTTATGCCGAGGGCGAAATGCAGGCGCTGCAGGGGAAAATCAGGGTGGAACTAAAGTGACTTTTGCAAGCGGCTGAATTATTTTTCAACCTTCTTTTAGCTACCCTTCCTTCTATTTCAGCAAATTCCTTATTTTTTTGTAATATATTGAGTGCAAAAACAGCCAGACTGGAATAGGTGCGTAGATTGTGATAATGAAATATGGGTTTACTGCAAGCCATTCAAGGTTGAAAAGAGTAATTAATTCATAGGTGAATACCTCGAGATTCCATAGGAGCATCCCGCTGTACGCTATCAGAAAAGGGAAAAAAAGAAAGCGCTCAGCGCTTCTGGCAAATACCTGATCGGAATAATCAACAGAAGAGGGCGATTTTCTTAGGAAGTAGGAAACCGGCACCAATAATATGAAGCCGCTGATTAAATAGAAAGGCAAAATAATTGAGTTCAAGTTTTGCAAAAATAAAAAATCAAAAAAATCAAAGCTTTGAGGGTTGTAATTTAGGCCGATTTCTACAAGTGATCTGATTTTTTCTGTGGAAGCTTCAAGTATTTCATTTCCAAACAGTGAAGCAGAAGCAATAGTGCAAATCATCAAAAGAACTGAAAAAGCTGGTTTTTCAAAAAAAGAAGATGCTTTTTC
>Ga0180432_10000815_pt1 | contig 50530 bp, 48 predicted proteins | sample SS_ome_10_FD_132414 | JGI IMG/M metagenome (GOLD analysis project Ga0180432, IMG submission 132414) | Hypersaline lake sediment archaeal communities from the Salton Sea, California, USA - SS_1_MS_2 metaG | ecosystem: Environmental > Aquatic > Non-marine Saline and Alkaline > Hypersaline >...
GCTCCTCGGTCTTCACCTGCACCACGGGGCAGGGGCCCGCCTCGATGACGGTCAGCGGCACGCGCTGGCCGTCCTCGGCGAAGATCTGGGTCATTCCGACCTTGCGTCCGATGATCGCCGCCACGGTCAGACCTTGATCTCGATGTCGACGCCGGCAGGGAGGTCCAGGCGCATCAGCGAGTCCACCGTCTTGGGGGTGGGCGAGAAGATGTCGATGAGGCGCTTGTGCGTGCGCACCTCGAAGTGCTCGCGCGAGTCCTTGTCCTTGAACGGACCCTTGATGACGCAGTAGCGATGGCACTCGGTGGGGAGCGGCACGGGGCCGGAGATGGTCGCGCCACTCCGCTGCGCCGTCTCCACGATGGACGCCGCGCTCTTGTCGATCAGCTCATGGTCATAGGCCTTGAGCCTGATGCGGATCTTGTTCTGCGTGATCAAGGTTCGGTCTTCTCGTTCGTCTGGTGCTGCCCGGGGAAAACGAGGGCCCCGCCGCCCTCAGGGGGCGACGGGGCCCGTACAGCGGGAACTGCTACTCGAGGATCTGCTCCACCACTCCGGCGCCCACGGTGCGGCCGCCCTCGCGGATGGCGAAGCGCAGGCCGTCCTCCATGGCGATCGGCACGATGAGCTCCACCTCGAGCACCGCGTTGTCGCCCGGCATGATCATCTCGGCGCCGTCGAGCAGCTGGATGACGCCGGTCACGTCGGTGGTGCGGAAGTAGAACTGCGGCCGGTAACCGTTCACGAACGGCGTGTGGCGACCGCCCTCCTCCTTGGAGAGCACGTACACCTGCGCCTTGAACTTCGTGTGCGGGGTGATGCTGCCGGGAGCGGCGAGCACCTGGCCGCGCTGGATGTCCTCGCGCTTGACGCCGCGCAGAAGGGCGCCGATGTTGTCACCGGCCTGCCCCTGGTCGAGCAGCTTGCGGAACATCTCGACGCCCGTGACCACGGTCTTCTCGATCTCCGGCTGCATGCCGACGACCTCGACCTCGTCATTGACGTTGATGATGCCGCGCTCCACGCGACCGGTGGCGACGGTGCCGCGACCGGTGATGGTGAAGACGTCCTCGACGGGCATCAGGAAGGGCTTGTCCACGTCGCGCTCGGGGAGCGGCACGTAGTCGTCCACCGCCTGCATGAGCTCCAGGATCTGCTCCTGGGCGGTGGCGTCGCCGTTGAGCGCGTTGAGCGCCGAGACCTTGATGACGGGGATGTCGTCGCCCGGGAACTCGTACTCGCTCAGCAGCTCGCGCACCTCGAGCTCCACGAGCTCGAGCAGCTCCTCGTCGTCCACCATGTCGGCCTTGTTGAGGGCCACCACGATGTACGGCACGCCCACCTGGCGGGCGAGCAGGATGTGCTCACGGGTCTGGGGCATGGGGCCGTCCGCGGCCGACACCACCAGGATGGCGCCGTCCATCTGGGCGGCACCCGTGATCATGTTCTTGATGTAGTCAGCGTGACCGGGGCAGTCGACGTGGGCGTAGTGACGGCCCTCCGTCTCGTACTCCACGTGCGAGGTGGCGATGGTGATGCCGCGCTCGCGCTCCTCAGGGGCGTTGTCGATCTCATCGAAGCTGCGCACCTCGCCGCCGAACTTCTGGCCGAGCGTCTGGGTGATGGCAGCAGTGAGGGTCGTCTTGCCGTGGTCGACGTGACCGATGGTGCCCACGTTGACGTGGGGCTTCGAACGGTCGAACTTCTCCTTCGCCATCACACGCTCCTCATGCGCGTCCGAGCGGGCTGCGACCATCAGTGGCGCAACCCGCTGAGTGCTTCCGAAAAAGGCTTTCACATGCAACGCGCGGCCCTGATTGGCCGCGCGTGTGAAGGCCGTCGCTCTTTCGAGCCGGGGGAACATAGCACGCACGCGGCGGCAGGCAAGCGCGACTTCGGTCGCCGCTCGCGCATAGGATCGAACCCATGGATCCCGCACGTCAGGCGCTGCTGGAACTGGCCCGCGAGGCCCGCGGCGCAGTACGCGGGGACGCCGCCACGCGCGAGCTCTACGCCGTGGATGCCAGCCTGTACCGGCGCGTGCCGGTGGGCGCCCTGCTGGCCGGCCACGCGGACGACCTCGACCTGGCCGTGCACGCCTGCGCACGCCACGGCATCCCACTCACCATGCGGGGCGCGGGCACCAGCCTCGCGGGGCAGTCGGTGGGGCGCGGCCTGGTGGTGGATTGCTCCCGGCTGCGCGACATCGAGGTGGATCCGGGGTCGATGACCGCCCGCGTGGGCCCGGGCGTGGTGCTGGACGACCTCAACCGCGCGGCCGCGGCCCATGGCCTGATGTTCGGGCCCGATGTGGCCACGGCCAGCCGGGCCACCCTGGGCGGGATGATCGGCAACAACTCCGCGGGGGCGCGATCGATCGTGCACGGCATGACCGCCGACAACCTCGTGGAGCTCGACGTGGTGCTGGCCGACGGCACACGTGCGGTGCTGCGCCGGGGCGGACCGGCCCCGCCGGCGCTCGAGGCGGCGCGGGCGCTGGCCACCGACCGGGGGTTCCCCGGCCTCATGCGACGGGTGTCGGGCTACGCCCTCGACCGCCTCGCGGGCCCCGACCCCGATTGGCCGGCCTTCCTGTCGGGCAGCGAGGGCACGCTCGCCGTGCTGCGCCAGGCCGTGGTGCGGCTGGTGCGCGTGCCGCCCGCGCGGGCGCTGGCCGTCGTGCCCTTTGCCGACGTCGATGCCGCGCTCGAGGCCGTGCCCGGATTGCTCGAATCCCGGCCGTCGGCGGTGGAGCTGATGGACGCCTCGCTGGTGGACCCGGCCAACCGCCAGCCCGCCGAGCGCGCGCTGCTGGGCGTGGTGGGGAGCGCGCCCGCGATGCTGGTGGTGGAGTACTCGGGCGAGCAGGCCGAGGTGGCGGACCGGGCGGGGGCCCTGGCCGGCGCCACGGTCATCACCGACCTGCGCGACCAGGCGGCGGTGTGGACCATCCGGCGCACGGGGATCGCGCGGGCGCTCCGCACCGAGGGCGACGGCAAGCCCATCCCGTTCATCGAGGACCCCGCGGTGCCTCCCGCGCAGCTGGCGTCGTTCGCCGGCGAGGTGCGGCGCCTGCTGGCCCACGAGGGCATGGGCGACGCCGTGTGGTACGGCCACGCCAGCGTGGGCTGCCTGCACATCCGCCCCATGGTGGACCTGCGGCATCCGGGCGCCGTGGCGCGCGTGCGGCGGGTGGCCGAGGGGGTTGCCGACATCGTGGTCGCGCACGGCGGATCGCTGTCGGGCGAGCACGGCGACGGCCGCCTGCGCGGTGAGCTGCTGCCCCGCATGTACGGCGAGGACCTGCTGCAGAGGTTCGCCGGGGTCAAGCGCGCGCTCGACCCGCAGGGCATCCTCAACCCGGGCATCATCACCGACCCCGAGCCGCTCGACTCAGGACTGCGCATCCAGGCCTCCCCCCCGCTGCATGCCATCGACACCGTCGTGTCGTTCGCGTCCGCGGGGGGCCTGCAGCGGGCGGTGGAGGCCTGCAACGGCAATGGGCAGTGCCGCCGGTCGGACGCCGTGATGTGCCCCAGCTACCAGGCGCTTCGCGATGAGCGGCACTCCACCCGCGGGCGCGCGGTGCTGCTGCGGGCGGCCGTGGAGGGCAAGCTCGACCTGGGCCTGGCCGATCCGGGTCTGGCCGAGGCGCTCGACCTGTGCCTGTCGTGCCGGGCGTGCGCCACCGAGTGCCCGGCCGGAGTGGACATGTCGCGCCTCAAGGTGGAGGCCCTGGTGCACCGGCACGCCGAGCGCCGGCCGCCGCCGTCGGTGCTGGCGGCCGCGCATGTGCACGACCTGATGCGCGCCGGGTCGGCGTCGCCGCGGTTGGCGGCCGCGCTGGCCGGCCAGGCCGAGCGGCAGACGGGGCGCCCGGTCCCGCGGCCCGCGCGGGCCTGGCGGCCACCGCGCGTTGCCGGGGACGGCCCGCCACATGGGCTGTTCGGCGACACATGGACGCGCTTCCGCGACTCCGCCGTGGGCGATGCCGCCGTGCGCGTGCTGGCCACCGCGGGCGCCCGGGTGCATCCCCTCACGGGCGGATGCTGCGGCCGCCCCGCCCTGTCGCAGGGGATGCCCGACCTCGCGCGCTCGCAGGGCGCGCGCGCGCTGCGCACCCTCGCCCCATTCGCCATGGCCGGGCGCCCCATCGTGGTGCTCGAGCCCTCGTGCCTGTCGATGCTGGCCCACGACCTGCCCTGGCTGCTCCAGGACGACCCGCGGGCCGGTTGGGTGGCTGACGCGGTGGTGTCGTTCGAGCAGGCGGTGCTCGACCTGGGGCTGGAGGTGCCGGGCATGGCGGGCGCGCCGCTGGTGCATCGCCACTGCCATGCGCGCGCCGACGGCGACACCGCCGCGGTGGCCGCCATGGGCCCGGGAGCCACGGCCACCGACGCCGGGTGCTGCGGAATGGCCGGCGCGTTCGGCTACCAGCACCCCGAGGTGTCGCGGCTCATCGGCGAGGACCGCCTGGCCCCGCAGGTGCGTGCGTCATCCGCGCCGCTGGTGGCCGCGGGCGTGAGCTGCCGCGACCAGATCGCCGACCTCACCGGCCGCGAGGCGGTGCACCCGGCGGTGCACCTGGATGGCCTGCTGAATGGGTAACCCGGTGCCAGGCACTTAACCGACCCGCGCGCCATGCGCGCGGGTCGGTTAAGTGCCTGGCACCGGGGTGCGGCTACTCGGAGCTTGCCCCCACCTTCGCCTTGATCTCCTCCGCGATGGAGTTGGGGACCTCGGCGTAGTGGTCGAACTGCATGGTGAAGGTGGCGCGGCCCTGGGTGGCCGAGCGCACCGAAGTGGCGTAGCCGAACATCTCGGAGAGCGGCACCTGGGCCTGGATGGTGCCCGTGGTGCCCTTCTCCTCCATGCCGCCGATGCGGCCGCGTCGGCCGTTGAGGTCGCCCACCACGGTTCCCATGAACTCGGTGGGGCACACGACCTCGACCGCCATGAGGGGCTCGAGCAGGCACGGGCTGGCGCGCTTGGCGGCCTCGCGCACGGCCATCGACCCGGCGATCTTGAAGGCGCCTTCGTTGGAGTCGACGTCGTGGTACGAGCCGTCGATGAGCTCCACCTTGACGTCCACCATGGGATACCCGGCCACCACGCCGCCCTCGAGGGCCTCCTTGATGCCCTCGTCCACGGCGGGCACGTACTCCTTGGGCACCGAGCCACCCACGGTCTTGTTCTCGAACTCGTAGCCCTTGCCGGGCTCGTTCGGCTCGACCGAGATGTACACGTGCCCGTACTGGCCGCGACCACCGGACTGGCGGACGAAGCGGCCCTCGATCTTCTCGACGCGCTTGCGGATGGTCTCGCGGTAGGCCACCTGGGGGGCGCCGACGTTGGCGTCCACGCTGAACTCGCGCATGAGGCGGTCGACGATGATCTCCAGGTGCAGCTCTCCCATGCCGGCGATGACCGTCTGGCCGGTCTCCTCGTCGGTGCGCACGCGGAACGTGGGGTCTTCGTCCTGCAGGCGCTGCAGGGCGGTGGAGAGCTTCTCCTGGTCCGCCTTGGTCTTGGGCTCGATGGCCAGTCGGATCACCGGGTCGGGGAAGGTCATCTCCTCGAGGATCACCGGGTTGGCCGGGTCGCAGAGGGTGTCGCCCGTGGTGGTGCTCTTCAGGCCCACCGCCGCCACGATGTCACCGGCAGAGGCGCTGTCGACCTCCTCGCGGTGGTTGGCGTGCATCATCAGCAAGCGGCCGATGCGCTCCTTGCGCTCGCCCTTGGTGGCGTTGATGATGCCGTCGCCCGCGTTGACCGAACCCGAGTACACGCGCAGGAAGGTCAGGCGGCCCACGTAGGGGTCGCTCATCACCTTGAAGGCCAGCGCGGCGAAGGGCGCCGCCGGGTCGGACGGACGCTCCACCTCGTTGCCGCGGTCGTCGATGCCCTCGGCGGGCGGGACGTCCAGCGGAGACGGCATGAAGTCCACGATGGCGTCCAGCAGCGGCTGCACGCCCTTGTTCTTGAACGACGAACCGCAGAGCACGGGGGTCATGTCGATGGCCAGCACCGCAGTGCGGATGGCCTTCTTCATCAGGTCCGGCGTGATGTCGTTGCCCTCGAGGTAGGCCTCGGCCAGCTCGTCGTCGCTGTCCGCGAGCGCCTCGATGAGCTGCTCGCGCGCCACCTCGGCGTCGGTGGTCATGGCCTCGGGGATGGGCCCCACCTCGACCTCGGTGCCGAGGTCGTCCTTGTAGGTGGTGGCGTTCATCTCGACCAGGTCGATGATGCCCGCGAACTCCGACTCGGCGCCGATGGGCATCTGGATGGGCACGGCCTTGGCGCCCAGGCGGTCGATCATGGTCTGCACGGCGGCGTCGAAGTCGGCGCCGATGCGATCCATCTTGTTGACGTACGCGATGCGCGGCACGCGGTAGCGGTCGGCCTGGCGCCACACGGTCTCGGACTGCGGCTCGACGCCGGCGACCGAGTCGAACACGGCCACGGCGCCGTCCAGCACGCGCAGCGAGCGCTCCACCTCGACCGTGAAGTCCACGTGGCCGGGGGTGTCGATGATGTTGATGCGGTGGTCGCGCCAGAAGCAGGTGGTGGCGGCCGACGTGATGGTGATGCCGCGCTCCTGCTCCTGCTCCATCCAGTCCATCGTGGCGGCGCCCTCGTGCACCTCGCCGATGCGGTGGGTTCGGCCGGTGTAGTAGAGGATGCGCTCGGTCGTGGTCGTCTTGCCCGCGTCGATGTGGGCCATGATCCCGATGTTCCGGGTGCGCTCGAGCGGGACCTTCTTCGCCTCAGACACTGAATCTCACCTGTCCGTCACGTATGGCACGGGAGATGTTCCCCCGCGTCGTCTCTGATGAATGCAAGCCGAACCCCGCCGGGATTGGACGGGGAACGGGGGCTACCAGCGGTAGTGCGCGAAGGCCTTGTTGGCCTGGGCCATCCGGTAGAGGTCGTCCTTGCGCTTGAACGCGCCGCCCTGCGATCCGAGGGCGTCGAGCAGCTCGTTGGCGAGCCGCTCGCTCATCTGCTTCTCGCGGCGCTGGCGCGAGAAGAGGACGATCCAGCGGATGGCGAGGGTGCGGCCCCGTCGCGGCGGGACCTCGATGGGCACCTGGTAGGTGGCACCGCCCACGCGCCGGCTCTTGACCTCGAGCACCGGCGTGACGTTGCGGATGGCCTCCTCCATCACCTGGACCGGGTCGCGGCCCGTGCGCTCGCGGATGCGCTCGAGGGCGTCGTACACGGTGCGCTCGGCCACGGACTTCTTGCCGTCGAGGAGAACCTTGTTGATGAGCTGCGTCACGACCACGTTGTCGTAGACGGGGTCCGGGATGAGCGGACGGCGGGTGATTGCTGCGCGGCGGGGCATGGGCCTACTTCGGGGTCTTGGCGCCGTACTTCGAACGCGCCTGCTTGCGGTCGGACACGCCGGCGGTGTCGAGGGCGGCGCGGATGACCTTGTACCGGACGCCCGGAAGGTCCTTCACGCGGCCACCACGCACCAGCACGACGGAGTGCTCCTGCAGGTTGTGGCCCTCGCCGGGGATGTAGCTCGTGACCTCCATCCCGTTGGTCAGCCGCACGCGCGCCACCTTGCGCAGCGCCGAGTTCGGCTTCTTCGGGGTGGTGGTGTAGACCCTGGTGCACACCCCCCGCTTCTGCGGCGCGCCGCGCAGCGCGGGCGTGGAGGTCTTGGTCGCCTTGGGCTTGCGGCCCTTGCGGACCATCTGGTTGATCGTTGGCACGAGCCTCTTCCGGACGATGGACGTGGGACACCGGCCCGCCCCGGCGGGCGAGCGGTCCGGGACCGTATCACGGGGACTGGGGCGGTCCAACACCGCTCGGCGCCGGTTGCGTGCGGGCCAGCGCCAGTGCCCCGCCCACGAGCGCGCACAGTGCCCCGAGCGACAGCACCAGCGACTGCGCCGACACCACGGGACCCAGTACCGGGTAGAAGTCGAACCCCGTGGCCCCGGTGACGATGCCCCAGCCCACCAGCAGCGCCAGCAGGCCCCCGAGCCACAGCGCCACGCGCTCGCCGGCGTCGCGCGGGCGCTCGGGCAGCCGCGTGCGCCTGCCCTCGCCGTAGCCCCGGGCGGCCATGGCCTCGGCCGCGTCGAGGCCCCGCTCCAGGGCCGATCCCACCAACGGCAGGGCCAGCGGCGCGGCGGCGCGCGCGCGCCGCAGGCGCGGCCCGCTGGTCAGCGCCACGCCGCGCAGGCGGGCGGTCTCGGAGATCGCCCGCGCGTCGCGTCGCATGGTGGGCACCAGCCGCGCCGCGAGCGCCGTGACCAGCGCCGACTTCGGTGCCACCCGCCCGAGGCCCGCCAGCATGCGGTCGGGGTCGGCCCAGGCGAAGATGGACGCGGCAAGGGCGATGGTGGCCACCACGCGCGCGGCGGCGGTGGCGCCCTGCACCACGGCCTCGGCGGTGATGTCGCCGTTCAGCGGCGATGGGACGGGAATCGAGAACAGCACCAGGTCGCCCTGGGCGGTGAGCAGGGGGGTGAGCACGAACACGGCGACCGCCGAGATGATGGCGCCGGCCAGCACCAGGCGGCCCGGATGGCCGGGCGCGGCCCGCAGCAGCACGATCGCACCCACCGCCACGGCGGCCATCACCAGCGGCTGGTCCGTGGAGAACGCCAGCACGCCTGCCACCACCGCCAGCAGCACCACCGGAAGGGGGGCGCGGTCGCCCGCCACCGGGCCCATCAGGCGGCGGGCGCGGTGCCCTGCAGCACCAGGTCGGCGTCCATACGCAGCGAGGCGAAGCCGTCGAGCTCGGTGGCGATCTCCCAGCGCGCCGGCATGTGCAGGTCGGGCGACCACCACAGGCGGTCGTCACGGAAGCCCTCGACGGGTCCGCTCACGGTGCCCTTCTTGTCGATGACCAGCACCGGGACCTGCTCGCCGCCCACGTCCACCACCGCGCTGCGCAGCACCCGCGCGCGGGTGACCACCTGGACCTCGTCCATGCGGTAGCGCTCCACCCACGAATCGCCCGGCTCCATGGACCGGGGGAACGCCAGGGGCGGGGGCAGCAGCATCTGCCGGTCGTCGCGGCCGATGCCGGCCACCTTCACGGTGGTCACGCGCTCCACCACGAAGTTGCCGGCCGGGCGCGCCCGGAACCGCGACGCCTCCACGTGCTCCTCGCTCAGGGCCAGCGTGCGCCAGAAGCCACCGGGTGCCGCGCGCACCACCACCTGCGCGGTTTCCGGGAGCCGGCGATCCACGCTGACGGGCCCCGCGCCCACGGTCTCGTCGCCAGTGGCCCGGTAGGTCCACACACCCGCGCGCGGCCCGCCGGGAACGACCGGGGCGGCATCCGCAGCGGCGCCGTAGTCCTCCCCGGCCTGCGCCTGCGACACCGGCGTGCTGGTCTGCGCCTGCGACCACCACCAGGCGCCGCCGGCGATGAGCACCAGCACCACCACCAGGGGGATGAGGAATGCAGGGCGAGCCAGTCGGGACATCGTCCGAAGGCTAGGACAGCACCCGCGACGCAGCAGGAGACCGGTCGCACGCGTCGACGGACCAAGGCCGAAACGGGCATTTCCCACGCGCGGGGCCTTCCTGCCTAGCGTGCCCGGCCCATGCGACGCCGCATCCTCAACGACCCATGTCCGTGCGCGGCCTGCCGTCATCGGCGCGAGGCCCGCAGCCACGCGCGCGGGCGCACGGCGTGGATCGGCCTGATCGGCCTGCTGGCGTGCTCGGTGCCGCTGGCCGCCGCGCTGCCCGACCGCGCACCCGCCACCATGCCGGTGCCCTCGAGCCCGGTCACCATGACGGTCCCGCGCGAGCCCGTGCTGGTGCCGGAGACGGTGCGCGTGACCGGCGAGGACAGCGGGGCCGTCATCGCGTGGCGCCGCAGCCACGCGGGCGGATCGCCCAACGGCGGGCACCTGGCCGGCGGCGTGCGCCTGCCGGCGTCGGGGACCGGCTACTACACCTACGACCCGCGCACGCAGCGCGAGCCCGGGGGCCTTCAGACCCGTTGGGGCACCGCGCGACTGGTGCGCGAGATGGTGGACCTGGGTCGCTGGTGGGCCGCCACGCATCCCGGCGCGGGGCCCATCGGCATCGGCGACCTCGCCCGCCCGGGCGGCGGCAGCATCGATGGCCATGCGTCGCACCAGAACGGGCTCGACGTGGACATCCGCCTGCCGCGACGCGATCGCGTGCGGGGTCCGGCCAACCCCGGCAACTACGACCGGGCGCTCACGCAGGACATCGTGGACCGCCTCGTGGCGCGCGGCGCGTCGCTGGTGCTCATCGGCCACTCGCTCGACCTGCGGGGGCCGGCGGGGGTCGTGGTGCGGTGGCCCAACCACGACGATCACCTGCACGTGCGGTTCCCGGGCTGATGCCCGCGCGGCCCCGCCGCTAGGGTAAGGCCCATGCCCTCCTTCCTGATCGGCCCGGCCAACGTCCTCGGCGAGGCCTTCCCCGTGGCGGATGCGTTCCAGGAGCGCATCCGCGCAACGGGCATCGGCACCATCCAGATGACGCTGGTGGCGTTCCTGGTGACCTTCGTGATCACCCGCACCATCACGCACCTGATCAAGGCCGGCAAGGGACCGTTCCGCGACATGTCCGTGGGCGGCACCCACCTGCACCACCTGGTGCCCGGCATCTTCCTGCTGCTCATCAGCGGCGTCATCGGCATCGCCATCGACTGGCAGCCCGGGGGGCTGGCCGGCCTGATCGTGCCCGCCCTCTTCGGCATCGGCGCGGCGCTCACGCTCGATGAGTTCGCGCTGTGGCTCACCCTGCGCGACGTCTACTGGGAGCACGAGGGGCGTCGTTCGGTGGATGCCGTCATCACGCTGGCGGTGGTGCTGACCATCCTGGCCCTCGGCGTCCCCTTCTGGCGCGACGTCTGGGTGGACGCCAACATCACCGGCAGCTGGCTGATCGCCGCATGGCACGTGCTGGCGATCGGCTTCGCGGTGGCGAGCTTCCTCAAGGGCAAGTGGACCCTCGGCGCCCTGGGGCTGCTGGTATGGGTGTTCGGGCTCATCGGCGCAGTGCGCCTGGCCCGGCCCAGCTCGTGGTGGGACCGCACCTTCTACGGGCCGAAGCAGAAGGCACGGGCGGACGAGCGCTACCCCGGCGACCGCCGCATGCCCATGTGGTTCTGGCAGCGCCGCAGGACGAAGAAGGCCGCCGCCGGGGACTGATCCCCGGCGGCGGCCTTCAGGCCCCGCGTCACATGCCCGCCGCTACTCGGCGGCGTCCTCGGCGGCCTCGGGAGCCGGCTCGGGCTCGGGCTCGAACGAGTAGGTGCCGCTGGCATCCACCAGCCCCACCAGGTCGTCGACGTCCTCCTCCACCAGCGAGAAGGGCTCGTCCAGGTCGAACTCCAGCAGCGCCGGGGCGCGCCGGACCGGCTCGATCTCGAGCTGGCGGTACCGGCGCAGGCCGGTGGCAGCCGGGATGAGCTTGCCGATGATGACGTTCTCCTTGAGGCCCCGCAGGTGGTCCACCTTGCCCTCCAGAGCGGCGTCGGTGAGGACCTTGGTGGTCTCCTGGAACGACGCGGCCGACAGGAACGACTCGGTGGCCAGCGACGCCTTGGTGATGCCCAGGATGAGCGGCACGTAGCGCGCCATCGCCGAGTCGAGCACCTCCTCGGTCTCGGCGACGGTGCGCTTGACCTTCTTGCGGCTGCGCTGCAGCTTGTCGGCCGCCGCCAGGCGCACGCGCTGGTTCTCGCGGAAGAGCACCGGCTTGTCCACCAGCTGCCCCGGGAGGAAGTTGGTGTCGCCCGGGTCCTCGATGCGCACCTTGCGCAGCATCTGGCGCACGATGACCTCGATGTGCTTGTCGTTGATCTCCACGCCCTGCGACCGGTAGACGTCCTGCACCTGGGCCACCAGGTAGGCCTCGGTCTTGGTGGCGCGGTCGCCCGCGCCCCACCCCGGGCCGGTCACGTGCACGCCGTCGCGCACGGGCATCCCCTTGACGAGGGGCGGTGCCGGACGGTCGGCGGGAACCCGCAGGTGACGGGTCTCCACGCCGTCCTCGCCCTTGACCTCCACCTTGATGGACCGCACGCCCTTCTCGGTGCGCCCGGGGGTGACCGAGGCCACCGTGCCGGTGATGCCCAGGTCGATCCCGGCCTGGGCCTCGAGGATGTCACTGGGGAACGCGGAGCCGTCGGTGAGCAGGTCACCGGCCTCCACCCACGAGCCGTCCTCCAGGTCGCGGCGGATCTGCGTGCGCTTGAGCACCTGGTAGGTGACCGGCGCCCGCACGGGCTCCTTCTTGCGCCCCACCTCGATGCTGACGGGCGACTCGAGGTGGATGATGGCGCCACCGGGGCGCGACTCATCGTCCTCGATACGGATCCAGCCATCGTGCGCGGCCACGTGGGCCAGCGCCTTGGGCTTGCGGGCCTCGAACAGCTCCACGATTCGCGGGAGGCCCTGCGTGATGTCCGCGCCGGCGACGCCACCGGTGTGGAACGTGCGCATGGTCAACTGGGTGCCGGGCTCGCCGATGGACTGCGCGGCGATGATGCCCACGGCATCACCCGGCTCGCACATCTCGCCCGACGCCAGGTTGCGGCCGTAGCAGTGCGTGCACACGCCCACCGCGCTGCGGCACTTGAGCGGCGACCGCACGGTGATGGTGGCCGTGGGGTGGCGCGTGCCCAGGTCGGTCAGCTGCTGCATGAGGGCGCTCTCGATCTCGATCGACCGGAAGGCGTCCACGGCAGCGTCATCCGACTCGTCGGGGGCGTCGCCCCGCAGGTCGGCGATGACCTCGCCGGTTGCGGCGTCCACCACCGGGCCGATGATGACGCGGCCCAGCAGCGACGGGTTGGTGTGCCCGTCGCGCACGAGGGCGGCCTCGATGCCCTCGGTGGTGCCGCAGTCGCGCTCGCGCACGATGACGTCCTGCGACACGTCCACCAGGCGGCGGGTCAGGTAGCCCGAGTCCGCCGTCTTGAGGGCGGTGTCGGCCAGGCCCTTGCGCGCGCCGTGGGTGGAGATGAAGTACTCGAGGACCGAGAGCCCCTCCATGAAGTTGCTCTTGATCGGGCGCTCGATGATCTCGCCCTTCGGGTTGGCCATGCAGCCGCGCATGCCCGCGAGCTGGCGGATCTGCTTGAACGAGCCACGGGCGCCCGAATTGGCCATCATGAAGATGGGGTTGAGGCGGTAGAGGTGCTCCTGCATCGCCTCGGCGACCTCGTCGGTGGCCTCGTCCCACAGGCTCACCACGCGCTCGTGGCGCTCCTCGGCGGTCATCAGGCCCTCGGCGAAGAAGTCCTCGAACCTCTGCACCTCGGCGTCGTACTTGGCGAGGATGTCGGCCTTCTCGGGCGGGATGACCACGTCGTTCTTGGAGATGGTGATGCCCGACTGGCTGGCGAAGCGGAAGCCCAGCGCCTTGAAGGTGTCGAGCATCATCGACACCGTGGTGGCGCCGTACAGGTCCACCAGCTCCTCGATGAACTCACCGAGCTCGCGCTTGGTGAACACGCGGTTCTGCCACGGGTACGGGTGCGGGTCCTCCACGTGGTCGAGCAGCTCGTCCAGCTGCACGCGCAGCTCGTGGTTGAACAGCACGCGGCCCGCGGTGGTGACCAGGCGGCCGGTGGCGTGGTCGGCCACGGGCCGCACCTCCACCAGGTCCTGCAGCCCCACCACGCCATGGTCGAGCGCGCCCAGCACCTCGTCGTCGCTGCGGAAGGCGCGCGGCGCCGCCTGCGGCGCCTCCTTGAAGGGGTCGGCCACCCAGTCGGTGACGCCCTCGATGCGCGCCTCGTGCCCCTTGGGGATGACGAACGAGCGGCCCTCGGAATCCCACAGGTCGATGACCTCGATGGCGCGGCCGTTGCCCGACTCGCCCTTCTCGCGCACGTACGCCGTGGGGCAGTACGTGAGGTAGTAGAGGCCGAGGATCATGTCCTGGCTGGGCACGGTGATCGGGCGGCCGTGCGCCGGCGACAGGATGTTGTTGGCCGACAGCATGAGGATGCGGGCCTCCGACTGGGCCTCCACCGACAGCGGGAGGTGCACGGCCATCTGGTCGCCGTCGAAGTCGGCGTTGAAGGCGGTGCACACGAGCGGGTGCAGCTGGATGGCCTTGCCCTCCACCAGCACGGGCTCGAAGGCCTGGATGCCCAGGCGGTGCAGCGTGGGCGCGCGGTTCAGCAGCACGGGGTGCTCGGCGATGACCTCCTCGAGCACGTCCCACACCTCGGGGATCATCGAGTCGACCATCTTCTTGGCCGCCTTGATGTTCTGGACCTGCTTGCGCTCGACCAGGCGGCTCATGATGAACGGCTTGAACAACTCGAGCGCCATCAGCTTGGGCAGCCCGCACTGGTACAGGCGCAGCTCGGGGCCGGCCACGATGACCGAGCGGCCCGAGTAGTCCACGCGCTTGCCCAGGAGGTTCTGGCGGAAGCGCCCCTGCTTGCCCTTGAGCATGTCCGACAGAGACTTGAGCGGGCGGTTGCCCGGGCCGGTCACCGCGCGACCGCGGCGGCCGTTGTCGAACAATGCGTCGACGGCCTCCTGCAGCATGCGCTTCTCGTTGTTCACGATGATCTCGGGCGCGCCGAGGTCGAGAAGCCGCTTGAGGCGGTTGTTGCGGTTGATGACACGGCGGTACAGGTCATTCAGGTCCGACGTGGCGAACCGGCCGCCGTCCAGCTGCACCATGGGGCGCAGTTCCGGCGGGATCACCGGGACGGCCTCGAGGATCATCCACTCCGGGCGGTTGTCCGAGTGGATGAACGCCGAGCACACGCGCAGGCGCTTGAGGGCGCGGGCGTGCCGCTGGCCACGAGAGGTGCGGATGACCTCGCGCAGGTTCTCGGCCTCCTTCTCGAGGTCGAAGTCCTCGAGCAACTGGCGGATGGCCTGCGCGCCCATGCCGCCCTCGAAGTACTCGCCGAACCCGAAGGGCGACGCGAACCGGTCGCGCATCTCGCGGAACAGCTGGTCGTCGTTGATGACGTCGCGGGGCGAGATCTCCTTGAACTTCGCCCAGGCCTCCTGCAGGCGCTCGACGGCCTCCTCGGTGTAGCGCTCGTCATCGCGGATGAGCGCGTCGGTCTCCTTGCGCATCTCCGACTCGATCGACTTGCGCTCGGCGTCGGTGAGCTCCTTGGGCACCGGGGGCGCGTCGGGATTCTCGGGGTCGCGGGTGGTGGCGATGTCCTCCACCCAGAACTCGTCCTCCACGTCGAAGCCGGCGTCCTCGCCCTCGCGCAGCCAGTTGACGCGGCGATCGAGCCGCTCGCGCAGCTCCTGGCTGCGGATATCGCGCTCCTGCACGTACTGCTGCACGGCCTCGTCCACCTGCTCCTGCAAGGTGCCCAGGTCGGCGTCGCGCTTCTCGGTGTCGACCGTGGTGATGATGGACGCCGCGAAGTAGAGGACCTTCTCGAGCTCCTTGGGCGCCAGGTCGAGGATGTACCCGATGCGGCTGGGCACGCCCTTGAAGAACCAGATGTGGCTGACCGGCGCGGCCAGGTCGATGTGCCCCATGCGCTCGCGGCGCACCTTGGCGCGGGTGACCTCGACGCCGCAGCGCTCGCAGATGATGCCCTTGTACCGCACGCGCTTGTACTTGCCGCAGTAGCACTCCCAGTCCTTGGTGGGACCGAAGATCTTCTCGCAGAAGAGCCCGTCCTTCTCGGGCTTGAGCGTGCGGTAGTTGATGGTCTCGGGCTTGGTGACCTCGCCCGACGACCACTGGCGGATCTGCTTCGACGAGGCGAGGCCGATCTTGATGGAGTCGAAGTTGTTGATGTCGATCACTTGCCGTCCTCCGCGTCACCCTGGTCGTCGCCGCCGTCACCCGCTCCGGCCGCCACCTTCTCGGCCTCCTTGGCCTCCTGCGCCTCCCGCTCGAGTTCCTCCTCGATCGGAAGCGGCGCGCCGGAGAGGTCGATGCCCAGCTCCTCGGCCGCGCGCAGCAGCTCGTCGTCCTCGCGGGCGGCGGTGTCCACCCCCGACTCGCCCTCGATGCGGACGTCGAGCGCCAGGCTCTGCATCTCCTTCAGCAGCACCTTGAAGCTCTCCGGGATGGAGGGCTCCTGGATGTTCTCGCCCTTCACGATGGCCTCGTAGGCCTTCACGCGGCCCACGGTGTCGTCGCTCTTGATGGTGAGCATCTCCTGCAGGGTGTAGGCGGCCCCGTATGCCTCGAGCGCCCACACCTCCATCTCGCCGAAGCGCTGGCCGCCGAACTGCGCCTTGCCGCCCAGCGGCTGCTGGGTGACGAGCGAGTACGGGCCGGTGGACCGGGCGTGGATCTTGTCGTCCACCAGGTGCAGCAGCTTGAGCATGTACATGTAGCCCACGGTCACCTTGCCGTCGTACGGCTCGCCGGTGCGCCGTTGAACAGGCGGAACTTGCCGCTGGCGCGGCGGCCCTCGATCTCCGACGGGTTCACCCGAAGCTCGATGGGCTCATCCGCGTGGGCCTGCGCCCACTCGGCCAGCACGCTGTCGACGTCCTCCGGAGTGGCCCCGTTGAAGACCGGCGTGGCCACGAAGGTGCGCTCGGTGGAGCCGTCGGCCCCCGTGCGCCACCCGCTGGCCGCCGCCCAGCCCAGGTGGGTCTCGAGGATCTGCCCGATGTTCATGCGGCTGGGCACGCCCAGCGGGTTGAGGATCATGTCGATCGGCGTGCCGTCCTCGAGGAACGGCATGTCCTCCTCGGGGACGATGCGCGAGATCACGCCCTTGTTGCCGTGGCGACCGGCCAGCTTGTCGCCCTCCGCGATCTTTCGGCGCTTGGCCACGTACACGCGCACCATCTCGTTGACGCCCGCGGGCAGGTCGTCGCCGTCCTCGCGGCTGAAGGTCTTGACGTCGATGACCTTGCCGCCCTCGCCGTGGGGCACCTTGAGCGAGGTGTCGCGCACCTCGCCGGCCTTCTCCTTGAAGATGGCCCGGATCAGCTTCTCCTCGGCGGTCAGCTCGGTCTCGCCCTTCGGCGTGACCTTGCCCACCAGCAGGTCGCCTGACGACACCTCGGCGCCGATGCGCACCACGCCCCGCTCGTCGAGGTCGGCCAGCGACTCCTCGGAGCGGTTGGGGATGTCGCGGGTGATCTCCTCGGCGCCCAGCTTGGTGGTGCGGGCGTCGATCTCGTACTCCTCGATGTGGATCGACGACAGCACGTCGTCCTTCACGAGGCGGTGCGACACGATGATGGCGTCCTCGAAGTTGTAGCCCTCCCAGGACATGAAGGCGACGAGCATGTTCTTGCCCAGCGCCAGCTCGCCCTGGTCGGTGGACGAGCCGTCGGCGAGCACCTGCCCTGCTTCCACCTTGTCGCCCATCCCCACGATGGGCTTCTGGTGGATGAGGGTGCCCTGGTTGCTGCGCACGAACTTCTCGAGCTCGTACTCGTCGTGCTCGCCGCCACGCACCTCCACGATGATGCGCGTGGCGTCCACCGAGCGCACGGTGCCGGCCCGCCGGGCCACCACCACGTCACCGGTGTCCACCGCGGCGCGGTGCTCCATGCCGGTGCCCACCAGCGGGGCCTCGCTCACCATGAGCGGCACGGCCTGACGCTGCATGTTCGCGCCCATCAGGGCGCGGTTGGCGTCGTTGTGCTCGAGGAACGGGATGAGGGCCGTGGCCACCGACACGATCTGGTCGGGCGACACGTCCATGTACTCGACGTCCTTGGCGCTCACCAGCACGGGCTGGCCGTTGCGGCGGCACAGCACCTCATCGCCCAGCAGCCTGCCGGACTTGTCCACCCCGGCGCTTGCCTGCGCGATGATGCTGTTCTCCTCCTGGGTGGCGTCGAGCCACACGATCTTCCAGTCGGATCCGTCCTTCTGCAGCTTGCCGCCCTTCACCACGCGGTACGGGGTCTGGATGAACCCGAACTCGTTCACGGTGGCGTGCGCCGACAGCGAGCCGATCAGGCCGATGTTCGGGCCCTCGGGGGTCTCGATGGGGCACATGCGCCCGTAGTGGGTGGGGTGCACGTCCCGCACCTCGATGGGCGCGCGCTCGCGGGTGAGCCCGCCCGCGCCCAGCGCCGACAGGCGCCGCCGGTGGGTGAGCCCTGCCAGCGAGTTGGTCTGGTCCATGAACTGCGACAGCTGCGACGACCCGAAGAACTCCTTCAGGGCGGCGACCACCGGGCGGATGTTGATGATGGTCTGCGGCGTGATGGTGTCGGGGTCCTCGGTGCTCATGCGCTCGCGCACCACGCGCTCCATGCGGTAGAGGCCGATGCGGAAGGCCTCCTGGATGAGCTCGCCCACCGTGCGCAGGCGACGGTTGCCGAAGTGCTCGTACTCGTCGAGCTCGTGCACCATCTCGTCGCGCGGCAGCATGATTCCGTCGGCGGCGAAGTCCTTGCTCTCCTCGTCGATGCCGTACCGGATGGGCAGGTCCACCAGCCGGCGGATCAGCTCCACCAGGTCGTCGCGCATGCCGGTGCGCGAGCCCGTGAACCGCGGGTTGGCCAGCGTGCGGGTGTCGGTGGTGCCGTCGGCGGCCAGGCGGGCGTCGAGCTTGTAGCGACCCACCTTGGTCAGGTCGTAGCGCTTGGGGTCGAAGAACAGGCCCCGCACGAGGTTGAGCGAGTTGACCTCGGTGGGCGGCTCGCCCGGGCGCTGCTTCTTGAATACCTCGATGAGGGCGTTCTGCATCAGGTCGCCGGCCCGCAGGTCGATGCGCTTCTCGATGCGCTCGATCTCGTCCTCGATGCGCAGGCGCTCATCGCCCGGCACCGTGTCGATGTCCGCGGACAGCTTCTGCATCTCGGCCACCAGGGCCTCGAGGTCCTGCAGCGACTTGCCGTTGCCCGACGCGGCCGCGCCCTCGGTCACGTCCTTCTCGAGCGTCATCTCGATGAATGGGTTGACGCGCTTCTTGTCGGCGGGGTGCGGGAACAGGTTGCGCACGTCGTCGCGCGTGTAGCCCAGCGCGAACAGCAGGGTTGTGACCGGAAGCTTGCGCTTGCGGTCGATGCGCACGTTGACGAGGCCCTTCTTGTCGATCTCCAGCTCCACCCACGACCCGCGGGCGGGCATGAGGTTGGCGATGAAGACCTGCTTCTCGCGGTCCTTGGGCTCCATGAGGTAGGCGCCCGGCGAGCGCACCAGCTGCGTCACGATGACGCGCTCGGTGCCGTTGATGATGAACGTGCCCCAGTCGGTCATGAGCGGCAGGTCGCCCATGAACACCTTCTGCCGGCGGATCTCGCCGGTCTCCTTGTTGACGAACGAAACCTCCATCGTGAGCGGGGCCGCGAAGGTGAGGTCCTTCTCGCGGCACTCCTTGATGGGGTTGTTCGGCATGATCTCGCTGAAGGGCATGCCCGGCTCCCACCCACCGATGGTGTAGGGGCCGAACTCCACCATGAGCGTGCCGGTGAAGTCCTGGATGGGCGAGATGTCATCGACGGTCTCGCGCAGGCCCTCGGTGAGGAACTGGTCGAAGCTTGCGCGCTGGATGTCGATGAGGTTCGGGACATCGGGGACGCTGAGGGCGTCCTCCGGCGGTCCGGAAGTTCCGGCGTGGGGGAAGAAATCCCTCTCGCGGGTGCGGCGGGCAGTGGGCGTGCTCAAGTCGCAGGGCCTCCTGGCGTGAGCTCGATGGTGAATGGGCATGCGGCGGCGGGCGCCGTGGGCGCGAGGACGCGGAGTATGTGGGCGAGCAGCGGTCCGGGCACGTCGTACGCGTCCGCCGGGAGCCGCCGCGCCGGGCGTGGGCGCAAGGGGCGGCGACGGCGGAACGGGCATCATACACCTTCGCGCGTGATGTGCCCCGGAGATGGCACGCGGCCGACCACGTCGCCATACTCCGGGGGTGGACACCGACGCGGCACAGGGCAGCGCGCAGTCGCAGGGCGACGCCATCGCGGCGCGCCTGGTGCCCCTGCTCGACTCCACCCACAAGGTGTGGTCGTCACCCCAGGAGCGGCGGCGCCTGCGCGCGTTCGGGTTCCGCCCGGCCGTGGAGGAGGGCGTGCTCAAGCGCGAGTGGGACGGCGCGCAGGTGCGCGTGGGACCCGATGCCCTCCGGGTGGTGGCCGAGGACGGCAGCGGCACGCTGGCATGGTCGCCGGCCACGGGACTCACGCTCGACGACGGCCCGTTCGCGCCCACGGGCGCAGGGATCGCCCTCGCCGGGGCCGTCAACGGCCTCATCCAGGGCTACGAGCGCTGGGTGGAGGCCCGGGAGGGGCGCGAGGAGCGCCTGCGGCGCGGCCACTGGAGTTCGGCGGACCGGCGACAGGTCAACGCCCTTGCCGAGACGCGCCGTCTTCAGCGGCTCATCTCGGCGGGACGCGCCACCCGGGCCCGCCGGTCCTGACGCCGGCCGGCCCGGGGCGCATCGGCCCTTCTCAGGCCATGCCGTCGGGCTGCGAGCCCGGGTCGCCCGTGCGACCGATGACCTTGCCGCCGGCCACGTGCTGGACATCCTCGATCCAGCCGGTCAGGCGGGCGTAGTCCTTGTCGTCGGGGTCGAGGGTGGCGCGGGCCGCCTCAACCTCGGCGATGACCTCGTCGGCGGTGGTCTTGTTGGCGAGGGAGACGCGGTCCCTCAGCTTGCTCTTCACTTCGCGGTCGAGCGGCATGGCTTACCTCGTTCGGGAAAGGGATCGAAGATGCGCGTCTGCAAGGCGCTGGTGAATTGTGCGAAATCCCCGCTGCAGATGCCCGGGGATCGGTACTAGCGGCCCAGCCGCACGGTGCGCGTGGTGGTACGCCGGTGCCCGGCCGCATCCGACGCGGCGATCGTGACCGCGTAGCGCCCGGCCGGCAGCGACCCCAGGGGGATGGCCCGCTTTGCCCGGCCGCGAAACCGCACCTGGCGCCGCACCTCCCGGCCATCCGCACCGCGCAGGGTGAGGACGATGCGCGACGCGCTCACGTCGGATGCCGACAGCACGGCGCGCGCCGCGCGGCGCGGCGCCCGTGCGCCGGCCACGGCACGCTCCCGCCCCACACGCTCCAGGCGGAACGTGCGCACCCGCGGGGCACGGGTATCCACCAGCACCTTCATGGAGCGCACGCCGGTGTTACCCGGCCAGTCAGCGGCGCGCAACTGGATCACGTGCCTGCCGTCCCGCAGCCACCGACGCCCCAGCGCCGCGCGCGGCGGCCGCTCGCCCCACCGTCGCATCACGCGCTTGCCGTTGACGTGCACCGACCAGCCGGTCAGGCGCGAGGCATCCTCCACCCGGGCCCCCAGCCGCACCGGCAGCTTCCGCACCAGCCGCGGGGGCCGGGCGGTGAGCGCGATCTCGGGGGGGTCCACGTCCACCCGCACGCGTCCGGCGCCGAACTGGTCGTCGGGGCCCGGCGCGCCCAGGTCGAGGGCCTGCGTGGCCAGCAGGTCGCGCAGCTCGTCGAGCGTGAGCGGCGCACCGGCGAGCTTGCGCGCGCCGATGATGAGCGCGATGGCCCCGGCGGCATTGGGCGCGGCGTTGGACGTGCCACCGATCGACCGGGGGCCAGTGGCGGTGAGAACCCGAGTGTTGGTGGGCGCGGTGATGTCGGGCTTCATGCGGCCGTCGTCGGTCGGGCCCCGCGACGAGTAGGCCTTGAGGCCGTTGCTGGCCCAGCCCACCGCGCCCACGGTGATCGAGCCCTCGGCATCGCCGGGCGTGGGCACGCTGCCGGGACCGGGGTCGCCGATGGCGCTCATGGGGATCTCGCGCGAGAACAGCGTCAGGCGACCGCCCGGCTCGGGGCCCGCGGCGTGCACCACCCGCACCCGGAACTCGCCCCCATCACCCGAGGGCACGCCCGTGAATCGCTCCGCGGCCCGGGCGCCGTCCTGCTGCGCGTCGCGCGACGCGGCCACCTCGGCCCAGCCGCCCGCGGCGTCGCGCTTGTCGAGCACCAGATCGAGGTCGGTCACCTCGGTGCCCTCGTCCTGCTCCCACGACAGGGCGAAGGTGATGGGGCGCCCCGGGTCGACCGTGAAGGTCCAGCCCGGGGTGACGGGCCAGTCGAGCACGTCGTCCCCGTCGGCATCGGTCCAGGCGCCCTCCCAGTGCCGCTGGGCGTAGTTGCCGGCCGAGTTGACCCACGCGATGCCCGCATCCGCCGCACGATCCACTGCGCGCGCGGGCGCGCCGTCGCCATCGAACGTGCCCTCGATGAAGCTGTTGCTGTGCACCACCACGTCGGGACGCCGCTGGATGATCCACTCCACGGCGGCCTGGAACTCCTGCTCGGTGTGGTAGTTCACGAACAGGTACCGGGCGGCCGGCGCGAAGTCGTACACCGTCTGCGCCACCAGCTCGCCGTGGTTGGTGGCGTTGCCGTAGGCGTTGCGACCGGCCAGCCCCCACCGGGCGTCGAAGCTCGCGGTCTCGAGCCGGCTGCTGGGCGGCAGCTCGCGACGGCGCTGCAGCAGGGGGATGCGCGACGCACCGAATCCCAGGTCGAGCACCGCGATCACCACGCCCCGGCCATTGCGCGCAAGTGGCTGCATGGCGTCGGCACCGATGCGCTCGAAGCCCTCCGACCGGATGCGCCCGGTGGCGCGCACGATCGCGCCGGGCTCGTCGGGGTCGGTGTCGGCCGCAGCCGCCCACGCGAACGGGGATGCCGCCCACGGCGCGCCGTGGCCCAGTGCGGGGGCCAGCGCCACGGCGGCGGCGGCCGCCCACCCGGCGATGGCCCGGTGGCGCCTGGTCATCGGCGCACCAGCACGCGTCGGACCACTGACTGATTGCCGGCCATGTCACGCGCGCGTACCTCGATGCGGTTACGACCCGGGCGCAGCCACACGCGCTGGCGCAGCTGGGGACCGGGCCTGGTGCGCATGAGGCGGCCATTCAACCGCAGCTCGACGGCGGCCATGGTCCCGGCGTCGAGCGCGCGGACGCGCACCACGGGCCGCGGACCCCGGGGCAGCGTCAGCAGGATGCGCGGAGCCTTGATGTCCACCCGGGCCATCCCGGCACCGGTGGCGGCATCCGGTCCGCGGGCACCCAGGTCGCGGGCGCGCCGCACGATGTCCGCGCGAAGCGACCACACGTCCACCGCACGGCCGGTGGCCAGGCGCTCGTGGCGGATGAGGGCCGCGGCCCCGGCCACGTGCGCGGTGGATGCCGAAGTGCCCGCGGTGCCGGGGAACAGGGGGTTCGCGGTGACGTACGTGGGGCCCACCAGGTCGGGCTTGGTGCGGCCGTCCTGCGTGGGGCCGCGCGACGAGTACCGCGCGGGCTCGGTGCCCTGCCACGGCACGGCGCCCACCGAGAGCGCGCCCGCGGCGTCGCCCGGGGTCGCCACGCTCCCGTCCGCCACGGCGGCCGCGCCGAACCCCACGGTGCGGGAGAAGAGGTTCACCGGGGCATCGCCGCCGGCCGTGCGCACCACCACCACGCGCCAGGCGCCACCATCCACCGTGACCGGGGGGGTGCGCCGCGTGGCGTCGCTGCGGGCCACGTCGGACCACGAGCCATCTGCCTGCTGCCGCTGCACCACGAGCACGGCCTCCACGCCCGGGGCGTTCCACCCCACGCCGAACGCAATGGTCTGGCCCGGCGACGGGGCCACGGGGACCTCGGTACCCGTGGGCGCGGGAACGCCACGCCAGTGGCGCTCGGCGAAGTTGCCGGCCGAGTTCACCCACAGCACGCCCCGTGCGGCGGCCGAGTCCACCGCGCGGGCCAGCGGGCCCGTGCCGTCGAAGGGCCCTCCCAGGATGGAGTTGGAGTGGCTCACCACGGGTATCCCGTTCGCCGCGATCCACTCGACCGCCTGCAGGAAGCCGGCGATGTCGTCGTAGTTCACCAGCACGAGGCGCGCCCCCGGCGCGACGTCGTGCACGATCTCCGCCATGCGCGTGCCGTGCTGGGTGGGGGCGCCCAGGTTGTCGCGGCCCTCCAGCCCGTGGACGGGGTCGAACGACTTCGCGCGCATCGCCGAGCGCGGTGGGAGCTCGCCCGCGGCGATCGATGCATCGAGACCCCCGAAGCCGGGATCGAGCACCGCCACCTCGGTGGCGCTGCCGTCGATGCCGCGCGCCCATGCGGCGTCGGCACCCATGCGGAAGGTGCCCTGAGACACCACTGCCGCGGCGGGGGAGGCGGCGCCCGCACCGAGCAGCGCGAGACCGGCCATGCTCAAGAGCAGGCGATTCATGCGCTTGCAGGTAAGCAAACGGCCCGGGCGGCGAATGCCGGCCCGGGCCGTTCACGACATCCCGGCGCGGGGCCGGGGGAAATCGGGCCGCTCGGAAGGAGCCCCGGTAACCGGGACGGGGGACAGTCCCCCTTCGGGGACAGTCCCCCTTGCCCCATTCGCTCAGTGTCGCTCTCTACGAGAGCGACACCGCTCCGCCGGCCTCCTCCAGCTGGGCCTTGATCTGCTCGGCCTCCTCCTTCGGCACGCCCTCCTTGACGGTGCCGGGGGCGCCGTCCACCAGGTCCTTGGCCTCCTTCAGGCCCAGGCCGGTGACCGCGCGGACGACCTTGATGACCTGGATCTTCTTGTCACCCGCGGCGTCGAGGGTGATGGTGAAGCTGTCCTGGTCGGCCCCGCCGCCGTCGGCCTCGCCGCCGCCGCCCGCAGGCGCAGCTGCAACCGCCACCGGGGCGGCCGCGGCGCTGACGCCGAAGGCCTCCTCGAGCGCCTTGATGCGCTCGCTCAGCTCCAGGACCGAAATCCCCTTGAGCTCGTCGATCCACTCCTCGGTGGTCATCGCCATGGTCAGTCTCCTTCCGTGGTGTCGTCGGCAGCCGGCTCGGCGTCCGTGGTGTCGTCGGCTGCCGGCTCCTGCACGGCCTCCGTGGTGTCCTCTGCTGCGGCCTCGGCCTGCGGGGCCTCGTCGGCTGCGGGTGCCTCCTCGGCTGCGGGTGCCTCCTCGGCTGCCGGGGCTGCTGCCTCGGCAGGCACCTCGGCCGCACGCTGCGCGTGGTAGGCCCCGAGCGCACGGGCCATGCCCGAGAGCAGGCTGTCCAGCGCGTTGGCGGTACCCTGCAGCGGGCTGGCCACTCCGCCCACCAGTCGCGCCAGCAGCTCGTCGCGCGACGGCAGGGATGCGAGCTGCTTGAGCTCGTCCGCCGAGATCGGGGCGCCATCGAGGATGCCGCCCTTCATGCTCAGCCGGTTCTCGGTGGCCTTGGCGAAGCCGTTGAGGGCCTTCGCCACCGCCGCCGCGTCGCCGGCCGCCCACACCAGCGCGGTCTGCCCCTCGAGGTACTCGAGCAGGGCCTCTGCGCCGGCCTGGTCGCATGCGCGACGCGCGAGGGTGTTCTTGACGACCTGGAACTGGCCGCCGGCCTCGCGCAGCGAGCCGCGGAGGTCCTCGACCTCGCGGACGCTCAGCCCGTGGAATGCCGCCGCGATGACGGTCTCCGTGGTGGAGAGGCGCTCCGCGATCGCCGCGATGGCCTCTGCCTTCTGCTCCCTGTTCAGTTCCTCACCTCCTCCTCTGCTGGCCGCGCGAGGGCGGGCCGGGAGGAGGTGGCGCGTGGCACGTGGCCCCGCGCGCTCTCCGTGGCTCCGTCCTCACACGGGTCGGGGTCTCCCCCTGGTTCAAGGCGGCCGTCGGGCCGCCCCCGTGGTCTTCGGTCGGGGATGCTCTGCGGTGGGGCCGCCCTAGGCGGTGGCCTCCTCGAGCAGGTTCTGGGTGTACTGCGGGTCGATGTCGATGCCCGGCCCCATGGTCTGGGCCACGCTGATCGACTTGATGTACTTGCCCTTGGTGGACGCCGGCTTGGCGCGCAGGATCTCGTCCAGGATGGCGGCGTAGTTCTCGGTGAGCTGCTCGGGCGTGAACGACTTCTTGCCGAGGCCGATGTGCACGATGCCCGCGCGGTCGGTGCGGTACTCCACCTTGCCGCCGATGACGTCGGTGACGGCCTTGCCCACGTCGAACGTGACGGTGCCCGTCTTGGGGTTGGGCATCTTGCCCGAGGGACCCAGTACGCGACCCAGGCGGCCCACAGCGCCCATCATGTCGGGGGTGGCGATGGCCACGTCGAAGTCGGTGAAGCCCTCCTCGACCCTCTTCACGAGGTCCTCGCCCCCCACGATCTGCGCGCCGGCCTGCTCGGCCTCTCGGGCCTTCTCGCCCTCGGCGAACACCGCCACGGTGACGGCGCGCCCGGTGCCGTGCGGCAGCGCGATGGTGCCGCGCAGCTGCTCCTCGGCGTGGCGCACGTTCACCCCGAGGCGGAAGTGGGCCTCGACCGTGGTGTCGAAGCGGGCGACCTCCTGGCTGACCAGCAGCCGGAAGGCCTCGAGGGGGTGGTAGTTGCCCTCGGGGTCGATCTGCGCCTTGGCGTCGTCGTAGCGCTTGCCGTGCCTGGCCATCCCTAGCCCTCCACCGTGACGCCCATCGAGCGGGCGGTGCCCGCGATCATCGAGATGGCGGCGTCGATGTCGTTCGCGTTGAGGTCCTGCATCTTGGTCTCGGCGATCTGCTGCAGCTGAGCGCGCGTGATGGTGCCCACCTTGGTGCGGTGCGACTCGGGCGAGCCCTTGGGAAGCTTGATGGCCTCCTTGATCAGCACCGCGGCCGGCGGGGTCTTGGTGATGAACGAGAACGAGCGGTCCTCGTACACCGAGATCTCCACCGGCGTGATGACGCCGCCCAGGTTCTGCGTCTCGGCGTTGAACGCCTTGCAGAAGTCCATGATGTTGATGCTCGCGGCACCCAGGGCCGGGCCCACCGGCGGGGCCGGCGAGGCGCCCCCCGCGGGGATGTGGAGCTTGATGATCTGCAGGACCTTCTTCGCCATGCGGGCGTGACCTTCCGGAACGGGACCGTCTCGAGCGGCCCGGGATCATACATCCGCGCGCGCGAATGACCAGCGGCAGCCACCGGTCCGCGCGCGCGAGGTCTCTACGTGAGCTTCTTGACCTGGTCGAACGACAGCTCGGCCGGCGTCTCGCGGCCGAAGATGGACACCAGCACCTTCACGCGCCCCTGCTCGGCGTTGATCTCGGCGATCTCACCGGTGAAATCGGAGAGCGGACCCGAGATGACCTTGACGCTCTCGCCCACCGTGAACTCGGCGCGCACCTTGGTGCGGGTCTCGGTCTGGGTATGCAGCAGGCGGTCCACCTCGGCGCGCGTGAGGGGGGGTGGCCGGTGGTCGTCGTGCTTGGTGGCGCCCACGAACCCCGTGACCCCCGGCGTGTCCTTGATCAGCGACCAGGCGTCGTCGTCGCCCATGTCCATGTTCACCAGCACGTACCCGGGCAGGGTGCGGCGCTCGGTCTGCACCTTCTGCCCCTCCTTGTTGGTCTCGACCACCTGCTCGGTGGGGACGATGACCTCGCGGATGGACCGGCGCCGGTGCTGGCTCTCCACCCGGCGGAGGATGTTGGCGCGCACCTTGTTCTCGTGGCCCGAGTAGGTGTTGATAACGTACCAGCGCAGCAAGCGGTTCTCCTAGAAGAGGGCGTCGACGAGGCTCGACATGACCAGGTCGACGATCCCGAGGTACACGGCGACCACGGCCACGAATATCAGCACGACCGCGGTGGCCTGGAACAACTGGGCCCGGTTGGGCCAGGTGACCTTCTTGAGCTCGGTGGCCACCTCGCCCACGTACCGGCGACTGCGGCTCTCCTGCACCGACTTGGTGACCGACCCGGCCTTCTCGTTCTTGGCCTGCTGGCGGGGGCGCGGCTGCGCGGTGGGCTGGCCGCCGCCCGACGACGACTTGCGGCGCCGCCGGCTGGGAACGGGCGGCGGCTCGGCCCCTCCGGGGCCGGTTTCGTCGGGGCCTGGTTCCCCTGAGCTCTGGCCCTTGGACGGGCGGATTCGTGCCATCTGGCTGGCGGCCTTCTCAGTCTGTCGCGATCTGCTGGACAGGGCCGGAGGGACTCGAACCCCCAACCCCCGGTTTTGGAGACCGGTGCTCTACCAATTGAGCTACGACCCTAGGTACTGCCCCTACCGCGTCTCGCGGTGCTCCGTGTGGCGGCCGCACCAGCGGCAGTACTTCGAGAGCGCCACGCGGTCCGGCGTGTTGCGCCTGCTCTTGTTCGACTGGTAGTTGCGCCTCTTGCAGTCCTGGCATGCCAGGGTCACGGCGATGCGCTGGCCGGTCTTGCCCACAGGGAAGCCTCCGGTCGTTGGCGGGCCCGGGAAGGTACCACAGTGATTTGGCCGCCCCGGTAGCCTCCGCGCATGACCGCCGAGTGGAGTGACTGGTACACCAAGGAGGACATGACGGGGTGGGTGCTCCCCCGCATCCTCCGCGAGCGCGCCGAGGCGCATCCGGACCGCCCGTACATCCGGTCCGGCGACGGCGAGTGGGTGACCTACGGCGAGATCGACGCCCGCGCCAGCCGCATCGCCAACGCGCTCATCGCGCGCGGGCTCCAGAAGGGCGAGTGCGTCAGCACCCTCATGCCCAACTCGGTGGACCAGGTGGCGCTGTGGTTCGGCATCCTGCGGGCGGGCGGCGTGCAGTCGCCCATCAACCTCGCCTACCGCGGCGACTTCCTCAGCTGGGTCATCAACCTCCCGCAGTCACGGTTCCTGGTGATCAGCGACGACCTGCTGGACCGGCTGGACCACGTGGCCGCCGAGCTGCCGGTGCTCGAGCACGCGTTCGTGTGGGAGTCGGGCTCGCCGCACGGGCCCGCGCCGCGGGTGGCCCACGAGCCGTTCGCGGTGCTGGACGATGCCCCGGACTCCGACCCGGGCGTGGAGGTGACCTGGGTGGACGACGCCCGGATCATGTTCACCTCGGGAACCACCGGGCGCAGCAAGGGCGTGATCAAGCAGCACGCATCCGACTACTTCTCGGGGCGCACGTACATCGAGGTGTGCCGGGTCACCGAGGACGACGTCTTCTACACCTGCCTGCCGCTCTTCCATAGCAACGCCCAGGTGCTCAACTGCTACCCGGCGCTCATCGCCGGCGCGCGCATCCAGCTGTCGGCCCGGTACTCGTCCACCAACTTCTGGCGCGAGGTCACCGAGTGCGGCGCGACCATCCTCAACACGGTCAGCGCCATGAACTACTTCATCTGGAACACCGACCCCGGTGAGCTCGACCGGGCCCACTCGGTGGAGCGCATCATGGCCATGCCCGCCCCCAAGGACATCTACCACGAGTTCAAGGAGCGGTTCGGCATCCGCTGGCACGAGGGCTACGGCCTCACCGAGACCGGCATGGTCACCTACGTGCCGCCGGGCATCGAGAAGCCCGGCTCGTGCGGGAAGGCGAGCCCGGGGTTCGAGGTGAGCGTGGTGCAGCCCGGCACCGACATGCCGCTGCCCCCCGGCGAGCCCGGGGAGATCGTGGTGGACATGAAGCTGCCGAACATCGTGATGCGCGCCTACGCCGGCATGCCCGAGAAGACTGCCGAGGACTTCAGGAACCTGAAGCTCCACACCGGGGACCTGGGCGTGATGGACGAGGACGGCTACCTGTACTTCAAGGACCGCGTGAAGGACTACATCCGCCGGCGCGGCGAGAACGTGTCGTCGATGGAGGTGGAGCGCATCGTTGCCTCGCACCCCGGCGTGCTCGAAGCCGCGGCGGTGGGCGTGGCGGCCGGTGAGGGCGCGGGCTCGGAGCAGGAGATCCTCATCTGCGTGGTGCCGCGCGAGGGCGTGCCCGACCCGCATGAGTTGCTCACCTACTGCAGCGACAAGATGCCCTACTTCGCCGTGCCGCGGTACGTGCGCTTCATGGAGCACCTGCCCAAGACCCCCACCGAGCGCGTGCGCAAGGTGGAGCTGCGCGAGATGCCCCTCGACGACGCGGTGTACGACCGCGTGGTGAGCGGCCCGACGATCAGCGCCTGATGGACGACGACGACCTCGACCTGGGGGAGGCCGCTGCCTTCATCCTGGGCGAGCGCCCCCGGCTGCAGGAGGACGACGTCTGGACCGTCCTGAAGGAATTGGGCGACCCGCCGGTGCGCAATGCCGACGGCATGGCGGTGGACCTGGTGACCCGGCTGCACCCCGGCATCAGCGGCAGGGCCGTGCGCATCATCCTCGACGAGTGGCGCGAGTACGCCCGGCTCGCCGTGGAGGACGACTGGGACTGACCCGGCGGGCGCGTCAGCGCCGCGTCGCGCTGCCCCTGCCCAGCAGGATCTCGCGCGCGGCGTTGAGCGCCACGGTCATGTCGGCGGCGCGCTGCTGCAGGTCGGGGTGGAGGTCGGCGGTGCGGTCCGGGTGGCAGCGGGCCACGGCGCGGCGCCACGCGCGCTCCACCTCCTGCGCGGACGGCCGGGGTCCGAGCCCCAGCAGGTCCGCGGCCTCCGCGGCGCTCGTGGGCGCCGCCATTCCCGAGGCCTGCTGCTTCTCGAGCAGCCCCTGCGCAAGCGCGCGCAACCGGGCCTTCTCAGCCTGGATCTCGCCCCACTCGTCGTCCAGGGCCTCCTGCCGCTCGGCCAGCCGGGCGCGCTCCTCGCGCACCTCCTCCGCCAGGGTGGCCAACGCGCGATCGCGCGACCCGCTGTCGGCGCGCAACAGCTCGAGCATGACGTCGGGGTCGGCCGGGGTCGGCGCGTCGCCCGGCACCGGGCGGCCCTGGCCGTTCTGGCCCTGGCGCACCATCGCGATGACCTCGTCGAGCGAGTGGTGCGCCGAGTTGGACATCGCCGGCCCGTCGGACGGGGCGAGGCGCACGAGCGCGAGGGAGTCCCACGACGGGTCCACGAGGAACGCCGCGGACGAGCGCCCCGCAAGCAGCACGCGGCGCTCGGGCGTGCCGCTGTGCCCCAGCAGGGCGAAGCGCGCGCCCGCGCCGTCGGTGCCCCCGCGCAGGGCGGAGAGCTCGGCGGCCAGGTCGTCCAGCCGGCGGGCCACATCGCGGCCATCCGGTCCCTGCTGTGCCACGCCGCGTGCAGCGGCCAGGGCCGCGTCGAGCCCCCCGGCGTCCTCCCCCTGCCCCACGGCCAGCACGGCCCACCAGCGGGTCCACGGGTCGTCGTCGGGCGCCGCCACGAGGGCCCGGCCGGCCTCGACGGGGTGATCCAGCGACTGCAGGGCCGCCGCCAGCGCGGGGCGGGCCGTGCGGTCACCCAGCGACGCGGCCACCGCCAGCAGCGCGACCTGGCGCCAGCGCGCGGCGTCGCCGCGGGGCGGCTGCGATCCGGCTGCGCGCGCGAAGGGGTCGTTCACGGGGGCAACCGTAGTGCAGGCGCCGTGCGCTGCCGCCGCGCCCGCGGCCCGAGGCCCGTGGCTCCCGGCTCCGCGGGCACGGGGCAGCGCCGCGGTGCGAGGATCGGCTCATGGCCAACCAACTCGCCCACGAGGCCTCGCTGTACCTGCGACAGCACGCCGGCAATCCCGTGGATTGGTGGCCGTGGGGGCCGGGTGCGCTGGCCGATGCCCGCGAACGCGACGTGCCCGTGCTGCTGTCGGTGGGCTACTCGTCGTGCCACTGGTGCCATGTGATGGCGCACGAGTCGTTCGAGGACCCGTCCACGGCGGCGCTGATGAACGACCTGTTCACCTGCGTGAAGGTGGACCGCGAGGAACTGCCCGACGTCGACGCGCTGTACATGCAGGCCACCGTGGCCATGACCGGCCACGGCGGGTGGCCCATGACGGTCTTCCTGACCCCCGCGGGCGAGCCCTTCTGGGCGGGCACGTACTTCCCGCCCCAGCCGCGGCAGGGCATGCCGTCGTTCACGCAGGTGCTCATGGGCGTGGCGGAGGCGTGGCGCGAGCGGCGCGACCAGGTGATGAAGCAGGCCGGCCTGCTGGTGGATGGCCTGCGCGACCAGTCGTCCGTGCAGGTGACCGGCGCCCCGGGCGAGGACGCCCTTGCCGCCGCCGTCCGCACGCTGGCCGACCTCTACGACGACGCCCACGGAGGATTCGGCGGCGCGCCCAAGTTCCCGCCCTCGGTGGCCATCGACCTGCTGCTCCGGCGTCACTGGGCCGGCCGTGACGACGGCCGCGCGCTGGCGATGGCGGTGGGGACGCTCGACGCCATGGCCGCGGGCGGGGTGTTCGACCAGGTGGGCGGCGGCTTCCACCGGTACTCGGTGGACGACATCTGGCTGGTGCCCCACTTCGAGAAGATGCTCTACGACAACGCATTGCTGCTGCGCGACTACGCCCTGGCCGCGCGGGTGACCGGCGACGACCGCCATGGCGCGGTGGCCGCGCGCGTCGCCGACTACCTGCTGCGCGAGATGCGCGTGGAGGGGGGTGCGTTCGCGGCCGCCCAGGACGCCGATTCCCCCGGCGGGGAAGGGGTGTTCTTCACCTGGACGCCGGATGAGATCCGCGAGGTTCTCTCCCCCGATGACGCCCGCGCGGTGATCGCGCGGTTCGGCGTGACGGACCGCGGCAACTTCGAGGGGCGCAGCATCCTGCGCGTGGTGGATCCGGGCGCGCCCGTGGCCCCCGCGGCCCTCGACGCGCTGTATGCCGCGCGCGCCCGGCGCCCCGCGCCGGCGCGCGACGACAAGGTGGTCGCGTCGTGGAACGGGCTCGCCATCGGCGCGCTGGCGGAGGCCGGCATCGCGCTGCGCCGCCCCGAGTGGGTGGAGGCCGCGGGGCAGGCCGCGCGGTTCGTGCTGGACCGCATGGTGGTGGACGGCCGCCTGATGCGGGTGCATGCCGGCGGCTGCGCGCGACACCTGGGCACGCTGGACGACCACGCCGACATGGCCGATGGCCTGCTGGCGCTGTATGCCGCCGATTTCGACTGCGCCTGGCTGGATCATGCGCGCGGGCTCGCCGACGCCATGCTGCGGCTGTTCGCCGATCCGGACGGCGGGCCGTTCTTCATGTCGGGCTCGGACGCGCCACCCCTGGTGGCGCGGACACGTGACCTCGAGGACCATCCCGCCCCCTCGGGAAACGCACAGGCCGCGTGGGTGCTGGCCCGGCTGCGCATGCTGACGGGCGACGACCGCTACGAACGGGCCGCACGCACCGCGGTGGGCGCGGTGGCCACCCAGGCCGCCCGGTGGCCGCAGGCCTTCGCCCGGGCCCTGGCCACGGCCGACCTCCTGGCGTCGCCCCAGGGGGAGGTGGCCATCGCCGGGGCGCCGGACGACCCCCGCACGGCAGCCCTGGTGGATGCCGCGCGCGGGCATGCCGGCCCGTACGCGGTGGTGGCCGCCGGGGACCCGTCGGACGCCCGCACCACGACTGCCGTGCCGCTGCTGGCCAACCGGCCACTGCTGCAGGGAGCCCCTGCTGCATACGTATGTCGAGGATTCGCGTGCAAAGCCCCGGTATCCGACCCGGCGGTACTGATCTCTTCGCTGCGCGAGGCCTGACGCCCTATCCTTGCGCGCCATGGCCGACCTCGACGAGATCCGCAGCCTGATCGAAGCCGCCCTGCCGGGCGCGCAGGTGGACGTGCAGGACCACGGCGGCGGGGATCACCTCGCCGCGGTGGTGGTGGCACCGCAGTTCGAGGGCATGAGCCGCATCGACCAGCACAAGGCCGTCTACGCCGCCGTCCAGGCGCGCATCGACGACGGCCAGATACACGCGCTCGCGCTGAAGACGCGCGCGCCGGAGGCATGATGAGCGACGTCACCACGATGACCGACGAGCAGATCCTCGAGCAGATCCAGTCCGAGGTGGGCGCGAACCCGGTGTTCCTCTACATGAAGGGCACCCCGGAGGCTCCCGCGTGCGGTTTCTCGATGCGCGTGGTGCAGATCCTCGACCACCTGGGCGTGCAGTACGGGTCGCGCAACATCCTCGAGGACCCACGGGTGCGCGTGGTGCTGTCGGGATGGTCCGACTGGCCCACCATCCCGCAGCTCTTCGTGGACGGCTCGCTGGTGGGCGGTTGCGACATCGTCACCGAGCTGTACCAGGACGGCGAGCTGCAGAAGATGGTGCCGGCCTGATGACCAGTCACCCCCTGGAATTCTCCGAGGACCTGCAGGACACATCGCCGGCCACCCGCATCGGGTTGTCGCGCGCGGGCGTGAGCAGGTCGGCCAAGGCGATACGCCTGGCATTCGCCGGCGGCGAGCACTACATGGACGCCACGGTGGAGTGCGTGGTGGACCTCGACCCCGACCAGAAGGGCGTGCACATGTCGCGCTTCGAGGAAGAGGTGAACGAGGCCATCGACGCGGTGCTCATCGGCGAGCCGGTGGCCATCGAGGCGCTGGCCGAGAACATCGCGCGGCGCGTGGTGGAGCGGCAGGGGGCCCTGCGCGGCATGGCCACCATCCGCGCGCGATACCCGGTGGAGAAGCGCACGCCCGTGACGGACGTGGCCACGCAGGAGATGTACGGGCTCATCGGCACCGCATCGGCCCGCCCGGGCAGCAGCCGGCGTGCCGTGGGCGTGTCGGCGCAGGGCATGAACGCCTGCCCATGCGCGCAGGGCCTGGTGCGCGAGCAGGCCGAGGCCGCGCTCGCCGAGGACGGCTTCTCGGCGGACGAGATCGACCGCATCGTGGCCCGCGTGCCCATCGCCACGCACAACCAGCGCGCGCGTGGCACCTTGCTGGTGGGCGCACCCGGCCCCGTGGAGATCCCCGCCGATGCCCTCATCGAGATCGTGGAGGACGGCATGTCATCCGAGATCTACGAGTTGCTGAAGCGCCCCGACGAGCTGTACGTGGTGGACAAGGCCCACCGCCGCCCGCGGTTCGTGGAGGACTCCGTGCGTGAGATGGTGGCGGGCGTCATCGCCCGGTTCCCGGCCCTGCCCGACGACGCCTTCGTGTCGGCGCACCAGGAGAACTACGAGACCATCCACACCCACGACGTCGAGGCCGAGCGGCACGGCGTGCTGGGCGAGATGCGCGCCGAGGTGGCCGGCGGCCCGCACGCCGGCCGGCACATCACCCTCGCCGAATGGCTGGACGCCCCCGCCTGACGCCGATGGGATCGCGATCCCGGGGTGCTTCCTCCGGTCGCGAATCGGAATCGCGAGCGCTCCGGGGCTGCGCCCCGGAGAGCAGGGCGTCGTTTCGTCTTCCCTCCGGAAGCACCCCGGGATCGCCCCGCGGCGTCAGGTGGGGTCGGGGGTTCCCTTGCCGCCCAGGTGGATGCGGTTCTCGGTGCCGTCGATGAGCCGCTGGACGTTCTCGCGGTGCTTCCAGATGACGAACAGGCCGGCGAGCGCGATGAAGCCCACGTACGACCACGGGGCGCCGAACACCCACGCGAGCGGGGCCGCGGCCAGGGCGCAGGTGATGCTGGCCACCGACACATAGCGGGTGATCAGCACCAGCAGCACCCAGAGCACGATGAGCGTGGCGCTAGCCAGCGGCACCAGGCCGATCAGCGCGCCGGCGCCCACGGCCACCCCCTTCCCGCCCGCAAAGCCGGTCCACACGGGGAACACGTGGCCCAGGATGGCCAGCGCGCCGGCCGCGATGGGCCACCACGACCCGCCGGCGAGCCACTGCGCGATCACCACCGCCGCCGCGCCCTTGGCGATGTCGAGCACCATGACCACGATGCCGACCGTGCGGCCCAGCGTGCGGAACACGTTGGTGGCGCCCAGGTTGCCGCTGCCCACCGTGCGCAGGTCGACCCCGTTGAGGCGACCGGCGAGGTAGGCGAAGGGGATGGAGCCCAGCAGGTAGGCGAGTACGAGGGCGAGGACCTGGCTCACGGATCTCCGGTGACGTCGGGCGCGGGCACGCGGCCCTCGAAGAGCCGGCGCCGGGCCATGATGAAGTAGTAGGCGCCCGAGATGACGGTGAGGGCCACCGCCAGGTACAGCAGGGCGTCGTACTGCCACTGCGGGGCAACGTTCAGGATGACCCATGCGATGGCCACGTTCTGGCTGAGGGTCTTGAGCTTTCCGAGGTTGCTGGCCGGGATGACCAGGTCCTCGCGCACGGCGATGAGGCGCAGGCCGGTGACGGCGAACTCGCGGGTGATGATGATCATGGCGATCCACGCCGAGACATCACCCACCTCGATGAGGCACAGCAGCGCGCCCGCCACCAGCAACTTGTCGGCCAGCGGGTCCAGGAAGGCCCCGGCCACGGTGACCTCGCCGCGTGATCGCGCAAGCCACCCGTCCAGCGAGTCGGTGGCCGCGGCCAGCACGTAGAGGCCGAACGCCCAGTACCGGCCGCCCTCGTCGTCCACGAGGATCAGCACCATGACGATCGGGATCAGCGCGATGCGCGCCGCCGTCACGACCAGGGCGGGGTTCAGCGATGACCGGCCGCTCACGCCGCAAGCATAGGTGGCCCCCTAATCTCGCGACATGAGCGAGTACACCGTGAGCATCGTGGGCGAGGACCGCCCGGGCATCGTGGCGGCCGTCACCGGCGCGCTGCTGGGCGCCGGCGGCAACGTGGAGAACTGCCGCGCGGCGATCCTGGCCGGGTCGTTCGCCATGGTGCTCGCCGTGGAGGTCCCCGCATGGGTGACCGACCAGGACATCGTGGACCTGCTGGCGCCGGCGTCGTCGCAGATGGGGCTGTCGCTGGGCGTGCGCCCCGCGGCCCCCGCGCAGCGCGACATCGACGACGACCGGTGCGTGATCACCATCTACGGGGCGGACCGCCCCGGCATCGTGCACGGCGCGGCCGAGGCGCTGGCGTCGGCCGGCGTGAACATCGTCGACCTCAGCTCGCGCCTGGTGGGCGACCCGCCCATCTACGTGCTGGGCATCGAGGCACGGCCGCCGGCCGGCATGCAGGCGGGCGCCGTTCACGACGCACTGCGGTGCCCCGAGCTCGCCGGACTGGACATCTCGGTGCAGGCGGAGTCCGAGCGGCTGCTCTGATCCGCCCGGTCGTCACCTACCCCGACCGCCGGCTGAAGGCCCCGTGCCCGCCGGTGCGGTCATTCGGTGCCGCCATCGGGCGCCTGGCCCGCGACCTGGAGGACACCGCGCGCTCGTACCCGCGCACCACGGGCATCGCCGCGCCGCAGGTGGGCCAGTTGTGGCGCGCGTGCTTCGTGGACTGCACCGGGCACCCCAAGGTGCCGCATGCGCACGGCCCCATGGTGATGGTGAATCCCGTGCTCGTGCGCCAGGAGGGCGCAGAGGTGGGGCGCGAGGGCTGCCTGAGCCTGCCGGACATCACCGCAAACGTGGAGCGGCCCGTGGCGGTGACGGTGCGCTACCGGGACGCGCGCGGCGAGCACCGCCACGTACGCGCCGAGGGCTTCGAGGCGCGCGTGATCCTGCATGAGATGGACCACCTCGACGGCGTGCTCATCCTCGATCGCGTGCGCTCGCTGGCGCTCGACGTGTTCCCGCGCAGGCGTCGCGGGTAGCGCGGTCCGCCCGCGCTGGCATGCTGCCGCCATGCGAATTCGCCGGATATCGATCGCGACGGCCGTGGTGGCCCTGTGCGCCCCGGCCGCGCTGATGGGCGCCAAGCCCGTGGTGCTGGTGCAGGCCGGGCACCTGAGCCCGGGCGAGCCGGGATACCTGGCCCAGACCGGGGCGTCGGGCAATCCCTTCGGCCTGGAGTCGACATTCAACCGGCGCGTGCGCGACGACATGGTGCGCCGCCTGAGGGCGGCGGGCGTGGACGCCCGGCCCCAGCCGGCGCGCGTGAAGCCCCTGGGCGTGGGGGGCGCCACCTTCATCAGCATCCACCACGACTCGCCCGGCGGAGCCGCGATGGTGGGGCACGCCATCACCGGCGGAGGCGAGAACTACTACCGCGGCCAGGGCTTTGGCACGGCACGGCCCAGGCCCTACCCGGATAGCGCGCCGCATCGCACCCCGGCAACCACCGTGAGCCCGGCCGTGGAGCGCACCTCGGCGGCCACCGCGCGGCGGGTGTCCGCGGCGCTCAAGCGCATCTACAGGCGGGCCAACGGCGCCCGCGGCCGGTTCGCCGGGGTCATTCCCCCGAACTCCAACCGCCGCATGAACCACTTCTACGGCTTCTACCGCACCACCGCGGGGTCGCGGATACTCGTGGAGGCGGGCGCGGCGCCCGAGGACAACCGGTTCCTGCGCAGGACCGGGCTGATCTCGGCCACGCTCACCCGGGCCGTGGTGGCAGACCTGAAGGCGCGGCGCCTGCTCTAGGCGTCCTGTGCGCGCACGCCGTGCACCGGCCGGCCCGCGGCGATCCACTGGTAGTAGGAGCACGCCGGGCCCATGCCGGTCTGGTACTCCACCACCCGCGGATTGCGGCCGACCTCCTTGGCGATCTGCGCATGGGTGAGCAGGTTGGGGTCGTCCATCTCGGGCCAGCAGATGACCAGGTGGGCGGCGGTGATGTGATTGGCCACGAACCCGCATCCCTCGGCGGGGCAGGGCCACGGATCGGTGGCGATGCAGTACCAGCCCTGGAGGTCCTCGCCCGAGTCGTCGGTCCAGAGGTTCTCCTCGACGTCCACGGACTGGTCGGTGGCATCGATCACGCCCACGCCGGGGCCGGTGGCCGGGTCGAGCCGGCGATCCTGATCGCTCATCGCCCGGAGGGTATCGCGACGCGCTGCGGACCGCGCTGGCGGGAACCCCCGTTTTGGTAGCGTGCCGCGACTTTCGGGAGGCGAGCGTGAGCAGCAGGACCGACGCCGCAGGCAAGGCCCGGAGCACCGACTCCGGAATCGAGATCGAACCCGTCTACCACGCGGGCGACGTGCAGGCACTCGACCTGGCGACCGCCCTCGGCGAGCCCGGCGAATACCCCTTCACCCGCGGGCCCTACCGCACGATGTACCGCGAGAAGCCGTGGACCATGCGCCAGTACGCGGGCTTCGCCACGGCCGAGGAGACCAACGAGCGGTTCCGCTACCTGCTGGCCAACGGGGCACCGGGGCTGTCGATGGCGTTCGACCTGCCCACCCAGCTGGGCATGGACTCCGACGACCCGCGGGCCCTGGGCGAGGTGGGCCGCGTGGGGGTGGCCATCGACTCGCTGGACGACATGCTGCGCGTGTTCGATGGCATCCCGCTGGGCGAGGTGTCCACCAGCATGACCATCAACGCCCCTGCGGCCGTGCTGCTGCTGCTGTACCGGCTGGTGGGCGAGACCCAGGGCGTGGCGCCCGACCAGCTTCGCGGAACCATCCAGAACGACGTGCTGAAGGAGTATGTCGCGCGGGGCAACTACATCTTCCCGCCCCACGCGAGCATGCGGCTGACCACCGACACCTTCGCCTACTGCGCCGCCGAGATGCCGCGCTTCAACACCATCTCGATCAGCGGGTACCACATCCGCGAGGCGGGGTCGACGGCCGTGCAGGAGGTGGCGTTCACGCTGGCCGATGGCATCGCGTACGTGCAGGCGGCGGTGGATGCCGGGCTCGACGTGGACCGCTTCGCCCCCCGGCTCTCGTTCTTCTTCAACGCGCATTCGAACTTCATGGAGGAGGTGGCCAAGTTCCGGGCGGCGCGCACCCTGTGGGCGCGCATCATGCGCGAGCGGTTCGGCGCCACCGACCCCAAGTCGATGGCCCTGAGGTTCCACGCGCAGACCGGGGGATCCACCCTCACGGCGCAGCAGCCCGACAACAACGTGGTGCGCGTGGCGCTTCAGGTGCTGTCGGCGGCGCTCGGCGGGGCGCAGTCGATCCACGCCAACGGCTACGACGAGGCCCTGGCCCTGCCCACCGAGCAGTCGGCCAAGCTCGCACTGCGCACGCAGCAGGTGATCGCCGAGGAGACCGGCATCACCGACAGCGCCGACCCCCTGGCCGGCGGCTGGATGGTGGAGTCGCTCACCGCCGAGATCGAGAAGCGCGCCGACGAGCTGATCACCCGCATCGACGAGCGGGGCGGTGCGGTGGACAGCATCGAGTTCATGCGCGACGAGATCGCCGATGCCGCCTACCGCTGGCACACGGACATGGAGAGCGGCGAGCGCAGGGTGGTGGGCATCAACGTGCAGGCAGAGCCGGAGGACACCCACATCGACATCCTGAAGATCGACCCCGCGATCGAGCGCGCGCAGGTGGCGCGGCTTGCCGACCTGCGGGCCGGCCGCGACCAGGCCGACGTCGCGGCGGCGCTCGACGCCGTGCGCGCCGCGGCCAGGGGCACCGACAACCTGCTGCCGCCCATGCACCGCGCACTCGGCGCCCGCGCCACCATCGGCGAGGTGTGCGGCGTGCTGCGCGAGGAGTTCGGCGAGTACGACCGCATGATCGCGGGCCGCGGATGAACACCTCCGACGCCGAGAAGTACCTCGACGACCTGCGGGCGGAGGCGATGAACCCGTCGGGGGACGCGGCCGTGGAGCGCCAGCACGCCCGCGGCAAGCTGACCGCCCGCGAGCGCATCGACCTGCTGCTCGACCCCGGGTCCTTCGTGGAGCTCGACATGTTCACCCGCCACCGCTCCACGGGGTTCGGACTGGAGGACAACCGGCCGTGGGGCGATGGGGTGATCACCGGCCACGGCACCGTGGACGGCCGCAAGGTGTTCGTGTTCAGCCAGGACTTCACGGTGTTCGGCGGCAGCCTGGGCGAGGTCTTCGCCGAGAAGATCTGCAAGGTCATGGACCTGGCCGTCCGCATGGGCTGCCCCATCATCGGGCTCAATGATTCCGGCGGGGCGCGCATCCAGGAGGGCGTGGTGAGCCTGGGCGGCTACGCCGACATCTTCCTGCGCAACGTGCAGGCCAGCGGGGTGATTCCCCAGATCTCGGTGGTGCTGGGCCCCTGCGCCGGCGGGGCGGTGTACAGCCCCGCCATCACGGACTTCATCTTCATGGTCAAGCAGACCAGCCACATGTTCATCACGGGCCCCGACGTGATCAAGACGGTCACCGGCGAGGACGTGACCATGGAGGACCTGGGCGGCGCGCTGAGCCATGCCACCAAGTCGGGCGTATGCCAGTTCGCCTGCGAGGACGAGGAATCGTGCCTCGACGAGGTGCGCCACCTGCTGTCGTTCATCCCCCAGAACAACCTCGACGGCGCGCCGTACGAGGTCCCCACCGATGACCCCGACCGGCGTGACCCCGAGCTGCACGCGATCGTCCCGGACAATCCCAACAAGCCGTACGACATGAAGCACGTCATCGAACTGGTGTTCGACGACGGGGAGTTCCTGGAGGTCGCGCCGCTCTACGCGCAGAACCTGGTGATCGGCTTCGCGCGGCTGAACGGCCACTCGGTGGGCGTGATCGGCAACCAGCCCAAGGCGCTGGCCGGGGTGCTGGACATCGACGCGTCGATCAAGGGCGCGCGGTTCATTCGCTTCTGCGACGCCTTCAGCATCCCGATCATCTCGTTCGTGGACGTGCCGGGCTTCCTGCCCGGCACCAGCCAGGAGTACGGCGGGATCATCCTGCACGGGGCCAAGCTGCTGTACGCCTACGCCGAGGCCACCGTGCCGAAGATCACGGTCATCACCCGCAAGGCCTATGGCGGCGCGTATGACGTGATGAACAGCAAGCACCTGGGCGCCGACTTCAACGCCGCGTGGCCATCAGCCGAGATCGCCGTGATGGGCGCCGACGGCGCGGTGAACATCATCCACCGCGGCACCCTGAAGACGGTGGCCGACGAGGGCGGCGACGTGGACGCCCGCCGCGCCGAACTGATCGACGAGTACAAGGAGCGCTTCGCGAATCCCTACCAGGCGGCGGAGCGCGGCTACGTGGACGACGTCATCCAGCCGGAGGACACCCGCCCCTGGCTGGTGAAGGCCCTCGAGATCTCGCTGACCAAGCGGGTGGACGGGCCGAGGCGCAAGCACGGGAACATCCCGCTGTGAGCATGGCCATGCAGGTGACCCCCGCGCCGTCGCCCGAGGAGGCCGCGGCCATCGCCGCCGCCGTGCGCGTGCTGCTGGAGGGCGCCCGCCACGGGGCCGGGGCCGATCCCCGCCCGGCGGCGTACCGGTCGGCATGGCGCATTGCCGCCATCCGGGAGGGCGCGGGACTGTCCCCCATCGATTCGAGGAGTCGCTGATGTTCCGCACGGTGCTGGTGGCCAATCGCGGCGAGATCGCCATCCGCGTCATGCGCACGTTGCGCGAGATGGGCATCCGGTCGGTGGCGGTGTACTCCGAGGCCGACCGCGACGCGCTGTTCGTGCAGTTCGCCGACGAGGCCCACTCGCTCGGCGCCGGCCCGGCCACCGACACCTACCTGAACATCCCGACGATCCTCGAGGTGGCCGCGGCGTCGGGGGCCGAGGCCGTGCACCCCGGCTACGGGTTCCTGGCCGAGAACGCCCCGTTTGCGCGCGCCTGCGAGCAGGCGGGCGTCACGTTCATCGGCCCGCCTGCCGACGCCATCGACGCCATGGGCTCCAAGACCGCCGCACGGGCGCTGATGGACGCCGCGGGCGTGCCGATCGTGCCCGGCGTCACCGAGGGCGTGGCCGACGTGGCCGAGGCCACGGGCATCGCCGAGCAGATCGGCTACCCCATCGCCGTCAAGGCCGCGGCGGGCGGTGGCGGGAAGGGGTTCCGCGTGGCGCTGACCCCCGACGACCTCGAGGGCGCCTTCGAGGGCGCCCGGCGCGAGAGCGAGAAGTTCTTCGCCGACTCCACGGTGTACCTGGAGCGCTACCTGCCGCACCCGCGGCACGTGGAGATCCAGGTGCTGGCCGATGGCCATGGCACCACGTTGTGGCTGGGCGAGCGCGACTGCTCGGTGCAGCGGCGCCACCAGAAGCTGGTGGAGGAGACCCCCAGCCCGGTGGTGAGCGACGCGCTCCGGCAGCGCATGGGCGAAGCGTCGGTGAAGGCGGCCGAGGCCGTGGGCTACCGGTCGGCCGGCACGCTGGAGTACCTGGTGTCGGGGGAGGAGTTCTTCTTCCTCGAGATGAACACGCGCATCCAGGTGGAGCACACGGTCACCGAGATGGTCACCGGGCTCGACCTCATCCGCGAGCAGGTGCGCATCGCCGCCGGGGAGCGGGTGTCGATCACCCAGGACCAGGTGGCGCCCCGCGGCCATGCGTTCGAGTGCCGCATCAACGCCGAGGACGCCGAGAAGAGGTTCCTGCCCACTCCCGGCCCCATCACCGCATACCGCGAGCCCGCCGGGCCGGGCGTGCGCGTGGACTCCGGGGTGCAGTCCGGGTCGGTGATCAGCGACATGTACGACCCCATGGTGGCCAAGCTGGTCACGTGGGATGTCGACCGCGAGGCCGCGCGCAGGCGCATGCTGCGGGCACTCGAGGAGTACGTGGTGGAAGGCCCCACCACGCTCATCCCGTTCCACATCTGGCTGCTCAACGAGCAGGAGTTCATCGACGGCGGCGCCTGCCACGACGCGCTCGAGGCCATGAGTGCCGAGAACACCCCCCTGCCCCCGCGCGACGGTGCGCCGCCGCCCGCGCCCGAGGCGCCCGAGGCGGAGCCCGTGGCCGAGCGCACCCTGGTGGCCGAGGTGGGCGGCAGGCGGTTCGACGTGCGGCTGTTCATCCCCGAGAAGGACCTGGGCCCGGCCAGCGCACCGGCCCCCAAGCCCGCGCGCGCCAAGCGCAGCGGGGGCGGCCACCATGGCGCGGGAGCCGCGGGTGCCACCGGCGAGGTGCACAGCCCCATGCAGGGCACCGTGCTGAGCGTGGCGGTGGAGGCCGGGCAGGAGGTGGCCGCCGGCGACGTGCTCTGCATCATCGAGGCCATGAAGATGGAGAACGAGGTGACGGCCCACACGGGGGGCACGGTGACCGCGGTGAGCGTGGAGGCCGGCCAGTCGGTGGCCGCCGACGAGCTCATCGCCGTGATCGGCTGAGATGACCCGGGTCGTCATGTGGGCCGGCCGGCTCGGCCCCGGGCGGGCCTCGGCGGGTGCGGTGGTGGAGCCGGGTGATGCCGATCGCGAGACCCTGCGGCGCGCGGTGCTCGCCTGCGGGGTGGCCCTGGCCGCCGACCGGCTGGCCGCGGCAGGCGAGCACGACCGCCATCCCGTCGTCCGGGCCTTCGGGGCCTCCGCGCCGGAGGACCTGGTGGACCTGACGGGGCGGTGCGAGATCGGCGGCCTGGCGGTGCCGCCCGGCGAGGTGTCGCCGCCGCCGGGAGCCGCGGTGGCCGACCTGGTGCTGATGCCCGGCGACGACCCCGACGACGCCGAGCCCGTGATCCTGCCCGGGAGCATCCCGGCTGCCGAGGCCGCGGCGCTATCGGCCGCCGCGCTGGCGCGCGCACTGCCCCGCGACCCCCTGCACCTGGCCCGCACCGGCGTGGCGCTGCGCACGCTGGCCCGCGAGGCGACGATGTATCCCGGCACGCTCACCCAGGTGGCGGGCGGCATTGCCGTCACGGCCCGCGACCCCGCGGAGGTTCGGCTGTTCAGCGCACCGGCCCCCGAGCGGCAGGAGGCGGGCCGGACGTGGCAGGTGCCGGACCCTCGACGGGTGGCCGTGGCCCTGGGGGCCGCCGTGGCGGGTGCCGCAGTGGGCCTGGGCATGGCATGGCTGCTGATGGACCTGCTGGATCCCGCCACCGCCAACCGGGCCACGGGGCTCGTGGCCGGGGCGCTGGTGGGCGCGGTGGTGGTGGCCGCCCTGGTGCTGCGCCTGGGCCGCCGGGGCTAGGAGAGGCCCGGGCCGAACAGCCCGTCGGCGTCGCGCGTGATGCCGGTGGACAGCAGAACGCGGGCCTCGCCGCTGTCGAACGGGCGACCCGGCCACTGCACGCCCACCCGGCCCTGGTCCTCGAGCAGGCCCAGCGCGCGCATGAGGGCCAGCAGCCCCTGGTCGCCATCGAGCCCCAGCTCGGCGGCCGCGGTGGGGATGGACAGCATCACGTCGCCCTCGGGCGGGCGGCCCTCGTCGAGCCATTGCAGCACCAGCAGCATCTCGAGGCGCTGCGCGTTTTGGGCGTCACCTTCCATGAAGCGGCTGTATTGTCCCCGACCGGCTCGCGGTGAGGCTCCCACTACGGAACCCCGCGGGCCGCTCACTGACAGCGAGACAAGGGACGCGGGTGGATCTCTTCGAGTACCAGGGCAAGCAGCTCTTCGCCACGTACGGCCTTGCCGTGCCGTCGGGCGAAGTGGCCGACACGCCCGAGCAGGCCAAGACCGCTGCCGAGGCCATCGGCGGCACGGTGGTGGTGAAGGCGCAGGTGCAGGTGGGGGGCCGCGGCAAGGCCGGCGGCATCAAGCTGGCCACGGACCCCGACGAGGCCTACGCCGAGGCCCAGAACATCCTGGGCATGGACATCAAGGGCCACGTGGTGAAGCGGCTCTGGATCGAGAGCGCCTCCGACATCAAGAAGGAGTACTACGCATCGGTCACCTTCGACCGCTCGGCCAAGATGCCGCTGGTGATGCTGTCGGCCATGGGCGGCATGGACATCGAGGCCGTGGCCGAGGAGCACCCCGAGGCGCTGGCGCGACTGCACGTGGACCCGCTGACGGGCTTCCAGCAGCACCATGCCCGCTGGCTCATCTACCACGCCGGCATCGACGGGCCGGCGCAGAAGGGCGTGCTGGATGCCCTGATGAAGGCCTATGACGCCTTCATCGGGCTCGAGGCCACGCTTATCGAGATCAACCCGCTCATCTGGACGGCCGATGACCGCGTGGTGGCGCTGGACGCCAAGGTGTCCATCGACAACAACGCGCTGTACCGCCATCCCGAGCTGGCGGAACTGCAGGAGAGCCTCACCGACGACCCGCAGGAGCGCATGGCGCACGAGCGGGGCGTGACCTACGTGAAGCTGGACGGCGACGTGGGCATCATGGGCAACGGCGCCGGCATCGTGATGAGCAGCCTGGACGTGGTCGCCCTGGCCGGCGGCACGCCCGCCAACTTCCTGGACGCCGGCGGCGGATCGAACGCGGAGGCCGTGGCCACCGCGCTCGAGGTGCTGCTGAGCGACCCCAAGGTGAAGTCGCTGATGATCAACATCTTCGGCGGCATCACGCGGTGCGACGAGGTGGCCGAGGGCCTCCTCACGGCGCTCGACACGCTGGGCGCCACGCTGCCCATCGTCGTGCGCCTCGACGGGACCGCCGCGGAGGCGGGGCGCGCCATCATCGCCGAGCGCGCCCCGGCCAACGTGGTGGTCGAGCCCACGATGCTCTCGGCCGCCAAGCGCGCCGTGGAGCTCGCGAAGGAGGCCTCGTGAGCATCCTGGTCGATGAGAACACCAAGCTGGTGGTGCAGGGCGTCACCGGCCGCGAGGGCCAGTTCCACACCCTCCGCAACAAGGCATACGGCACCAACGTGGTGGCGGGCGTCACGCCGGGCAAGGCCGGGCAGGACGTGGACGGCATCCCGGTGTTCAACACGGTGCGCGACGCCGTGGAGGCCACCGGCGCCAACACGTCGATGATCTTCGTGCCGCCCAGGTTCGCCACCGACGCCATCTACGAGTCGCTGGATGCCGGGATCGACCTCACCATCGCCATCACCGAGGGCATCCCCGCGCACGACATGATGCGCGTGTACACGCACCTGAAGCGCGGCGACCAGCGCCTGCTGGGCCCCAACTGCCCGGGCGCCATCAGCCCGGGCAAGGCCACCGTGGGCATCATGCCCACCGACGTCTTCACGCCGGGCCGCGTCGGCATCGTCAGCCGCTCGGGCACGCTCACGTACCAGATCTCCAAGGAGATCGGCGACATGGGCATCGGCCAGAGCACGGTGGTGGGAATCGGCGGCGACCCCATCGTGGGCTCGTCGTTCGTCGACGTGCTGGGCATGTTCGAGGCCGACCCCGACACCGACCTGGTGGTGATGGTGGGCGAGATCGGCGGCGACGAGGAGGAGAAGGCCGGTGCCTTCATCGCCGAGAACATGAGCACCCCGGTGGTGGGCTACATCGCCGGCTTCCAGGCACCTCCCGGCAAGCAGATGGGCCACGCCGGCGCCATCATCACCGGCTCGTCGGGCACCGCGCAGGGCAAGAAGGACGCCCTCGAGGCGCTGGGCGTGAGCGTGGGCACCAACCCCACCGAGGTGGCCGAGATCGTGGCGGACCGCCTGAAGTAGCACCGTCCCGCGGTGCCGCCCGGCTGCTCAGGAGGCGATCTCCATGAGCAGCCGGGCGGTTGCCGCGGGGTCGGCCAGCATCATGTCGTGCCCGGTGGGCATGCGGTGCATGCGCCACCCCCCGTCGCGCGCGCGCCCGGCCGACGCATCGAGCGAGGCCATCCCCGGCGACACGTGCTCCACGTAGTCGCGCGGCAGGGCGGCGAGCGCGGCCGGGTCGTACATGACCGGCTCCTCCACGCACCGCAGCGGGAAGTCCGTGAGCCGTTCGCCCACCGAGTGGCGCAGGTGCCCGGGCACGGCCCACTGCGCCAGGAACTCCGTCGACGCCGGCACGCGCCAGCCATCCGCCGACCCGGCGGCCAGGCGGCGGTACCGCTCGGCAATGGGCGCGGGCTCGACGTCGGCCAGCGACTCCCCGGGCGCGGCGAGGAACGCCCCCATGGCCACCACCTGCGACAGCCGGTCACCCGCGGCATCGGCCACCGGCCCGGCCAGCACGCCCGAGTAGGAGTGCAGCACCAGGACGGCCTGCCGCACGTCCTCCATGCGCAGCGTGGCCAGTACGTCGTCCACGTGCGTGCCCACCCCGGTGGCGGGCGTGGCCAGGTGGGCGCGGTCCCCGCAGCCGGTGAGCGTGGGGGCGTGGGCCACATGGCCCGCGTCGCGCAGCAGTGCCTCGACCGGCCGCCAGCACCATCCGCCGTGCATCGCGCCGTGGATCAGGACGAACGTCGCCACGTATCCGAGGCTACCGGCGCGCGGGCATGTCTAGACTGCCGCGCCGTGCCCGACGTCATCTCATTCGCCCGCGGCGCCCCGGCGCCCGAGGCCCTCGACGGCGGCCTCATCGCCCGGTGCTCCGCCGCCGCGCTCGAGGCCGACCCCACGGTCATCCTGTCCTATGGGACGGGCGGCGGGTACCCGCCGCTGCGCGAGTGGCTGGCGGCCCACCACGGCACCTCTGCCGACCGCGTGCTGGTGACCAACGGGTCGCTCGAGGGGTATGTGTTCCTGCTCGAGACGTTCCTGCAGCCGGGCGACCTGATCGGCCTGGAGGCGCCCACGTACGACCGGGCGCTGCTGCAGGCCCAGATGCACGGAATGGACATCCTGCCCATCCCGATGCAGGACGACGGGCTGGACGTGGACGCCCTCGCCGCGGCGTGCGAGGCCGGCCGGGTGCCCAAGCTCGTCTACACCATCCCGAACTTCCACAACCCCGCGGGCACCACGATCTCGCTCGACAAGCGCCGGGCCCTCGTGGACCTGGCCGGGAAGCACGGGTTCTGGATCCTCGAGGACGACCCCTACGGCCGCCTCAGGTTCGAGGGCGAGGCCCTGCCCAGCATCTACGAGCTGGGCGGCCCGGAGCGCGTGATGTTCTCGTCGTCGTTCTCGAAGAGGCTGGCGCCGGGGCTGCGCGTGGGCTACCTGGTCGCCCCGCCCGACCTGGTGAAGACCCTCACCACGCGCGCCAACCAGACCTACATCTCGCCCGCCCACCTGCCCGAGGCCGCCGTGCAGCAGGTGTGCGAGCAGGGGCTTCTCGACCCCAACATCGCGCGGGTGACCGAGCTGATGCGCGTGCGACGCGATGCCATGGCCGCGGGCCTGCACCACATGCCCGAGGGCACCCGGTGCACCCCGCCCGAGGGCGGGTTCTTCATGTGGATGGAGCTGCCCGAGGGCATGGACGCCGACGCACTGCTGCCCGTGGCGCAGGAGGCCGGGGTCATCTACGTGGCCGGTTCCGCGTGCTTCCTGGACGGGCACCGCAATACCCTGCGCCTGGCCTACTCCGGCGTGTCGCCCGAGGAGATCACCGTGGGGATGGAGCGCCTGGGCGGGGTGTTCGCGGGCTGACGTCCGGCGGTTCGGCGAGGGCCGAATGTCCCGGCCGCAGGGACATTCAGGAGCCCCGCCCTGCGGTAGCCTTCGTGCCCAGCGGGATCCCTCTCAACCAACCGGAGGTACGGGCAGTGCGCACACACGACGTCGTCGTCGTCGGTGCTGGTCTTGCGGGGATGCGCGCGGCGATCGCCGCGCACGAGGCCGGCGTGGACGTCGCCCTCGTGACGAAGCTGCACCCCGTGCGCAGCCACTCGGGCGCCGCGCAGGGCGGCATCAACGCCGCGCTCGGCAACGAGACCGAGGACAGCACCGACAACCACACTTTCGACACCGTCAAGGGCGCCGACTACATCGGCGACCAGGACGCCATCGAGATCCTCTGCGAGCGCGCGCCGCTCGAGGTGTACCAACTGGAGCACTGGGGCGCGGTGTTCAGCCGCCAGGAGGACTCCGGCAAGATCGCCCAGCGCCCCTTCGGCGGCGCCGGCTTCCCGCGCACCTGCTATGCGGCCGACCTGACCGGCCTCGTCATCCTGCACACGCTCTACACCGTGGTGGTGAAGTACAACATCCCCACCTACGAGGAGTGGTTCGTGACCGACCTGGTCACCGATGACTCCGGCAACGCGGTGGGCGTGGTGGCCTACGACATGATCCACGGCACGATCGAGACGATCGGCGCCAAGGCCGTGGTCATGGCCACGGGCGGCGCGGGCCGCGTGTACCGCCCGTCCACCAACGCGCACGCCTCCACCGGCGACGCCATGAGCCTGGCGCTGCGCAAGGGCGTGCCGCTCAAGGACATGGAGTTCATGCAGTTCCACCCCACCACCCTGGCCGCCAATGGCGTGCTGGTGACGGAGGGTGCCCGCGGAGAGGGCGGGTACCTCCTGAACAAGGATGGGGAGCGCTTCATGAGCAAGTACGCCCCCAACAAGCTCGAGTTGGCGTCGCGCGACGTGGTGTCGCGCGCCGAGGCCACCGAGATCATGGAGGGGCGCGGCGTGGACGGCTGCGTGCTGCTCGACCTGCGCCACCTGGGTCGCGACCGCATCATGGAGCGGCTGCCGCAGATCCGCGAGCTGGCCATCGCCTTCGCCGGTACCGACCCGATCGAGGAGCCCATCCCGATCCGCCCGGGCGCGCACTACCACATGGGTGGCGTGCACGTGGACAACTGGGGGGCGGCCCCGCACATGCCGGGCCTGTTCGCCGCCGGCGAGTGCTCCTGCGTGTCGGTGCACGGCGCCAACCGCCTGGGCGGCAACTCGCTGCTGGAGGCCGTGGTGTTCGGCGCCCGCGCCGGCGAGGCCTCCGCGGCCTACGCCCAGGAGGCGGGCGAGCCGGACGTGCCGGCCAACGCCGCCGCCGAGACCCAGGACCGCATCGAGGAGCTGCTGCTCCGCGAGAACGGCCCGCGCCAGGGCGAGATCCGCGACGAGCTCGCCGCCGTGATGCAGGAGAAGGTGGGCGTGTTCCGCTCGGACGCCCCGCTGCGCGAGGCCAAGGCCAAGGTCACGGAGCTCAAGGAGAAGTTCCAGGGCGTGGTGGTGGATGACAAGGGGAGGACCTTCAACACCGATCTCATCCACACGATCGAGACGGGCTACCTGCTGGACCTCGCCGACACCATGGTGACCGGCGCCATCGCGCGCCACGAGAGCCGCGGCGCGCACTCGCGCACCGACTACACCGAGCGCGACGACGAGAACTGGATGAAGCACACGCTGGCGTACCTGGACGATGGCGAGATCCGCCTCGACTATTCGCCGGTGACCATGACCAAGTACGAGCCCCAGGTGAGGTCCTACTGATGGCGAGCACGACGTTCCGCGTATTCCGGTACCAGCCGGACTCCGGCGAGTCGGAGTCGTACCACCAGGACTTCCGCCTGGACCATGAGGAGAAGACCACCATCCTGGACGCGCTCCTGCGCATCCAGAACGAGCAGGACGGCAC
>Ga0180432_10000817_pt1 | contig 50491 bp, 78 predicted proteins | sample SS_ome_10_FD_132414 | JGI IMG/M metagenome (GOLD analysis project Ga0180432, IMG submission 132414) | Hypersaline lake sediment archaeal communities from the Salton Sea, California, USA - SS_1_MS_2 metaG | ecosystem: Environmental > Aquatic > Non-marine Saline and Alkaline > Hypersaline >...
GTGCGGCATACTGACTCCGATCTTCAGGGGGCCGGTGTAGGGTCGGATCGCCTGGCTATCTCAGCCTTCAGATCGCGCACGGACAAGCCGTCAACCTTCATCCACCACCAAAGCCTATCTCGATCTCTGGGGGCCTCGGGATAGAGCTGGTGCAGCGCTTCAGCGACGCGGTCCATGTTCCGGTGCTCGGCGTACAGGTCGGCGAGCACCTGGCGAAACGGCCTGCCGAAGTGCTGTTCGAGGCGCTCTACGGCCAGCAGTCTGCCTGTTGCGGATCTGGTTCTCATCATGGTGGATACCTCATGTGTGGAGAAGTCCGTAGATGTCTTATGCGATCTAACCAATTATAGGCCAACTAAGCGTATATATACCACAGGTCGGTTATGGTTGTCAAGGGGTCTTTCCAAGATAATCAACATAAAGGGGGGGTGGTATCGTTACTAGCGTTGTTAGCCAGATCGCGGCTCGGGCAGCACGTCGCGGCGTGGGACAGTTCCTACAGGATCTGCGCGAGCGGTCTCAAATGACCCAGGCGGATGTTGCCAATCAACTGGGTGTTGATACCGTGTCTGTTTCCAGGTGGGAAACCGGCGTGCGAGCGCCGAGCATGGCACATATCGAGGTAATGGCCGAACTGTATGGGGTCACACCATCGGAAATTCTGGGGCGAGCGGCATTGTACCACCCCATGCTAGCCGAACTCGCGATTACCCCGAATATGAAGATCGTGGTAATGCCGAACGATGGCTTGGCATCGGCTGGAGTGTATCGAGGCGATGTAGTGATTGCCGACCCGGGGGCGCCCATCGAGGTGGGGCGGTCGTACCTGTTCCGTCGCGGCGACAGCTATGAATTGTGCACTGCGGCACTCGTCAATGATGTGCTGCGCATGATCGTGAATCAGGGGGCCAATGAATTGCAGGATTGGCCTGCTGGGCCAACAATCTTCATCGGCCAGATCGTCTGGCTGTTGAAGAGGTGGGGCTGAGACATATGGCCTACTCAAGCGTTGTCGGGCGACCTGCTGCGAAAGAGGCCGGCGTCAGGGTCGGGCGCTATCTGGCGGAGCTGAGGAAACGGGCGGGGTTGACACAGTCCCAAGTGGGAAGGGCGCTCGGCGTCTGGACAGTGACCGTGAGACGGTGGGAGCTGGGGATAGTATCGCCGTCTCAAGAGAACCTGGAGAAGGTGGCCGGGCTCTACGGAGTGACCGTCGATGAGATCATGGAGAGGGCGACCGCCACGGCCAGCCACGTCCTCCATGCACTGCCGATCGAGCCAAAGCTAGAGGTCATTCACGTAGAGGATAATGCTTTCGAGGACGCTGGAATCCTCAGTGGCGACTTCCTTCTTCTCAACCCGGACGCTGAACTGGAGGTAGGCAGGACCTACGTGGTGCAGGATGGCAGTGGTGAGCCCAGGATTTGCACCCCTGTTGTCACTGGCGATGGGGTGATCAGGTTGCGATGCTATGGGGACCCACAGGATCTGCGTATGGCCGACTGCCACGTGGAAGGCCGCGTAGCGTGGATCGTCCGGCGATGGCAGTAGAGAGGAGGTAAGGCCAAGGTTTCCCGGTGGGCTTCTGATAAGACTGAGGTCGATGGTTCGAGTCCATCAAGGCCCATTTTAGCTTCAGTTTTCGGGTGCCTGGCCGAAAATGAATGGCTCTAGACCTCAGTCTTTACGGGGCATCAGCTACCGGTAGACCTCAGTCTTTCCCAAAAACCAGACCTCAGTCTTTCCCAAAAGAGGTCGAAGGGTTCCTGCTGAGCCGCGACGTCAACGGCTGCAGCCCCTACACGCTGACAGGGTACCGGGCAAGGCTGGCCAAGTTCTTCACCCTCTATCCCCACGCGGTCGACGAGGTGGACAGCATGGCCGTCAGCCGGTTCATCCTGGGCCTGCGGGACGCCGGATACAGCAGCGAGTACGTCAACGTCCACTTCCGGGTCCTGCGCACCTTCTTCAACTGGTGCGTGGTCGAACAGTTCATAGACGTATCGCCCATGCGCAACATGAAGCAAGGCCGGCTGGTGCGCCGGCGCCGACCGTTTATCACAGAGGAGCAGAGAGATCGCCTGCTCTACCTGTGCCCGCCCAGGCTGTTCCTGGGTGCACGCGACGCTGCGCTTGTGTGGCTGTTCTGGTCGACCGGCGCTCGCCGACAGGAGATCGCCAGGTTGGAACTCGCGGACCTGGATTGGGAACGGAATCGCATCCGCGTATTCGGCAAGGGATCGAAGGAGCGTTTCACCGTGTTCACGCCGAAGGCAAAGAAGGCCGTCTGGCGGTATCTGAGCTACCGGCGCGACGATATGCCGTGTCTGTGGCTGACCGAGGAGCGCCGCCCGCTGACGCAAGGCGGCATGGTGACAATCATGCGTCGCCTGATGGACCGGGCAGGATTGCGCGACGAGCTGCCGGGGGACCTCCACCACGTATTCAGGCGGTCGTGGGTGCGTCGGCTGATCCAGCGCGGGGTCTCGCTGAAGGACATCCAGATGCTGGGGGGCTGGGCCAGCATGAGGATGCTCGAGCTGTACGTCAGGGATATGATGAGCGACGAGGCTGTCGAGAGGGTTGGGAGCCGCGCGGATTGACCGCGCCATGCGGAGCGGGGAGGCTATCGAGTCTGTTCTGAAGAACTCGTAGCTACCTCGTCAGTTCGTGGACGATGACGATATTGTACCAACTGAAGCCCGTCACGTGCGTTTCATTATACCCACCACTTTGTGGTGAGTAATTGACCCACTCGTAGTAATACTCAGAATTATAGACCGTTCCAAAGTATGACCACCACGATCTGTAGTACCAACCCTTTAACTTCGCGCCAGGCAGTGCCGCGATAGCTTCCCGTGCAATAGCCTCCATGTGGTCACTAAGCTCCCTTGCCACCTGCTCGTTCATCTCATCACTGACGTACTTGCTGTACTTGAGGTCGTAGAAGAATGAGTGGTCGAAACCGACACGAACCTCAAAATCTTCAGGATACGAGATATTGGTATTCTCGTATATATCAAACGTGAAACTCGTCGGACCCAGCGACGTCTCAAGAGTAGAATACTCCTGTTCTAAGAGGTCCTGCAGGTCCTCCAGGGCCTGATCGAGCATGGCACGCGGGATCGGTGTTGCAGGTGGCGACGGCGATGGAGTCGGTGTAGGCGTCGGAGTCGGTGCTAGTGTAGGTGTGGGCGACGGCGACGGCGTGGGTGTCGGCGTAGCGGTCTCTGGCTGGGTGCGGTAGGGGGAGTATGGGTATTCGCCGATCCCATATCTGCTCAGGGCTCGCTCGAGTATCTTGATCCTCTCCTCAAGCGTCTCCTTCTCATACGAGTCGTGAGGGAGAACGCCAGCATCTATCAACTCCTCTACCTCTTCAAGGCGTTGCTGGGCTCGATCCAGGGCAGCCTGCCATCCCTCTATATCAGGTTCGCTGTCTCTGGCGCAGGCGACCGACGCCGCGATGAGCGAGAGCACCAGCACGATGGCCAAAAGCGCATGTCTCATGGTCTAATCCTCCTGAAATCGTCGTGGTTGATTGTAGTCGAAGCCTGCCATGGCTGTCAACCGGTCTCTACATCATGAAAAGGGTTGCGTCATGCGGAAAGGAGGGCGCACTTACCGGCAGATACCTTCCGGTCAATTTCGCAATACAGCTTCGCAAAAATGCACATTGCCTATTTTGGGCGGCAAACCCTCACCGCTCCAGCACCGCTAGGCCCCGTTGAAAAGACAAGAGCGGCCCGGGTGCTCCGAACCGCTCACGTCGGTGGGCTTTCGCCCTACGATGTCGGCGGGGTTTTACCATGCCAATGATCGCCCGCTAGCCCCTTGTAACAGCCGTCTGGCATCTCTTCAGCGTTGATGCCGCGTTCCTCTTGTAGGCCCTTCGATATGGCTTCGGCCTCCTCCGGTGATATCATTAGGAAAAGAGCCGATTCTCCATCCACAAAGTATCTGTTTTGACCGTTCTCGATGAGGGGCATGCCTTCAGAAGGTAGATGAAGGTTCAAAATATCTCCTGGCACCAAGTGATGATCTACTTTTGGTCTACCCCAGAACTTCCACCTCATACTGGCCTCCCTTCAGCGTTGATGCCACGATGAGGCTGTGGGGTTCCCTCCGGCCAATAGCCCTTATTTCTATTTCGATCTATGAACTGATGGGGGTAACTCTCTGCCCCTACCTTCGCCCTCTCCCGCTCTATGAGGGAGAGGAGGTCGTCAATTATTGCTGGGAATGCTTCGCTCCCAATATGAGGGTTTTGACTATGCACTGCATGTGACCAATGACTGTGCCCATTCAGAATCTTTTCGATGCGATCTCGGAGACAAGAGATATTCAATGGAGACTCTATCTCCTCCCGCAGCGTGGGCTTCTCCGATTCCTCCGACCCAACCTTGAAGTTAGTCTTACCCGCAATACCCAGAGGCTGTTCCCATTTCTCCGGTTTGGCTTGTGTTTCATCAGGCTCACTTTCACCGTCTGGTGAAACACGGGATTCGAGGTAGTCGATGATGGCTCTGATGGATTGTCTCGCTTCCGGTAGTGTTGGGCCACCGTTCTCCAACTTATCCAAATTGCCAAGAACTTCCCGCCACGGCTCCGCTATCCTCTCCAGCCAGCCCTCTGCGGCCTCGGCACGGGAGAGGGCCAACCTCCAATCATTCCGTAGACGATTGAAATCACTCGTTAGAGCAGCCCCTTCGGGCGTAATTTTGCAAGCCTCTCTGTACATGTGGTAGAGTTCGAGATTACGTTCCTTGGTTTCTGCCAACTCCCCCTTCAGCCGCTCGATCTCCGCAGCCTGCTCGTCGTAGGCGGCTTGCGCCTTCTGCACTAGCGCGAAACTCTCCTCGTCATCGGTACCAGGATCAACAGCCCAGCGTAAATCATGCAGCACTGTTTCATACTCATCCCTGTTCATCGAACACCTCCAATCGATTCGACAACCTCGCAGTATTTGCTCGGCCACCAAACTGCACGTTCTCCGGGCTTTGTTAGCAGGAAGCATTCCTCAGGAGTAGGAAGCAGGTTCTTCTCGTAAATACCACCATCCGACCAACCTGATTCAACCAGAATGGAGTTGCCACATTCATCAGAGATTACTTTGATCTTACCATCCGGCTTGATAGCTGATACTGTCCATATCATCCCCGCTACGCGCCATTGCAGGGCCTCGGTTTGCTGTATGATGCCACACCCGTAATCTTCAGGGGATTCGTCGGAGTATTTAGAAAGGAAGTGATCTACCCATGTCCAGCCATCAAATCCTATCTTTGGTAGCGGCAACGCTTTGACCGTGAAGGGCGCTAGGTATGTAACCACTTTCTCGCCTCCATATTCAGTTCACCCCCGACATCGTCGTCTCGCCCGGCGCCGCGTGGCCGTTGTGCGCGTGGCCCTCGGCGGTCCTGCGCTCGGCTGGCACCTCGCCGGTGAGGATGTACTTCTCGAACAGCGTGGCAGCCTGGAGGACCTTGACCGAGTCGATAGGCTTGCCCGACGATATCATAGCATTGGCCAGAAGTACAGCCGATCTCAGGGCCGACTCCCGGACGATGTGGGTGTCGTCCTCTGGGCGGGTGCTGCTGGCCTGGGATGCTGGAGCCTCTCCGCCTTCTGCCGGCTGCGGTGGCAGCGGCTGGCCGGCCTCGATCACGATAGCGTTCTCGATCTTAGTGATCTTGCCCTTCTGCAGGATCTGCACCGTGAGCTTCGCGCCGACGCCGCACATATCCCACAGGCTGTGCTTGTCGACCGTGTAGTACTTGCCGTTGTCCGCCTTGACGCGCAGGTAGGGATACTGCCTCTTCTCCCACTTCACCTCCACTATGGTGATTACCTCAGTACTCGTGTCCTCTGTCATCGTTGCACCTCTTGGGGTGATGGAATTACTATACCATAATTAGCCACGATTGTCAAGCTGTTTCGCTTCTGATTATGAGGTAGGGAGTGGAGAGGCGAGGGGCGTTCTCCGTTTAAGAGAGGGATTTCTCCCCCTTCATTATAGCTTCCACGTCTTCATCAGACAGAACCAGTAGGTTGATTTTCGTCCCATCGATGAAATATTTCTCTCCATTAGCATCGAATACAGGATCGCCTTCATGCTCCACGTGAAATGTAATGATATCTCCGGGAAGCAACATGCGAGGGCCATCTTCAACCATATTCACACTCCATCCTTCACCTTGCGCGGGTGGCACTGCGGCCCGCGAAACTCGCGCAGCTCCTGAAGAACCAGGTCGTTGTACTCGGGGAAGGTGCGAGCGACCGCGCCCAGGAATACCGCTCCGGGCTTGGATAGGCCGAGGCGGGCGTTCGTCCAGGTCTTGCGATTCATGCCCATCCTCCGGGCGAATTGCCAGTCGTTCAGGCCCTCCCGCTTCCTCCTCAGCTCCAATTGGCGCAGCAGGTCGCTCATGGGGCACCCTCTATGATTGTGATGGTATGAGAATACCAGAGGCAAGAGGGAAAGTCAAACCATTATCGGCAAGCGTTGGGAGCCCTGAAGAGCCAGTCCTAATAGGGCGGATGCAGAAAGAGTGGCACCACTACCGAAAAGCCACCTCTCGCGCACCTGGGGGCCTGTGGATGGATTACGGCATAGCGGGGGCCGTCACGTTGGTCAGTATTTATCCAGCTCGCTGTCTTGCCAGCGGGTGATCTCGTCTTCGATATCGGCGAGGCCGCAGCCTATTCTGAGAACGAGCCTGTTGAGGCAGCAGAACCGCTCCCACAGTTCGCAGCCCGTACAGGGGCCTCCTTCCTGCCTGACCCACACTCGCCACATTGCCGGAAGCCCCCTGCTCGCTCAAGGCTATTCCTCCTAGAAGACGTTGGCGAGCTTGAGAACGCCAGCCAGTCCGCCGCCGAGGATGCCGCTGCTGAACAGAACCTTAAGGGCGAGGCTGATGATGGTCTCGACGCGCTGCACGCGCGAGGGAAGCTTCTCGTCCTCGATCGCGTCTACGCGGGTGCAGAGGGCGTCGACCGTTGGCTTCACCCCGTTGATCGCCTCCAGCCGGTCGGCTATCTGTTTGAGAGCCCCGCAGTCATGCGCTGTCGTGCCGAAGAGCCGACCTTCGAGGTCTGTGACCTTCTGGTCGATCCGTGCGACAACGACTTCAACCGACTCTTCCGGCATGACTCACATCCTACCAAAACCGCGATCGTGGCAGATGTGCCTTCTCTGGCGGTACGAGATTCTCATTCCATCCCATCTTTCCTCTTCAGCCTCGCGGCCCCGGTCAACGCATACAGCTCATCGGCAGTATGCTCTAATGCAGCCTGTGCATCAGAGAGAACACTGGCACTGCGCGCTTCGTAGGCCAATCGCTCCTCCCCATTGTGCTGAGGCACTTCGGCTTCTACTTCGACAGTACCAGCTTCAAAGTCGAACGAGACAGCACGCCAAGCCAAATCGCCGAGAGAGACGGGGATAATGCGTACTGGATCATCGGGGTCGCCTGACCCGTCAGCTCGCAGAGTGCCAGTTAGCGGTATTACCAGCCTCATATCCCACCTCAAACTTTGCTGCAACACACAAACAGTCCGCCACAGGCGCGAACTGTGCACCCTGCCCCAGCACTGTCGTTGTATGCTTTGAATTCGGCTGTACGCGAGCCGGACGAGCAATCTTTATACCCCTTCAGAGTAATAAGGTCGAATTGCGTTGTGCTCAAGTTCGCGCTCTCAGCCTGCTGAACGCTATCGATGTACAACCGTACTTTCATCGATATGCCGCCTACGCCCTTACAAGCGCCACCAAAGTAAGCTTGGGCAACGGCGCTCCTGGTCAGCGTGATCGACTTCGTGAGTATCGTTGTTTCTTGCCCATCGCCGATATCTGAGCTGACTTCGCGCGGAATGTCCTCCGATTCAGTGGTCCCGGTAGTGGTAGTATCCTCGTCCTGATCATCATACACCGTAGCGTGCGTGTGATCGCCTATCGCAACCTCCGACGCACCGGTCCCTGTCGGGCACTGTGAGAAAGCCAGCTTGGTCGAGCCGTCGAGCCCCGGATACCCGTTCGCAGCGTCCTTCTCGCTCTCCTTCTGGTACTGGGTGTGGTCGTCGTCGCCCAGGCCCTCAAGGCCCCCGTGGTCGAGCGTCAGCAGCAGGTCCCACGAGCTGCCGTTGTCCACGTAGAGGCACTTCGTCGTCGTGTCGTAGAACAGCCGACCCTTATTGCCCGCGCTCGGCTGGTCGCCGGTCGCCCCCCAGCAGAGTAGACAATAGTTGAGGTTGTCCTCCGAGAGAGGAGTCACGCCGTGGGTGAAAAAGCCTATCTCAAGCGCCATGTGTCACCTCAGTGCGTATGGTTCCCAATCGCGACCTGGCTCGCCCCCGTGCCGGTCGGGAACTGGGCGAAGGGTATCAGGGTATCTCCATCCAACGAAGCATACCCGTCTGCGCTCGCCTTCTCGGACTCCTTCTGGTATTGCGTGTGGTCATCGTCGCCCAGGCCATCGTAGCCGCCATGGTCGAGCCGCGTGATCTCTTGCCAATTGGTGCCATCGTCGTAGTACAGCCGCTTGGTCGTGGTGTCGAAGAACTGCCTGCCCTTGTTGCCTGCCGCAGGTTGATCTCCGGTCGGCCCCCAGCACAGGAGGCAGGCGTTCATCTCGTCTTCATCACACTCGGTTTCCTCGTCAACCCAGAACCCTTCCTCAAGCGCCATATCGCCCCTCCTAGGCCTGGTCTATCGTATCCTGCAGCACTATCTGCAGGCTCTGTGTCTCGGGCTTGCTCTTGCTGTAGAGGAATCGCGCCACCATCACGCCGGAATCGGGAGTGGATGACGCGTCCTCCCCGGCGAAGAATCCGATCTCCTCGATATCCTCGACCGCGTCCTCGGGAGCCAAGTAGATGATGGTCTGCAGGACGCCGATCCCCCCGCTGCTCCTGCCCGTGACGGCGTGGCGGCCAAGCTCGTTCCCCAGGGCGGTCATCGTGTTCGGAGAGGGATTGGCCGTACCATCGTCGCCCCAGGCGATGTACTTGATCTGGCCGTCCGTGACGTCGCCCTTGAGGACATCTCGGATGAAGTTCTTCCCAACGTTGGTTATCTCATCCGCCATCGCTCACCTCAGCAGACCACGCTCCCATCTCCGCATACGGTGCCGTCGCCGCAGATCGAGCAGGTATAGGAGGTGGGAGTCATCTCGCTCAGCCAGGAATATTCCTCCGAGAACTGTTTCAGGATGACCAGGGTGGAGCCTCCGCCGATATTCACGTCCGTTACCGTCAGCTCCCCGATCTTCGCCAGCGTCTTGAAGAACTGCGACCAGCCGCCCGCGACAGGCCCCTCCGTGGCCGTTACGGCATACCTGAACTCGTCGGTTCCAGCTGCCACCCTGCGGATGCGCACCGACTCTATCAGCATCTCGGCGGCACTGAGCCCAAAAGCCGGATAGGTGACCTTGGCCAATTGCCCGGAGGCCAACCCCGTTCGCCTCGTAGTGAACGTCAGCGACTTCCCGTGGGGCGAATACTGCTGGAGCTTGGCCAGGGCTATATCCACAGCCGAGGTAACGTCCGTCACGTTGGGCTCGTCTGCGATATCCTCGACTATGCCAGTCCCTACCCCCTCGATAGCCAGCTGATCGGCCACCGCGTCTTCGTCAGTGGCCTGAACGATGATTTCGTACTCGCCATAGTACTGTACCACGATGGCCTTGCCGTTAGCGGGCGCGGTGTCGGCGACTATGGCCTCGTCGCCCTTCGACCAGTACCAGTCCTTGCCGGTATCGATCCCCTTAATGCCTACTGTCTGCGCGCCTCCATCTACCGTGATGGTCGGGACCTTGGCCAGGGGGAACCCCATCGCGAAAGACTTCGTCTCGCCGTCCCCTGTTCGATTCTCGGTCTGGAGATCGGTGACCGCCTTGCCGCCCCTGATGTACTGCCGGTTGCGATACTTCGGGTTGCCCTCTGTGAGCCCCACGGTGTCGAGCACCATGTCGTCTGTGGTGACCTCCCACGGAGCCGCGTTAGTGGACCTGGCGATGAAGTGGAGCTTCCTGTCGTGGCCGATGTACCAGAGAAAGCCGGCAGCGTCGGCCAGAGTGTCCAGGGCGTCGCTCACACGTACGTAGTTGATGACACACGTGGACAGCTCGGGGCCATCCTGAATCTCGCCCTCGGTGACACCCTCGTCAGCGAGGTAGTTCGTGAGCAGATCAGACGCAATGTATCCGCACGATTTGTCTTCGTACGATTCCGCGGCCAGGCGTTTGTCGGCCAGGTAATGATTATCGGTGCACTTGACGGCGTGGAAGAGTCCGGTCCCCGGCGTGATCTCCCGGATATCGACGGAGTCTATGAAGCCCGCGAAGATGATATTGTCGTCATCATCGTAGATATCGCACGGGTCGCCCTGCTCGAACGACAGCGCCGCGCCGAGGTCCCTCACGGTGAAGGAGGCCGTGCTGCGCTCGCCTATCCGATCGTCTATGGACAGGGAGTTGATGATGATACCAACGTGGCCCCACGAAACAGGGAACGAGATGGGGAAAAGCAGCGGGGTAGCATCGATGATAATGTCCATCGAATCAGATCCTGGCCTCCCAGTACACGTCGAATGTGCCAGCGGTAACGTCAGCACCCGCCGCGTCTTTGATGCGGACTGTGATGTTCGTTCCGTCCACGGACTCGGGGTCCGCGCCGTTCACGTTATCGCCGCCCAGATGGACCGCAACATAGCCGGGCGTTGCGGCGAGACCGTGGGCGATCGTTCCGTTGCCGCTGCCATCTGGTGAGATGCTGGCCTTGCCCCAGTTCTCAGTGGTGTAGCCAATATTGTTGCGGATAATACTATCCGAAGCGTTGTCTTCGATTCCAGCAACCTGATTACCGTTGACGTTGTTGCCGGTGACGAGAGTGCGCTCAGCGCTGGCTCCGATCAGGATCCCCGTGTCCTGGTCGGTAGATGTATCGTTCATAATTCGATTGCCTATAATCATCACATCATCAGCAGCGCCGCTGATGTTGATTCCGTAGGCGTGGCTGGCACCGGCAGACCCATTGTCAACTATGACATTCCCCTCTATCAGGATTTCCCTGCACGTGCTGGCGAGCTCGATTCCTTCGTTGCCATTAGCCCCGATGTAGGGGCAACCGATTATGGTCAGCACCTTCGAGCCGTAGACGTAAATACCCCTTTGCGCATTGAGATCGGAGGCACAGAGAGCAATAACCGCCTCCGCACCAGTGGCAATATTGAACCCCTTCTCCCCGTTAGACCCACTATAGGTGCCACGAACGGCCCAGTTGTAGACCTGCTGGATATAGATGCCATCGCCATCGTTTTCGGTAACAATGATATTGTCCATTCGGAACGTGTTACAGCTATACGATGAACCATTGAAGTGGATACCAACGCCTTTACACAATCGAACCTTGAGGTCACGCAGCCGCACCTGCCGCTGTCCTGCGACATAGATGCCTTTGCCGGAGGACTGATTTGACTTATTCCCGTCAAACATCATGTCGGAGACAGTCGTATCGTAGACATCACCTTCCCCGGTTATCTCCAGCATGTTGTCATTCTCGCTGTCCTTCAACGTGTAGACAGTGGCACCGGTGCCACGTCCTCTGAGCCAGACCTTGCCCTTGTCAGCTATGGCGATCTTGCCACCATTGAAGTTGCCTTCCGTCAGTTCAACTGCACCCTGAATCCCGCTCGGCAGCGCATCTATCGCGGCCTGGATCTGCACGTCGTCATCCACGCCGTCACAGACGTAGTCGGCCATCGCCTTCGACGCGGCAGACGCGTCGCTGGCGGCAACCACGAGCGTGGCGCCCCTCACGATCGAAAGGTCGGCCACGCCCCCGATCGTGTGGGCGGACTCCGACTCAAACTCGGTCTGCGATAGAGCTGCGCCAACGGATGCGTGCGCTATTCTACCTACGGTCATTACGTCACCTCTTAAACCTTCAGCCCCGTTCGCAGTCGTATCTGTCGAACGAGGGACTGCGCTATTGCGTCGATATCGGCCTCGTCACGAACATAGAAGTTGTTGCCGGAGATCACCACCCCGGACCCTGGAGCCCGTACGATCTCCGTCACGCCGGCGCCGACGGAGAACAGGCCGGGGCCTCTCACTATGCCGCCCGTATCCATCTGAGGGATGGAGGGAGAGGCATAAGGGGGTGATGTCACATACGACGAGGTGCCACCCTGAAGCCTGTTGATTTCGTTCAGGACCGCGAGCGCTCTCTCGCCGCTCTGTAGAAGCTCCGTGAGCTTCTCTTGCGTAGCGTCCAGATGCACCCCGCCGTCCTGCTCGATGCCTTTGAGCGCCCCTACAACGTCCGTCTTCAGGTCGACGGCGTCCTGCTTGACGTCCAGGGCGTCCGTGATCTTCTCGTTCAGCGTATCGACCTCTGTTTGCCAGTTGATGGTTCGTTGCCGGAGTTCCTCGACGATAGGGAGTTGGTCGTTGTACAGACCGGTCTGCGTCTCCAATTTCGTGTTGGCATCGGCGAGACCTATCCCTATCTCCCCCTCGGGTCCGATAGACTTGGCCAGCTCCGCTATCCGGTTCCGGACATCCTCCGGCAGGATCTCCTCGTTCAGCCCCAGGGCTGCGTCGGTCGCGTCTTCGAACTCCTTGATCAGGGGGTCGAACTTGAGGTCCCGCTGCAGCTCCAGCTCTCTACGCGAGTCCCTCAGAGCGGCTATCTGATCGTCAACCGCGACTCCTGTGTCCAGCACCTCGACGCCCTGAAGCTTGGCTAGTTCGAGCTGTTTGATCTCCTGATCTATCTTGAAGATTTGGTCCTCGAACTCCTTCATCCCCTCCAGATTGGGGCTGGCGAGATCGTACAGCTCGGCCTTGGCGTCGGCCATCGACTGTTCCCACTTGGAGACCTCCGTCGTGGCGTCCTCAATAGCGTCGCTGTATGTCTTGAGCTTCGCCTCCGCGAGAGGTAATTCGCGTTCAAGCAGGCTCAGCGCGATGTTCGCCTTATCGAGAGAGTCCTTGTATCCCGCCTGCGTGATCACGGCATCGTTGTATGCGGTCTCGGCGTTGGCCAGCTCAGCCTCGGCGTCGGCCAGGGTGGCGTTGAACTCGTCCAGGGCCACCTTTTCCTCTCGCCATCCGTCGATCATGGCCTTCTGAGCGTCGTCAGCCGCAGCGTATGCCGCCGACCAGTCGTCCATAGTGAAAAGATGCTCTTTGAGGCTGGCCTCCAGCCCACCCATTTCGGCGGTCAGATCACCGGCAGCCTCCTCAGTCCTTTTCAAGAGGTTATCGAAGAGGTATTGCTGCTGCAGCGCGAACAGCTCACCTCGTGTCTCGGTGACAGCTTCGTTCAACTTCTTAGCGGCTTTGGCGACATCTATCTGCCCCTGCTCCAACTCATCGGATAGAGAGGCGTGCTGGCGCAGCGCCTCAACGTAGTTCCACTCTGTGACCTCGGCATCCTTGGCTACAGTATCGTATCTGCTCAAGGCCCGCTCCAGTATCTCGATCCTCTCTGTGAGCCTATTCACTTCGTCCGAGGTGAAATCACCGGCCTCCTTCAGCTCCTCAAGGCGCTTTCGGGCCTTGTCCAGGGCGGCCTGCCACTTGTCGAGCGCAGGCCCGGAGGACTTCGTTTTCCATATCAGGGCGGCTATCCCCGCAGCCAGGGCTCCTATCGCCGTCACGGCCAGCCCCACAGGACCCAGCATGGCGGAAAAGGCCCCTCGCACCGCAGCTATGGCGACAGAGAGCTTTGGCAGTATGAGCGATGCAGAGAGCAGCACAGGCCCCAGAGCGGTGAATCCCGCGAGCACGCCTTCGAGAGGTTCGAGGAAGGAACCGATGACCAGGGCCACCTCGTTCCACTTCTGCTTCAGTTTATCCATGATGCCGTACTGGGTGTTGGCGGCGTCGGCATATTGCTGGGTGGAGCCGGTGGCGCTGTCGATCTCCTCCCTGAATGCGTCGATCTCGCTCTGCGAGATACCGAGGGCCTCGTTCAGGGTCACTGCGCCGTCGCTCGCCTGGTTGACAGCCGTCCTGAACAGCCGGGTGGCGGTAGCGCCGCCCTTACCCTTCGACTCCAGCACGGCCATGATAGCGACCATGTCATCCAGGGAGACGTTCAGATTCTCCCCGTACATGGCCACGTAGTTCATGACGGACCCGAACTCTTCTATGGTGGTCGTGGTATGCTCCGCCAGCCAAGTGAACTTATCCAACTCCTCGGTGGTCTGAGGGATATCCTCGCCCAGGGCCTTGAACGCAGGTATGAGAACATCAGCCATCGTCTCGGCGTTGGACCCCACGGCATCACCCAGGGTATCGAAGGCGGTGGCCGCATCCTGCAAGACCGCAGTGTCTTTAACTCCGGCCTTGGCGAGGATGTCAAACGTGTCGATCACGCTCTGCAACGGGAACGTGACGTTCGTGGTAGCGAGAGCGAGGTCGCGCATCTCCTTGGTAGAGGCCCCCAGGGTTATCGCAGTAGTGGAGAGCTCAGCGTTCAGTTTACGGGCGTCAGATGACAGCTTGAGGCCCGCTACCCCGACAGCGGTAAGGGCGGCCCCGGCGACCTTGAGCCCTTTGGCGACGGACTCAAGGGATGCCTTGGTCTTCTGGAGCTGCTGCTCTACTTCTTTGGAGCCGTCCAGCTTCATCTTGCCTACGAGACTGAAGGCTTCCATCAGATCTCATCTCCGCCGAGGATTTGGTTGATCCTCTTCAGGGTGCGCCCTACCTTCTCGTCAGTCTGCCTCTCCGGCTTTTCCTTGGGCATAAAGTCCTCCGGGCTGTAGGGTTTGCGTCGCTTCTTTCTGTCGCGGTGAAGCTCGGCCAGAATCGCGCATATCTGAGCCGCCCTCTGGTCCTGCCTGCGCTCGCTCTCCCTGAACCTCCCGGCCAGGGCATCGAGCTGGGCCAGGGTCAGCCTCCAGAACGCCTCCTCCGTCAGCCCCAGGCAGAACCTGCCGAACGACCAGACCTCTATCCAGTCGGTTCGGCTAAAGGGGCGGACTCCCCTTTCCTCTCGGGCATGGAGACCTCGAAGGCTTCGGTGAGCCTGGCGGCCACATCCGTCATATTCTCAACCGTAATGAGAGCCCCCACCTGCTCCAGGGTGAGCGTGCTATCCTCGTGCAACAGGCAGGCCCACAGCATAGCCCGGATATCCCTGGCCGACATGCCGGAGCCGCTGAATGTACCGTTGAGAATATTCTTGCCCGTGGCCTCCTCGAAGCTCGCCATCGCGTTCAGGTCGAACCTGATAGTCCTCTCTCTGTCGAGGGTTATCTTGACCTCCGGCTTGGCCTTGTTCACTTTACCTCCCTCTATGCCGCCGGCCTCGTCACAGTCAGGACGTAGAGACGCGGGGCCTTGTTGGCCTCGTACACCATGAAGAAGACCTCGGTGGTCTCTCCGGCTGCGTTCAGCGCTATCTCCCCGCCCTGAACCCCTGACGTCTGCGATGTCCCCTGAGCGTAGATGGTGTGGCTGGCCGCCGTGATCGTGAGCTTGATGTAGGTGGATGCCGTGTCTACAGTGCAGGTATACTCGTAGGTGCCAGCCGCCGCCGCTGGGCTGATCTCCAGGGCGGCACTTTCGTTCTCCTCTATCCCGGATAGCGCTGATATCCCGGTGGATTGCGTGGTGAGCAGGGTAGGCTTGCCGGTCACCTGGAGAGTGCCGCTCACGCCCACCTTGTCATCCATCGGAGCGTTCGGCGTGAACCCTTTGGCGATAGCGTCGAATGTCAGGGCCGACCCGTTGGCCATAGGCGGCACAACCCACACCGTCCTCTTCGTCCCGGCCTGCAGATCGGTGTAGAACGCGACCTGCCCGTTGTCATCCTCCGTGATGAGATTGCCATCCAGGGACAGGTCGCCCCCGGATATAGGCCCCGCTATGAACTCCCGATAGCCGTCGTCGGAATCATGGCTCGTTACCTCGATCGCGTCACAGCTCTGGGATGGACCGGATATACCGGCCATCTCCAGCAGCCTGTGATAGTTCCAGATAAGGAGGGTGCCGAACCCCGACAGGCCACTTGAAGCAGCCATGTTTCACCTCCCGTATTACCGGATTACGATACTGTCAGAGTGGGCTTGCCACTGACTTTGATCGTGGCAGAGAACGACACCTTGTCATCCATCGGTGCGTTCAGGGAAAAGGCGGTGACAATGCCCGTCCCGTCGATCTCGGGATACTCGTGGCTGGACGAGACCCATCCCGGCAGCTTGATCTTGAACGACCTTGATGTCCCGGCCTGAAAGTCGGTGTGCATGGCTATCTGGCCATCGGAATCTCCCGAGATGAAGTTCCCCTCTATGGAGATGTCGCCCCCATTCCTCAGCCCCGCTACGAACTCTCTGTAGCCGTCGTCGGAATCATGGCTCGTTACCTCGATCGCGTCCGCCGACTCGTTGGGGCCCGAGATGCCGGTGAGCTCTGCCAGGTCGTTGGAGTTCCAGTTGAGCAGAGTGCCGAATCCTGATATTCCCGAACTCGCTGCCATTTCCTGTGCCCTCCTTATCTCTTGAGTAGAACGCCAATCTGAGCGTCCCTGACGTACCTCAGATTAAACTGGCACGTATAGTGCCAGATGCCCTCGCTGGATTCCGCGACGAATCCGTGAGTCTGGAGCCACATCCAGAAATCGGATGTCTCGTCTGTGGAGGAGTCGAGATCCTCAAGCAGCGCCTCCACGCGCTCCTTGATATCCAAAACCTCCTCGGCTGAGGGGGAGTACGACCAGATATCGAGGACGTACGTGCACCGAACGACAGGGTTGTAATCGGGGTTGGTCATATCGATCTTGTGGACCAGATACGGGAACTCGGCGTCCGGCACCGCCATGATCGGATAGAGGCGTACCGTACCACCCATCCGGGACTGCAGGGTGGAATCTTCGGTAAGCAGGGTATAGACGGCGGTGAGGAGCGATTCCTGAATGTCCATCAGAACCATCTCCTGCCGAAGATATCCCGGACAGCGTCCAGGCTCCCCTCGAACGAGGGCCGCAGCCACGGCCTGGCTGCCATATTCCTGGTCCCGTATTCGAGCATAGGGGCCTTATCCAGCTCCGATCCCACGAAGCCTACCACCGAGCCATCCTCTACCTCTACGCCGAACTTCACCGACTTCCTGAGGTCGCCGAGCTGCACCGCAGGCGGCTCGCCGGGCGCGGAGGCCACATAGGTCACAGAGGTGCCGGGGACTCTGTAGACGCGCCCGGACCTCGACCCAGACAGAGCCTCCACGGTGTTGTTGCGCACGAGGATAGCCGCCTCGAGCATCCGCTCCCGCATCGTCTCGGACAGCATCCGAGATGCATCGCCCAGATTCTCTGTCATCGTCACATCGATTGACATCAGGCCTGCTCCTCAAGAACTATGACCTCGGTAGCGTCTCCCAGATGCTTGGCGGACTGCTGGGGGATATACGTAGTGCCCTTGTGCACGATCTTGTGCTGGCCGATCTGGATATCAACCTCGCCCCTGAAGATGATCTTGTGGCTCGATTGGGTGTCGAGCTGCTGATAATGGGCAACCGCCCTCACGTCCAGGGGAATGATTCGGGCGAACCTGTAGGCGGAGTGCGCCCAGACCACGGTCTGGCCGAGAGCCCCCATGGTGGAGCTCTTCTCCACGATCTGCACCCTGGACCGGAGGACGTTCGATATCAAAAGAGGTTCCTCCTCAGCGGCTGGAGGATCTGCTCGGCCCTGCTCGGCACGTTGTAGGACACGGACCCTATCCCGGAGATATTCTCCGCCCCTACCCTGTCGCCTCTGTTCTCCCACATATCGGCGACTATCAGGAGCACAGCCGTTACCGCCTCGGGCACAAGCGCCTGGGTAGCCGCACGGTCCGCCCCGTAACCGGCTACGTACACGACCGCGATCTGCTCGCCGGCGTCCCAGGCAATCCTGGTGAGCCTGCCCACATAGGAGTCGTCCGTGTAATCAGTGTCCACCGTCAGCTCGTCATCATCGAGAGTGACCGACGTTATCGAGGCCACAGGGGTCTTGTTCAGCCGCAGGGTGCTAGACCCGTCCCCTCTGTGGTTCTCCGTGATCGTTCGCTGCACGAAGGCCCTGCCGGTGAAGTGCTCTGCCACATTGGTGGCAGCAGCGATAATGGCCTCCAACTGAGAATCGTCGAAGTCCTCGAACGTGTCAGACGAGGCGGTCTTGTCGTAGCTGGCGGTCACCGGGGCATCGGCATCGGGAGCGGAGGCGAACGTAACGGTCTTGGAGGAGAGGGTGTAGTCCGTCCCCTCAACCTGCAACGTGCCGCTGACGTACACTCTGAGGCTGCCGGATAAGGGCGTGTAGTCGAGGGCGAAGGCTACCGTCTCCCCGTCTCCCATGCCCACATACTCCGCATCAACATGCAGGGAGGTGGCCGAGTCCACCCTGATGAAGTTCTTGGCCTGGGTCAGGTCCACCAGGGCGGTGTCACTTAGAGCCATTTCCCTTTCTCCCTCGTTTGCTGCCAGTCACCGACTTGTTCTTGCTGCCAGTCGCAGACGTGTTCTTGCTGCCGCCATCCAGGCTCTTATCCTGCATAGCCAAACCACTGGAAAGCAGCTTCCCTGCCATGCGATCGGAGATATCAGCAACATCTCCTGGGTTGTGCGCCCTCCTGGTCTCAGCGAGATAGCATTGCTTGAGAAACCTGATTCGCATCTCCCCTCCATGGTCGCACAGTGTATACTGTGCCGCACTCTTTACACCTGCCTCTTCTGGCCTTGGGCCTCATCCTCAATCGGTAGGATATCTCGATACGGCCCCCGCAATCGCAGCTCTCGCCCTCGGCCTTGACAGGATATCCATAGTCCCACCATCCCCAATCGTGCCGGATAAGGTCCTCTTCTCCGCAGGGCGTCCAGCCGGCTGCGTCCAGTCGCGCCTTGGCCTCATCGATCATGTGCCTGTATGGAGGGTCGTAGTCATAGAGCACTATGACGAAGTTGGCGGCCATACGGAAGAGAGATATCCTCTCGTCTCCCAGCCTGCATTTGCCAAAGAACCAGTCCCTCACCTCTATCATTCTGTGCGAGTTGGGGTGCCACGTGTTCTCCACAGTGGGCTCGGGCAGACGCTCGACAGCTCGCCTCGCCCTGTTCAGGAACATCAGGGCCGACAGGATGTTGCCCGAACGGAGCTTCGCTACCCCGTCGCGGATAGCGGCCTTGGCAAGGCGCAGGGAGTCCGCATGAGGGCCTTCGAGGTAGGCGCTTCTACTCCTGCGCCTCTCAAGCTCGGCGGCCCTTTCGTCTCTGCTGGCGTTCATCCACTTCGAGGGCATCTGTATCCTCTATTACGGGGAGAGGGGTCGCTCCCTCTCCCCGTACTCTCTCATGACCCCTGTCAACGCTTACGATGCGTTGTAGGCCATCGCGTCGCTGATTTCGAGCTTCCCGTTCGGGAGCACGAGCACCAGGTAGACGGTCTTCGTGGTCGGGACAACGATCGTCAGATCGATGTCGCCGTCGCTCTCGCTCACGAGTACACCGGCCACGTTGGTGGACAGCTCGATAGCCAGGCCATCCGTCGCTATGGCCAGGCTGGTGACGTCCGTGGAGTTGGTGGCCAGGTCCGACCCGTCACTCTGAGTGCTCAGGTAGAACATGACGGCCCGTGAGACGAGGGAATCCACACCAGTCTCACCCTTGACCTGGATCGCTGCGGTGAAGTTGCCGTCGCCGTTATCCGTCACTGTGATCGTGGCGCTCATCGCGTCGAATGCTTTCACAACCATCTGTGGGTACCTCCTTCCTTTATTGATAGTGGGGAGGGAGGTTTGCCCTCCCCACTATCGGTTCCTCAGTTCTAGGCATGCTCGGTGAGCAAGACGATCGGCTGGTTCGCCTGTCGCAGCGGCCCGCCGCCGACCCGCTTGGTGACCATGAAGCCGACCATGCCGGACTCAGCATAGAGCTCGGTGAGCCTCTGGATGCTTATCCCGGCCCGATCGATGATCCGGTACCCGGTCCTGAAGTCACCGAATGCACCGATGCACGAGGCGGTATCTGTCAGTTCCAGCATGTCATCCTGGGTATAGATTGGCTTGCCCAGGAACGTGTTCGGCTTGTCCAGAGCAACGGAGGGCTGCCACAGGAACGGGCCGTCGTTTGTCGTGCTGCCACCCCCTCGCAGCTGGCGAATAGCCATCTCGACAGTCGAGTTCATCACGAACACGCCGTTGCGCCGATACTGTGTCGGGCACTGGTAGAGCATCTCTATGAATTTCTCGACCGTCACGGCACCGGCTGCCGCGGTCGTCACGGTGTTGGATACCAGGGTTGTGTCTACCGTGAACCCCTCGGGCTCCTGATATGTAGTGTGGCCGCGGCCCACGACGAAACCGGCCTCCTCTGCCTCACCGATGGCCCTTGAGAACGCATCGGCGAGGATCGGCTCGAGGTTGAAGTCGCTGTCCATCAGCTCGTCCTTGCCGATCTTGGCCAGCGCATTCAGGTCCTCGACGTACTGGTACGTCGGAGCACTGGGGGTCATGTCGGTATCGGTGACCTCCGTGCCAGTCTCCAATTTGCCCCACCCGACAGACGGCTCGCTCAGGCTGCGGACCTTGATGCGCTCGCTCCCCACAGACCTCACGGTGCAGATATTCCGCATGATCGTGATCGTGGGCAGTGTCCTCACGATATCAGCGTCCAGCTCGGGCTCCACCAGGTAGAGTCCGGTGGTGTCCTCGACGAGGGCCTTCTGCTCGTCCGGCGTGAGGGCAGTGATGCCGTGGCGCACGTACTTGTAGAAGCTGTCCTTGCGGAACTTCGCCTCGTCGCTGGCCACGCTGCCGCCATTCCCGTTCGGGGAGGGGATGGTGCCGCGTTGCATCTTGACCTCCAGGTCATCAATGCGCGCCTTCTCCTTCCGCATCTCCTCCATCTCTTTCGAGAGGGATGTGATATCGGCCTGGACCTTATCGATGGACTCCTTGGTCTCGGCTGTAATGGTGGCGACAGCAGACTTCGATTCCTCGACGCTCCTGTCAACCAACTGGCCCATCTGCTCCATGGCCTGATGGACCTTGTCGACTAACTCCTTGTACTCCATTTGAGTACACCTCCTTACTAGTTTTCTCGCAATCTGGAAAGCAGCGCGTCTATCCTGGCTTCGGCCTTCCTCGCGTCAAAGCCGTCAGCCTGAGCCCCCAAATCTTCCAGTATCTGGTCGATCTCGACGGCTCCCTTCGACGCCTCGGAGAGGTGAGTGGATTTCTCCGGCTCACTCTCGCCCTCAGCGGCTTCCAGGAGTGCCTGAAGGGCCTCGATAGCCGCCCTGACCTTGGTCAAACTCGCTGCGCTCAGGACCCGCCCCGATTTCAATGATTTGCCAGGGCCCGGCCTCTCCGCGCGCCTCATCTCACTGCCACATTTGGGGCACTTGATTTCACTGCAATGCTCAGAGGATGTGACTTTGTGGCCGCACTTGATGCACTCGCAGTTGAACTCCTCCTGCTTCGCAGCCTCGAACATCCCATCGTGATCGTCACAGTGCGATTTGGCCTCCACCTCCGACCAGGTATCCCTGTCGTATCTGTATGCCTGCTCTGTCAGAGTCGTCTCGCCCTTGAGCCTCCCGGAGATCACCGAATACTCCTTGCCGTCGTGCTCCCTGGTGGTTCTGCGGAAGGAGTCGCTTTCGAAATCGTCGGGGTCCCGCAGCCTGCACGCGTGCTCGCTGGGATAGGGCTTCAGCTCTATGTCGGTCGCATCTCCGAATTCCTCGCCAACCCTCCGCTTCATCTCCTCTAGAGCTGACTTCTCCACCGCCACCAAGTCGGAGTCAGGCAGGTGCCGCATGTCTTTGGCCGATAGAATCACGGCCTCGGGGTTCGCGGGGAACACGACGGGGGAGACATCGTACAATCGTATCTCCTTCAGGTGCCTTACCCCGCCTACCATATCCGACTTGACCGTATCGTATCCGATGCTCATCCTCTTGATCACGCCCGCCTTGGCGAGCGCCAGGACATCCCTCGCCCTCTGGATATCCATTACCAAGTTGATCTTGGCGTAGAGCCCGGTCTTGTCCTGTTTGAGCTCGGGCAAGCCGATCGGCTCCATCACGTCGTGGTTGAACAGGCAGACTACAGAGTCGCCGTTTTCCTTCAGGGTCTTGGTGAAGGCACCGGGGTCTACAATGTCGCCGTAGGCGTCAGGGTTCTTGCTGAAGGTCGAGGCGTATCCCTCGATGACGCCAGTCTCCTCATCGATAGCCTTCACATCGAACTTGACCGTCTTCCTCTCCATCTGATTGTCACCTCCTACTCTGGGTAGTGGTCAACGCGACTTCGAAACGTATGTCTCTAGGCAGCGGCAATTGATCGAAGACGCCGGGTCGCCGCTGGGGTCGCCCGGGAACATCAAGCCGTTGCTGTAACGTTCGTTCAGGCCCCGCTCCTCGCCATCCAGGGCGGCATGGCTGTCCCTGACTCGGGAGTCCCTGCTCGACAACCAAGTTTTCGCCTGTACTACACCGGACTGCTTGGCCGCCTCTCTCTGGCCGAATCCGGCAGCCGCCCCGACCTCCGTCCGGGCTATCCGCATAGACTTGAAGGCCGACCTGTCGGCGTAGAACTGTCCTATGTTTCGGCCAATCTCGGTAACAGCGAGATCCTCCTCCTTGCCCCTCAGGATGACGGCCCGCACATCTGCCAGGTTGGTGGCGAGAATCGTCTTCACGGACTCCGCGCCGTGCTGTGATATCCACGCCCTCGAGGCGGCAGAGAAGGGGTCGAACCGCCATTTGACCTCAGACGGCTCTGCGCTCTTGGGCTCAGCCCCCAGGTTGCCCGCGGTATCCTCCCCGAAATCCTCCACTACTGCCATGAGGAGGCTGGCCAGACTCTCCTCCCACTTCGTCGAAAGCTTCTGTATCTCACGGGCGGCAGCCGCCTCCAGCTTATCAAGGTCGCTCTCCTTCTCCAGGGCATTCGCCACCGCCTTGGCCTCCGCCTCGAAGAGAGGGCGGATTTTCTTCGAAGCCACTCCCCACCATCCTATCCGTCTCCGGTCCACGGCCTTCCAGTATGCCGCCTTGGCCTCCTCGGTCTCTATGTTCAACAATTTGCGAGACGGCGGCTCGCTTTCGCCGCTCGCCTCCTCGGGAGTCTCGTCCTCCGGGGCGAACGTCGACGTCGCAGGCACTGTGCTGATCGGGAGATATCCGGTCCCCCATCCATCGAACTCCTCGAACCCCATCTTCAGCCGGGAGTTGATCTGTTCGAAGGGGACCCCCATGGCCCACAGCGTTTTCGCCTGCTCGACCTTCTGGCCGAAGTCCTCGCGGAGCGCGGGGATGCCCGAGAGATCGTACGTGATGAAAATTCCATCGCCGTATATGGGAGCCAGCTTGAGATTCAGGGTCGATCGGATGTCATCCAGAAGCGGAATCACGACATCCTCGTAGAGCGCCTTCCGGGCTTCCATCACGTTGTTGTACGTGGAGGCGCTCCGGTCCCCCAGCCACCAGGGGTCCAACCCGAACGCAGCCGCGATAGCCCTCAGATTGGCCAGCCTGCTAGCGATGAAGTCCATCTCGACCGGAGTGATGGACATCTGGTTCCACTTCGCTCCCGCGCCCAACACCCACGGCTCGCGGCGACGGCTCTTATCGAGGAACCTTTCTCGAATCTGCCGCCTGGCTTCCTCGAACTGCTCCTCGCTCATCGTCGCCTCGTGCGTGAACACGCCGTCCACCACACCGCGATTCTGCATGGTGATCTTCTGCGTGTCCTGGGCCTCGTTGTCCGTGTCCACCGTCCTGGCGGCAGCCATCAGGGGGGATATGCCCCAGTACGGGTTGCCGGGGTCGACTTGCTGGAAGTGAATGAACTGGTCGGGCGGCAGCAATATCTGCTGGCCGCTGGACAGCGTTACGTTCCAGCCCTTGAGCCATTCTCCCGGCTTCTCTCCGGGTATGGGCTTCACGAGATCGGGGAATACCGGCCATACCTCTCTGACGCTCTTGCCCACTATGATGGGCTGCCAAAGGGCATTACCTACAAGCTCCAAGTGGGCGATGAGGACCTCGATAAGGTCCTGGCCTGAAAACTCGGGGTTCGGGTTCTTGAGCAACTTCTCGATAGCATGGCCCTTTATCGGCTCACCTTCACCGTCCAGCACGATCCACGGTACAGCGCTGGCCGCCTGAATGATCGTGCGCACGGAACGGTAGACGTAGACCGAAATCTTGTACCCCTCGCGCGTGGCCTTGCGAACTGTCATGTCGGAGTAGACAGGGACGTTCGGGGTCTGGACAGAGGACACCCTGTATCTATCCAGGGTACTGGTCTTCAGGCGGTCAGGCCTGATTGCATCGGCCAACCTACCCCTCATGGTTTCTAGCACATCAGCCCCCTATTGCGTCGGCTTATCACCAAGGGTGTACTCCCTCCTCATCACGCCCAGATCATGCTGTTTCCTGATCTCCCCTAAGGAGTAGCCCCCCTTCAGCAGGCTGGGTGTAATGGGAATCCTGACATAGATGTTCTTCACGACGGTATCGCCTATCACGATGCCATCGGAGAGAGCCAGCGAAATAACCAGGGTGAGGGCCGGGGACTCCCCCACGGAGACCCCGTCGCTCAACGAGAGATCGTAGACGGCACCCAGGATCGACGCGAGGTCGGATAGGGTAACCCCGTCCTGGACAGATAGGTTGAGGTTGGCCAGGGAAGTAGCCAGGTCACCAACGCTGGCGCCATCCGACAGGGCGGTATCGATGGTCACCGAGGCGATAGGGGAATCCGAGAGCTTGACCTCCTCGGATAGAAATTCGGCCAACGATAGCTGGGCGGATGGCGAGTCGCTATGACTCACGCCATCGGAAGCCGTGAGGGGAAGCGTCAGGGTTGCAGCAGTCGAGTCGCCACAGGATAGGCCGTCTGCCACGGCCTTGGGGAATATAGCTGCCCCTCCAGAGGCATCTCCGCCCTTCAGGCCATCCGTGATGGATACGCCGAATACGCATTGAGAGCCAGGGGAGTCACCCGCCTTCAACCCGTCTGAGGCCGAGCATTCGTATGTCTCGCCACCGCCGCTCGGCGTGTATGTGCAGTAGATCGAGTACAGGCGGTCGTAGGTGTCCCCGCCCTCTGGCAGTGGATCGGGCCAATCGCCCGGATAGTCTTCTGTCACGGTGTATGTCGTGCCGCTGCCTCCATCGTCGTAGCGCATGGCGTACTCTTCAGCCCATTGGAATATCCAGTAGTTCTGCGCCGTGAGGGTCGGGGCGCTCGTGAAGTTGGCCGTGTTCCAGTCATCGGGCGTGGGCGAGTTGATTACATCGGTAGCTTTGACAAATGCGCCGTCTGACTGCTGATACAGGGCCATCTCTATCGGCCCATCATCATAGCTGTCCTCCGGCGTGTAGACGCTGATACTGGCCCCTGTGCCCGCTGCGGCCATGGCGTAGCTCCCCAGTAGGCGGTCGGTTGAGCCGTCTGACTGACTTGCCCCCACGTCAGTCTTGCCGAATGTGGCCCCCGCCGCGTGCCGCACGGGGTAGACGGCTGTGTCCAGGAAGTCCTTGGGGATGGTGACAATGAGCAGGCCCTGTTGCTCGTCGATCTCGAGCTCGCCCCAGGTGGACCTGCCTGCCGCGTCCACTATCCGGGGCCTGGGGATGTGGAATGCCTTACCGGCCTTGTACCGGTTGTGGCGCTTCGAAGCGTGGTACACAGCGTAGGAGCCAACTGCCCAGTCCGGCCTGTAGCTGCCGCCATCTGGAGTGCCGAATCCCGCCTTTTCCTCCGGCGACAGTTCCCCTTGCCAGTAGAAATCCAGGCCCTCGGTCTCGATCTGGAGAACGACGCGGTTGTCGGCAGGCCGCTTCAGGAGAGCAATGTCGAACTCGATCGCGCCATGCTCGAACCGCTCGTCCGGCTCCAGGTCGTAGATATCGACCTCGACGTCGCTGCCTGCCCAGCGGACCTTGCCTTCGGCTGCCCGCAGCTCGTGGGTACCTTCCTCAGCCGTGGGAAGCCCGAGTTGCAGAGAGCATTCCCTATTCCACCGCGTCAGCTTGACGTGAGGCTTGAATGTGGACGCACGCACGTCCCCGATCTCGACCTCGTCATCGCCGAGCTGGGTGCGATACGTGGTGGGATTGAGTAGTTCGATAGGAGCTCTCATGCCCACCCCTACACGCCATCGTCAGCCATGGTGAGGGTGTAAGTCAGGTTGATCACGTCATCGTCCACCACCGACCTCGAAGAGCCGAACTTGGAGTAGCAGAACAGGGTGCCACCTCCGTCCGTGTTGCCTTTGGTGCTGGCCTCCGTCCCCCCACCTACGATCGATGCGCCATACATGGTCTTCGTGGCATTGATCGTGAACGTGGCCTTGTTCGCAGAGTTCGTAATAGACTGGCTGGAGGCCGCAGCTTCCTCGTATTCCGGCCTCGTCCCCTCGTCATATGCCGTGGTCTCCGTGTAGCTGGGTACAGCATATGTCATGCCTGCTGCCGGGTCAGTATTCGATTCAACCAGGGTGCAGTACCAGGTCGTGATCTGAGTCGAAGCGTGGAAGAAGATATCCAGAAGGGCATCAAGGCCCTCGTTGGTCACAATGTTCTCGGTATTCTCTACCCACTTCAGGTTGCCGTCTTTATCGAAACACTCGACATGGAACTTGCCCTTCAGCCTGGCTCTTTCCTTGACCGCTTCCATTCAGGGCCTCCTCATTATTACCTTTTCCTACCGTTTGCTAACCTTTCCTCTCAACCGAACATACGGGGGCATTCCGAAATAGTCAAGCTTTGGAGTGCACCAAAGAGGTTCTCTGTGACTCTCAGGTAGTTAGGGAGACCGCCTCAAACAGGAGGGGTGTCAACTAATAATTTGCCATCTATTTGCCACGCTGGTATCAGGCACGAGTGTACAGGTGTCTTTCAGTAAAATTATTAGCGATCAAATAATGGTGCGTACACGATCATCCATCGATAATAATTCTGTGGCGATTTATCAGGGAGTCGGGAAAACGGGCATGTTCCAAAGCTACAGAGGAATAAGTTACAGCATTATCGGCGTATCGTCAGACCGTGAGCATCAGCCTACCATAAAGCGTTTGGTGGGAGTCGTCAGAGTCTGGAGCGCTCCAGATAGAGCGTCGACCTCGTCATCGTGACTGCCCAGGGGGAACAGCTCGAACTCGTCGAGGAAGGCGCGGTTCCACGGTGCGCGAACGAGCTTGATATTGCCGGCCTCTGCCTGTGACGCAACAGGGGATGCCCTGACGCTTTTCGAACCAGTCGCCGGAACGCCCTTGAAGTCGTATCCCATCAGGCAACTGCGCCGGTAATGATCGATCACCGCAGCGCCGGAGCTGCCGGGCTCCTGCTCCATCCTGACCGGTATATTCCTGCCGTCCAACTCGGCGGTCTGTTTGACCAGCGTCTCCACTGTGTTCGCCGTGCCTCGTAAGCGCCTCACGTCCAGGACGTAGAGCACATTCTGGGCTGTTTTCCCCAGCAAGAGCCCGACCGTCCAGTCCGGGTCCTTACCCTCCTTCGCCTCCGTACCGGCCAGGTCCCAAAACCGTACGCAGGTCACCTCAGCCGGGGCTGCATCAACGATCTCGAACCACTCGCGCCGGAACATATTGCCGCCGTGGCGCGCCGACCAGTCGCCCTCCTCAATCTGGCGGCGTGTGATCGGGTCCAGCTCGGCAAGCGATCGGCGGTACTCATCTGCATCAAGGTATGGGTTGTCCGCCAGGCGCGCGGGGATGAATACGCGGTCAGGGTGAGAGCTGCTCAGGAAGCGCTCTTTGACCCAATCGTGTCCGATATTGCCGGGGTTCGAGGCCGCACGCATCCGGATCGGGATGTCTACCCCCTTCAATCGTCGGAGGCGGGAAAACAGGTAGGTGTAGTCGGATTCAGGGAACTGTGTGGCCTCGTCGAATCCACAGTTACTTGATACCAGGCCAGGGTATATGATATAATGTGAGCAAGATGATACAGTTAGGTCGAGAACTTCCTCCTCACCCGTTGGGGAAATGCGGCAAGGCAAACCAAGGACGCCGCCATATATGGGGCGGGACTCCATCGTGTAGGGGTGGGCATACCACCGGGGGCTACATCCGTGAATATAGCCCAGATCATCCAAGTGCTGATAGACAGGGATTCGTCCTGCAACATCGCCTCGTTGCTGAATGCCATTTAGGCCGGTTGCTTGATCGATCAGAGCAGGTGCATCACAAGAATGGCGATCCATCAGATAATCGATGGGAGAACCTACAGGTGATGACCCGGACCAGGCACCAAAGGATGCATACAAAGCGGCAAGCCGTCCCTTTAACTGAGGGGATTGTCCGTAGAGCGCTAGAATTGCATGGGGTTGCCCAAGCCGCCAAGGAGCTTGGCATCCACCCACAGACTCTGCGTAATCGCTATGATCACCTTCTGAGGAAGCGACGTAGCCCTGGACAGCCATTTCCCCGCCACTTTGTCGATAGCGTTCGCGATCTTGCGGCGGACCCGGGGGTGAGCACCCGAGATGCAATGAAGATTCTGCATACATCGGCGCAGAGTATTCGTTGCTGTTGCCGAATGGAAGGCATAATCTGGACAGCAGCTCCCTCGGGGTGGCCCACCCATCAAAGGCAGAAAGAACGCGATGTTCTGCGCTCACTAGAGCTTCCCCCAGAACAGACGAAAGCAGGGAGACCGGCTTCCTGCCTAACCTGTGAACCTTCAGAATCTGCTGGGGCCCTTCCAGCGTCTGAACGTAGTCCCCGATTCCAATATCCTCTATTGCCCTCCATGAATAGTCGGCCATAAGCACCGGGGTTCCCTTGGCCACACAGTACTGGAATGCGCTCGACTGGTATCTGTACTTGTCTTTAGGGTGATCGAGATACCCGAACGTCAGCGTCGCGCCGGAGGGGAAATGCCACGTCTTTTCGATATCGCGCCAGCGCGCGTCAGTATTCGCCAGCCACGACTGCGCCACGTCCAGAAGCGCATTGGGTAACGAAAGGTCGACAAAGGTCTTACGAATGATCAGGGCAGCGTATCCCGGCGTGTCGACGTACTGCAGCGCCGCCATGAGTAAACTCAGGCTTTTGCCCCCTCCTGCAGCACCCCCGTAGAAAGCCTCCAGCGAGGGGCACAGCAGAAATGCCAGCTGCTTGGGTGTGGGCGAGAGAGGGATGTAATCCGTCCAGGCGAGCCGGAGGCCCTTGATCTCCGATCCAGTCTCCGGCCCCACATTCCACGTCAATTTGCCCACCATCGCTACCTGGCGCACTCCGGCTCCTCGCAGCCCGACAGGTCCATGACCGTCTGCCGGCACCTGTTGGCGGCGATGTGGCAGAAGCGCTCCTCGATCTCGACCCCAATACAGCGGCGGTTGAGCTTCTTCGCCACGTAGCAGGTCGTTCCGGAGCCCAGGAACGGATCGAGAATCAGGTCGTTCTCCCTGGTGGTCCGGGCGACCAGCAGGCTCCACAGGTCGGCCTGTTTCGGACAGGGGTGCTTCGTCCACTCGCCCCGAGTGAGGTTCAGCAGCTCCAACCGGATGAGGTCGTGGCCGAACCGGCACGTCTGCTGCCCATAGACCATGATCGGCTCCCAGACGTTGAACCCGCCGAGGTCGCTCTTGGCCGGCGAGGCGGACTTGTGCCAGATGATCACCCAGCGTGGCTCTGGGTATCGCCACATATTCCTGACGCCGGGGGTGAAGACGAGGTTCGGCGTGATCGCCTGGGCGAGCGTGAACCAGCGCCGGCAGAACGCAGCGTACTCCTCGCTGCCCAGCTTCTCATGCTGACCATAGCGGATTCGTTCAGAGTTGTAGTCTGGGTCTGTGAGGACCAGATCCGCACCGCACTGCGTCAGTTGCGGCATCAGCTCCAGGGAGTCGCCCCAGTAGATCGTCACGGCGGGGTCTTCGTAGTAAGGCTTCATCTCTCTATAGCCCCGAGCAAATGGTAGCCAATGTATTCGGTGTATGCCGGCGGGATGGCTTGAGTGAGTTCGTACTTCGTCATCCAATCTATGCCGAGAGCTCGCTCTCCATCACTCTTGCGGAACTGCCCTCCAGCGACGGTGATGATTGGCTGGGGCGTGCTCCAAGATCCGCTTGCACTACCTGCGTTGAGGGTGCCTCTCCTGCGATCGTTTGCATGCCTGCCGTGGCCGATAACCGCCCTGTGCTTCTCGTGTGGAGGGGCCAGGAAGAAGAATGATGTCTCGAACTTGCGATGACGGTACACTGGTAGCCCAAAAGAGAGCCCACACAGCACGACTCCAGCAAGAGGAGCATCCTCAACATTCTCAATGACCCAATGCCGCCCTGAAGCTCTAAGACGCTCACGCACTACGTCGATCAGTGCCGGCCACTGCTTGCCTTTGAGCCAGGGTAGATGACGAAGTATGCTATATGCTTGGCACGGCGGACTCGCGTGTATGGCGTCAAATCCGTCGAGAGGGAAATCCAGGGCATCGGCTTGATGAAACTCGAATGGGAAATGAGGCTGTAGCTTGATATCCACGCCGACCACCTCAAATCCTGTACGGTGATAACCCATCGCTGCACCGCCAGCCCCACAAAAGAGATCAAGTAGCCGTGGCTTCATCTACCACTTGGCCTCCCAGCACGTATCACTCGCTGGACGATGCGCTTCGAGACGTACATCGCCCCGGCGATCTCGGCCACGCTCTTACCGTCCTTGAACGCCCTGCATATCTGACGGTCGCGTTCATGGTTCCGCCTGCGTCCCTTGACGTGTCGTGACTCGTGTTTCACGCAGTAGGGGAACGGGCACTCCAGACACGACGGTGAGAGATCGCAGCCGGTGTCCTCATAACAGACGTTGCTGGCTTCGGCGAAAGGGTCTACCTTTCTCTCGGTCACCACAACCTCGCCAAGCACAGAAGTACGATCACCACTGCCCAGGGGAGGAGTCCCCACTCGCTGTGGAACCGCTTCGGCCACATGCGTTCGTGCAGCCCGTAGCCGTGCCGACCGATGAGAGCGCCCACGAGCCACTCGTGGTCCAGCACCAGCCATGCCGCCAGGCCGCAGGCCAGATACGCCGGATGGCTCCAGAACTGCCAGAGGATGAACCCCCAGAGGGGGACGCGCAGGAGCGAGCTGACGACCGCTCTCCATCCTCTGCCGATGCCGTGGTACACCATCGCCGTGTGCCCCACGTTGAGGTCGTCCAGGCACCAGTGCGACAGCACCGCGAGCGGCAGAGCCCACACCAGGTTCTCGTCGCAGCCGACGAATATCAGCATCCCGACCAGGACGTGGACCTCTCCCCAGGCGTAGAGCCTAGGAGAGCTGCACATTCGCTTTCGCATGGGCCTCTGCAGCAGCGAAGATTCTGGCCACCTGCTCTGCCGTGAACATCTTGGTCCGTTTCGCGCGAGAGAGTGTGAAGTCATGGGGGGCAGGACAGCAGAAGTGTACGTGCCGGAACTGCAAACGGCGTCCCTTCTTGATAGGATGAGTATCGATGTATGACATGTAGCTGCTGGCGGGCCAGTCCTCGCCACCCACCGGGCAGGTCAGGACCAATGGGACGCCGTTTGCATCTTCTTTGTAGTAGGACATCCTCTGATCCTCCGCTAGAGACACTGCCGGCATCTCCGAAGTCCATGACGACGTGCTCGTTGTAGGGAAAGGTTGTTTCCCCAGTCTCCGTCTGAACCTCTGTCTCGGGCTCCCTTGGTGGCTGCTTCCTATTCGGATGGCTGTTCTCGCCTCTGATACTATGCGCACGCTGGCGGTGGGAGCCTAACCCCTGTCTGTTCTTGAACTCCTTCCCGCACTCCGGGCACTTGTACATTCTCTCCTCCTCTTCCGTGGTGGCGGAATCGCTGTCAAAATTGACCGGATCAGCTGAGATTACATCTATTGGTCTCCCCGGCTCCAGCACGACGGCCGGCGTGCCGACCGGGTCGAACCAGGGCCTCGGGTACTGCTTCCTCTGCCCGCACTTCCGGCAGGTGCCGATCATTGTCTCCGAATCGATGTCCTCGTGGTGGATGCACCGGCTCACGTCAGCCTGGATTGGAGCGTCGGTCGCTAAGGTCACCCCAGTATCCTCCCCAGCACGCGGTCCTTCGTCTGGCCCGTGTCGCCCTCAAGCTCCTTGAGGAAGTGAAGTCCCTGCTCGATCACCCAGTCGCTCGGGTAGACATCGCCGTTCTGTGGGTCGAAGTGGTTCAGGACGGCCTTCCCGTTCGGGCACGTGAAGGCCGCGTTGATTCCGTGCCAGCCCAGTTGCGTCATGATGCCCATGTAGGCCAACCCCAGGCCCTCGGTCCGCGGGTAGTGGTTCGCCTGGCCCAGGAAGTCGAGGGCGAAGTTGGTGCACTTGTGGAACTCGCCGTACTTCCTTCTGCCGTGCGGCTCCACACCAACGGCGGTCCACTCGTAGAACCTGCGCCAGTCACCCAGCGACGTCGGGAGGCGGTACACGCCGGAGCTGCTGAGAACCACCTTGTCGTCGTCGACCACCTTGACGCCGTAGACCTCCACGACGGCCTCGACCATCTTGAGAACAGGCACGTCGACCAACTCCATTGCCGGAGGCGTGGTCAATTTATATTGAAGCTTGTTGTACTGCCTCTCCCAGTCGTCGGCGCGCGAGCGCCAAGTCTGCACGTCATCGCGCAGCCGCTTCCGCTCGAGCACGCAGGCCTTCAACTCGTTGTCCGTGGTCTGGAGCCATTCGTAGAGGCTGATGTTTTTCTGTGAGAGTAGCTGCGCGTGAAACGTCAGGTCCTTGACCTCATCGCGTAGTTGCCCGCAGCCCATGATGGTTTTAATGAATCCCCGGCACATGGCTACACCTCCATGCAACTGATTTGCATTAACCCCTGCTCATGGCACGTCTGGCAGTGTGCGTTGATAACCGAGTCGCACCCCTCGGGAGGGAGCCATTTAACCGTTTCCGGCACCGTCCGCTCTTCGCAGCTCTGCAATGTTACTCCCTCGTTACCAGAGTGATTGATAGCCGCATCTCAGGAGTCCTCCATTCCATTTACGGGGCGCTAATGGTAATCATTTCTCAAGCGCTTTGGCTATTCGTTCCAGGCAATGCTTTATTTGGTGTAAGTCAACGCCCAGCTCATTAAAGCTGAGCCACCCGCAGACTGGGCAGCGGATAACATTCCCCATCTCCTCACTTATGGGTGACTCACCCGTATACTCTTTTCCCGACTCTATTCCACTCTCCATTTCCGACCCCCCCTTTTTTTTCCCCCATTAGCGCTCCGTAAACGGTATCCGTCTGCGGGATGTCGGCTACTTCGAACCTCCCGCCTTGGCGTTGCGCAGCGCGAATTCGGCATCCTCCCAAGTCTCGCAGAACTTCACGACCGAGCCCTTGTGCCACACGGTGTATTGCAGGCTCCTGTACTCGGGATGGTGCACGATCTCTGTTCGAGTCCGCCCCATGTCTCACCTCTCCTTGTTTTTCAACCATCACCGACCGTTAGGGCTCCGTAAATGGTTGCCTCGCCCCGTCAGCCCTTATCGGGGTTCACATGTATCGCCCCGGACGTCAACAGCGCCTCCAGGGCTGGTTGCAGATCCTCCGGGCCGAATACCTTCACGTTCTGCTCCACCTGGATCGGCCCGCCCTTCTCGCCGGTCAGCCTGAGGTTGCGCCGGTCGCTCCAGCGCTCCGGACGCCGGTTGTAGAGCCAGACCTGCTGCGCAGTGACGTTGCCGCTGCGCGCAGCCTCGAACAGCGCGTCCTCGACCTGGTCGTCCGCCTCCGTCTCTGCCCTGGACATGGCATCGGCGAAGGCCGGGTACCGCTTGGCGTGCCTGGATACCGTCTCCGGAACCACGCCCACTGCCCTGGCTGCCGTGCTGCGCCTCTTGCCCTCGCGGAGGAGCTGGAGGAACTCCTCCTTCTTCGTGGCGTCGAATTTCTTGCGGTTCTCCCTCTTGGGCTCCTTGCGCCCCGCCTTCTTCGGCTTCTCAGGGGCCGCGCGCTCAATCACCACGCCCCAGTAGAGAATGCCGCCCCGGAGGTATTTCTTCGATGTCACAATCCGCCAGGGTTTGATGAACTCCTCGAACCAGGGCAGCACCGTACGGAGCCAGTAGAAGTTGTAGACCTCGCGCATGCGGTTTATATCGCGTTCGATGGCAACCTTCTGACCGTCTGGACTGCGGTAGTGATATGTCCTCTCCATCGCCTGCCGCTGGGCGTCGGTGAAGAACAACACCAGCGGCGACTCGACCTGTGCGTTGGCCCAGAACGCGCGGAAGGAGTCGTAGGGGTACGAGTAGGCGTCGAAGTCGGCCAGGGCGAAGGGCTCCTCGAGGCCGGGGAACGGCCAGGAGTCGCAGTCCGCAGGGACGATGGTGGCGCCGGGCAGACGGCGCTTGGCCTTGGCGACTCGCTTCTTGTCGAGGTCCGCGCCGTAGACCTGGCGGTCCTTGTACAGCTCTACTGCGATGTCGCCGTCGCCGATGAAGGGCACGAAGAACGCCCCTGTGGAAGCTGCGTGCTCCAGCAGGGGCTTGCGGATGCTGAGCTTGCGGTGAATATCAACGTGCTGCTGTTTTTGCTGCTGACCGGCCATCGAGGTACACCATCAGGTCCTTCTTGATGTAGTAGCGCTTGCCCAGGGCTTCGAGCTTCGCCACGGCGTCGCGGGCGAACCCGGCCCAGTCGGTCTCCTTCGCCAAGGGGTGGTAGTTGAGCTTGCCGACCTTGAACTCGTCGACCAGCTCGTGGGTCAGGTCGATCAGGTCGAGCGTCTGCCTGGGGTCAATGACGGGCTCCAGGCTGACCCAGGTCGGTATGCCGAGGTCGCGGGCACGGCGGATAGCCTCTATCCGGTCGCCGGGCAGCGCGGCGTGCGGCTCCCAGGCCAGCGAGTCCCGGTCGCTGGTGAAGGTCAGCGTGGTGCCGAACTTGTCGTCGGGGGTCAGGAGGTCGAAGTCACGGCACGCTGCGGTGCCGCCCTTGGTCAGTATGGACACCAGCCAGCCGTGGGCCTTCAGCTCGCGGATGGTGGCCCTGGTGAGCTCGTGGGTCCTGTCGATCGGCTGGTAGGGATCGCAGGTGAAGCAGAGCTGGACGTGGGTAGTGCCGGGCATCATACGTCGCAGGTCGCGCTGCAGCTGCGTGATGAAGTCCTTGCGCGGCTCCGCCTGCGCGAAGCGCTCCCGGGTCGAGTACGTGAAGTCGGGGGCGTAGCAGTAGGCGCAGCGGTGACCGCAGCCCCGATAGATGTTGACCGCGAGTGCGGCGTACTCTCCGGCCTTTCCCCTGGGTGCGTAGATGAGGGACATCTTTTTTATAGCCTCCACATTTTTGACTTTTTTCGTCCTTGTTCGACGGTACTATCATACCATACTTGATCGTGGAGGTCAAGCTAATTAGCTTCGGATTGCATCGTCCATGACCTTCTGGAGCTGCTCGAATGACGTGATCCGGCAGTATCGGTGGCCGGGGCATTGGCCTATGCGCTCCGCGAAGCCTCTCTGCGCCGCTGACAGCCTGCCCCCTTTCGGGCGCTTCAGCTCCAGCCAGACCGTGCAGTGGGGCAGGACCACCATGTAGTCAGGCGTGCCCTGGGGACAAAGGTCGAACCTGTGCTTGTGCTCTTGGCCCTGGCGGTCCCGGTAGACCTGGAAGGCCGCGCCGCTGTTGAGCCGGCAGACCCACACGACCTTGCCCTGGTTCCAGAGGGTCTGAAGGTAGTCGGCAGCGGTCCGCTTGACGTCGCCCTCGGTGAGCTGAGAGCGGTAGTCTTGGAGGGTCATGGTGTCAGTAGTATGTGTCATAGCATCGCCGCCTGCCCTTCAGAGGGTTGCGCTACCGGCGCTGGTTCCTGGAATGACCAGGGGCAGGACGCCGGCTGATAGACGCAGTCGTGCTCCTGGGTGAGCGCCAGCAGGCAGACGAGTCCAGGCTCCTTGTAGCATATGGGGATGCTGAGCTTGCCGCCTTCCTGCAGGTATCGCTCGACCTCGGCGATCTGGGGCTTGATGATGCCTAGCATCCTCTCGGCGAAATCATGGCAACACGGGCACGCGAGAGCACGCGTCCGCAGGTCGCGCTCGGACGTCAGGCAATCGAGGTGCCGTCGCAATCGCTCGGTCTCTTGTGCGGGAAAGGGGTTGGTCATGAATACACCTGTGCGGACTCGCTTCGAGTTGGTACTACCATACCAGAGTATAGAGATGGTGTCAAGATGTACGCCAACGGGGTACTTACCTGTTCAGGGCCGTCAGAGCATGGCCCACGTTACTCCGCGCCCCCCGGATGTGAGCGCCGACCGCCGCCGCGTGGTCCTCCTCCAAGAGGTCGTTCACTGCCTCCTGGAGCGTGGAGAGCGACTCCTCTACGTTTCGCAGCCCGTTGGCGATAGCCGCCTTCGAGTCCATTCTATCCCTCCGCTCTGGCGATACGGTGCCCGAGGATGGGCATAGCGCCGTTTAACTCCCACATCGGCTCGGGTGCGTCTCCGAGTTGGATCGTGTAGGGTGTGAGCTGGGTAAGCCGGTGCCACCGGTGGTTGCGGCCAGTATCGTCTGATACTCGGATGCAGACCGGCAGGTCGTTAAGCTCAAAGCGCCCGGCCTTGCTGTTCTGGGTCATCTGTTCCCTGATCTCGTTGTACAGGTCTGCGAGTGTCATGGTGTCACCCGTCTCCTCTCTGGTATTGCATAGTGAGCAGGGGGATAGGGTTACTTGCGAATTCTGCCCACGGTATACCCGATCAGCCCCCAGAACAGGGAGCAGATCGTCGCCGTGGCGAATATCGTGAGCCCGAAGACGACCCACATACTGGTGGTCACCTGCTCAACGATCATAAGGCACCTCCTCGTGAGTTATCGGAAGCGATACGGTCACTCCGAAGCCCACAGGTCGGTCCCCCTGCTCACTTGATGCCATTAGTCGAACCAGCCGAGCGCCCAAGCAATCAAGAACGCGATCAGAATGCCGATCGCCGGGCTCTCCAGTAGGAATGTCCCGAGTAGTTTCAGCATGGAGTCCACCTCCTTTGCATTGGTCAGCTAGTATCCCCTTGGCAGGATGCGGGGATGACGGCCCGCACCCTGCGAAGGAGAGGCTAGTCCGGGGAGCCAGGAACACCGCCTCTGCCTTCATTTCGCAGAGAACCTCCTGCCACACTCCAGGCACTCCCAGGTGGCCTGGACCTTGTGACGCATCTCCTGGTTGAACTCCGGCGCGGCCACGAGATCGGGCCAGGCCTCCGTGTCGGCGCTGCCGCAGTGCGGGCAGAGCGCGTCGGCACCATCCGCCTTGGGCATCTCGACGCTGTGGAGGCAATCGACGTGTGCTCGGAGCGGGAACTTCAGGCTGGCCAGGCCGGCACCGGGGATGATGATCGAGTAGTAATCTTCACCCTTCGCGATGGGCCTCGGGCACTGGCAGCACTCGTGCGTCCTCCGCGCCGTCGTGAGGTCCGCCCGCCGTCCCTTCAGGTTCTGGCTGGCGCTGAGGATAAGCCAGGGCCGCTGCTGTACCGCCGTCGTCATCAGTGGACCTCCGAGATAACGAAGCTGATCTCGTCGCCGTCCCACTCAACGCGGCCATTGGTGCGCTGCAGCTGCCCCTTCGGGATGCCCATTCTCGCCCGCTGGTAGCCGTTGATCAGGAGTACGAGCTCGTCCAGCTGCAGTCGGCTCAGGGTGATGAAGGCCACGCCGGTGTCGAGAGGCTCGTAGGTCTCGTCGCTGCCTTCCACGTCGAACATGGTGCAGCGGAAGTCGGTCATGGCGTGTCTGAGGGCCTCTCCCTCGTCCTTGCACGGCTGGCCACAGTTGATGCAGATGTACCGAGCAGGTGCCCGTTCCTCTGTCTTCGTCTCTGCCATCTTCGTTACCTCCTTTGCTATGGTACTACTATACCATAGTTAGCTACGGTTGTCAAGGGGCGTAGCTTCGATTTTGAGACGTTTTGCGGGCGTCACGCTCCCTTCTTCGAGTGTACGGTGAGGGTGTCCTTCTCAAAGACGCGGATGCCCTCGATGGTGCCGCCTGCCCGGACCACCTTCCCGATCTTCGTGGTGTCCAGCATCTTGTAGTCGTCCGGCACCTTGCTGAAGTCCACCAGCTCCCACACTCGGTCCTTCCTCGTGTTGAGGCTGCCCATCTCGGCGTACGCCTTCTTCGCCGGCTGCGGCGTCGGCAGGGTCGAGGGAAGCGGTGTCGGCTCGTCGAACAGCTCACCGGTCTCCTGGGTGATGCCGGACTCGAGCTCCGCAGCCCTGCGGCGCAGTTCCTCAGCCTCCTTCCTCTGGCGCTCAAGCTCCTGCTGCTCCTGGTTGTACTTCAGGACCTTGCCGCGCAGGACCTCGTCCGCCTGGTCGACCGGCCCCGCAATGAGCTTGAACGCGTCGTTCACCTGGGAATGGGCCTGGTTGATGGGGTCAAGCCATTCCTTCCGCGTGGTGGTGATGCGCTGCCTGAGGTCCTTCAGCGCCACGAGGTCGTTCGTCGCTCGCTTGACGTCGTCCGGGCTCTGGATCTGAAATCGCGTGGCGTAGGACAGGAGCTTGGTGCCCTCCTCATGGAGCTTCATCACCGTGGAGTCCAGGCCCGGCTTGACCTTGATGATCACTGTGCCGGGCTCGTACGGCGTGAGGTCCTGCGGAGCGCCGGCGCCGTCCGGCTCCTGGGGCTCAGTGGGCTCCGGACCGCTCTCCCCCTCGGGGCCGAGCCCGTCCGGCCTGCCGTCAATCCAGCGTTCTACCAGGTCATCGGGTACTTTGTCTTGCATGCTATCCTCCTTCGTCCACTCGGACATCGATACTCCAGTCCACCTCTTCGGCTTTGAACAGCCGAAGGTAGCCGGACCCGCAACCGTTGAGCAGCGCCTGCTCGATCTCCGCCAGGGCCTTGTCCGGTGTCTCGTGCTCGGTTACCTCGGCGTCGCTCGAGTTGTGGACGATGTAGACCTTCTGTTTCGCCTCGCGCGCATCCCAGTCTGTGTCGAGGTCCACGTGATCGCCCGGGTCGTCGACGTTGCGAGCCGTGGCCTGGACGGTGACTTTGCCTCGTGGACCGTCCTCGATGGCCTCGTGGGCCGCGCCCTCTGCGTAGCTGCTCACGAGCTCGCGGGTCCACTCCATCGTGACTGTTACTTCGTATGCTTTGTGCATTGCCCGTGCCCTCCTTTCTTGGAGCCCATCATTCGTTTCTGGCAGGGTACTAAGCCAGTGGTACGGCCCGCAATTCTCGCCTGGCTAACTCACGCTTCAAGCATCCTTGATCGTACGCAGGACGAATTCGTCTTCTCCATCGAATTGCACTTCCCACATCGAGAGGCCATCGCCGGTGTCTGGGCGGTACTCTCGAACCAGGGTGGCATCGCCCTCGGGTTTGAGTTGGGTTATAGGGTCCTCGTAGATCGTGACTCTCTGGCCCTTGCCTTTCATGGTTCCCTTACCCCCTTCCGTTTCCTATGGTACTACTATACCATACTTAGCTACGGTTGTCAAGGGGTTTAGCTTCGATTTTGGGGCATTTTCACCTGTCGATGCCTCTGCACTTCAGGCGGACCACCTGGCCCCGGAAGCCGAGCGAGCTCTGGAGGCGCTCTTGCAGGTAATCCCATAGCTCCTGGTCGGTTTGGTGGCTCTCCCACTTCGGGTCGAGCTTGATCGTCGCTTCGAACTTGAGCTTGCCCATGTGTTGTGTCCTCCTTCAGAGTGCTGAGTCCTCGGCGCTGGCCTTGAAACCCACGGTGTTCATGTTGTAATCTGTCCAGCCACTGAACTGCTGGCCGGCACCACACTTCTTGCAGACGCCATGGTTACGACCGTCGATAACCCAATGATGCACGCAGGCGTCTGAGCCGCCGATTATGGCCGTCTGCGTCCTCTTCACAGTCTTGGCTCTGGGCACAATTAGCCTCCTTGTCTCTTGCTCTTCTGGATGCGCTGCAGCTTCTCGGGAATCCGGCAGGTGGTGAACTTGGGACACTTCTTGCACTTGGCCTTGCCGGTGCCCTTGCACTTCGAGAGCTGTTCCTTCTCGTGACGTGTCAGCAGTGCCACTGTTATCCTCCTAGTTGGTGTTGCCGCGAGCTTGGGCAATGACTGGCTCCACGATTGGCAAGACCATTTGCCTGAACCAGTCGATAGGCGTCACGCCGCTCAGTGCCCACGCCTCAGGGCTCAGGGCACGTACGGTGGCTGCAACATCCTCTAGGGCCTTCAGCAGGCTCTCGTAGTTGTTGCAGGCACGGTAGATCAACTCGCCGTTCTGCATGGCTTCGTCAAGCTCGGTGTTGATCTCGGCAATGAGGATGACGCCACCGGTTTCGTCATCGATGTGGGTGATCTCCGGGTAGTCGTACCCCACGTCCCAGGGTAATGGCGTGTGCTTGCCTTCCATCAGTTATCCTCCACGAACATACTTACTCGCCGCTGCTTCACGGCGGTCTCCAGCCAGTTCAGGCACTTCCTCAGCTCCGCTATCTGAGAGAGGATGAGGTCGTACTCCGTGGCGACCGCCTCGCCCAGGCCACCCGCCAGCCTGCCCTCCTGGCCCTGGAGCGCCTGGAATGCCTCGCAAGCCTTCTGCATAGCATCCTTGACCTGCCGAGCCGCCTTGATCTGTGGGGCCTCCAGCTTGGTCTCCTCGAACATCTCGGCCTGGTTCTCCTGCATGTAGAGCTGCTGGCAGAGCATCACTGCCGATTGCGTATCGAGGCCGAGGTGCTGGATCTTCCTCAGCGCCGTCATCTGGGAGTTGTGGGATAGCTGGCTCAGTTGCCATGCCAGATTCACGCCAAGCTGCCCGTGGGCGACGAGGTGGAGGATGTCCGGGCGGCATCGCAGTATCTCGATGTACGCCTGTATCCAGTCCCACTTCTTGCCCACGATGTCGGCGATCTCCCGAACGTCCATGCCCTCGTCCTGGAGCCCCTTGTAGGCCCACGCCTCCTCTACGGGGTTCAGGTCTCGCCGGACGATGTTCTCCAGGATTTGCAGCTTCTTGGCCTCCAGGTCTGAGATGTCCCAGACGATCGAGGGAACGTCAACCCATCCAATCATCTGGACCGCTCTCCAACGCCTCTCCCCGGCAATCAACTGGTAGTGGCCGTTCACCGGCCGGACGGCGATCGGCTGAAGAAGGCCGTTCTGTCTGATGGACTTCGCCAGCTCGTCCAGGGCCTCTTCGTCGAACTCCTTCCGGGGCTGAGCTGGGTCCGGCTCTATGTCCTTGACTGGGATGCTGATCACTGTCTGCATTCGCTACCTCTCTTGATCCACGTAGGCCGGAGGCAGGTTCAACCCCTGAAGCCGGCGCTTGTATCCCTCGCAGTTGTCCACGGTGATGCGGAACTCCGACCCGGCGCGATGGTGGCGCAGGTACCAGTCGTAGCAGGCGTCTCCCGCCTTGAAGCCGCGCTCCGGGTCCGCCTCGCGAAAGGTCTTGCCCTCGTAGCCCGTGCACTGGAGCGAGTTGCTCCTGAGCATCTGGAGCCGCCCGTTGATCTCCCGGACCTCGGCGACGAACACGCCGCGAGGCTGCTCGTCCTTGAACTCTTCGACCGTTGCGTTGTATGCCATGACGACCTCCTCAGTCCTCACCCCTGCGTTCTTCCTCCCATTCGGCCTGGCTCTTCCAGGCCTCCAGTGCTGCGCACTCATATTCCTCAGGACTGGTACCGTCGAGGGGGTAGTCATAGAGGATGTCCTCGTCAGCGTCGCCGCCCTCCTTGAGGTCGAAATCGATGACCGCGATCTCGACCGGCTGATCCGCCGCGATTGCCGAGATGAGACCGCCCTCGATAGTGATGAGGACTCGCGGCCCCCGCGCCTCGGCGATTCTGTTGAGCAACTGGAGTGCTTCTTCCGTGTCCAGGTACTCCGCGCGCTCCGACTCCTTGAGCATCTGCCGGGCTTGCTCTGCGGCTTCCTCGATGTTCATAGTCGATCTCCTCTCTACTCATGACCGAGTTGTCCCTTGTACTTCCGAAGCATCGTCCGGGCGAGCACCGCCTGCCTGTCGGTCAGCATGGGCAGCGCGGCCAACCGATGCCCCAGAGGTGCATCCCACTTGTTGAAGCCCATGCCGTCCAGCTCGACGGCGCCGTCGCACATCCCGGCGAGGACCTGCAGGTCGGCTTGCACCAGCAGGATCTCCTGCGGGGTAATGGACTCGGCTTCCTTCTCGATCTCCTTCCGAGTCACACTCTTGGTGGCCACCACAACCGGGGTGATCGGCTCCTTCTCGATCTGGCCGTCCAGAGCCTTGTCGATGACGCTCTGCTTCTCGACAATCTCCTGGGCCATCCGGCAGTCGATCGAGCCCGAGAGAACAAGGTGCTGCACCAGCACCGACTCGGTCTGGCCGATCCGGTGACAGCGGTCCTCCGCCTGGCTGATGTTGGCCGGCACCCAGTCCAGCTCTGCGAACACAACGTGACTGGCTGCCGTCAGCGTCAGGCCAACGCCGGCTGCCGTGATTGAGCCGATGAACACCCGGACGTGGGGGTCTCTCTGGAATCGGTCAACGGCCCTCTGCCGGTCCTCGAGCTTCGTCTCTCCGGTCAGCACCACCGCCGCACTCCCAAACTCGGCCGCCAGGGCGTTGACCACGTCGTGGTGGTGCGCGAAGACGACCACCTTGTCCTCAGTCTCCAGGCACTCTCTCAGGTGCTGGATGACGTATGGCACCTTGGCCATCGCCGTGTCATGGCAGAGCCGGGCAATCGCGGTGAAGCTGGCCATCATGCCCTGGGAGAGGTTTCGCACGGCGGCCTTGTACTCTTCCGGGTCCTCACTGGCCTTGGCCAACTCGACCGTCGTCTGAAGCTCGGTCATCCGGGCCTCTTGTTCCTCCCACGCCTCCTGCTCAGCCTGGACATAGCTCTCGCAGCCGTTGGCCGGTATCTCGATCACCTGCCGGCGCTTGGCCGGTAGCTCGGTGAGAACGTCGACCTTGAGCCGCCGAATCATGAACTTCTCGCGGAGCAACTCCTGGAGTTCAGAGAGGTTCGTGGCCCCCGACACGTCCCAGCCGAAGCGTCCCCGGCTGCCACCGCAGTAGCGGGTGACAAAGTACTTCCAGCTCGTGACGAGTCCGGCAGCCCGGAGCATCGGCCAAAGCTCGATTGGCCGGTTGAGGATCGGCGTGCCCGTGAGGAACAGCCGTCGCCTGGCGGGGATGGGCTCGAGCACAGACTCCTTCGTCTTGTAGCCGAACACGGCCTTCGTCCGATTTGTCTTGCCATTTTTCAAGTAATGACACTCGTCGCAAATCATCAGGTCCCACTCGCGGGACCGCAGTGTCTTCGGGTACTTGTGCAGGATGTCGTAGTTGAGGATGACCACGTTCGTCTTGGGGAACGAGCCGTCCACGATGCCCACGGTCATGGTCCGGACCAGCCACCTCTCTGCCTCGCGCTTCCAGTTCAGCCGGAGCGACGCCGGGCAGATGATGAGCACGTGCTGAATCGACGGGTCGGCGTTGATCACGCCAAGCGCCTGAATCGTCTTTCCCAAACCCATGTCGTCGCCGATGAGCGCGTTCTGGCGAGGCAGGCAGTAGGCAACCCCGGCCCGCTGAAACGGCATGTACTCCAGTCCCTCCGGTGCCGGGATGTCGATCTCAGCGTCCGTCGCCCGCGACGCGGCGATTGCCGCTTCTCTCGCCGCGAGCACTGCGTTGAGCGCCTGGCGCGTCTCCTCACTGCCGAAGTCTGCGAGGGCCACCGCCTTGTCGATGCTCGGCGTCCACCATTGCTTGGCTGAGGGGTCCCAGCGAAAGCCCGCCGACTTCGGCGTCATGCGCTCGCCGTACTCGCAGTCAAACACCCAGCGGTCACCGTCTTGTCTTAGCTCCACTGTTCTCCCCTGTGTGATAGGCAACGCCGTTTGAATTTATCAATTGGGCGCATTCTCGCAGTCATCCTTCTGGAAATAATCTCGTCGCAGTCTGGCAAGCTCTCCGCGAGCCAGCTCGTCGCCGTCCCATTTCCCGCAGTTCTCACAGAGACTACCTTCAGCAGGCTCGCCGTTGGCTCCCATATATCCGTACTCTCGTGGTATCCACACCATCGTATGAAGGCGGCGGCCATTGTTATCTCGCGCCTGCCATCCTGATCTTGTGTTAGCTGGTTCGAGTGTGCCCATCCTCTCAACCCCCTTCCGTTTGCTATGGTACTACTATACCATAATTAGCTACGGTTGTCAAGGGGTTTAGCTACGATTTTGGCGGTTTTCACCCGAGTCACACACCTATGTGTGATAGGGCAAGCTGAGAACAACGCCCGGAATCGCTTTTGACGGGCTCGATGCCGTGCCCGAACGGGCTGAGATCGCGCTGACCGCGCGCTACCTACGCGCGAACAGGTTTGGGCAGACTCTCCAGGTCAGGAGTGAAGAACCCGAGTCTGCCCTTACAGGGTATCGGCTTATCGTACGCCTCGGGGTTGGCGAGAACCCACCCGTAGGGGCCAACGAACCAGGGCGAATCGCTCTCAGTTACACAGTCGATAATGTCCACCTCGCCGACGATGGCACCACGAGGGAGTTGGGGGCTGAGTAGGGCTAGGGCGATGATCGGGGCTACGCCCTTCTCCACGAACCATTTGAATGTTTCCATGAAGGGTGCTTGCGTGAGCCCCGCGTGTATCTGTACTCGTCCCCTGAAGCGTGTGGGCCGCATTCGGTTCTCAACATCTTTCAGCGCGAACCCCTTGAGATTGATAGATTGACTATCAGTGATCTCAAAGACAGGCAATCCGCCCACGATAAGCGACGCCCAGGGCTGGCGAATGCTCAGGCACCGCAGACCGGAGGGCGCGGCCCCCATCAGGCCGCGCTCCCGACCAAGTCGGCCCCTTGCTCCTGGCTCTGCTCCTGCATCGGCAGCGGGAGCTGCTGGCGGATTCCGGTGATGGTAACGGTCCACGTGATCTGCTCGTCGCCCATCATGCCGCGAAGCGTGTAGAACTCCTCGTCCGTGAGTTCCAGGTTGAGGCTGAGGGTGTTCGTGACGGGCTGGTCATCCTCCCCCTGGGGTCTCTTGCGCTCCGCCTTGACCGTTAGCTTCTGCACTCCGCTGATGGTTACCTCGCCTGCTCTTGTCGGGTCCACCTGATACCTCCTTGAATTCGATCTTGCCTATGCTGGCCATGCGCCAGCCTTGATTCCATTGGTCGTAGAATCTCCAGGACGTGTACGGGTTCTCGCTCATGGGCTTGCCGTCGTGCCAGGCCAGTGCTCCGTTGGTGAACGCCGTAATGAGCTGCCAGCTCCTTGTCTGCGGCCCGTCGTCCTGCGGCCAGGACAGCCGAAACCTCTTGCCCTTCGGCGGGGTAGGCTTCGGGCCTTCCTGCCGATAGAGGAAGGTGTGCATCACTGTCAGGACGCATAGAGCGGCCTTCGGGCACTCGTTCGAGCAGTGGTGCGAGTACCGCTGTCTGATCTCGCTGAGGCAGGATGGTATGATGCCAGACACAGTGCCTCCTTATTCATCCATGTCGGAGGAACCGCATTTCGGGCATGAGTAGCCCTCTGCTGGCCCTTCGTAGACGATATCGAGGTTGCCGCAGACGTGGCAGTACTCGTCGCCTTTCAGATCCTGGGCGGTCTTGTTGCAGACCGAGCAGTGGAAGGTCTTGCCATCCTTGACCATTACGTGTTCATGGTCGGTGACCTCTTCCCACCACCACTCGACCCGCTCCTGGGCGAAGTCCTCTGTGTATCCGTCGAGGATCGCCTTCCGTTCCTCTACCGTCTTCCCCTCCAGTTCAGAGTCGGCTACCTCGATCTCGTCGCTGATTCTGTGGCCCTCTAGGGCCACGGTCATTCGCAGCTTCATCGTGTCTCCTTCAGTCTCTCCAGGCCCGGCTTCCTCTTGACGGTTATGCCCTCGGCTTCGATGCTGCTGATCAGCGTCTCCACCTCGTCGAGCGTCGGTTCCAGCAGGGAGTGACCGTAGTTGTCGGCACCTATCTCAACAATCTGAGGAAGGATCTCTCTCACCCATGTGGCCATGGCATACAGGTCCATGCGCATGACGGGCTCGATGCTGAGGAACTTCGGCCTGCCGCGGAGCCTGGGTGACCGCATGGCGATGTACCGATCGAAGGGGTCAGGCACATCGCCCCTGTAGACGTGCGGCACTTCGTTCGTCTCAATCGTGGCTCCCAGCACGCAGTTCTGCGGTATCCTGTCGGCAAGCTCAACGAACCTCTGGGGGTTCTTGGTCTGAAGCAGGAACTGAGTCACAGGATTTCGGTCAATCACCTGGAACACATCACCGATCCAGGTGTCCGGCACCCACCTGCCGAACAAGTCTCCCATGCTCGTGACGAACACGAGGCCTCCGGGCTTGAAGTTCTTCTTCAGCTCCTTCACGTGAATCATCGGTTTGAACCCGTCCCGGTACCGCGGACTGTTCTTCAGCTTGCCCAGCGCGAGGTCCTCAGCCCAGCAGTAGATGCAGCCGTGCTGACAGCCGGTTACCGGATTCCAGGTCTCTCTCACGCTCTGGAACATTCGCGACTTGTCAGTCACGGGTCACCTCCCGATGTCACTCAGGTCCAGCGCTGCTAGGTACTCGCTGACCTTCCTTGCGGCAGCAGCCTCCAGGCCCGCCACCGCTTCGAAGGCTTCCTTGTCCAGGTAGTCGTCGACGGTGGATATAAGCTCAGCCGCTCCTTCGTCGCTGAGGCCCTCCCACTGATACGTGCCCGGCCTCTCAGGGTTCTCCGGTATTTCGTACTCGTCAACGTGCTCCTCGTTGATCCCGACGCGGGTGAAGCCCCAGGACCGACCGAACTTATCGGCCCAGGTCTCCCAGGAATCACGAGGCATATGCTGGGCTATCAGAGCGCCGACGAACCACTCAATGTCTTTCTGGGCGGATATCGGTATCTGGATACCCTTCGGGTCCAGGTCGCCGAAGTAGAAGACCTTGATCTGCTTGTCCCGCAGGAGGGCCTGGAAGACGCGACGGGCGGCATCCCACTTGGCCGGGATGCTCACGTCGCCGTGGAACGCAAGCAGAGTGACGTTCGGGTCGCAGTAGTGCTTGAACTGAGCCTGCATGGCCGCAGCCTCGAACCAGACCTCTACGTAGTTCCTCTGGCCTTGCCAACGGTCAAGGTTGCACCGGAGGCTTTCCACGACTTTAGAGAGCCACTTGGCGGGACTCTCGAAGCCGTCTCCGCGAAGCAGGGCGACGCGGGTGTCATCTGCCAGAGTGTCGGGCCGCCACGGTCCGTAGAACTCCTTGCGTGCCTTCGAGAGGTAGCCCAGGAGTCGCTTGTAGTCGGCCTTGCTGTTAAGGTGTCCGTCCTGTAGAAGCCGGTAGAACACCCACCGGGCAGTGACAGCGTACGGCACGGACTGGACGTAGCCATAGGCCGTGTCGAGGAGAGAAGCTGTTTCAGGTGTTGGGCTGTATGTCATGCCTTCTCCTGATACTGCGGGCAATCCCTCTCCACGTACGGGTCCACCACTGTCATCTCCGGCTTGTTCAGCACCGGGCACAGGTGGACCCGCACCGGGTAGTTGAAGCCGTTGGGGATGTCGCTCCTCATTCGCGTATGCACCATGCAAAGCTCCGTGCAGTCCTGACATTTCATGACTTCGCCTAGCTTCCTTCAGGGCAGAGCCGGTACTCACCCACCTTGAGCATCAGTACCACCGCTGGCAGATTGGGCACCTTGCGCTGGAGCCTGCTGGCCAATCTGTGCGGCAGCTCGTTCATGGGCGAGTTCGTGGTAGCGATGAACGGCAGGCCCTCAACGATGCGATGGTCAATGAGGTTGTCGAGCTGCTCCAGCGCCCAATCCGATTGCTTCTCCATTCCGAGGTCGTCCAGCAGCAGCAGAGGTACGTCCTTGAGCCGCTGGTACTCGTAGTAGTAGCTGTGCGGGGAATCCGGGTCAAAGCCCCGCCGCAGCTCGGCCAGCATGTCCGGGACCCGGGCGTACTTCGCCGGCACACCCCGCTCGATCCAGCGCCGGACGATCGCCACCGCCAGGTGCGTCTTACCCCGATCAACGTGGCCCATGATCGTCAAGCGCCCTACGGTCCTCTCACCATCAGCCATTGCCTTCGCCCACCTGACAGCGTCCTCAAGCCCCGGACGTGGGACGAAGCTGTCAAAGGTCATGTGCACGGTGTTTGACGGCAGCCGGCAGAACCGCATGAGCCGCTGGTTGCGCTGGGCCTTCTGGCACCGGCACGGTATCGGTATGCCGAAGTCGGGATGGTCGTAGGGCACGTCGGGGCTCAGCCAGCCCTTGTCGCGACAGATCGGGCAGACCGGCTCCTCAGCGGAGCGGGGCTCCGATGCTGGCCTCTCGCTCTTCATCCGTCGCAAGTGCTCCGGGATGATGGTGGCCAGGGCCTCCAGTTCTCCCATTGCGGTCCTCCTTGGTAAAGCTGTGTTCGTTCTTGAGCCAGTTTCGGAGTCGGTTCTTCCACGTTCCCTTGTTCGCCTTGCGGTCCTTGTCGCTGTAATAGTCGCGGAGCGCCCTCAAGTGGCTGATGCGCAGGCCGGGGAACTCCGACATGAACTCGATCAGCCACTCGGCGTCCTCACGAGGCTCGTGCTTCCAGCTCGGCTTGCCCTTGGTCTTCAGCGCCCACAGCAGCCGCAGGATCTCCGTCTGCTCCGTGGTCAACGGGATATCGGAGATCACGGCGACGGCGTCTTCTGCTGCTATCTCTGTAGTAGTCTCTGTAGTAGTCTCTGTTACTACCTTACTTATAGTTTTTAACGTTTCGTCAAAATGGAAATTAACGTTTGGTGAAGTTGGATTTTGACGTTTCGTTAAAATGGAATTAACGCTGGTGATGACCTGCTGGATGTTGAGGTGAATGTGCACCGTTGGGCTCCCCTCGAACCTGAAACGGCGCAGATCAATAAGGTTGAGTTGTTGCAGGATAGCCGCTGCCCGGTCGAACTGACGAGGTGTGATTCTGCACTCCTCCCACCAGTCGGTGCGAGATTTGGCCAACCACAACTCTCCACCCTTTTCGACACGGAGCTTCGACCCCTGCTGCGAGGGCAGGAACCAGTAGATGATCTGGCTGAGCAGGATGCCAGCCACCAGGTCCTCGCAGATGTCGATGTAGACGCGCTTCACGTCTATCGTGTCCCTCGACGCGCATTCCCACTGATAGAATTCCTCTTCGTTCATCATGCCGCCTCCGCAGGGAAACCGGATGCTCAGGGTCCAAAGCGTGACGGGTTGTCCCGCACCCATTCGAAAAGAGCGGTCAACCGCCGATACTCCATGCCGACCGGGATGTATCCAAGCAGGGGGAAGAGTTCCAGTGCCACAACCATAACCGTCAACCGGACTTCGGCGTCGTCGTGACAATTACTGGTGTCAATGACAAGGTGGCCTGAGCGATACATACGGTGGCAGGTAGAACAGACCCCAATTGTCTCTCTGCCTACAATGGCCTTACTTACTGGATAAGGCAGATGGGCAGATACAGGGTGCTTCCCACACCAACAGCACGTGTCATCACCCGCATCGTGATGGCCACGCGCCATGTGCTGGTGGACGCCACCACCAGTTCCAACCTCGATCCTGATGAGGTCCATATCGACGAGCTCTCGCTTGGCTCGAACAACGGCGCGGTTGCTCATCCGGCAGTCGCGCTCAAGGGCGGCTTGGGACTGCCAGCATTGCCCATTCTCTCCGGCCACCTGCTTGAGGTGTCCATAGAGGCGGTACGCCTGGGGGGACAACCCGGCTTCCTCGACCAGCTTCGGAATCATCGCGAAGTGGGTTATCGGTGCGGCATCGATCACCTTCGTTGCCATCAGGCCTCCTCCGGTGCACCAGCAGAGGATACGCCGGATGCCTGGCCGTTCCTCCTTCGTACGTCGCGCACCCTCTGCTGGTACTCATCCTCAAGCCGCCAGCCCTTCTCGACTGCGGCTTGCCATGTGGGCCGCCCGCCCTTCCTGCCGATCTCACGCATGTGCTCTCTTGTGTGTCGCCGCGGCATCAGCTCTCTCTATGTCCGGAGGCTTGCTTTCGCTCTCCCGACGCCCGGCGCAGATCCTCCGCGGTCAACCCTAGCTCAGAGAGCCAGTAGTAGACCCCGTGGCGGGTCAGGCCAAGCTCCACGGCCATCCCGGCGACGCTGCCGTGCTTCTCCCAGAGGTCCTGAAAGACCTCCTCCAAAGGCTTGCCGTACCGGTACTGGGTGAGCTCCATGTTGGGTGTCAGGTTCCTTGCCATGTCACATCCTTATGTTTTTCTCAGGTCGCGCTTATGGTTCTCTTGCACTAACGGTGTACTCTTTACCTGCTCCAACCTGTCCGCGCCTGCGCATTCCTGCGCGGAACTCGCATCCGTGCATCCACCGTGGATTCCTGGTATAATGGACAGCAGTACCTTTCAGGAGAGTGCGGCATACTGACTCCGATCTTCAGGGGGCCGGTGTAGGGTCGGATCGCCTGGCTATCTCAGCCTTCAGATCGCGCACGGACAAGCCGTCAACCTTCATCCACCACCAAAGCCTATCTCGA
>Ga0180432_10000818_pt1 | contig 50481 bp, 77 predicted proteins | sample SS_ome_10_FD_132414 | JGI IMG/M metagenome (GOLD analysis project Ga0180432, IMG submission 132414) | Hypersaline lake sediment archaeal communities from the Salton Sea, California, USA - SS_1_MS_2 metaG | ecosystem: Environmental > Aquatic > Non-marine Saline and Alkaline > Hypersaline >...
CACGCGCCTCGCCGCCGACACATGGGGCGGCAGGGAGCCGGTGGTCCACGTCTCCAGCCCGCGGGAGGGGTGGGGCGGCCCCGGGCGCCGGAGGCACCACGACTACATCGATCCGGACGATTTCCCGCGCGAGTGGAGGGGGATGCCCGCCACCGTGGAGGTCGAGGCGAAGGCGAAGGAAAGGGCGGTGGCACGGCTCCTCGGGTTCCTCGGTTAGTCGCCCGGTCCGGATAACCTCGGGCCGAAACCTTCCGTAGGCGCCGCGGTTGCGCAAAAGGGCCATGTTGACGGGGATGTCAACCTCGCCAATTTAGTGAACCGGAGAACGAACATGCAGGTTCCGAGACTACCGAAGGGCAAGGGGATCAAGGGGCCCGAGCCGTACGGATGCTTCAACACGGGCACCGCCCCGGTCATCCTGCACTCCAGGTCCGGCCTTTGGCTGACGGGTCCGGAGAACGATGTCGACGGGGCACAGGATCGCCTCTGCTTCCGCGAGAACCAGAACAGAAGGATTCTCAAGGGGCACCGGAACCCGGACGACAGGCGGCGGTGGGTGTACGTGTACCGGACGCGAGGCCCGGCGGTTCGCAGGTTCCAGGAGCTGTGCGAGGAGCGCGGCCGGATGAACGCCGAGATGCAGGCCGAACACGCCCGGGCCGCAAGGGACGCCGCCAGCAGCGATCCGGAGACCAGCATCCGCGGGGCGTTGACACTCGGCGATTTCTGAGTACCATTGGATATGGCGAAACACGAGACCCACTGCATCTCTTGCGGCAAGCCGTCCTCCCAGTGCGGCTGCACGTTCCATGTCCCGTACGGCAAGGCGTGCCCGCACTGCGGGGCGAAGGGATCCACATGGTGCCGTTGCTCGGCCATCGCCTCCCCGACGGGGAAGCACAGAAAGTGCAGGGGGTGCTCCAAGTGTTGGCAGGACGTGGGATCCGCATGATGCAAGAGACGGTCTGGGCATGGCTGGACGGAAAGTGGACCGACGCGCTACTGATCGGCGGGTCCGAACTCGGCTGCGGATCGGCACTCAACCCCTCCCACAAGGTGCGGGTCGGCGGGGAGAACCGCCAATGCTACTGCGTCATGCACCGAAATCCAGAATCGTGCGGCGGCGACAGGCCGACCCATCGCGTGTGGGTGAAGGGCGAGGCGGTGTGGGCGAGGCTCAAGGCGAAAGGCTGGACCAAGGCGCGCATGTACTCCACCTCATGGTGGGGAGACATGGCGTCGGTGTTCCTCGGCAAGTCCCGCGGCCCCGAGAGCTATCTGGTGGACCGCCGCACGGGGTTGCGCCCGCGCGACCCGTCGCTGTCGGGCCGCGACAAACCCGCAGGCTAGCATTCCCCCTGCTATTGTTTCAACCTGCACGCCGCCGTCGTGAGCAGGTACCACATGGCATCGGCATTGTTCTCCGCCGGATACTACGGACAGCAGAAGGGCTACTGGACCGCGCTGTGGGTGTCGCCGTCCGGCGAGATACACGATGTGGACACCACCCACCAGTCATGGGTATGGGAGAACCGCGACACGCTGAGGTCCAACGACATCGATCTGGATGAGTGGTACATGGAGCAGGTCTCCGAGGCCGAGGAGGAGGCGGAGGGCGATGTCCGCAAGGAGTTCATCCGAGACAAGGCATGGGGGGCCGATATAGACGAATCCGAAGTCGAGCTGACCGAGGAGGACGAGGACAGGATACGTGAGATCGCAGCGGAGTCCGCAACGGAGTCGGTGGACCGCAATCTCGGACTCGCCCTGGTAGACCTGCTTATTTCTCGCGGCTGGATACGGGTGGCCCAGAAATCGGCCATACACTTCGAGGCGAAGGAGTCGCCCGGGATGTACGACCGGTGCGAATCGGTGCTGGCGGAAAGGTTCCCCGAAGTGTGGCGCCGATCCGGGCGCAGGATAGTGGTGAACGACGAGGAGATTGATTCGTCGGACTTGCAGGAGTACGGCACCCTACGGAACGCAATCGAGCACGAGGCGCGCCGCAACCGCTACCTGATGACGAACAGATAACATCAGACCTCACCTCCCCCGATCATTTCGTTGAGGTCACCGAAATGAGGCGCGCGGAACCTTGCGGTATAGTGGTCCGAGGAGGTACACCATGAAGGACGCATGGGTCAATGCGAGCGTGAAGGTATCCGTGGACGAGTGCATGTCGGCCGTCGAACATGCTCTGTTGCCAGCCATGGACGTATTTCCCGACGAAGCGCTGGTGCGGAGGCTCGACGAGCTGCACGCGAAGGTCATGAAGCGGTGGATATCGCCGGGCGAAAGGTGCAAGGAGTGCGGTGGCAGCGGCGAATGCGCCGGAGGCTCGCACTCGTGGACATGCCACGCGTGCCGCGGCCGAGGGCGGGAGGGCGAATGAGCTGGGCGGCAAGAAACCGCAGGCGATGCGAACTGATTGACCGTGAGGTCGACGGCACAATCGATGTGCATGAGCGGCTGGAACTCGACTCGCTCCAGGCGAAGATGCTCGCGAGGCGGCACAGGGAGGCCCCCCTTCCCCTCCGTGGCATACGGAAGCTGCGGGACGGGCTGGTGAGGGAGGTCTCCGCTCGCAGGCCGGGCGGCAGAAGGCTGCGGCGCGCAAGGCTGCGGAAGAAATGGCTCAAGCACTGCGCGGCCGTGCTGTCCGTACACGCATCCATAATGAGGCACCCGTACGACAAGTGGTCCCCCGAGGAGAAGAGGCGACTGAAGCCGGCGGAGGCGAAGGCAAGGGGCTGGCGCATCTTTTATTCGTGCCGCCACGATCACAGGTTCTTCCCCAGGCTGGGATGGGGCTTCAGTGGAATGTGTCCCGACTGCGCGAGGGAATGCAATTGACCCTGACAAGGCTGCTCAGGTTAGCGTGCGACGGATGCGATTACAGGGGGTCTCGCAGACCGCTCTACCCGACTGCGGACGAGAAGACATTGTGCAATCACTGCGCGTACGCCGCAGGCCTGCTGTCTGGCAAGGAAAGGCGAAGGTACATCGGAAGGCACCCCTTGAGGGCGGCATGGTGGGTCTTGCGCAGATGTAGGATTAGGGCCAGGCCGAAAGGATAGCGCAACGCCATGAGCCACCCTACGGAGAAGATCACGGTTAAGTCGGCGGAGGTGGACGTAGGGATTGCGCCCATCGTGAGGTTCCTCAACGACTTCGCCGGCGTGCGCACGCTGTACAGTTGTCAAGGGAATGCGGACGGCGAGGACGACGGCTCGTCGCATCCGTACGTGGTGTTCGCGGCGGACGACATGGACTCCCTCCGGTCCGTGCTCAAGTCGCTCGCGTATGCCCCTTGCACCGTCGAGGTGCATTGGCACAACGACTTGCTGCCGTTCCGGTTCCGCATCGCGTTCTTGGGGCAGGCCCATTTGGGCAGGTTCCTGCACTGGATGGGGAAGGCGGCCATCCAGCCCTAGCGACCCAGCCGCTTCCTCAGCGTCGAAGGCGAGACCCCCAGCCGTCTCGCGGTTCCGCGGACGCTTCCACACTCCGACAGGATATGTTTGGCAAGCTCCATATCGACCTCCACATACTGCCTGCCCTTGAGCTTCTTCCCCGCATGGTTGTCGGTCTGGGAGTGGCAGTTCGGGCACAGGACGGACAGGTTCCACAGCCTGTTGTCCGAACCGTCGCCATTCTTGTGGTGGAGCTCCAATGGGATTGGCTTCCCCCGCCATGTGCGCCGGCCGCACCCCTGGCACTTGTGCTCGAACACGCCCTCGCCGATGAGCCTTTTCCTTAGCTGGTTCCGGTTGGTGTGGGTCGAGTTCTCGACGAGCAGCTCGGAGAGCGGCGCGGCCGTGTCCCCGGCCGGGTTCCCGGACATGCCGGCCGCCCATCTTTGTCCGGAGAAGTGCGACGTGTCAATCCCCGCCTCGGAGACCTTTCTCCAGAACAGCCTGTGGTTCCCGCCGCCCGTCCGGGAGAAGCCCATCTCATGCAGCGCCTCGGCCGCCGATCTGGATTTGGCCACGATGGCGGACAGCCGGGTCCAGGATGCCGCCGTGGAGTCCGGCGGACGGCCTCGCCTGAAGTGCGACGTGTCGGGTCCCCATTTCGCCGCCTGCTCCCGGAGACGGCGCAGCCCGAATGTCGATTCCCCGTCGGCGCCGAGCCTCCGCAGCGCCTCCGCGCCGCTCCGCGCGTCCCGGATCGCGCGGGCCAGGTCGTCCTTGCGAAAGTCGTATTTCGACACTCGTCGGCCTCCATGCCTGAGCTGACACGGCATTCTATGCGTATGCGTATAGTCCGGCGGAGGCGGGCAGCATGAGCGATGCGAGGGTGCATACGGATGCCCCTGCCCTGAGTCGGCGGCGTTCCGTTTGCGCAGGGGGACGCCAGTTGTCCCTTTTCGCAAACGGAGGACACAATGGGGCGCCCGATGAAAAAGCCGCCGGCCAGGCGAAAGCCATTCCCGTGGCGGTGTCCGGAGTGCCGGAAGGTGGCCGTCAGGCCCGCCGTCATCCCCTATGACGCGAAGTTCCGCCGCGCCGGGCGCATCCGCAAGGCCCACATCCCGAGGCTCAGTGTGTACAGGTGCGGCGACTGTGGCGAGGTGCTTTTCGGCACCGAGGCGTGCGACCAGATCGACCGCGCCATCAAACGGGCCGTGCCCTGAGCATACAATACTTCAAGGAGGTGTGACGATGCTGAGAATGATTTCGGGACTGTTCGCGGGACTGTTCCGCCGGGGCGGGCAAACGCCTACCGCCGTAGGCGAGCCGGGCGGCGGCCGGGTGCTAGTCGTCGGCTCGCTGGACCGCGAGTCGGTGGGCAGGGCCTTTGCCATGATTGAGAGCCACGACCTGCGGGTAGAGCGCATACTGATGAACCCCATCGACTTCGGCGACATGAGCAGGTGGCGCGGCGATGTGTCCGGTGTGGAGGGGGAGTCCCTGAGCGACAGGCTCGTCCTCTGGGGGGCGGAGGTGTTCAGGTCGGCGGCGGTGCCGGAGGGCGCGGTGCATTTCTACGCGGAGGCCGCGTGCCCGGAGGCGGTCGTGACATTGCTGGTCGCCGGGTCGCCCGACTAGAACCCCAGCGCCCTCCTGAGCGCGTCGTCCCGTTTGGACCTCAGCTTGGCCTCCTCGGCGGTCCAGCCGCCAGCGGCGCCTGCGAGCCACCAGTCGCTGCGGAACCCGTCGCCGGACTCCCACGCCGCCCAAGGCACCACCAACCTGACCGTGCCGGGCGTCGCGTCGTCCGGCGCGCGCAGCAGGGTCTCTGCGGGCGACCCGCACAGCCCGAAGCCCGCCACATGCATCAGATCCGTGCCGCGCCAGAACGCGTACTCGGTCAGGCCCGCAGGGCCGGGCCGTCCCGTCGTCACCGGGTTGCTTCCATAGGTCCTGTGGAAATGGAGCGTCATGAAGATTCCGGGGGACGCCGGATCCCTGACCAATGTCCAGGTGCCTCAGCACGCTCCGGATACGGGCATGCGCCATCGTCCCCGCGAAGGTGGCCCGCGTGGCCGCGGCCGACCCCATCTTGGGGGTGTATGCTACGAGGGCGTAATCCCCCATGGCGGACAGCCCCTCGATTTCCGTGATCTGCTCGGGGTGGAACCTTCGCATCGTGCACCTCCTTGCCGCATCGTACGCTCGTGCCGGGGCGGGGTCAACGCGCGCGGTATAATGTCCCGGATTCCGGACGGGCCGAGCGGCCCGTCCACCACAAACAGGAAGACTAGGCATGCGGGTTATCGGAGTCTTGTTGGCATGGGTTATGGCGAACCTATGATGGGCACCAAGGCGAAAACGGAGACCTCGTCGCGGCGGGGGAGGATGGGGCCCGCGTGCTGACCGGGCACCTGCTGTGGATGTCCACGCCGTTCTCGGTGGCGCCGCTGCCGGACGGCACATACGAGTTCACGGTCGGGTCCGATGTGGCCGTCCGCGTGCGGGCGTACTGCAACCGCAGGGTAGAGCTGGTGCCGGAGGGGTAACTCACGGCGACAGCGGGACCGTCCGCACGGGCGTCCTCTGCTCCCACCCGCACTCCGCGCAGCGGCTCCAGGCGTGTAACGCCCGCAGTCGCGGGGGGTGCGTCCAGTAATGTCGGCGCCCGCATCGCTCGCAGCTCGGCGGGTCCGCCGGCACGGCCTTCTTGGCGTGTTTGTCGCTCATGCCGCCCGCCTGCGGGTGGCCGCGACGCCTACGGAAAGGTGGACCGAATAATGGGAAATTGCAGGAAGAAGGTGGAGGACGCGCTGAAGGCCGCCAAGGCGCTGGGCGACGGCGGGGACAAGGTGCGGATCGGGGACCTGCGCGAGGCGGTGGCGCTGCTGGCCGAGGCCTTGGCGTCGCTCCCGGACTGGGTGCTGGACGGCGGGTGTTGCCCGCCCGGAGAGTCCTGCTGCAACTGCGACTGAACCGCGGCCCTCGGGCCGCAGGGGGGATTGCGATGCTGGACAGGAGAAGGGCCGAGCGGCAGCGTGCCTGGCAGCACCTCACCCAGCTTCCTGTCCATGCCTTCGTCTCCTCGTGTGAACGATCTCCGCCCCATTGTACGGCCGGCGGCGGGGGAAGGCAAGGGACTGCCGCGGCGCGGCGTATAATCGATCGAAGGGAGGTCGCGATGCTGAGGATGGACGTGGTCAGGGGCAGGACGCGGCGGCTGTGCGGCGTGGAGGTCACGTGGTGGGGGCTGTCGCAGGCCCACAAGTGGAGGTGGCACGGGACCCACATCGATCTGGGTCCGGTGAGCGTCTACGGGCTGCCCCGGTCCGGTCCGGGGGCGTGGGCGTGGAGGGCCGTGTCGGTCGCCGCCAAGCCGCTCAGGCTGTGGTACCACTGGCGGCACTGCCGCAGAAGGTGAACACTGATGTCAATTCAGTCCCCGCCATGTTGCCCTCCGTGACCTTGTGCGACTCGGCCGCACATCCGCCATGTACGGCACTTGCCGTCTCCTCGCACATGGTGTTCTCCGATTCAAGGGGCCGCCCGAAGGGCGGCCCCTCCCTCTGTTTCTTATTCGGATTTCGCGTACTTGTCGTAACGGGCGTACTTCACGCCCCTGGCCCTGTCGAAGTGGAACATGAGCGGATGGCTGCGGGCGACGCGACGAAGTTCGCGTTTCGCGCCTTCGAGGAACCTGCCTCTGTCCTCAGCGTCCTCCATTTCCCCGACCACGTCACGGATTGCCACGCTCACGCGATCGTAGTAGTCCCTCTCGAGCTCGTACAGCTCCTCCCGTTCCTCGACTTTACGTGCGTGTCCGGCCTCCTCGCGGATACCGTTCATCGACGCTACGAAGGTGGGTGCGAGCTTGTTTATCACACCGATGATCTCGCCGCCATAATCGACGACTTCCGCTTCTGAATCTGGGGTGCATCCCCACTGATCGGGTACCTCTTGGAACTCGATTCGCAGCCCCTTTGGTTCGCCCGGCGCGTCAATCTGGCTCTGCTTGTTCTTCTCCTCTTCTTTCTTCTTCTTGATTGCTTTGATGCCGACGGTGGGTTTTTCCGCCACCACCACCAGCTCGTCAGAGCAAGCCGCGACATCGGTGCCGTCGTCGCCTTTGGCGACAATGCTCAGGAGGCAGATGTCGCCGTCTTGGGCTCCGTCGATCGTGGGGACATAGGCCAGGCCGCGGCCTTTCCCGATACCCTCGGCATGCACCGGGAATACGCGGTTTCCGAATCTGGCTTCACCGCTGAATCCGCTGAACGAGGAGTTGGCGTCCGTCGTGAACCGCACTACCTCCGCCTTTCCGACCGGCAGCTTCTTGTTCGCGAACGCGCCGCTGATTTTCACGAACGTCGGCTCCGGCAATAGCTGTGTTCTGGATTTCGGTTTGACCGGAAGAATCTTCACCACGCCCGGGACGGACTTGAAACCCGAATCGTTCGTGGCATACACGATAACGACTGCGGGCTTCGCGTTCTTCACGGCTCGGCTGGCGGTGATGACAAGGCTGTTCCGCACGATTTTGGCCTCCACGCCGCCGCCGTCGACGTACGCCTCCAATTTGTACGGGCAGCTTTTCCGGGCGAAGGCGATTTTCTTTCGGCTGCTCGTAGCGACGCCCATCGTGGACGATTTGCCGCTCTCCAGCCTGACTGGCTTCAGGGTCTCCAGACACCGCTTCTTCCCGGAGAACCTCGGCTCGCGGTTGATCCAGACATAGTCGGGGTTGTCGGTCACCGGCATGTCCGTGCCCTTAACACAGACAGGGACCCTGTTTTTGCCGGAGAGTATGATTTCCCCATCCTCTCCGTCCCCCGAACCGCCAAGCACCCGGCTGATTTGCTTGGCCAGCTCGTTCGACTTCGGCATGTTCTTCTCCATCTCGGCGCGGATGCGCTTCATCTCGCCGTTGTTGCGGACGGCCGTCACCACCCTGCCCCACAGTCTGGAGACCGCCTTGCTGTCCGGGACGGTGCGTCCGGCGCTGCATATTTTCGTCAGCTTGGGGCCGTTCCGGAGCCGATCGATGGACACGAGGCAGGCGAACCTGTCGGTGAACTTGGAGAATCCGATCATCTCCGAGAAGGCGTGCGTGTCGCCGTTACCCACCACCTGCCCGGCCCTGATAAGCCGCGGCAGCCGGGCGAACTCGCTCAGGCTATCCGAGAACCCGCTAGGCGAGTAGAAGATGGACACGTCGATGCACCCCATGTCCACGCCGTCGATTTCGATCCCCTCCACCGGGATATGAATCGGCTCGCCCGCCGTTTTGGACAAAGCGGAGGTGCGGCCGAACATGGGAAGCGACGAACGGGCACCGAGCTCGATTGCGTCACGCGAGGCGAATCGGTTCTCCACTACAAGGAACGGAAGTATCGGATCCGGGATGGCCCGCTCAATCTGGCGGAATATCCCGGTCCCGACGGGTTGCTCGATCCACGGTTCGGTGAACTGGGTGTCCACCAGCATCCTGACGGTGCCGTGCGGAAGCGGCCGTCGCGCGACGACTCTCGCGAGTTCGACGACGCCTTTCTCCATCTGGATGGATGTCGGGTTCACGGTCTCGCAAACCATCTCGGCCGACTCACCCCGGACCCGGCGGGAGTGGGCCTCCTTCTCGCGGACGAGGGCGACTTTCTCGCCTTTCCCGAGTCGGCTCGTGCATTTCCGCACGGAGTATGTCTCCCTAACATGCAGTTTCGTGCCATCCGGAAGCACCGGGAACTCCTCCCGCCCGTCTTCGCCGTAAGCCAGCACCGAGCACATCATTTTCTCGCCGGACTCGTTGGACACCAGTTCTGTTCGGATTATCAGGATTCCCCACGGCTCCTCGCTGGCGCCGGGCGGTAGGGCGGACGGCGCTCGCTTGGATACCACGATCTGGTACGGGCATATCCTTGCGGCCACGACGCTCCCGATGCCGTATGTGCCAGCCTCCCATGGGCGATCGAACTTGTCCCCCTCGCCTGTCTTGAGGAACGTGTCGCGGAAGTTGCTCTCCGGCTGGCCGATGCCGCGATAGTCCACGATCTTGACAGTGGGGTGCCGCCTGTAGTTGCTGCTGTCGCCAAGTTCCAGGATCAGCGATGCTACTGAGGAGGCGAGGCTGGACTGATCACCCGTCCAGTTCACCAGGTTTCCGTCCGGGATGCCGAATAGCTCTTCGGTTGCGTGTCGGGGACTCCGGAACATGCGGTCGAACTCGGGACCCGATACGGGTGCCCCGGCCTTGATTGCCATCTCTGTGGCCCTCAGGCGAATGCAGGCGTCGACGGAGTTCGTCAGCAGCTCGGTAAGGGCGGGCAATTCGCCGGTTGTGATACCGGAGAATGTCCCCCACCCCTGGAGGTGTTTCCACCGCCATCCGTCCGGAAGCTCGCGGAGAAGCTTGTCGACCTGCTTCTGCCCGCACCTGCCCTCTACCATGGCCATGACCGACTTCGCCGCCGACTTGCTCATCTCGATGCTCATCCGAGTCCTCCCGTGTAAACCCTGACAATGTGCCGATTATACGCCAAACGCACCGCTGGGTCCAACCCCTGTCGCCTACGGTTTTGGCGTGGACCGATAGAATCGGGCATGGAGACGGAGAAGCCCAAGGAAGGGCGTCTGCGCCCGCCCCTGCACTGGTACGGCGGGAAGTGGATGTACGCCCCGCGGATAGTGGCCATGACGCCGGAGCACCGCTGTTTCGTCGAGGTGTTCTGCGGCTCCTGTGCGGTGACGCTCGCCAAGCCGCCCAGTCCGGTGGAGGTGCTGAACGATCTCGATGGGGAAGTCTGCAACTTCTTCCGCGTTCTCCGCGACAGGCGGAAAAGGTCCAGGCTCGTCGAACTCCTTGAGATGACGCCTTACGCCAGAGAGGAGCTGCGGAGGTGTCTGGAGGCCATGAAGTCCCGCAACAGCGACACTTATAGGGCGTGGGCGTTCTGTGTGGCCTGCAACTTCGCGAGGAACGGCAAGGCCATCAGGCCATCCGACTGGTCATTCACCAAGACGGACTCCCGGAGGGGCATGAGCCGCAACACGAGTGTGTGGTGCAGGTTGCCCGAAGTGGTGCGGCTGTCCGGTGAGAGGCTGAAGGAGTCCCAGATCGAGAACGCCCCCTGGGAGGATGTCCTGCGCCGCTTCGACAGCCCGTCGACGCACTTCTACTGCGATCCGCCGTACATGCCGGGCGTTAGGGTGCAGAAGCAGGCGTACAAACTGGAGATGACCGAGGAGGACCATGAGAGGTTCCTGGCCGCCGTCTTGGGCGTCAAGGGAACGGTGGCCATAAGTGGTTACGCGTCAGAGCTTTACGACGGAATGCTTTCCGAGTGGAACCGCGTCGAAATATCCGCCAAAAGCTTCGCCGGGCCGCGGGACGGCAGGCGCTTGGCCAACAGGACTGAAGTGGTCTGGATGAATTACGGGGAGGACCGATGGGCGACTATGTGACAATCAAGACCGCTAGCGGCAAGGTGTACGCGCACAGGGTGCTCGCCCAGAGATGGCTCGGCAGGCCTTTGAGGGCCGACGAGGTTGTGCATCACATTGACCTAGACGGGTACAATAACCTCCCGGGGAACCTCCAGGTGGCCACCCGCGCGCAGCATGCCGCGTCGCACAATTCGGCAGGCGCGGGCGTGCCGTGCCGGATACCCGTGCCCACCTTGGCCGCCGCGGCCGATCGTTACGCGAAGCTCATTTCCGGCATCCGGCGGAATCGGTAACCCCTTGACTTGACCCACCCCATGAACCGTGTACAATCCCGTGTTGTAAGCACGAGTGCGGCGAGTGCCGCGTGTGTTCCGCGAAGTCGGGGGAGGGCGAAGGAGATAATCGAGAGATCGACGCAGGAGTTCGTCCGGGCGGGCCACCCGTGGTTCGGGTACTTCTAGGCCGAGAAGGGCCGCTGAGATGGTTGTATAACGAAATATGGACAAGCAGAAGGGAACGGCGAGTCCGGCCAATGACTATGTCGGCAGACTGGCCCGGATGAGTCAGGGAGATATCGTGCTGTTGCGCGCTTGCGCCGGACGCGGGCCAGGCGAGTCGCCGGAGGCGTTTCGCCTGTTCGCTGAACTCTGGTGGCCATCGCGGCGAAGTGGTCGGCGCGCGCCGAGGCGCGAGGCGGCATGGCTGGTTGCGAAGCTCTATGCCTCTCGACCAGTTCCGCAGTTGGCGGGGGCGACGCTAGCTCGCCAGATGCGGCGCCAGCGACCGGGCGGGGAGGTTGGAGAGCGGTTTCGTAAAAGATTCGACGCGATGCTGCTCCTTCCCCTCACGGGGATTGAGCCGGAGATGCGTTGGGCAGTAGGCCTGGCCTCGCGCGGTGGGGGGCTCGATTGGGCGCGCCTTGTGGACGATCTCTCTGCGTGGGCGCGCCAGGCGACCCGTTCTAGGTGGGCAAATGATTTTTTGGGATGAGTCACAAGCAAACGAAAGGAACGGAGATTATGGTGATTAGGATTCACATGATTCAGAACCATAGCCCGGCAAACCTTAACCGGAGCGAGGGGGGCGAGCCAAAAGGCAGCTTCTTCGGCGGGGTGTGGCGTTCTCGTATCTCTAGCCAGTGTCTCAAACGCAGCATCCGTATGAGCGACCAGTTCGCCGGGCTGCGCGGGGGCGTCCGCACTCGGCAACTGGGCAAACTAATCACGGAGTCGGCTGGCCCGGACGCGCAAAGTCGGGTGGGGAACATACTGAGCATGTGCGGGTTCCCGTCGCCCGAGGAGAAGGAGGCCGCGAAGAAAACCAAGAAAGCAGCGGAGAAGGACGAGGGCGACGGCGGACGGAGCAAATCCCTCGTCTTCACGACGCACGAGGCGGTGCAGGAAATGGCCGCACTCCTACGGGACGGCGACGATAGAAGCGACACCGACCTGACGACGGAGTTCTGCAAGCTGCTCGCAAGCAGAACAGCCTCGCCGGATATGGCGCTATGCGGGCGAATGCTGGAGCCGGCGAAGAGCGCGAGGAGCATCTGGAAGAAACTGGGTCTCGGCACGTCAGTGGAGGCTGCCCTCCAGGCAGCCCACGCGATGTCAACGCACGAGGCACATCCGGAGACCGACTGGTACGTCGCCGTTGACGATGTTCCCGGGGATGATGCGGGGGCAGGTTTCCTCGGCGAGACCTTCTTTGTCTCGGCTTGCTTCTACAAGTACTACTCGATCGATTGGGAAACGCTCGTCAGGAACCTCGGCGGCTTCCCTGACGGCAAGAACACTTTGGCCGCGCGCACCGTGGATGCGTTCCTCCGCGCGGCGGCCATGGTCAACCCGTCCAGCAAGCAGAACAGCTTTGCCGCGCATAACCCGCCGGACGGAATGCTCATCGAGATCGACAGGGCGTCTCTTAACTACGCCAACGCGTTCGTAAGGCCGGTGCCTCTGGACGACCGCGACATCGTCGGACGGAGCATCGCCAAGCTTGGACGGTACGTTCAGGACTTGGATGTGGGGTACGGCAGGCCGGCGAAACGCTTCTGGTTCTCGCCCAACCTCCGCTATCGCCTGGTTGGCGAAGGTGAAGGCGGTGACCACCTCGCTGATGGAGATTTCAGGTCGTTGGACGAGATGGTATCAGCCGTGACGGCGACCATCGCGGAGTGCGTCCAATGAGCGCCGCGAATACTCTGTTCCTCCGGCTAGAGGGCCCCATGCAGGCGTGGGGCGACGAGTCCAAGTTCGCCATGCTGCGGACGCGCGAGGCTCCCACCAGATCCGGGGTAAGCGGGTTGTTGTGCGCGGCACTCGGTGTACCGCGTCCGGCAACCCCGGTGTGGCTCCGGAAACTCGCGGGGTTGCGCATGGGGGCGCGCATCGATGCGCCCGGTGTGCCGTTGTGGGACTTCCACACGACAGGGGCCGGAATGATGATGCGCACCGCGAGCGGTGATTCAAAACCCGGACCCGCCATCAGCCGGCGCGAATACCTGCATGACGCGTCCTTTCTGGTCGCGCTGCAAGGCGAGCCGGCGATTGTGGCGGAGTTGGAGGCTGCGGTTACAGCGCCCCGCTGGACGCTCTATCTGGGTAGGAAATGCTGCCCCCCATCTCGCCCGTTGCTGGAGTGTCGTCCCGGATTTTTCCCGAACCTCGTCGAGGCCTTAGCGTCGGTACCTTGGTGCCCCTCGCCGACAGGCAAGCGTTCGGAGTTCGTCGAGTCTCTGCTCGACTGGCGACCGACACCGGAGGAGCCGGAGGCGCCGGACGACGCGTTCACATGGTACGACATGCCGCTGTCATTCGATCCGCCTGGGCACCATCTCCCGCGGCTCCTGGTCAGGAGAAACATACGCGTCGATACCGTAGCAGAGCCCTTGATCGGAAGGCCCCGCCTGCCGCGCGACGACGCGGAGAAGAAACGCGAGAAAGAGAAGGATGGTTTGCGCGAGGAGAGGTTCGCGCGTGACCGGCGACTGTGCGTGTTCTGCAAATCCCCCGCCAAGGACGTGCACCATGTCGTCTACCCGGCACGGACTACGGAGGATCTGCGTTCTCTATGCCGCTTATGCCACAAGGCTGTCACCATGATCGAATACGACTTGGGCATGATGGCGGATCGGGTGGATCCGACGGACGGACGCTGGCGAAGCCAAATCATTCGGAGGCGGGATGAGATTATTCGTTCCGGTCTGCCGATGGGCATGCGCCGCGGAAAAACCAGCGATAGGGAGGTGGAATAATGTTCGTGTCCCGTTTGTTTCCGGAAGCCAGTCGCCCCGCGCGGCTGTGGCTGCGCAACCGGTATCGCATACACCAGCCGCTGTGCATGGCGTTTCCCACTGCGGCTCAGCATGAGCGGGATCCCGACTTTCTGTTGCCGTTTGAGCCGCAAGGGTTTTCCATCCACGCCCCACGCGACAGTGGACGCAATTTCCTATTTAGGATCGATCCGAATCCTCGCGCCGGGGGCGGTGGTGTCCTCGTCGTGCAGTCTGCAATAAGGCCGGATTGGGGCTACGCGTTCCGCAATGCTGAACACCTGGTCCGGCGCCACCAGACCCGCGAGTTCTCGCCGCGTTTTGTGTCGGGGCAAATGCGATTCCGTTTAGAGGCCAACCCGACAAGACGCCTGCGCGAAACCAAGAAGCGCGTCCCGGTACCCGACACCGAATTGATGGCATGGCTCGATAGGCATGCCGAGCGCGGAGGGTTTCGGCTCTGCGGCGATCCGGCTTTGACGACTGGCTATGCCATCGCCAAAAATGAGTGCCTGCTCCGATCCGTTCGCTTCGAGGGTCTGTTGGAGGTCGCCGATCCAGTTCGGCTTCGCAACACGGTAATTAGCGGCATCGGCTCCGGCAAAGCCTTCGGCTTCGGGCTGCTGTCCGTGGTGCCCCTCTGATTCCCGCATGCTCTTTGACAAGTCATCAGGGACTTCGACGACTTTTTGAAGAAATCCAGTGTACTCCCCACATGCGTGGGGGTGAACCGCGAGCGTAGCGAACGCGGCAAATGCCCTAGGGTACTCCCCACGCGCGTGGGGGTGAACCGATGACGGCGAGCATCCTCGCCAGTGTGGCGGAGTACTCCCCACCCACGCGCGTGGGGGTGAACCGTGCATGCCCGTGTGACGCACCTCGAATCTGGTGTACTCCCCACGCGCGTGGGGGTGAACCGCCGTCAAGCTCTTGCCGTTTCCGTTTCGGGGCGTACTCTCCCCACGCGCGTGGGGGTGAACCGTCGCCGAGATGGCACGGGTGCTAACCCTGGACGTACTCCCCACGCGCGTGGGGGTGAACCGGTACTTGTGGCGTTCTCCGGCAACGTGTCGGCCGTACTCCCCACGCGCGTGGGGGTGAACCGGATGTACGGAACATACGCCGTCGCAACGCCACGTATTCCCCACGCGCGTGGGGGTGAACCCGAGGAGGTAATCGCAGTGGCAGTCGAGACCGAGGTACTCCCCACGCGCGTGGGGGTGAACCGATGAGATTCGCGAGAGAGAGATGATTATCGTCGTACTCCCCACGCGCGTGGGGGTGAACCGGCCACTTGCCATCGAGGTCATGGCGCAATCATGTACTCCCCACGCGCGTGGGGGTGAACCGGGGGCAAAGCGAGCGACGCGGGATTTGCCGTGCGTACTCCCCACGCGCGTGGGGGTGAACCGTCGCAACGGGTGTATTGCTCAGCGCGTTGCTCCGTCTTCCCCACACACGTGGGGGTGAACCGAGGTGTTTCTCGGACGCGGAAATGCGCTCGCTGCTTCCCCACGCGCGTGGGGGTGAACCGATAGAATCGGGCATGGACTTCAACCTGCTCGACGAGAAGTGGATTCCGGTGGTGCGGCGCGACGGCCTCGCCGACCGCGTCGGGATTCGGGACGCGCTGGCCCAGGCGCACCGCATCCGGCAGATCGCCGCGCCGAACCCGCTGGACGAAATGGCGTTGCTGCGGTTCCTGCTGGCCGTGCTGCACTGGTGCCGGGGCGCCTACGACGCCCCTGGCGGGGGCACAATCCCGGCCGAGTGGCTTTCGAGGCTCGACGCCGGGAAGGACCTCTTCCGGCTTTTCGGCGACGGGGGGCGGTTCTACCAAGACGCCGCCGCGCTGCGTCTCCGCCCGGCGACGGAGCTGCTCCACGAGGTCCCGACAGGCCACAACTTCTGGCATCCCCGGCACTCGGAGGACGGCTCAACCGGTCTCTGTCCCGCATGCTGCGCCCTCGGGCTGCTGCGCCTCCCGCTCTTCTGCGAGAGCGGCACGCCGGGGATGAGGACCGGCATCAACGGTCCGCCGCCAGTGTACGCCATGCGTCTGGGCAGTTCCCTTTGGGACACGCTCCGCGGCAACCTGCTGGATGTCCCGCTCGGCACACCGGCGTGGGAGCGCCTAGAGACCTGTCGCGCGCCTGACCGGGATGTGCCGCTGCTAGCCGGGCTGACCGCGCCGGCCCGCCTCGTCTGGCTGCACGAGCCGTGTGGCCCACCGGGAGCGTGTGCCGGCTGTGGCGCGCGGGAACCGGCGCTCGTCCGCCAATGCGGATTCCAGCCGGCCGGCACGCTCAAGAGCGACCGCTGGCGGGACCCGCACGTGCTGTACCGCGGCGCGAAACAAAAGGCGGTGAAGGCGCGGCCGACAGGGGGCTGGTTTCGGCTGGACCGCCCATGGGGCGACGCGATGGCGCGTATGGCGGAGGACGGCTGGCTCGAGCGCGCCGCAGGCGCGTCGCTCCTCCTGGTTGCGTTCGTCACGGACAACATGAAGTATGTGGACGCGTGGCGACTGCTAGTCAGGCTCCCGCCGAAATCCGCCCCGAATCCGGTGTCCACGGCCGCCATGATTGAGCGGTGGCACAAGGAGGGTCGGCGCGTCGAGCGGGCCGCGGGGAGGTTGAGCGGGTCGGGGCTGGGCGCGGCCGCGGTCGCCGGGATCCGACCGACGGTGGAGCGGGCACTGGCCCCGCGGATCGGTGAAGTGCTCTCGGACGGCGACTGGGAGCGGGCGGCCGCCGACTACCGACGGCCAATGGATGCGATCGCCCGTTCACTCTTTCCGGGTTGCACGACGGAGGCCGAACTGGGGCGGAGACGCCTCGCAAGCATCCGGCCGGATATGCGGCCGGAGGAAGGTGATTAGCGGACGCCCCTGCGGCCGGTCCGTTGGGTTTCCGGCGCCGCCCCTTCCCCGGAATGCCCGGTTCGGGCATAATTCCGCATGGGGCCGCCCCGGAGGGGCGGCCCTCCGAAACCCGAAAGGGGGAGACATGGCGCGGGAGTTCACGGAGACAATCTTCCTCGGCAACGGGGACGTGTCGGCCGCCAGGGCGAGGCGGCTGAAGGAGCGGCTCGACGAGGGCTTGGAGCTGCTCGGCGGCCTCCAGCAGGGCTCGCACGACATGGATGAGGACGAGCGCGAAAGGCTGGAGGCGGAGCTGGCCGACGTCGCTGCGGACCTGTCCGCGGCCCTGGCGGGGGCCGGCGCACGATTTCTAGCTTAGAACCGTAGAACCGCGGAGGGGGAGCTGCTCTTCCCGGACCCCGGACCCCACGAAATCCGGCTCTGAACGGCCGCCCCGGAGGGCGCGATGGCCGTTGCCTAGGCCGGCTCGGGCCCGTCCGGCAGGCCGTCGCCGCAGCACGCGAGGTGGCTGCCGGTGTGGTCCGAGAAGTCCCTGCGGGCCAGGTCCTCCTCGGCCTGCCCCATCTCCTCCTCGAACGTCGCGGCGTCGGCGCACCAGAGCAGCCTGCCCTCCGCGTCCTCCGTCCACGCCAACTGCACCTCCATGAGGCGCAGCAGGGCGTAGCGGTCGGCGAGGCACCGCGCCTTGGGCGGGTCGGTGGCCAGGGCCAGGGCCTCGACCAGCCTGCCGTACATCCCGTCCAGCCTCGCCGCGTCGGCCTCGTTGGCGACGGGCCTGCCCCGCTCGTCGTAGCGGCCTCTCGCCCCGCAGCCGGGGCGCCCGTGCCGGCGGGCCACCGGGCTGTCGCCGGACTCCCGGCAGACCCACCCCACCCCGTCGGCGCCCCGCTCGCCGCGGATGTCCGTCAGCCAGCCGCCGCACAGCGGGCACAGGTCCTCCTCGTCGGTCCCGATAAACTTGTGGGCCTCGGCCCAGCAGTCGTGGCACAGGCCCTCGTCGTCGGGCCGGCCGCACTCCGTGCAGGTCCGTTCGCTCATGGCAGTCTCCCGTTCTGTGTCCGATCCATGTCCGTCCGCCCAGAGTATACCCCGCGCGATCCGGGAAGGCAAGCCCCGCCGCGGCCGCGTCATATGCCGTTATGACTCGCTGCCTGGCGGCCGGAGGGGGTCCGGGCGGCCCCTCGGGCCGGGGCGGCGTCGCGAGAGGGGGTATAATGGGGCATGGGCAACGACACGAACAGGCCGATGGGGCCGGGCGACGCGCCGCCGGGCGTGTACGTCCCGCTCACGCTGGCGCGGATCAGGGAGGCCGTCGGACGGCATGGCCCCGAGGCAGTGTTCGGGGGCGACGCGGGGCCGCACGAGCACTGGGGCGAATACCTGGCGCGGCTGGACGACGAGGCGCCCGCGTCGGGGGAGGCCGCCCCTCCGGGGCGGCCCTCCTGAAGGGGGATCGGATGGGCGACGAGGCGACAAGGGACATCGAGAGGACGCTGGACGAGATCGCCGCCGCGGCGACGCTGGCCGGGGGACGGGTGGACAGGGAGCGCCTGCGGTCGATGCCGCTCGGCGAGGCGCTGGGGCTGCTGTACCCGAACGGGGTCAGGCTGAGGGCGGTGCTGCCCCCGTCGGGGGCGGCCCTTTCGAGCGGGGCAACGGGGGCGGTGGGGGACTGAGCGGGGAGGGTGGCCCGCGGGGGGAGGCCGCCCCGGAGGGGCGGCCCTTTCGAGCGGGGCAACGGGAAGGAGAGAGGCATGGCGACGGTGGAGTGTCCGGGATGCGGTGGGACCGGGTCAGTGATGGCCCGCGACACGGGGGTGTGCGGGGCCGAGGAGTACGGCGACTGCCCGAGGTGCGGGGGGCGAGGGGAGGTGGCCGACGCAAGCGACATATCGGGCGCCATGTCGTCCCTGGTCCGCCGGCTGGAGTTCCTCGGCAGGGACTACCAGAACGTGCCCGCCGGACTCGCGAGGGAGCTTGCGGCGAGGGTCTCCGCCGCGATGGCCGCCGCGGACGCGCTGGCCGAGGCGGCGGGCGCGGCCCACGAGGCGCACTATCCCTGCGGCGCCTGCGCCAGGGTGGAGGAGACCCTCGCGGGCGTACAGGGCCTGCAACGCGGATTCGCGCGCTTGACATGCCCGAACCAGCTCCGTATGATTGCCGAAAGGTGTGGAAAAAGATGACGAAATCCATGACAGCTTCTGGCTACAGGAGGGCGAGGGGGAGGCGATGAGGATGCACCCGAGGCAGATCCGCCGGCTCGACGACCTGTCCGTCGGGGTCGCGTACGCCCTCGTGTTCGCCGCCGACGGCGGCGGCAGGAGGATGGTCACCATGTCGGACTTCGCCGGGACGCTGGCGACGCCCGTGTCGGACGCGACGTCCGTCGGCCGGGCCATGCGGCTGTTCGGGCTCGGGGTCGGCGTGCTGCACTGCCTGACGCTGCACGGCGGCGAGTACGCGCTCTGGTCCCCGGAGCTGGAGCTCAAGACGGTGCCGGGCTTCCGCATGACGGGTCCGGCGGACGAGCTGCTCGGGGACCTGCCGGGGAAGGGTTGCCACAGGCTGGTGGTGCCGCTCGACGACTGGGTGGCGGACCCGAGGCTCCACGCGGCGGACTGGATGCGGGGGGACTGGGCGTCCGAGGAGGCCCGGCTCAGGTCGAGGAGGGACGAGGCGATGAGAAGGGCGCTGGGGTTCTGAGGAGGGCGGCGGAATGAACATGCGGGATGCGGACCGCAAGCCGAGGTGGAGGCTGGTGAGGCGCCTGCCGAGGCCTACGGCCAGGTATCCGATGTGCCAGGTTGCGAGGTCGGAGGCGGGACCTGACCCGGGGTAGTTCGGAGAGAGGCGCCAGAGAGAACCAGAGATGTATCATCCGAAACAGATCACTCGCATGGAGGAGTTCGTCGCCGGCGAGGAGTACGCCTTCATCCTCGACGGCCCGACCTTGGACGCCACCCTCGTCGCCGAGGTGGTGTTCGTGGGGACCGTCGACTCCGATGACCTTGAGGACGACCGGGAGGCCGTGCGGGGCCTCGGCGGGGAGCACCCGGACCCGAACCGGATATACCTCACATTCCACCCTGGCGACTGCGGCGATCCTCCGCTCTACGTGCTGCTCCAGGACGGCTGGTTCACCTTCGTGGACGGCTTCGACAAGACGGGGAACCTTCCGGACGATCTGCTGGGGGACGCGCCCGAGGGCTGGGGCGAGCGCCAGGGGCACCACTCGCTCCGCAGGCTGGTCGTGCCGCTCGGGGACTGGAGGGCCGACCCGCGGCTGGCGGAACGGGACGCCGGGGCCTGATGTACACGTACACGGTGACATCCACGGCGGACCCGGCGAAATCCCATACGGTGTCGGGCGGCTTCGGCGTCAAGCACGCCGTGCTGATGGCGTCGATCGAGTGCCCCGGGCTGGGGCACCTCGTCACCGTGACCCGCCGGAGGGGCAGGAGGGGACGCAAGGAGGACCATGGCCTCCACTCGGCATGGCAGAAGGCCCTGCCGAGGCCCCGCGGGTGGGCTTACTGACCAATCGACAACATTTGAGCGGTTGCGCCCGGATTCGGCGCGCAAGCGCCAACATGTGGGCGGTTACAGCCCCCCGTGGCGGCACGGCCTTGCGATCTGATCGGCCACGAAGCGGGTGTCGTCGCGGCGGCACACGACCTCCCTCGACGCCCCACACCCCTCGCACAGGTAGATGTGGGAGGACCAGGTGAGGTCCCTGTGGCAATGGTGGTTTCCGCCGCTGTCCACCCGATAGAATCGGATATGATTGACCTGACCAGGCTCGCCACGATGCGTGCGGATCATCGCCGCCCGGACGACATCGCGTCAGAACTCGGCTGCCCGCTGGACGAGGTTCTCGCGGCGCTCGGCACGCCCGAGTTCCTGTCTCGGTTGGGCGACGTCATGGCCGCGAACCGCAGGCGGCGGCCGGCGAAGGCCGGGACGCGTTCGCAGCCGCCGGCGAAGGCCGATTCGCAGCCGCCGGCCCCCGCGAAACGCCAGCCTCTGTCCGACAACGCGCTGCACGAGGGGGATTGCCTGGAGCTGATGAAGCGCGTCGGCGACGGGTCCATCGACCTGGTCGTCACATCGCCGCCGTATTTCGTGGAGAAGGAGTACGAGCGCGGCGTCGGATGGCAGGACTACTGCCGGATGATGGAGTCGTCGCTGGCGGAATGGAACCGGGTGCTGAAGCCCGGGGGGTACGCCGTCGTCAACTTCGGCGACTACTTCAACTCGGGGAACAGGTTCTACGACTCGGACGTCCCGTCGTGCTACCCGGCCTCCATCAACTACTTCAGGTGGGGCGTCGAGGCCGCGGGCATGGATCTCCAGGCGACGCGCGTGTGGAGGAAGCAGTTCGCCCGGATGGGCATACCGTTCGTCTGCAACAGCCACCCCAGGCCCGTGTTCGACTACGAGCATGTCTGGACCTTCAGGAAGAAGAACGGCTCCAGGGACGAGTTCGTCAACGACCGGAAGCTCTCGCAGCGGGGCGTCATCGGCGAGGAGTGGAGGGGGACGGCGGGGCTCGGGAAGCACTGCGCGGCCTTCCCCGTCGGGTTGCCGTTGTGGGCCGTGAGCGTCTACTCCCACGAGGGCGATCTGGTGCTGGACCCGTTCGCCGGCTCCGGGACGACCGGGGTCGCCTGCGCGGAGCTGGGCCGGAGGTTCATCCTGATGGAGAGGGAGCCGGAATACTGCGAGTACGCCCGCGAGAGGCTCTCCAATCTGCCGCCGCGCGTCAGCTAGCCGCGCCGCCCGTGAGGTCGTCCGTCAGCGTCCCGCCGAGGCCCTCCTCGAAGAAGGAGCGGATCATGTCGGCGTCAATGTCGGGCCGGCGGTCGATGAGCCGCCCGGCGACGGCGTCCGCGTCGCCGCCCCACCTGTCGAGCGTCAGGAACCCCGTGTCCACGATAAGGTCGTGGTACTGCGCCGCGAGCGCGTCCACGTCGATCGCGTCGTCCAGGTTGAGGAACCCCACGACCTCCCGCGAGAAAGCCTTCCATCCGGAGTAGATGAACGATCCGGCCGCGTCCGAGCCGTACCGCGTGTCCCGGTGCGTGCTCAGCTCGGCGAGCGAGTGCCGCCCGGCCGAGTCCGTGAACCTCCGGAGCTGCTCCATCGTCAGGTCGTAAATCTTCATCTTCACGGATGTCGCGCGCATTCTCTTGGACTTCAGGAAATACAGCCTGGCGTTCCTCAGGAGGTACCCGCACTGGTTGGCGTGGGCCAGGTAGTCGTCCTCGGGCGTGTCCTCGGTGTCCCGCCGCTTCTGGTCGAGCAGCCGCGCCCTCTCCTCCGCCTGCTCCTGCCGCTTGGTCCTCCTCCGCCCCGACGCCGGCCCGGTGACCCGGATGTCGCCAGCGAGGTCGATCCGCGACTCGAAGTCGCCGTGCTCGAACATCAGCCCCTCCGGGCCGTTCTCGGCGAAGGGCTGCCAGTCCATGCGCGGCGACTCGGCCTGCATCCGCCGGAGCGCCTTCCGGTACTCGGCGTCGCCGGCGACCGCGTCGATGACGGCCATCCGCGCGTCCTCCAGGGGCAGCGGCATGTCGCCCCGGTATAGCTGGAACATGGAGCCGTAGCCGTTGAGCTCCAGATCGTCCTTGAGCCCCGCGACGATGCCCTCGGCCGTCGCCCAGTCCGGCCTGGCGCGTCCCGTCCGGCTCAGCAAATCCGAAACATCGTGGTACTTCACGCCATCCCTCCCTCGCTGCAAAAACCGGCCGCCTACGACGAAGCCGCCCTGTCGCCGAATCCAAAGACCTTACCAGATCCGGGGCGCCGCCTCGGGATTGTACGCCGGGGGGCGGGCGATGTCAAACGCGCCGCCGGGCGCCCGCGGAACCGGGCGCGTTATGCCTCGCCAGCGGCGGGTCCAGGGGGGTTCTCCCGAATCCCGGGGGCGGGCGGCGTCGCGGATGGGGGTATAATGGGATAAGGAGAAAGGAGACGGACATGCCAGAGAGCAACGAGACCAACGGCGAGGCCGCCCACCCCGCGGACAGCGCGGTGATGAGCGCGTCCCCGGTGTGCAGGCTGTTCGCGGTGCTGTCGTGGTACGCGGACGAGGCCGACAGGCACGACCCCGTGGAGCTGGCGGAGTACCTCGCGGAGGTCGCCCGCAGGTTCGACCGCGAGGAGAACGCGGGGTGCGGGCACGAGGGCGACGGGGACTGCGACTGCGAGGAGTGCGAGGGCTACGGCGAGGTCGCCTGGACGTACGCCCGCCCGGCGGAGGACTTCTTCATGTGGGACGCCCTGGGGTCGTGGCCGCACCGCGACGAGTTCCTGGAGGAGCTGTACCGCCTGGAGGGGGAGGCCCTCTTCCCCGGCGCGTAGGGGAGGGCCGCCCGGAGGGCGGCCCCTCTCGCCGCAGGATTGGGGGTCGGGACGCCGCCGCCCGCTCGCCCGCTCGGGAGGGCCGCCCGGAGGGCGGCCCGACCTAGCGCGCGTCCTTCCGGGCGAAGTGGGCGTCCAGCAGGTCCGCCAGCGACTGGGTGATGACGAGGACGATTCCGCCGCTGCGCTTCTCCTCCATGAGGTAGCCGTGTTCCAGCAGTCTCCTGCGCGCGGCTCCGTTGTTGAATGTGACTGGGCACCTGCCCCTCAACCCCTTGGCCTCCGTCCTGAACGAGAACGCCTCCCCGTGCTCCGCGTGGTTGGCCATGGCGGCCCGGAAGGTCTGGGTGACCATCGCCTCCGCCTCGGCGGCGTTGCGGAGCCTTCCGTCGAACAGCCCCATGAGGCTGCCCGTCCGCTCGGATAGCCGACGGATGTCCTCCAGCCTCGCCTTCGTCCCGTTATGTCTCATGCCCATCTCCTGTCCTTCGGCGGCAGGGCCTCCTGCCATGTCGAGTGCAGCCCCAGATCCTCTTTCCTCCCCCTGCCCCGCCGTCGCGTGACGTTGGCCAGGTGACCCAGTCCGGGGCACTCGATCGAGGCCCGCAGCAGGGCGTCCTTGACGCCGAAGCCGCCCGACACCGTGTGGGATTTCGCCGGGTCCGCCGACGAAGTCACCGTATACGTGTGGCGCACCCTATTCCTGCCCCCATTCCGGGTCGGATCCCGCCTCCGACCTCGCGACATGGCACATCGGATACCTGTGGCAATGGTGGTTTCCGCCGCTGTCCACGAACCTGACCACGATCGCATGATCCTCGTTGGTGGTGGTCAGCTCGCTGTGTACGAGGGAGGGGTCCGGCGCCGGCTCCTGCCGGCGGAACAGCCAGATGCGGTGCCGCCTCCCCTTGGTGGCGTACTCCACCACATGCAGATCGCCCTTGCCCTCTTTCTCCATCGGAGCCTCCTTCCGCGGCGCGTCAGAATCCTAGCGCCCTCCTGAGTGCGTCGTCCCGCCTCGCCCTCAGCTTGGCCTCCTCCTCGACCCATCCCCCGCCTGGGGCCAGTCGCGGATCGCTTTCCCAATCCGGCAGCGGGACCACCGCCCTCCGCCCCCCGGCCCAGAGATAGCCGACGTCGCCGAGGTGGGGGAACCCGGGCACATGGTGCGGGGCGCCGCCCTTGTACAGCGCGTAGGAGACCGGGTCACCCGGAGGCTGAATCCGCCAGGACCCGCCGGACCCGCCGTTCGCCTGTGGTTGCAGCACCAGGTACAGCAGGTCGCTAAACCCGCCAGCGAACGCCAAGTACGACGCCACGTCGTCGGCACTGGACGAACCGACATATCCGGCGTAGATTGCGTGCGTCACCGCGTACGCCCCGCTGCTCTCCGCGACGAGAGCGTACGCCTCGCCGATATGGAGGTCCTCCGTGTCGGCCACTTGCTTGGGATGCAACGGTCGGGACATGCCCCGTCTCCAAAAAGTACCGTTAGGCCAGGTCAGAGCTACGATTGTGATTAAGGCGCTTAGTCGCCGATTGCCGAGTGTCGAGTGCTTCCCGCAGCGACGCTTCAACCCACTGCCTCCATTTCCTGCTTTCGTGGCACGGTTCGCACCGCAGCCAGCCCTTTCGAGCGGTTCTGAGGCAGTACGGCTCCACGCACAGTCCTTTCGCCCTCTTCTTCTCGGCTCTTCTTTGCCTGTCCCGGGCGGCGCATACGCTGCATGTCCTGAACCCTTCGGCGGCCTGGCGACCGCACCTGCACAGGCCGGCGGCGGCCCGCGCCGCCCTTCGGGCGGCATCCCGCCGTGCGTTGGAGGCCCTGCGCCGTGCGATGGAGGCCCTGCCCTTCTCGCTGCGATTGTATCGCCTCGTGGCCTTTTTACCCTTCTCGGTTGCCCTGTAGCGGTTGACGTATTCGCGGTGGCACTCCGGACATCGCGTCCGGCGGCCGACGCCTGTTGGCACCCGCTTGCACCCGTGCCTCGGGCACACCGTCAGTGGATGCCTAGGGGGCATCAGCCTGTTTCCCTCTTCGCCTGTTGTGCGCCACGCCGCTCTCCTGTTGTCGTTATGTCAGTGTAAGTTCAGGACCTAGCCTCTCGCTTTCCTCCGCACAGTGTCCCACCACGATTCGATGTCAACCTCGCCCCTGTGGAGGGCGTTGACGGCTTGTTGGCCGCTCTTGGTGATGCACCAGCGTGAGCCGCGGCCCGAGAGGCCGTTGGGCGCGAGCATGCCTGCGCGCACAAGGTGCCGCTTCACCACGCGGACCTCCTGCCACAGTCTGCGGCCATATCCGAGAGGACGCCTTGTCAGGTATCCCCAAACATCGCTCGCCGGGATAGGGGACCCGAAAGCGTTGAGATATGTCAGTATTCTCTCGGCCACCTCGCCCTGTGCCAAGGGCCGTCCCGACAGCTCCGGGTGGGCCTCGACCATCTCGTCCACGATGGCTCTGCACGCCTCCAGGCACGGCGCCACGCGCCCACAGTCGCCCCCGCCCTCGCGGGGCGTCCTATCAAGTATCCCGGCCTGTTTGACCAGCGCCGCGGCAGAAGCTGTCATGGATTTCGTCATCTTTTTCCACACCTTTCGGCAATCATACGGAGCTGGTTCGGGCATGTCAAGCGCGCGAATCCGCGTTGCAGGCCCTGTACGCAGGTATGGGAAGACATATGTCAGTGTTTGTTTATGCCACTGTTTACTACGCATTTCCACGCAAACGTGGGTTAGGGCCCCGCAGGGGGGTTATGGGGCCCAAACCGATAGCCCTATAAAACCGCGGGGGGTTTTTCCCCTTGGGGGGGTTTTTTAGGACCCCCACTTCTCAGGGCGGGAGGCGGGCCATTATCGCACCCTAACGGATAACCTCGGAGGCCACCCTAACATCGGATGTTCGGGTCCGAGAAGCGGCGCGGTCGGCGCAGAAGAGAGGCCCGGTCGCCGCCTGGGGTAGGGCGGCGGGTCCGGGCCGTCTGAGGAAAAGAGAGTATCGTCTACTGCTTCCAGCGGAACAGCGGACCTGCGGCCGAGGGCCTGACCTCGACGGTGCCGTCGCGGTGCAGCTCGGCCAGCACGGCCGGGGCCAGCACGGTCCCGATGCCCTGCGGCATGGCCTTCAGTGCGTGCAGCCGGACGCAGGGGGCCGACCACCACCCGCCGCTGTCGCGCAGCAGGCAGGTGATCAGGATTCTGGCCCGGACGAGGAAGTCCGCCATCGTCTTCGTGTTTGCGATCCTGTTCCTGTTCATAACGCGGCGAGGAGGACTCGAACCTCCGACCTCAACTTTAGGAAAGTCGTGCTCTATCCAACTGAGCTACCGCCGCAACGGAGACCAGAGGCAACCCCGGGTACCCCTCCGGGCTCCCGGCCGGGCGGCGTGGGGTCACCCCGGAGTGCACTCCGGTCTCTGCGACGCCCCCCGCCGTAGCGTGCCATCGGGCCGCAGGCGGGTTGCCTTGGTCTGCCACCCCCTGCCGGACGGGGCCGCGCCTACGGAAACGCGCCGGGATTTTGGCCGTGGCGTCCGGGTCCGTGTCCGGATAACCCGCCGGACCCGCCCCCGGAAAAACCGCCCCCGGTCTTTTTTCGCCGTGTCCGGACATGTCCGGTTCACGTCCGGATTCGCAACAGTGTACTCCCCGTGCGGGTTAATGTCCAGCATTCTGGACACTAACCGGGATAGCGTCCAGAATCGTGGACATTACACTGCGGGGACGCCCCGGGGATTGACCGTGACTTTTGCCGCCGGCCGGCGCCAGAGGTCGAGGACGACCTAGAATCCCCGAGTCCCATAGGTCCCGTATGTTGGAGGCAACCAAATGCTCAAGCTCTTCTCCGGCATCGCCTCGCGTGTCGTGCGGCTCGTGCCCCGGCCCGCCCCCGCGCCCCGCTGGTCGCAGGTCCCCGGCAGGTGGCCGCCGCACTCGGCCCTGAGGGCCGTCGCCGGCGCCTGCCGCTGCTACGACTGCCACATCGCCAGGGAGTCCAGGAAGGCCCCCGAGAGGGCCGAGAGGGCCGTCCGCAGGTGCCGGGAGAGGATGGAGGAGCTCCGGGAAAGGGCCGCGAGGGACGGCGTGCTGGAGGATCGCAGCCCCGCGCCGACGGACTGGGAGGCGACCTGGGACGGCCTCCGGGACGAGGGCCCCGGTGACCAACCCGAGTGACCAACCCGGCCGGCTTGGTCACAACGCCTTGTGACCAACCCCCTCCCGGGGCCGTTGGCCACCATGTCTGACGACAGGCCGAACGGCCTGTATCCGGACCGAACAGGCCGGAGGGCCTGTATCCGGACCGAACAGGCCGGAGGGCCTGTATCCGGACCGAACAGGCCGGAGGGCCTGTATCCGGACCGAACAGGCCGGAGGGCCTGTCCGAGTTCGGGCGTTCTCGTACACCCCGATTGCAGGTATAACTTACGATAACAGCCTTTAAGGATGCAGGAAAGGCGAAATCCCCGGACCCCTGTCCGAGTTCCCGGGGGCCTGTCCCGCGCGCCTGTCCGAGTTCCCGCGGCCCGGAGGGTCCGCTTTCCCGCGCCGGGATTCGGACCTTGCCGCCCTGACGGGAACCCCGTGTTTGACCCCGGCGGCCGGGCGGGTACAATCGGCGATGTGGCTGAGGCGGCGGCACTGTCCCCTTTGGGTGCCAGCCTGCCTCCTCCTTTTTGAGAGGGCCGCCCCTCCGGGGCGGCCTTCCTTGCGTGGGAGATCGTGTTTGGGAATCCGGCGCGTTTCCGTAGGCGCGGCCCTCCCCCGACAGGGGCGGGGCAGACCGAGGCGGCCCCCGGCTGCCGGGACAGGGCGCAACGGGCGCGGGCCAAGGCCTGCGTCGGTGGCCACCCGAGGCCTGGAGCCGTCAGGGCCTGCCACGGTCTCCGTTGCGGCGGTAGCTCAGTTGGATAGAGCTGGCCGCCAGCGACATGCGGTTCGACCTGGAGGTGACGAGGCGGGAGGCGTGCTGACCGTCCGATATGCCGCGGCCGGGATTCCGATCGGCCGGGCTTGACTCGGGCCGGGGGCGACGCTACGATCGCACGAGGCAACGGAAACCCGACGCGGGCGTGTCCGCGTCACAGCCCCGAAGGAGAATGCCATGGACCAGAACGACCAGACCCAAGGCCAGGCCCCGGAGGCCCCGGCCCAGCCGGCCCAGAAGAAGATGACGCTCCTCGACGCGGCCGCGACGCTGCTCGCCGAGGGGAAGCCCATGCGGTGCAAGGAGATCGTGGACGCGGCCGTCGAGCGCGGCCTGTGGTCGCCCGGCACCGGCAAGACCCCCGACCGCACCCTCTGCGCCGCGTTCCAGCGGGACGCCAAGAGGGGCGAGTCCAGCCGCTTCGTCAAGGTCAGCCCGGGCGTGTACGACCTGCGCCAGGCGTAAGGCCGACCGGGAGCTGTACGCGGGCAATCTGGCGGCCCTCCTCCCCGCCCGGGGCGGAGGGCCGCGTCGTGCGCGGAGGGGGACCTGCCGTCGCCCGCGACCGTGGAGGTGGAGTTACCCGGCGGGCGGAGGGGGTCCCGGCCGACGCGCTCGAGAAGACGGTCCCGCTGCCGCTGCACCAGGAACGCGTAATCGATCTGGCCGTCACTTGTGGGGTGACTTGTGGGGTGACTTGCGGGGTGACTTGTGCCTCGCCTGCGGTTCGACCTGGAGCCCATCCGGAGCCCACCTCTCCGCGAGCGTTTAGGTTCGGGCCAAGGTCCGAACCACCGCCGAATCGCTCACGGCTTCTCGCGGGTCCGCAGGATGCCGCGAGCCTGAGGATCCCGATAAGTCCTTCCGTCATCGTTCCCATGCGGCATTCTGGGCCGCCCCCCCGGAAGGCGGTTGACATGGGCGGGCGGCGGGCATACCATTGGGCGTTGGCGACGAACGCCACGCATGCTTCCTCTTTTCCGCCCGGCCCCGAGGGGCCGGCCGTCAGCCGCAGGAGCGGAGGGAAGCCGTCGGCACGGCCGGCGCGAGACGGAGGCCTACCTCCTCCAGCACTACTCCACCCCGCCCGGCCCGGAGGCGGGCGCCCGATCGGCGGCATCCGGGTGCGAGGGGCCGCCCCTGCGGGGCGGCCCTTCCCTTGCGCGGTTCGCCCTTGACTCCAGGAGCGGGGGCGGGATCATTGACTCCAGGAGCGGGGGCGGGCCATTGACTCCAGGAGCGGGGGCGGATACCATCCGATGTATATGCTCCATGGGCAGGGGGCCGCCCCGCAGGGGCGGCCCTTTGTCTGCGCCGATCGGCGGCACCGGACGCTAGGGTTTCACCCCCGGGCCGCGTTTCACCACGCGGTGAAACCGGCCTCCCGGGTGAAACGCCCGGCCCGCGACGGGTATCATCAGGCAATCAGTGCCATGCGGCAGGGGGCCGCCCCGCAGGGGCGGCCCTTTGTCTGCGCCCACACATCGACGGACCCTAACATCCGGCTTGGCGGCCCGGAAAACGGACCCTAACAAACGCGGGGGGTGGCTCCGCCGCGCCAGATATCGGACGCTAATTCAAATGCCGCGCCCAGATGGAGGGGGTCGCGCCGAAGGGGCACCCGCGTTTTCAGGGGCGCCAAGGGGGATGTTGTATTGTTTCAAAACGCATATTTATACCGTTGAACTTCGCGGGTTGTGGGAAAAAGCCCCACAAGGAGCCATTTCGCCCCACTGGGGGCCACTGGAGCGCAAGATGACGGTAGAGGAGGCCTTGAGGTCGCTGGACGGCAGGTCGGAGCTGCGCCCGGGACCCACCCACCTGGGCGATGTCCTGGGGTCCGCGCCGAAGACCGCGTTCGTGTGGCTCGCGTCGCTGCCGAGGGCCACGCTGCAATCGGAGGCGTGGTTCGGGGAGGACGACGCGGGGTCGGACGTGACGATATGGAGGTCGGAGCGGGACGGCCCGCACAGGCTCCTGATCGGGCGGAGGTGGGTCGAGCGGGAGAGCTGGAGAAGGGGATGAGAGTGACATTAGCCGGGGGACGGGGGGAGACCAGAGGGGGAGGTGGCCGTGACCCAGCGGGAGCGGGCCAGGAAATGGGAGCGGACGAAGCGGGAGTGGATCATGTCCGAGCCGCCCGGCGAGAGACGGGAGCAGATGAGGGAGCTGCTCAAGGACATCCCGGCTCTCGTCCTCCTCGGTCGGAGGCGCCTGAGGGAGGCCCAAGAGCTGATCGAGAAGGTGTTCGGGCCAAGCCGAAGAAAGAAGTCGGGGCGGACAGAAGGGGTGGTTTCAAGTCGAGATGAGCCGATTTCCAACCGAGACGACGCGATTTTCACGGAAGACAGGGGCCAAAGGGGGAGAGACATGAGTCCGGAGAGTGACAGGGAAGGCGCGATCAGAAGGCTGCGGACGGCCGCCTTGCAGGCGTTCGGCGGCGACGCGGAGCGGGCCGAGACATGGCTGTGGTCGGACAACAGCGGCCTCGGCGGGATGACGCCGTTCAGGGCGACGATGTCCGGCAGGCTCGCGGACGCCTTGGGCGCGGCCGGCATCGTGGAGAAGGTGGCCGGGCGCGACGGCGGCCGCTGCGACAAGTGTGACGAGTTCCTGGAGAGGGCGGCCGAGATGGTCGAGGGCCAGGTGTCCTGCGAATGCGAAGGGTTCTGCGAGTGCTACGGCAACGACGGGGCCATGAGGGCGGCGGCCGAGGACATAGCCAACAGGGACACGCTTCTCGGCCTGGCCGAGAGGATACGCGCGATGAAGGGGGGCGGGAGATGAGTTCGCCCGCGAGGGAGAAGCACAGGGAGATCGAGTCCCGGCCCGACGGCCGGAAGTGGTTCGACATGCTGGAGACGCTGTCCTTCGCGTGCCCGCTGCACGACACGCACGACCTGGACGGGGAGGGGCAGTCGTACGAGGACGAGGTGGAGCGGTGCAAGGACATGGTCCGCAGGCCGGGCGAGAGGGAGTGTCTGGAGGCCCTCAAGGGCCTCATCTCCGCGTGCAGGGAGTACGGTCCGGACGGGAGATGCAGCGACGGCTGGAGGGACGGCGAGCTGGCCGAGCGGCACGCGTGGGCGCCGTTCCGGGAGAGGCTCAGGGAGGCCGAGGCGGCGGTCGCGGACGCGATGAGGTGCGAGGCGTGCGGGGGCCACCCCGACGACGACTGGACGGAGTGGGGATGCTGGACATGCGGACTCGAGGTCTGCGCCCGCTGCATGGCGACCCACCTGTGCCCCGAGGAGAGGCGCGACCAGCGGGACATCGAGCTCGCGAGGGAGAACGCCGCCAAGGGGAAGGGGCGACGGTAAGGTGGGCAGGAGGAAGCAGCCGAGGTGCAAGCTCTGCGGATCGGACAGGCCCCTCCCGTTCGGGGAGGACACCTGCGAGGTCTGCAAGCAGGTGTGCTCGTGCGGACGCCGCATACCGTACTCCGGCCGGGGGCGGCCGTACTCGCGGTGCCCGGAGTGCTACGAGCTCGACAGGGCCGGCAGGGTGTGCCCGTGCGGGAAGCCCGTCCCGGCCGGCAGGCGGAGGTACTGCTCCGGGAGGTGCGGCGTCGAGTTCCGGCGGCTGAGGCGGAGCGGGCTGGCCCCCCCGGCGGTCTGGCATCCGGAGTGGGGCACAATCGAGGACTGGGAGGGGCACCACGACGTCGCCGCCGCCAAGGTCGCGGCGTGGTGGCGGCTCAAGAAGGGCATCGACAAGATGGAGTCGGTCGGGGACTCCCTCTGGCTGAAGGGCGAGAAGGTGTTCGCGGTCCGGCACACGAAGCTGAAGTTCAACAAGCTCGGCGAGGGGCTGCCGAAGCAGGTCCCGATCGACGACGCCACCAGGTTCGACGCCCTCCACCCGGAGCCGACCTCCGGCTACTTCATCGTCAACGCGGACATGACGGCCGCCGTGGCGTTCTCGCACCGCAAGTTCCACCTGATGGTCAAGAACAGGACGAGGCGGTGGATACCCCGGCTGGGCTCGTGGGACGATGTCTACTGGCTCCCGCGGGAGGACGCGTCGCCCATCTCGCTCTACGTCCCGCTACCGGGCTCTTGAACCTCTCTTCATCGGTCCTCCTCCGGGAATCGTACGCGGTGCGGCGGGCGCGGTCAAGCGAATCCGGGACCCGGTTGACGGGCCGAGGCCCCGCGCCTAGGATAGGGCGGTACTCTCACATGGTTCACACGGGCTACAGGAAGGCCGCACGGGTGCGTCACGCCCGTCGCGACCTTTTCCTTGGGGGGCGGCGAGATATGAGGAAGGTTGCGAGCGGGATTGTGTCGGCCGGCGGGGCGCATTCCCTCGCCCTGTGGCCGGACACGTCGATCGGGGTGTGGGGCGACGACTCGGACGGCCAGGTCTCGGGGACGCCGAGGATCAGGGCGTTCGTCGCCGTCTCGGCGGGCGGACACCATTCCCTCGCCCTCCGCACGGGCGGGGGGATCGTCGCGTGGGGATGGGACGGCCGCGGCCAGGTCTCGGGCATGGGCTTCGGGGCGCTCGGCGCCCTCACCGCCGTTTCGGCGGGCGGCTCCCACTCGCTCGCCCTCCGCGCGGACGGTCGGGTCGAGGCGTGGGGCAACGACCGCCACAGGCAGGTCTCGGGTCTGTCGGGCGGCACGGGCAGGTTCGTCGCCGTCTCGGCGGGCGGCTCCCACTCCCTCGCGCTCCGCGCGGACGGCCGGGTCGAGGCGTGGGGGTGCGACCTCCAAGGCCAGGTCTCGGGCACGCCCAACGGGGCCTGGGCGGCCGTCTCGGCGGGCGGCCACCACTCAGTCGCCGTCCGCGCCGACGGTTCGGTGGTCGCCTGGGGCTTCGGTGCGGCCGGGCGGTGCGACGTGCCGGCCTTCGCGTGCGCGGGCCGCCCGGCCGGGACCTGGGCCGAGGAGGAGGCAAGGCTCAGGAGGCGGCGGGACGAGGCGATGGGGCGGGCGCTCGGGTTCTAGGCCTCGGTGCCGGTTCTGTCGCCTTGCGCGGCGGAGGGCCTCCAGGGTGCCGGTTCTGGCACGTTGCCCGGCCAGCGGGTGCCCGACGGGCCGCCCCTCCGGGGCGGCCTCCTCTCGCGGGGTCCCCTTTCTGTCTGTGTCCCCTTTCTGTCTGTGTCCCCTTTCTGTCTGTGTCCCCTTTCTGTCTGTGTCCCCTTTCTGTCTGTGTCCCCTTTCCGTCCCCTTTGCCCCCTGCCCCGTCCCCCGTCCCCCCGCCGCCTCCTGCGGGAGGGCCGCCCCGGAGGGGCGGCCCCTCTTCCCCGGTCCCCGGCGTCCGTCCGGTGATATGCCTCGTTGCGTCGGCCCCCTCCCCTCCCTTGCCGCTTTAACGCACGGTGCGGTCGGCCCCGCGCGGTCCGGGGCGGTTACTGCACGGGGGATGGGGGTGTCGCGGCCCCTCGTGGCCGTCCGGGCCTCCCTGTGCGGTATCCGGCCCTCGGGTCCGGTCGGCCCGCCTTCCCCTGTCGTGGCCCGTCCGGCGCAGCCGGGCGGGGGCCTTGTCCCCCGGTCCCCGTCGCCGGGTCCTCCCGCGGCGGGTCGGTCGCCCCCCGTGTCCCTGATGGGGGTTTGCGGTTCGCTTGTGGAACCGCGACACCCCCATCGCCGCCGCCGTCGCACCCGCACCCTGGCCGCCCCGCTCCGCTCCTCTCCTCCGCTGTTGGCCCTTTCGCGACGCCGCCGCCCCCGGCGTTTCCGGCCTGCCCCTCCTTGGGGGCCGGATTTGCATTGCAGCGCCTGCTGCAATTCATATCCTGCCCCCTGCCTTTCCCTGCGTGACATATCCGGTCGCACCCTTGGGCTTGGCCGGGGGTCGCCGCCCGGCCGGGATCGGCCCGTGCCGGGCCGCGCCGCGGTCCGGCCCGTCCCCTGCGGCGGGGCCGCCCCTCCGGGGCGGCCCTCTTCGCGGGGGGCGGAGGGTCGGCCCGCTTCCCGGGGGTGGGGCCCTCGTCCCCCCGGCTCGCGTCCCCGCGTCCGGGCTTCCCGTGTCCGGGGGGGCTGCTTGTCCGGGGGCCTCTCGTCCGGCTCGTCCGGGGGCCTCCGCTTTCGGGTGGCCGCCCCGGAGGGGCGGCCCTGTAATGGCGGGGGGTATCTGTGTGGGGGAGGTGTGCGTATGTGGGGCAACCGGTTCACGAGGTGGCTGTGGTCGCAGGCGTTCTGGGAGGGCGGCGGGTTCGTGCGGACCGCGTTCCGGCAGCTCCCGCTGCTGGCGGTCTACCTGGTCCTGGCCTGCTCTGAGGCGGCGGCCATGCTGGCCGTCGTCTCGGTCGTGCGGCTCGTGCGGCTCCTGTGCTGGTGGCGGCGCTAGGGGCGACGTGCCCGGCGTCCGGCGGCCCGACTGTGCGAGGCCGCCGCAGGCGGGCGAAGCGTCGGGGCGTCGGCGGCGGGTGCGGGTGCCCCCTCTGTCCCCCGGTCAGCGTGTAATATCGTGCGCGGTGGTGCCCTTCTGACCGAGGAGGGGAGGCTGACCACTGTTCGGCGCGGTCTCCGGTCCGGGTCGGGCTAATCGTCGTCCCCTACCAGCGTGTAATAATGCTTCGCGAGGCCCCGGAGGCAAGTCGCCGGCTCCGCCGCCAATTGCGGAAGAAATTACTGCGAGCAATGCGCCTCGCGGATGCGGCGGCAGGCCAGCCAGCAAGAGATGGCGCACCCCTTGCTCGACCAGTGCCGGCAGTCCTCGCATTCCGGTACATGCGGCTCGGCGGCTTGACGACGCGGGCGGGCCGCGAGCAGTGACGCGACGCCCGTCACGAGTCTCAGCAGTGGTGAGATCATTGGTTTCTCCCCAAAGGTCCGGACGATTGTACGCAGCGTCGCCGGCCGGGGCAAGGGTTGCGTCCGTGCCGATACCGCGCGCCGAAAGCCGTCTCGGATGGATCGTGACATGGCGACGGCGGGGGGCGGCCCGCCCTTAACTGGCGCTAGCCCCCTACCACCCTGGGGGAGACTTGGCGGCCCTCGGGTCACAACGATGTCCGTTGCACCCCTGGGGACGCGTATTACGGCCGGGCACGGCCCGCAGCCCGAGTCTCTCCAGACGGTCCCGTCCGGAAGCACGGCTGTCGCCTGCCAGCATATCGGCGCCTCGTACTGATCCCCGTACTGATCCAAGCCCAGGCCGAAGGTGTCGGCGAGATCGTGCAGATTCTGCAACTCCTTGGTCGTGAAAAGGTCGGCGTCCTTCCACATCGCGACCTCGTCGACCAGGCTGGCGTCGTTCACGCCGACGGTGGCCTTCGTCCATCCGCCGCTTACCGCGCTGCCTGCAATCGGCGGCTTGACGGTGAAGGGGGCGCCGTCCATGGAGCCCCTGTATATCCAATCGCCGCCCGATCGCTCGGCGTCCAGCACGTAGAAGTGCCATCCACTTCCTGTCGCGAAGAACCCCGGCCCGCTCACGTACCTGCTGCCCGTGTTGAGCCAGAAGAAGCCTAGACTTCCGCGGAGGTGCTGCAATGGCGATGGTCGGCGGATGGGTGCTCCTCGTGACACTGGGCGACAGGGGGTGTGAGCTGCTCCGGAACGGGGCGACGGGGCCCGGCAGGTTCGAGGAGTCCGACTGGCAGGACACCCGCCTGTGGCTCGGAATGACGGGGGGCTGGTACGAGCCGTTCCCGACCTCCGGCGCGGCAATGGGGGCGGCCGACGGACTCGACCCTGACGCGGCGGGGACGGTGCGGGCGGAGTACCGCGAGCGAGAGTACGACCCCATCCTCTGGAGGGTCCCGTCCCCCGATCAGCGTGACATTTCCTGCACGGAGAAACTGTCCAGCGACGAGCTGTCGATGCTCAGACGACTGGCGAAGGAGGCAAACGCCGACGGCGGCCACTTCGACAGGCATTTGGGGCAGTGCGTCTGCACGGAGTGCAGGCTATCCCGCGCGGCCAAGGCCGCCTTGCCCCGACTGGTGAACGAGGTCCTGAGGCTGAGGAGGAAGGCATGAGGAAGATCGGCGAAAGAGTCGGGGCACTAAGCCATTCGGATGGCGACACGGCGTACCTGTTCGGCTTCGGCACATACCGCGGCGAGGAGGTGCCCCCGCCCGGCGTGCAGTGCATGGGCATTGACCTGCACGACATGGGGCACACGAACCCGAAGATCGAGCTGGACTCCGGCAAAGTGGTCTGGGGATGCGAATGCTGGTGGGGCGGGGAGGGCGCCGTCCGCAAGCGCCTCTCGCAGTTCACCAATGTCGTTGACGTCGATATCGACGAGGCAAGGGCCAGGGCGAAGGGCGAGCAATAGCCCTAACTGCCTGACCTGAGTGTGTTCGGCTATCGGCCCTCTGCCGATAACGGCCGCTGTCTGGCCTTGTGTCGCTGTTCAAGGATCGACTCCGGGAACATCGACAAGGCAGGGACCATGTACGCGAGGATGGACTTGGACCTCGGCGACACGGAGAGAGAGGTGCGGTTCCTCAAGCACGCACCCATTTGGGTCTACGACGCCACCCTAGAGGACGGCGAGGTCGTCGAGATCAACGACTGGAGACGGGCCTGACGGCCGCCCCTCCGGGGCGGCTCTTCCCTAATGCACGCCGCCCTGGGCCTTCGCGAAGCAGTTGCCGCACAGGCCCTCCATGATGCATGCGTCGCACACCCAGTCGTCGCACCGCCCGCAGCGGGAGTTCCTGGACTCCGGCTCGCCGCAGTCCGGGCACACCTCCGGGCTTGGGGTGGCGTCCGGGCCGGCCCTCCGGGCCGTCCCCGCGAATATGATTGCCAGCAGCCCCGACAGCAACTTGAGCATGTTCAGTCCTCCAGCCAGTACCAGACCCCGCCCCTGACGGCGGCGAGCCTCTCCCTGCCGCCCTTCTTCACCCGCACGGGGGTCAGCACCCCCGGGCCGACTTGTGCCGGCCGCGCGACTCCACGAGGTCGTCCATCACGGCGGTCTCACCGTACCTCACCCATGCGTAGACCCGATCGCCCGGCTCCAGGCCGTGGCTCCAGTCGCCCCTGACGCCTCTGGGCTGCTTTCTCATTCTCCTCATCGGGCGCCTCCTCCCGGAATTGTACGCCGCGGGGCGGGGCGGTCAAACCCGACTACATTTCCGAAGCGTCCCTGTGTATAATGCCGCATGACAACGAACGCAGACAACAACGACGTGCCATCGACCGCGCTCGCCGCGGCCGCGAGGCTGAACGAACTGCTCACCGCCGATCCGGACGGCACCCGAAGGCTTTTCGGGATGACCGTCGAGGTGAACGCCGCCGTGGCCGGGCACCCGACCTTCCAGGTCCGGGCCGCGGGCGACGACCCCTTCGCGGAGTCGTACGCCATGGGTCCGCTGGGGCTGCTGAACGGGCTCATGCCGGAGGGGGAGGTCGTCGTCATGAGGGTGGACGAGGACAACCTCGACGAGATTGTCGGCTTCGCGGCAGGCAGGCTCCGCGACGGCAAGGTCGTGGGCATCACGGATCCGTCCGGGGAGGCCGCGTGAGGGTGTCGGAGGCCAAGACGCGGTTCGACCAGGAGACCGGCGAGCCCTGCGGCACGCTCAGGAAAACAAGGCACCACAGGTGCGACTAAGCGACAGGACCGGCGAGTAGCCGTCATCCGTCGCGGGCAGCACCCGGCCGCAGTGACGTGGGTCACGGCGACAGCGACCCGTGCTTCGGGTCGGGGGCGGGCGAGTACGGTCTCATCGAGCGGCACGGCAGCGGCGCTGTCCATGCGTTCCTTGGCCAGCCCTACGCGTTGAGGTTGGACGGGTCGTCGGCGTCGGTCACGTCTCCGTCAGCCGAAATCTCTTCGATGGTGGCCATCCGATTTGACACCCCTCGCCCGGACTCCCGCCTCCACGTCGTGTCCGTCTGGCTTGGCTTGTCGAAGCTCACCGCGCAACCGCCCTCCGGACGGGCATCCCAGGCAAGACGGTGCCTCAACACCTGATACAAGTCGTACGCAGTCCTCGCCTCGTCGCTGATGTCCGGCGATCTAATGCCTGGATTCGCATTCGTCGGCATCCCGGTCACAAGCGGCTCGAGGGCCCTAAGCCCCTCCCGTAGGCCGACGATATCGGCGACGGCGTGCGGCGCCCCGTTTGCGAGTCCGCCCGCCGTCAGCAGGACGTTCGCCACCTCGTCCAGTTGCCCGTTGTGGACCCTCGACAGCAGCTCACACGCCCGCGAGAGCGTCCTTGCCTGTTCCTCGTCGATCTCCAGCCTGTACCGTCTCATCGCACACCCTCCTTCGTCGGATTATACGGCGACGATATAGTGACCATGAGGAAGTGTGGTGTGCCGAAAACGGAGAAAGGGATGGGGGGATGGAAGGCTACAGACCAATATCCTCCGTTTGGGAGGGCGGCGACGCGGAGCTGATCGAGTCCATGCTGGATTTCTACCCGGCGAAACCGCCCGCAAGAATACTCGATGCGACCGTGAACAAGGGTCGCTTCTGGCGCGGCTCCACGCGGCCGGTCGTCGGCATGGACATAGACCCGTCGCACCGGCCGGATGTCGTCGGGGACAACCGCGACATGCCGTTCGAGGACGGCGTCTTCGACGTGGTCGTGTACGACCCGCCGCACCTGCCGAATGGCGGCAAGGGCACGAAGGACTTCGCCGCGAGGTTCGGCGTGGGGGTGAAGTCAGGTCCGGAGAGCGGCTACTCCCTGGATCACCTGTATCCACCGTTCGCCAGAGAGGCGTATCGGGTGCTTGTGGACGGCGGCCTGCTGTTTTGCAAGATCGCCGACTATGTCCACAACCATCGTTACCAATGGGCTCACGCTCGCATGTTGGAGGCCGCCACCGAAGCGGGATTCACCGCCTGCGACTGCATCATCAAGGTCCGCAAGGGGCCGATCACATCGCCCAGGTGGCGTGTTGCGCACCACAGCAGGCGGAGGCACTGCTACTGGATGGTGTTCCGGAAATCGTCCAGTTGCGAGAGGTCATAAAATCTACTGCTGCACGGCCTGCCAGATTGATGGCACCTGCGAACGCGGCGGTGATCGCCGCGCTTGGCGCTCCCCGCTCTCGTGTCCTCGGCCAAGGCTTACCTTCGGCATGTGGCCGCTGGCGACGGCCTTCGCCGCGTACGCAAGCAGTTGATCGTCGTTCATCGGACTAGAGGCAAGCTCTGTCGGGACGGTGCCCGTCGATACCGTATCCGCATGAGGGGCAGCCATCGACATACGGCTGGCCGCAACCCGGGCACGGCTCGCACTTAATCTCGGCCTCGACCGTCTGCGATCCCATTTCCTGCAATAGCTCCCTGAGCCTGGATAGCGGCATCTCGCCTAGGCACTTCTTGGAGAACGAGGCCAAGGAGTAATGTCCCAGCAATCGGCTATACCGAGCAGCCTCCAGACTGCGGGATGCTTTCCGGATGGCGACCACGATGTCGGACCTGGCCTCCTTTGCCGGGACGCAGCGTACGATCTCTCGATCGCAAGCGGTGCAGTGCAGCGTGCCGTCCATGTCATCGTGGAAGCGCGTCTCGGCATAGCTGCCGCGGCCGCACCTGCACGGTTCGCCGGTCCGATCGACGCTGGCGTCCTCGCAGGGGCGCTTCCGAAGGCAAAGTCCGCACGTCACCTCCCCCCAGTCCGATGTCCTGTCGCCGGCCGGAGCCAGATGGCACCCTGAATGAAAATGCACCTTCCCCATGCGAAGTCTCCGGGTGATGGTACGCTTCACGGCGGCGGATGGCAAGGGTATAATGCATGTGATGAAACCAGTGTTGAGAATGCTATCTGGACAGGGAATCAGGTTTTTGGGGCGGATTTTCCTCGCGAATGGCAGGATATCCCCGTACCGGATACTGGTCGCCGCGACGGCCGGCGAGCAGGACCCTACGACTCGGCGCCCCTGACAACCGCCATGGCGCTGGGGTTGAGCCAGAGCACCTCCACCCGATCCGGGGTCGCGCCCGACTTGTCCCGGGTAGTCGCCTGGACGCTGGACCTCGCCTTCGAGTTCATCTCGATCCTGCCCCACCCCGCCATGCGCCCCCGGTACACCGGGTTGTCGTACCCGCTCACGATGGCCATGCCCTTCAGGGAGCCGACCAGATCCACCAGCTCCTCGTGCTGCCGATCAGTCATCTCGTGCTTGTATACCTGTCCCTTGCCCCTCGCCCGGGAGCCGTGGACGTATGTGGGGTCGCAGTAGAAGAGGGTATCGTCCGTGTCGTACTGCGGGATCAGCTTCATCGCGTCCATGTGCTCGTAAAGCACGCTGGCCAGCCTGTCCGCCACGGCCGGCAGTCCGGAGATGTTCCCCCACCAGCGGCTCACGTTCTGCGCCATGCCGCGCCGGCTAACGCCGACGCTCTTAGCCCAGTAGCCGGGCGTGAGCTTCTCCTGGCAGCCCGTCGACGACGTCGCCTGCTGGCACAGCACGAAGAACCTCCGGGCCGCCTCCACTGGATCGTCGATGTCTGCCCCCTCGCAGCACGCGGCGAACTCGGCGCGAGAATACGGCGTGAAGGCCAGCGCCTCCAGCAGGCCCTCCCGCAACGCCTTGTCCCTCAGTACTGTGAAGAAGTTGACCAGCCTGCCGTCCAGATCGTTCCACACCTCCACGGGCGACGGGGGCTTCGCCAGAAGCACTGACGCCGCGCCGCCGTACGGCTCGACATAGGTCGTGTGGGGAAGCTTCGCTATCAGCGCTACTATCTTGGGCGCGTGATAGTACTTCCCTCCATACCACCTGAGCGGGGGCGAAAGCCTTGCCATGTCCTATTCTACCTTGTCGGCTCGTGTCCTGCGGCGTAGAATCCACCGGGCCGCCCTCCGGGCGGCCCGTCTCAGAAGGGAGGGGCGTACGATGCCCAAGAAGCTGTCGGATCGAATACAGGCGCACCGCGACGACTTCGAGGAGAGGTACAAGAAGGACGACTACTCCGCATGGTTCCTCCACGCGGTGGTGTTCCCGTCGCTGAAGGACATCGCGGAGGAGATGGACAGGCTGTCCGCTCGTCTGGACGCCCGGGCCAAGGGCACGGGCAGGGGGTAGGGGATGCAGAAGGACACGAGGAGCGCGGTGGCGGAGTACCGCGGCGGGGGCTACGTCGTCCGCATGGTTCTGCGGGTGCCCCCCGGCGATCCGGGTCCGCCCGAGGCGGGGGAGGTGGAGGGCCTCTCCTGCTGCCGCGCGAGTGGCCCGGTCTACCAGATCGGGTTCTGCCGAGGCGGCGTGCGCCACATGCACGAGGTTCGGCAACGTGGTGAGGTGCGAGGAGGCATGGGAGAAACAAGATGCCGATGAAGGAGACCCCTGACGAGCTGGCCGAGAGCATTGCGGACATGTCGGGCGTCTACGGGGCGGCGCCTGTGGGCGGGCATGACGACGACTGCGCGTGCAGGCTGTGCTTCACGGTCGGGATGGCCCGCCGGATACGCGAGTCCGTCACGAACGAGGAGGACCGGCCGGACGAGCCGCTGTTCTCGTGCTCCGGGGCCGTCGCCAGGATGACCCAAATCCACTGGCGGGGGCTGGGGGAGGACGCCATCGCCCTGAGGGCCGTCATGGAGGCGGGATCCGGCACGCTCGGCGAGGTGCTCCGGAAGGCAAGGCAGGAGTCGCGGGGGGTTCCCGTGTACCGGCTCTTGCAGGCCCTCGCCACCCTGGCCGCCAGCGGGCTGGTGGACACCGCCGGCTAGAGGCCCAGCATCGCGCACAGGGCGGCGGCCGACTCCTCCGGGCTCGACGAGGGGGACACGACCATCTCGGGCGCCTCGGGCGCCTCGTACGGGTCATCGATGCCGGTGAACCCGCTGATCTCGCCGGCCCTCGCCCTCCTGTAAAGCCCCTTGGGGTCCCGCGACTCGCACACCTCCAGCGGCGTGTCGCAGAAGACCTCGAAGAACCTCTCGCCGACCCGGTCGCGGACCCGGTCGCGGTCCTTGGCGTACGGGCTGATGAGGGCGGCGACGGCGACGATGCCCGCGTCCGCGAGCAGGGCGGCGACCTCCCCGACGCGGCGGATGTTCTCCTCGCGGTCCCGGCAGCCGAACCCGAGGTCGCCGTTGAGCCCGTGCCTGAGGTTGTCCCCGTCCAGCACGTACGCCAGCCGGCCCCGGCCGGCCAGGGCGGCCTCCAGCGCGTACGCGACGGTGCTCTTGCCCGAGCCGCTGAGCCCCGTCAGCCAGACCACCGCCCCACGCTGGCCGAGCATCGACTCGCGATCCTCCCGCGACACCCGGCCGCTGTGCCTAGTTGTGTTGGACGACTTCATGCGGACGCCGGCCCGCCCCGGACATTACAAACCGGCGCGGTATAATGGTGCATGAACATCCTGAGAGCATTGATGTGGGTCAGCGGCCTGGTCGCGATGCTTCGCCGCGGGAAGACGACGAAGCAGCCAGTGGCCGCGAGGCGAACGCCGCGCCTGCCTTACGGCGCGCTGGCGCATGCGGAGCCGGATGCCGCTCGCGGCCTGTCGCCCCTACAGGCGGAGGCCAAGTCCAGGATCGACAGGGCGCTGGACGCCGGGCGGATTGCGAACATATACCTGCCCCGCAGGAGCGGGGCGACGCATCTCGCCCATGTCGTGCATCGGGAGCGGGGCGGGGTGGTGGTCCTGCCCCACAGCCACCGCGCGAAAGAGTTCCAACGCGACCATTTCCGCATGTTCGGGGAGAGGGCGAACGTGGCGTGCGGGCACCCGGATCGCGCGACCATGGGCACCGATGGCCCCCTGATCATGGACGGCTTCCGCGAAGGGGACCCGCTGCTGCGGGGAAGGCCGCCGTTCGCCCCGCGGGCCGGGGCGGCCGCGCTCTGGGCGGAGCACTAACCCTTCTTCTTGGCCGACCGGCGCCTCAGCTAACCCTTCTTCTTGGCCGACCGGCGCCTCAGCTTCCTCAACCTGTGCCTCTCAGCCGTCGCGGCCATCTCCGCGTGGTGCTCGTCGTCCCGATCGAGCCAAGGCCTGTCATCCCCGGCCCACTTCCCGTCCCTGATGGCTCGCACGGCACCATCCAGCAATCCCTCCGTCCGGAGCCGCGCCAGCAACCCTGCGTTTGCGTGCCTGTCCGCGGCGACAAGCAGCCCGAGCGTCCTCAGCGTCCCGTTGGCCTGGACAAACGCCAAGATGGCCGCCAAATCCTTGCCGTCATCCGACCCCTTGCAGGCCTCAATCAGTTGGTCAATCATGCTAAGCCTCTCATCCGTTTCCCGCCGCATTGTACCCGTCGCGGGCCAGCATATCAACATATCAAATCCTTGCCGACCGGCCGGGCCGGAGTATAATCCGGCATGAAAGTCTTGATGGGACAGACGAACCCCAAGATAGGGGACTTCGACGGCAACCTCCGCGCGATGGAGGCGTCGCTGGCGGCCGCCGAAGCTGCGGGAGCCGAACTTGTCGTGTTCCCGGAGCTGTCGGTCTGCGGCTACCCACCGAAGGACCTGCTGCTGCGGGAGTCGTTCATCCGGCGCTGCAAGCTGGCCGTGGACGGGATTGAGAAGGCCTGCCTGCGGCACGGGGTGGCCGCCATCGTCGGCGCGGTGTCCAGGAACCACGGCATCGGCGCGCCGCTCTTCAACTCCGCGATCCTGATCGGCGGAAAGGAGACCGTGCGGTACCACAAACGACTGCGGCCCACATACGACGTCTTCGACGAGACTAGGTACTTCGCCGCCGGGGGCGGCCCTTGCGTGGGCGAGGTACGGGACCGGGACGGCCGCGTGTGGCGCGTCGGACTGACCGTCTGCGAGGACATGTGGGGCGGCTGCCGTATCGGCGAGATGCCTCCGTTCCTCGGCCATCGCTACGCGGAAGATCCCGTGGCCGAGTCCGTCAAGGCCGGGGCCGACCTGGTGGTGAACATCTCCGCATCGCCGTTCTCAATGCGCAAGCAGGCCGTACGGGAGTCGATCATACGCTCGCATGTCGATTCGCTCGGCGTGCCCTTCATCTACGTGAATCAGGTCGGAGCCAACGACGATCTGGTGTTTGATGGAGCCAGCGTGTTCGCGGGCCCGGGCCGCCTGAGCCGCGCACCGGCCTTCTCGACATGCGACCTCATCGTGGACTTGGGCGGGACAGGCATCTCCGAGGCCATCTACCCCGGGGACATCGAGTCCGTCTGGGACGCCCTCGTGACTGGCGTGCGGGACTACTACCTGAAAAGCGGCATCTTCTCCGGCACGGTGATCGGGCTGAGCGGCGGCGTGGATTCGGCGGTCACGGCGGCCATCGCCGCAGAGGCGCTCGGGGCAGACCGGCTGCACGGCGTGGCCATGCCGTCGCGCCACAGCAGCGCGCACAGCCTGGAGGACGCCGGGGCGCTCGCCGCGAACCTCGGCATAGATTACAGGGTGATCCCGATATCCGAGAAGGTGCGGGCCACCGAGGAGGTCTTGTCGCCGTCCTTCTCGTCCTCGCCAGCGCCTGACGGCGATGTTTCCGCGGAGAACATCCAGGCCCGCGCCAGGGGGGACATTCTGATGGCCCTCTCCAACAGGTTCGGGTGGCTGCTCCTGACGACGGGCAACAAAAGCGAGCTGGCCGTCGGGTACTGCACCCTCTACGGGGACATGTGCGGGGGCCTCGCCGTCCTGAGCGACGTGCCGAAGACGCTTGTCTACGACCTTGCGGAGCATGCGAACAGCAGGGCGGGGCGCTGCGTCGTGCCCCGGAACACGATTGAGAAACCGCCTTCTGCCGAACTGAAACCGGGGCAAACCGACCAAGACACGCTGCCGCCGTACCCCGTGCTCGACGCCATACTCGAAGACTATGTCGAGTACAGCATGCCGGTGGACGAGATTGAGGCGTCACTGGACCCGGGGGATGCACACTGGGCCGAACGGATCGCCAGGATGGTGGACCGCAACGAGCACAAACGGAGACAGGCCGCAATCGGCCTCAAGGTAACGTCGCGGGCCTTCGGGCAAGGATGGAGGATGCCGATAACCGGCACATTCTGACCAATCGGGAGCGCCATGTCTACACACAAATGTGAAGTGGTTCAGGTCGAGCTGCGGGAACACCCCAACGCGGACGCCCTCAGCATAGCGGATGTCTTCGGGTTCCAGTGCGTCGTACGGACGGAGGACTGGAGAGACGGCGATTTGGGCGTGTACATCCCGCCCGAGAGCGTCGTGCCCGACAGCGAGGAGATCAAGGCCCTAGGAGGCATGGGCGGGCGCATAAAAGCCATAAAGCTCAGGGGGGTGGTGTCCATGGGCCTCCTCATCCACGCTCCGGAGGGGGCCGCCATCGGTGACGACCTTATGGATCGGCTGGGAGTAACCCACTACGAGCCGCCGCTGCCCATGTCGTCCGGGGGAGAGGCGGAGAAGGGCCCAGCGGGCCATTGGCCACATTATGATGTGGAGAACTTCAGGAACTCCGCCTATGGAAGCCTGCTCGTCCCCGGCGAGGAGGTGGTCATAACCGAGAAGATACACGGCGGGAACTCCAAGTTCGTTTGGGCGGAGGGGCGACAGTGGGCCGGATCGCGGAAAGAGTGGAAGCGCGAGGATGCCGGAAACTTGTACTGGCAGGCGCTGTTGCAGAACCCGTGGCTCGGCGAGTGGTGCCGCGCGCACCCCGGGCTGGCCGTCTACGGCGAGGTGTTCGGGCAGGTGCAGGACCTCAAGTACGGGGCAGGGCGAAACAGCATATTCTTCGCCGCATTCGACATACTCAGCGAAAATGGGCAGTGGCTCGGGTGGGACGACTCGCAAGCGATCGCCAACGGGCTCCAATGGGTGCCAATCCTGTACAGAGGAGCCTTCGACGCGGACATGGCGAAGGAGCTGTCCGAGGGCGACAGCAGCGTGCCGGGGGCCAAACACCTCCGCGAGGGCGTGGTAGTGAAGCCGACGACCGAAAGGTGGAGCCAGGAAATCGGCAGAGTGCAGCTCAAAATCGTCTCCAGCCGCTACCTCACGAAGAAGTCCGACAAGAGGGGGAAAGGAAAATGAAACCGGTCTTGATGCTATTGGCCGGGCTATTTGCCTCGGCGGTCAGACTCCGTGCGGTCAAGGCCGTCAGCGGCGCTTTTCGTGCACAGGCCGGAAAAGGGCGATAAGAAGGTCTGGGTTTACCATCTACTGTGGGGGCGTATCGCGGGCCGGGTCGAGGAAGCAACGAGGTCAGGCAAAGTCCACTATGTAACCTTCCCATCCGGTGACGGGAAATACGGTTGCGGCCTGTACGGACTCGACGAGCTAGAGTCCCGGCAGGAACCCCGCCCAGTGGACGGAGTCCGTCGCTCAGAGGCCGTGCGCCCGCGCGGGAGAGTTCATTGATGCATACCAACGCGGTATTGTTCGGGGTTTGTGCCAAAACGGCTGAGCGATTCCGCTGCGATGTGAGAAGCTTGCGCCTAGCGGCTGTAATCACAGCGGTCCTCGACCCGCTGTGCGTGGTGGGGGCGGCCTACCTCCTGACAGCAGTGCTGATGCGCGACTAAGGCATCATCGCCTTCTTGATTGCAGCGGCCACCACGATGCCGAGGAGTTCCTCCAGCACATGTCGGACGGCAAGCAGGGTCTTCCTATCCTGGATGGCAGACTCGATGTCGACCACTGCGGCATCGAGTTCCTCCCAGTCGCTGTACTTCTGTTTGGCCGCGTTCATCCTATCGATGACCGCTTGGATTTTGCCGTCGGCCATGTCCTTGCCTATCTCAATGAGATCCTTTCCGGCCTCGCGGACGGCGTCCTGATTGTCCTGAAGCAGCTCCTGGATCATTTGCCCCCCTCCGGGTTGGCCCACTTGTCCAGCGCCTCCATGGCATCCCGCAACCTCTCGCCATTGCCGGCGAGACGCTCCGCATCAGGGTGCCCCTGAGCCTTCAGGGCCGCATTGGACTCCGCAACATATTCCGGCATATGGCGGTTCATGGTCGATATGGCAGACCGGATGCCCGCTGGCGGGGTGGAAGCGCATCCTGCGAGAAGGAGGGCCACCGCCGCTGCTACTATTAAGTGGTGCTTGGGTCTTTTGGGTCTCATGCCACATTCTATCGGTCCTTGACACGGCCCGCCTAGCGGGCTATCATCTGGCAGAAAAGGAGGCCCGCAAATGTCAACGACTCCGACCCGAGACCTTATCCTGTCGCAAGCAGTGGCCAGCTTCAGCCCCTCCGTCCCCAGCGAGAGGGACGGGTTGTTCACAAACGCCAACTACGCCCGGGCCGTGAAGGACATGTTCGGTGGTCCGATCCTCGACGGCAGGGTGTGCCATGCGCACCTTGAGGCAATGGAGGATGTCGAGCAGGTCGGGCCGTGCCTGTGGAAATGGAGTCGGCCAGCGGCCGTTCTATGATGAGAGTGTTCCTGCTCGGCAACGGCTCCAAGCCGGAAGTTGGACCGGTCTTCGCGTCGCTCAAGTCGCGGCTCCCGGCAATCTGCGACATGTCCGGCGCCGTGCTCGGCCCGGATTACCCCGCCGCCGTAGCGGCGAGACCGGACATGATCGCCGTGGTCGGCGGGGACGGCACCCTGATCGCGGCAGCTCGCGGCACGGTCGGCTCCGGCATCCCGCTGGCCGGAGTGAACGCCGGCAAACTCGGGTTCCTGGCCGATTTCACCGAACGGGAGCTGGCCGACGCCATCTCCTCCGGTTCCATCTCGTTCTCGGCAAGGATGATGCTGAACGTGCATCTTGTCTCATCCGGGAAAACCACATTCCGCTCCGCGGCAGCCAATGACTGTGTCGTGCGAGACCCTCTCGCCATGCTACGCATGGAGATCGAACTGGACGGAGTGCATTTGACCGACATGGGTTCAGATGGCGTCATAGTATGCACGCCGTCCGGCTCGACGGCGTATAACCTAGCGGCGGGGGGCCCGCTCCTTGAGCCAGGGATATCCGCCATGGTGCTAGCGCCCATATGCCCTCACAGACTCACATTCAGGCCGCTGGTGGTGGAGGCGAGCCGGACTGTGTCGATACGCCCGACGACGCCGTGCCACCTGATCATCGACGGGCAGCCTCCGGTGCAGGTAGGCGCAGGTGATACGGTAACGGTCGCCAAGCACAGATCGACTTTTCTGCTGGCCCAAAACACGCTGCATCCGGCCTGGCACGCAATGAGGACGAAACTCAACTGGGGCAAATAGGAGGACGCTCATGTTCAGACGCACGGCATCGGGAGATAAAGCGCTGGCGGACCCGGATTCGCTAGATGGGTATCCGACTTCGGCCGTGACGATGCTTCGCCTACTCCCGGCCTCAACGGCGGACCCGATACATTCGGGCAATGCGGCCACCAGGCTGAGACGGGCGGACGGCACCCGCGGGCAAGGCGCCATGGAGGCCCTCAAGTTTCTCGTCGGTCAGAAGCTGGCTGAGGAGATTCGCTCGACGAGCTAAATCGGAGGAAGAGATGAAATCGGCCGGTTGCGTGATCCGGGAGATTCAGGCAATACAGCGGGAACGGGGTCCGGGATACTTCATACCCCTTGGGCGCCGCAGTTCCCGTCGTGTTACCGGCGGACGCGACTACTGGCGATTCGTGTACAACATCGTTGTCGGCGACATGATTTTCGACGGCGGGATTACCAGTCAGCGCAGGCTGGCAGAGAGTTACCGGGAAGCCACCGAGCTACACGGGGATGTGGTCGTGCAGGTTTCGGCGGAGCATGTGTCCTGCGACTGCAACAGCCACCGCTCTGCTAGCCCCGACATACACTCCCATGAGGAGTTGCTGGGTTCGGTGGTGCAATGATGCGCCGCTCGCGACGCTTGGGTGTAGGCAAGGAGATAGGCGGCGCGATCTACATACATCGCTCGTACGGTCGCCTGATAGGCGCGGATTTGAGGGCGGCCAAACGACGGCTTCCCAAAGGGCTTCAGTTCGATGTCCTCAAATGGCGGCCGGCCGTCCGGGCCGTATCGTTCATCTCTTGCCCAACATTCGACGCGGAGCCGGAGCCAGCCGTCGGGGACGTGTTCTTCGTGCCTGCCGAGGGCAAATGCAGGCTTTTCAGGGCGTCGCCAAGCAATCCGTGGGTGTATCACCATAAATGGCTATTCGTGGCCGACGACTACAAGGGCTTCGATGTCGAAGAGAGCCGTCAAAGGTCGTCCATGATAGCCCGCGCCAGCATCGACAGGTCCAGAATAGGTCGCCGAATCCAGTGGGATGCTGTGAGGCGGACCCTTGGGCTCGACTAGAATGGCGGCGAAAGCGTGGCCTCCGGCACACTCAAGTAGGACAGTTAAGAAGATAAAACAGGCGCTGTTTATCGCCGCAGGCGACACATATCGCCAGGAATGCCACAACGACCGCAGCCACAGTTGTCTTCCTTGACATCTCGCTCACCTCGCTCACACTACGCCAAATTGCCCACCCGGAGAGTCCTCAACCACAGGCAGAAGTTGCGATCGTTTGCGAAGCCCGTACCTAATGCCGAAGCCGCCGCCATCCCACCAACGGACGGCATATCGCATCTCAGCATTACGAAGGATCCCGCCCATGGCGCCCTCCACGGCCCCTCTGTACCACGAGTCGCCGTCCTTCACCCAAACAGCTTGTCCGATAGCTAAGTCCATCCACCCTCGCAGACATCCCCCTTGGGACAACCTCTGTCCGAGGGCGGAAAAACAACATCAGCTCCCAGGCGCTTATAATATCCGGGGGGAAACCATGAAGACGCCAGCATCGGAAAAGAGGGCCGGGGGGGCCTCCGGAGAAAACGGGAACATACACGTGTTCTGGAGCGACGAATACGACGGGTGGGCCAGACTTTGCGCCGTATCGGACGACGGATCCCCGCGCCGGGCCGACACCATGCTGGCGCCAGCAGACTCGCAAGCTCTCGCGCATGACATCGAGCTGTCCAGAGGGAAGAAGACGACCGACTGGCGAGGCCAGCCGCCTACGAACTACAGCGGCCCCGCGCGGCTCGTTGCCCGCGGCGGCAAGATCGCCCTTGAGGTTCGCTGCTGCTCGCATACTGTCAGCGTAACCGCCGGCCATGAGGGGCTTATGTGGATCGCGGCAGCACTGCGTGCGGTCTCCGGCTCCGAAGACGATGCCGCTAGGCGCCGGATGGACAGCAACCTCCGGGGGGTATTCAGTTAGTGACGACTCTGTCAGCTAAAGCAGACAGCTTCTCGGGCGACGGCCCGTTGGCCGTTCGCGCCCGCAGGCTGGTGGAGGTCGATCCGAGGGGGACTAGCCAGATGTGCAGCGACTGCGGTGCGGAGGTCCGCAAGGATCTCTCCGTCCGCAGGCACGACTGCCCGCTGTGCGGCCTGTCCCTCCACAGGGACG